>Ga0163150_10004764_pt1 | contig 17897 bp, 15 predicted proteins | sample OliLakLV19P2IB_FD_148628 | JGI IMG/M metagenome (GOLD analysis project Ga0163150, IMG submission 148628) | Freshwater microbial mat bacterial communities from Lake Vanda, McMurdo Dry Valleys, Antarctica - Oligotrophic Lake LV.19.P2.IB | ecosystem: Environmental > Aquatic > Freshwater > Lake >...
CCACCCCACCCCACCGCTTCCCGAACAAGTTGACGATACGCTCTCCTGTGTCGGCAAGACTCCTTACCACCCTCTTCCTCGACGTCAACGCTTATTTCGCCAGCGTCGAGCAGCAGGTACAGCCAGCGCTCCGCGGCCGGCCCGTGGGTGTGGCACCGATCACCAGCGACAGCGGGTGCTGCATCGCGGTCAGCTATGAGGCGAAGAAGTTCGGTGTCAAGACCGGCACGCGGGTCGGCGAAGCCCGGCAGCTCTGCCCGGAGATCACGATCGTCGATGCCCGGCCGCGGCTGTATGTGCTCATGCACCATCGCGTGCTGCGGGCGGTGGACAAGCACATTCCCGTACACAAGGTCCACTCGATCGACGAGTTGTCGTGTCTGCTCGACCCCACGCAGCGTGCCGATGACAAGGCCCGCAAGCTGGCGATGGCGATCAAGCGGAGCATCCTGGAGACTTGCGGCCGGTGCATGACGTGCTCGATCGGCATCGCCCCCAACCGCGTGCTGGCGAAACTGGGTACCGACATGCAGAAGCCCGACGGGTTGGTCGTGCTGCACGCCGATACGCTGGCCGCGACGATCGGAGCGCGCTCGCCCGAGGATCTCGCGGGCATTGGCCCCCGGATGATGCGGCGGCTTCAGCTCGCGGGCATAGCGACTATCGACGACTTGCTCCTCCGCACAGAGCCCGAGATGCGTGCGTTGTGGGGCGGCGTGGTGGGCGCGCGGTGGTGGCACTGGCTGCGGGGCCACGAGGTCCACGAGCCGCCGACTCGCAAGGTCTCGATGGGCCACCAGCATGTGCTCGCGCCCGATCTGCGCACCCGCGAAGGGGCGCGGAGCGTCGCGTTCCGCCTCTTGCTCAAGGCCGCGGCGCGCATGCGGCACGAGGGATACGCCGCCAAGCGGCTGACGCTCGGCCTGCGCTTTCCCGGGGACCGGGCCGGAACCTGGGGAGCGTATTCGTGGGACTCGCACGCGAGCCTCGGCGAGGGCTGCGTCGATACGCCCACGATGCTCGATGCGCTGGGCGAGTTGTGGTTGCGGGCACCAGCCGCACCGCCCCTGCAGGTCGGCGTAACACTGCATGAGCTCGTCGCGCCCGGCAGTTACACGCTCCCGCTATTTACGGATGAGCGACGCCGAGAGAGCCTCTCGCGCGCGATGGATGCCGTCAACCGAAAGTTCGGTGCCAACGCGGTCTACACCGCGAACATGCAGGATGCCCGCGGCCACGGCACCGGCGGCATCGCGTTCAACTACGTCCCCAACCTCGATGTGATCGACAGCGTGCAAAGCCGTCAGCGCGGCGAGGAGCCGGGGCGTGCGAAGTATCTGTCAGATCGGGAGATGGAGAGGATGATTGAGGAGAGCGTTTGATGGATGCCGCCGCCGCCGTGAACGGCCGCGTCTGCCGGGACTGGCTCGGTGCAATCGAACTCCCCGCGTTTGTTGTAGAATGCCGGCACGAGGGTGGGCGGGATATGGAGGCGTGTTGATGAAGCGGGGATGGAAGATGATCGGTTGGATGGGCGTGCTGGGGTCGTGCCTTGCGATGGCCGCGTGCTATTCGACTTCTCCGCGCCGGTCGCGCGCCGCGGCCACGGCCAAGCTGGCCGAGGCGGTGCCGCCTGTCGTGGAGCGGACGGGTGGTGCTCCAGCGGCGAGCGGCACCGCTCCCGCGACGGGTGGAGCCTACCGCGACCCCGTTCAGCGAGCCACGCTCCGCGAGAAGGCACTGGGCGTGCTGGTTGCGGTCGCTGCCAACGGTCTGCCCGAGGAACGTGCCAATGCCCTCGAGGCGCTGGCATCGTCGCCCGCGCGGCTCTACCCCCTGCTCGACACCGCGCTGGCCGATCCAAATGTCGGGGTGCGATCGGTGGCCGCGATGGCGGTCGGGCGGGCCAAGCTCGAAGCGGCCGCGGAGAAGGTGTATCCGCTCCTCAGCGATTCGTCGCCGCAGGCGCGGGCGGCGGGCATGTTTGCCTTGAAGCGTTGCGGCCGCTCGGTCGATCTGACGCCGATGGCCGCGATGCTCGCCGATGCCGATCTGCGGGTGCGGGCACAAACCGCGTTCCTGCTGGGCGAGCTCGGCGAGTCGTCGGCGGTCGGGTTGCTGCGCGAGGCCGGACGCGAGAGCGTGGCAAAGTATCCGCCGGGTGAGGTTCGGATGCTCGACCTGCAGATCGCGGAGGCGCGGGTGAAACTCGGAGACGACGTGCCGCTGCAAGAGATCCGTGCGGCACTGTTCCCGGGGAAGGCCGAGGACTTGGAGGCCGCGGCCCTGGCCTGTCAGATCGTCGGACAGGTGCGGGATAAGACCGCGGTGAACCGGTTGATCGTATTGACAGCGCTCCAGGACGACTCGAAACAGTTCATGCCGGCCGAGGTTCGGCTGGCGGCCGCCGCGGCCCTTGCGCGTATGGGACAACGGCAAGGCTCATACTTGGCCGAGCAGTACCGCGCGAGCAGCAAGGATGCCCTCAGAAGCCAGGCGGCCTTCGTCTACGGCGAAACCCTCCAGGTCGAGAACCTGCCGATGCTCTCGGAAATGATGAACGACCAGGTTGGGCGGGTGCGGGTCGCGGCGGCCGCAGCCATCGTCAAGATCACCGAGGCGGCGGGTGACACCGTGAGCGGGGTCGGGCAATAACGTGGATAACGCATGGTCGATGCGCGGCGGGTTGACAAGGCAGGGGGTTGTGCGGTATCAATCCCATGTGGGATCGACGATGTGGGTGGTGGCGGGCGGTCGCGGCGGGGCTACCGTTGCACCCGATTGGTCGCTTCGATTGGTCGGACCCATTTGTGGTGAAGGGCGAACCGGTCGGCGTTTGGTACGGATACGTCTTGGGTGGAGCCATATAGGTGGAGCCGCTTTGCAGAGTGGCTCTGCCGCAAACGGCATCGGACGGACGGGGATCGGGTCGGGTTTGGGATCGGTTTTCGGGGCCGCAGAAGCGCCCATAGGAGCGGATTGTGCACGTTCTGACCAAGATTCTCGTCGTATTCTGTGCGGTCCTGAGCCTTCTTTTGGCGGCGCTGACCATGTCCTACGCCACCAACGCCGACCGCATCAAGGGCAGCGTCGAATCCGAAAAGATTCTGCGGCTGGCCAGCGAGACGACGCAGCGCGAGAACGTCTCCAGTTATGCCTCGGAGAAGACCAAGCTGCAGACCGACATGCAGAGCCTGGAGAACGACAAGCAGCGGCTGGAGCAGTCGCTTTCGACGCTGCGGAGCGAAGCCACGGGCCTGCGCTCGCAGGTTGAGACCGCCCGCGCCGAGGCCGACGGCATCCGCAACCAGGTGTCGCAGTTGGGCGCGACCACGCAGACCCAGGCCGCGCTGATCCGCAACTATCGCGAAGAAGTGACCAAGCTCCGCGACGATCTGGTGAAGGCCAGCAAACGCGAGATCGAACTGGTCGATCGCATGAACGAGCTCACCGGCCAGCGCGAAGTGCTGGAACAGAACGCCCGGGCGCTCAAGGAGCAGCTCGAAGAGGCCAAGATCTCGATGCAGTCGTCGTCGAGCGGAACGACCGGTACCCCTGGCCTTGGGATGACAGGAAGCAGCAGCGGCGGCATGGGCATGGAGCCGCGTGAGTTTGCCGGCCCGCTGGTGCGAGCCGTTGTGACCGACGTGACGACCGGACCCACCGGCTCATTGGTGACGATCAACGAGGGTGCCAACCGCGGCCTGAAAGAGGGCACGCTCATGCACATCACCCGTGCCAACGACTTCGTCGCGAGCATCGAGCTCATCAAGGTCGAGCCTTCCACCGCCGTCGGCCGCATTACGCTGACCAGCAAAGGAAAGACGATCTCCAGGGATGACACGGTATTGAGCCGCCTTCAGTGACCAACCGGCTTCGGTGACCAACCGGGCCATCGACAAAGACGTGCGATTTCGACAATGACAGAGCCATCCCCGCCGTCCCGGCGCGGGGATTTTCAGACAGGTGAGCCATGAGTCAATACGGAATGCAGATGCCCGGCGGCCAGATGCAGCGCGGGCCGACCTTGAACATTTACACCGGCCTGCTCGCCCTCGCGGCCGCGGCCCTGCTGGCCGCGTCGGGCTATGTGTGGATCCAGTCCGCCAAAGTCAGCCCGTCGGGCACTCCCTGGGACATGCAGCAGCAGGGCAAGATCGAGTTTAAGAAGTAGTTCGGAAGTGCCTCCTCGCCCCGCCGTGTACGCGGCGAGTCGCGCTCGGTTGACTGTCGGCGTGGAGCCGCTACATTTCCTGGCGCTCGCGGGCCTCGGCCGCGGGCTTCGACACAGGTTTCGCCAAAGATTCGTGGAAGGTCACATGACTTGTTTGGGGTGGTAGCTCAATTGGTTAGAGTACCGGACTGTCGATCCGGTGGTTGCGGGTTCGAGTCCCGTCCGCCTCGTTTGAAAACGGCCCTTTTATGGGCCGTTTTTCTTTTCGGCTATGCCCCGGCTATATCGTGGAGGGTCGGGAAGGGCCGCAAGATTTCTGGGGCCGAGAACCCACGCGATATCCTGTGTCCGATGTCGAACCCCCGGAAGCACCACTACGTCCCTCAGTTCTACCTCTCCGGCTTCACCGCCGAGCAGGGCTCCTCTCGCCTCTACGTCCTCGACAAAGAGGCCCAGAGGAGTTACCCCTCCTGCATCAATGACGCCGCGTGTGAGCGGGACTTCTACATCGTGGAGGTTGAAGACGAAGGCGATCCGTTCGCGGTGGAGAAGTTCTTCTCAACCATTGAAGCGAGCGGCGCGGAGGCTCTCCGCTTCGTCATGGAGCACCGATCCGTGCCGGAGGGGGAACTCTACCGGAAGTTCATCGCTTTCCTTGCGGTGATGACCATTCGTGGTCCGGGGGTAATCGACATGATCGAGAAACCCTTCGCCCAGGTCATCAAGTCGATGCTGTGGTACGCCACCAGCAGCAAGGAAGCGTTCGAGAAGTTCATTGCGGACGGGAACCCGGAAGGCAAGGCGCAGGTTGAGGGGATGACCTTTGAGGAGGCTCGGGACTTCCTTCGGAGCGACAAGTACACCGTCTCGATGGGGCAGAACTTCAAACTCAGTCTGTTGTTCACCATGCTGGAACCCGCCGAACCCTTGCTTGCGGCTCGGAACTGGTCGGTGGTAGCGGCGGGCGATGGTGCCCCGGACTTCATTTGCTCGGACAGACCCTCGACCCTCTGTTGGACGATGCCAACGCCCGGACCCTTCGGGCCTGCTCTCGGGCTCCCGAACACCACCGCGATGTTCCCGTTGTCGCGTCGGTTGGCCCTGCTCGGTCTGTTCGAGAAGGTCACGGTTCCACCTCATCTCAACGCCAAGGCAGTTGGTGTCATCAACATGTACACGGCCATGTATGCCAAGAGGTTCGTCTACTCGGGAAGCGATGATTTCACGGTGACACTGGCGGATGGGTCCGCCGGGGATCGGGCGGGGTTTCTCACGACGGTCAAGCCAGCGCCAGCGCAGGAATGAGAGCATCATCGCGGATTCGACCCCGGCGCGGATCGGTAGTGCCCGCGGACGTAGGTTCCATCGCTCCGGTAGTACCCATCGACGTAGACTGTCTTCGGGACGCCGTTGGTGTTCGGCTGGCCGTAGTACGAACCATTCTCCGCGGTGCGAGCCGGGAGGGTGTACGTCGTGGCGGGGGGCGCGCGTGCGGTCACGGTGGACCGGGGAGCCGGAGAGACTTGGACGAACTCCGCGTAGGGGTCGGCAACAGGCACACCTTGCGTCCACCGCGGCGGTTGCGTTCGCTGAGCTTCCAGCGCTTCAAGCCGAGCGATGAGGGCCGTTACCCGCGCGTAGTCGGGTGAGAGAACGATGGGAGCCGGAGCCGCGGGCTTGGGCTTCGGACCTTGGGCGAAGATGAGCACGCCCAAGAGGATCGGGAGGATCATCCCGGAGAAGAACGACCACGGGCACAGCTTGAACTTCATCCCGTGGCCTCCGTGACTTCGTAGTCCTTCACCACCTCGCCATTCGTGGCATCGCCGCGGGCATGAGCCGCCCACCACCAGCGCCCGACGTGTTTGCCAAAGAGCGGGGCTTCCGCGGTGTACGTTCGGAAGTGGCCGCGAACAACGTGCCGGGGGAGCATGGCCGATTCACCGACCGCGCAAGGCTGAAGGATGACGATGCGATCCCGCGAGAGTTCAATCTTCAGCACCTTGTACCGAACATCCGAGCGTCCCTTCTCTCTAAGCTGTCGCTTGGAGATGCCCTCCGATGTTCGTCCACCGTCGATGAGTTCGACGTTGCGGCAGTTCAACATCGTGAACGCTCGCGCGATCCAACACGCGGTCCACCCGAGGATGTTCTCCGTCTCCGCGGGGTAGTCGAAGTTCGGCGCGCCGGTGTGGTAGGGGTGTCCTATCTTGCCGATGGGTAGGAAGTCGCCGTCCGGGGCGATCCCGTAGAGGAAGTGCCCGATAGCGGTGGGACGCGAGGGGTCCACTCCACGAATGAACACCTCGCCGCGGACGCGAATGGTTCCATCGTCCTCTGTCCGAGTGGTGACGTAGGCGGAGCGGGCCTTGAACGTGTCAGGGTGGTCGATTTCGACCCAACATTCCTCAAAGGGAGGACGAGCCCATCCGAGCGTGTCGAGTTTGATGCTCTCCATATCTTGCCAGCCGGGGAGGACGAGCACCGGAGCCGCTTGGGTGGATACTCGCCCGCCGATGTCCGCGAGGTGCTCTTGGGGCGTCCGCCACTTCCCATTCCGAGTGGGAGTGAACTTCTCATCCCAGAATCCCGGCACTCCAGCCGCGAGGTAGGGCGCGGACGCGAGGACTTCGCACATATATGGTGGTCGTGGAGGGATCATGGTGTATCGAAACAATCGCCCCAAACGGAGCGCACGGCCACGCGCCCGATAGGAAAGCCCCTATCTGGTGCGAAGCCGGGGCGCTGGCGCGAGTCGTGCCGCGTGCGCGGGTCCGATCATTCCAAGAGTCCGAGCCGCTCCCGGAGTTGTTCAATGACACTCTCCATCGCCGATGCGGAGCCGTGAAGAGACTCGGAGGGGGCGTCCGGCGTCCCCGCTTGGGCGCGGTGGTTCTCGGCGAGTGCCGACAAGTCGCTGATGAGCGATCGAAGAAACTGGGGTTCGGATGCCAACACAGAGAGACGCCCCATCACTCCACCCCCATTCGTATCCGCCACACCTCCGCCTCATGCTGGCGCATTCGCTTCTCCCACCACTCCCGGTAGAGGGCGCGCCCCCGGTGGTAGAGGGTGCGGGCGACGGGGCAAGGTCCGCCCCACAACTCGCACAAGTGATCCGCCAGCAACCCGAGCACTACGCCCACGTCCGCGCCGCCCCGGAGGTAGAAGTCCGCGACTCCGATACGGCGCAACTCCTCCTCCGTCGCGTTCGGGATGGGATCAAGCAACGTCCCCGCGAGGAATGCGGCGTGCTTCGGGCAGTAGTGCGCGGCGCGAGCGTCGAACACTTCGGAGCGGACTCGATCTCGTGGAGTGGTGGCGTTCACCATGCCGCACCTCCCTTGCCGCGATACCTCGCGCGAGCCGCGTCCGCCGCGGCCGCGCCGTGCTGCGACTCAAACGCCAGTTGCTTCATAAAGTTGAACGATGGGCCGGGCCGGAAGCACGAATAATCCGCGCCACGGTCGGCCGTGGGTCCGCCCCCGCGTGCGTTCGCCGACCTCGCCGCCAAGCAGCTCCGACGCGGCGTGTTCACCAGCGTCGCTGCGCTCGAGGAAGCCGCTCTCCGCTCCATCGACGCTCGCGATAAAGATGCCAAGCATTTCGCTTGGACCGCCGACGCCGACACCATCCTCGGTCGCGTCGCCAGGAATCGTGCGGCCATCTCGCGGTCAAGACACGAGCGATTGCTCAGGGTGACCGCCCAGCATCGGCTCGACGGCATCCAGGAGTTGACGCTCCATGCGAAGGATCTCCACGCGATGAAGGGCGACAGCCAGCGGCATCTGCGCCTCAGAGCCATCCCGAGACCGCAGTTGTTCGACAACCCCGGCCTCCTTCTCGATCTGCTCGTCAAGGCGCGCTCGTCGTGCCTGAAGCGCCGCGGCCCGGTCTTTGGGGGCGGCGTGCCCCAGCACCATAAGCCACGTCTGGAATGGGATCGGCGGCCGGTCCCCAGCCCACTCCGGTGAAGACAACGCACCGCCGATGGCGCTCCGGCCGGCGGATGAAAGTCGGTACGGCTCGCGTTCCGGGCCGACCGCAGGGCCGCTGTCGCGTGCGACAAGGACCAGTCCCAGGCCGTGCAGTTTCTTGAGGGAGTAGTAGATCTGGGCGCGTGACACCGGGGACTTGCTCCCACCCTCGCGGCGCTCCAGCACGGCGACGATGTCGTAGCCGTGCGTAGGTTTTTCCGCCAACATGGCGAGCACGACCAGGTCTGCGTGAGTCAATCGGTCGGCGGCTTTACGATGGCGGGCCTTCATGGAGTGCATTGTTGCGCGCGGTGATCGCCCAAGCGTCGCGGCGGACAACCTGAGAGCGCCGCACCGCGGCAACGCGCGGTCGAGAGCAGGCCCCGAGCGCAAGTCGTCGACTTGACCGGGGCGGGAACGCCGGGTACAGTCTACTAGTCTCAATAAGACTAGATAGGAACATTGTCCGTGTCCACCTCTTCCCATCGTCGGATCACGAGCGCCTCGTCCCTCTTGATGCTCGCGGCCTTCGCGGTCGGTGGTCAGGCGTGTTCAACCCCATCACAGAAAGGATCTCCAATGAACGCCCCCCTGGCCTCGTTCCCTCTCTCGTCCGCGGCGATGTGCGCCTTCGCCGCCACCAGCGATGCCGCCCGCTGCCGCGCATTTTACGAGGGTAAGCTCGGGCTGAGAGTCATCAACGAAGACGCGTACGGGCTGGTGTTCGATTCCGGCGGCACCATGCTCCGGGTGCAGAAAGAACCCGAGATGACGCCCGTCCCGCGGACGGTCGTCGGGTGGAATGTCCGCGACATCGAGGAAGCGGTGAAAGGGCTGACAGCGGCGGGAGTAACCGTCGAACGTTTTACATGGTTCAAGCAGGATGACCATGGCATCACCGACTTCTCCGACGGCAGCCGAGTCGCCTGGTTCAAGGACCCCGACGGCAACATCCTGGGCGTGGCGCAGTTGCCGTACTTGAGCCGGAAGTGATTCGCGTTCCACACGACGGGCATCCGACCGTCTCGGCCCTTCGGATGACAAACGCCGTGCTAGGCGCAAACGGTGCAACCGTGAAGGCCCTAAGCGGCAGCATGCAAAAACAGACCGACCCGCCTCGGGGCGGGTCGGAGTTTCGTGAAAGTAGTGGGTGCGTAGTGGTGTTCCGCCGTGCCAGAGAGATCCCTGTAGACATAGCCGGTGCTCGCCGTGTCTGGGAGTCTGGAAGAGCACTTCTGTGCATCGGTTAAGAGAGACCGAGACGACATGGCGAAATGCGTCGCGGCCCGTTGGGAAGGCTGACTTAAGCAGCGGGGGAAGGGTCAGGAGAGTCTCCGCATCTACGCCAGGGTTCCGGCAGGCAATTCATCCCGCGGTCTCCAGCCTGCACCGGCGGCGTCAATCTACACTGCCGCCCAATCCCGGGTCCTTATTGACCGAATGACCACCCCGAAGATCAGGAGCCTCTCGTGAACCATCGCCACGGCATTCTCGTGTCTCTCTTGTTCCTCATCCCCTTCCTGTTCGCAGGGTGTGCCGGCAGTTCATCTTCCAATACGCACGCGCGTGAGTCGTTCAAGTTGCGGCCTCAGGTCGAAGATCAGTACGGCTACACGCATGCCATCCGAGTTGGTGATCGGCTGATGATCTCTGGCGCCGTCAGCATGGACGACCAGGGCAAGCCCACCGCCGTGGGCGATCTTCGCCAGCAGATGGTCAACTGCTACGCCGACCTCGACAAGGTGCTCAAGCACTACGGCTGCACGTTCGACGATGTGGTGGTCGAGAACATCTTTACGACGAACATGTCCGGTTTTCTGGCAATCTCAGAGCACCGCACAAGGGTCTATCCAACCGGGTATCCCACCGGAACATGGCTGGAGGTCAAGGGACTGGCCCTGCCCGAGTTCATGATCGAGATCGAACTCGAGGTGCATTGCCTCCGTCGGTGAGGATTCGGTGGGCCAGAGAATTCGGCGGCCGAAGCCCAATACTTAAACGACAACCCCCGAGTCAGTTGACCCGGGGGTTATGCGAATAGTGGGTGCGTAGTGGCGTTCAGTGATGCCCGAGAGACCTGGGTAGACATGGCGTCGGTTCGGCACGTCTGGGAGTCTGGAAGGGCACTGTGCTGACATCGGTTAAGAGAGACCGAGACGTGGGGGGCGCGCAAACTGCCAGCGTATCCGGCCTTCGAGAGCAGCCGGGTCGCTAGGCACCCGCGCGGCTGGCACACAAAGCGAACCGAAGACGATGCGAGTGGACCTCCGTACACTCTCCGCTCATGCTCCCCGCCGCCATCGGCCCATATCAGATTCAGCGCGAACTCGGCCGCGGCGGCATGGGGGTGGTGTATCTTGCCCGCGACTCGCGGCTGAACCGTCAGGTCGCCATCAAGGCCTTGCCAGCGCATCTGGCCCAGGACCCGGATCGGCTGGCCCGGTTTCAACGAGAGGCCAAGGTCCTCGCCTCGCTCAACCACCCGGGCATCGGGGCGATCTACGGACTGGAAGAGGCCGACGGCCACCAATACCTGATCCTTGAGTTTGTCGAGGGGGAGACCCTCGCCGACCGACTGGCCAAGGGACCGATCCCGGTTGACGAAGCGCTGCCGCTGGCCAAGCAGATCGCCGAGGCGCTGGAGGTTGCGCACGAGAAGGGCGTCATCCACCGGGACCTCAAGCCCGGCAACGTAATGGTGACGGACGAGGGCGTGGTGAAGGTGCTGGACTTCGGCCTGGCACGGACAAGCGACGGCGCACCGTCCACGACCAACGCTCCGGCGCTCACGGACTCGCCGACGGTGACTTCACCCGCGCGGTACGCGCACAGCCCGACGATCCCCGGCGTGATCATGGGCACCGCCGGCTACATGTCCCCCGAGCAGGCTCGCGGCAAGCCGGTGGACAAACGCTCCGACATCTTCTCGTTCGGCTGCGTGCTGTACGAGATGCTGACCGGTGCTCAGCCCTTTCGCGGCGAGACCGTCGCCGATGCGATCGGTGCGACACTGCATAAAGAGTCGGACCTCAATCTGCTCCCCGCCCAGACGCCCCGCCGCGTGCGCGACCTCCTCACCAACTGTCTCGCGAAAGACCGCAAGAACCGCCTGCACGATATCGGGGATGCGCGGCTCGAACTCGAACGTGCGATGGCGGAGCCGAGTGATGTGGCGGGAGGCCCTATTGCCGTACGTCCGTGGTGGCGGTCGCCAGCGGTACTCGCCACGGCGTCCCTGCTCGCGATCGCCGCAATCGTGAGCGCGTGGCTGCCCAGGCCCATCCCCGACGCGGTTGGCGCGCATGGGAGCCGTGGCCAGGTGGTCCGGGCAACGCTCGAACTCCCCAAGGGCATGACGTACCGTATCGGCGACCGCTCTGTTGCACTGTCACCGGACGGGTTGCGCGTCGTCGTCGCCGCCAGACCGCTGGACGAGTCCGCGGCGGTCAGCCTGTTCCTGCGGGATGTATCGCGACTGGAGTTCCGCCCGATCCAGGGCACTGCCGACGCGACGTATCCCTTCTGGTCGCCCGACGGCAAGTCCATCGCCTTCTTCGCGAGCAGCAAGCTCAAACGCGTCGATCTCGCCGATGGAATCGTGCGGGTGCTGTGCGATGCGCCGGCGGGCCGCGGCGGATCGTGGGGTAGCAAGGGGACCATCGTCTTCGCGCCCAGCGCGGTTGGTGGGCTCTCGATCGTGGGTGATGCGGGCGGTACTTCCACACCGATCACGACGCCGCGGACGCCCAATGAATCGCACCGCCTTCCGCACATGCTCCCCGACGGCGAACGCTTGTTGTTGTTCATCCTGCAAGGCGCCGAGCCAGGCGTCTACGCGTTCGACCCGGTGACCAAAGACGTCAAACTGGTGATGAAAAGCGAGTTCGAGGCGTGCTTCGTCGAGCCTGGGCATCTGGTCTTCGCTCGCGACAACAACCTGATGATCCAGCCGTTTGATCCGCTCCGGCTGGAACTCTCGGGCGGCGCACAACCGATCGCGGCGGGTGTGGACTCCAGTTATCAAAGGCTAATTGTCAATATGAGCATCAGCGCACAGGGCGCGCTGGTGTATCAGCCCTTCACTCGCGCTCGTTTGTCTCGCTTGGCGTGGATGAGCCGTGAAGGCGTGCGCTCGCCGATCGCGATCGAGCCGGTCGCCATGCCATCTGGGTACACCTACGCCACCCTCTCGCCCGATGGGCGACGCGCCGCAGTCGGGCTGGTGAACAGTCAGATCAAGCGGTCTCTGGCCATGCTCGATCTCGAGCGTGGTACGGTTACGCCCATCGGCGACCCCACGTGGTCATCCGTGCATTGCCCCATCTGGTCGTCGGGCACCCAGAGCATCCTGTGCACCGCGTCAAATGGTGCTCGCTACAACATGGTGAGCGTCCCGCTCACCGGCGGCGGACTGCCGCAGGTGCTCTGGGGCGAGGATGGGTTTGAATACCAACTCAGTTCGTTGACGCCCGACGGACGCACCCTCCTCTTCTCGCAGTGGTATAACCGCGACAAGATCGGCGACCTCATGACCCTTGCACTCGGAAAGGATCAACGACCCGCCGCGCTGATGACGACCTCCGACAACGAGATTCTGCCTCGTCTCTCTCCCACGGGGCATGTGGTGGCGTACTTGGAACTGAAGTTGAACACCCCGTTGGCAAGTCGCGGGACGCTCAAGGTTGCGGCCTTCCCCACGCCCTCATCGCCGCTCGCTGTATCCCCTTCCATGGTCACCTCAGACTTCGGCTGGCTCGGCGACAACGAACTGGCGTGGATCGACGCATCCAGGCGGGCGTGGTCTGCGATCATCACGGTCAAAGACGGCGAACTGGATGTCGGCGTGCCCAAGCCGCTGCTCGGCGGCAAGCCGCTTGAAGAGAGAACTCAGATCGTTGCCATCGACGTCCCGCGCGAGCGATTCCTCATGATCACCGAAGATGAACCGGAGGATGAGCCGGGGCTGATCTTCGTGAGCGACTGGCGGCAAGACACCGCCCAGCCATCCACGGCTCCGCGCTGAGGTCAAACCGCGACATGGCAAACGGATCCAAACGACAACCCCCGAGTCTTGCGACCCGGGGGTTATGCGAATAGCGGACGAGTAGTGGCGTTCCGCCGTCCCCGAGAGACACACGTAGACATGGCCGGTTCTCGCCGTGTCTGGGAGTCTGGAAAGGTACCTTTTTGACATCGGTTAAGTGAGACCAAGACGTGGGGGGCCGCGCAAACTGCCAGCGTTTCCGGCCTCCGAGAGCAGCCGGGTCGGTGAGGCAGCCGCGCGGCTGGCCCGGAAAGCGAACCGAAGACGATGCGAGTGGACCTCCGTACACTCTCCGCTCATGCACCCCGCGGCCATCGGCCCATTCCAGATTCAGCGTGAACTCGGCCGGGGCGGCATGGGTGTGGTGTATCTCGCCACCGACACCAGACTCGACCGGCAGGTCGCCATCAAGGCTCTGCCGGCGCACCTGACCCAGGATCCTGATCGGCTCGCCCGCTTCCAACGCGAGGCCAAGGTCCTGGCCTCGCTCAACCACCCCGGCATCGGCGCGATCTACGGCTTGGAAGAAGCCAACGGGCATCAGTACCTTGTCCTGGAGTTCGTCGCGGGCGAGACGCTTGCCGAGCGGCTGTCCAAGGGACCGATCCCGGTCGACGAGGCGCTGCCGATGGCGAGGCAGATCGCCGAGGCGCTCGAAGTGGCGCACGAGAAGGGTGTCATTCACCGCGACCTCAAGCCCGGCAACGTGATGGTGACGCCCGAGGGCGTAGTAAAGGTGTTGGACTTTGGTCTGGCCCGCACTGCCGAGGGTTCGCCGTCGTCTACAAACGCCGCCGCGAGGGCGGACTCGCCAACCATCACCTCGCCCGTGCAGCACTCGCCGACGATCCCTGGCGCGATCATGGGCACTGCTGGCTATATGTCCCCCGAGCAGGCCCGCGGCAAGCCGGTCGACAAACGCTCCGACATCTTCTCCTTTGGGTGCGTCCTCTACGAAATGCTCACGGGCACCGGCCCGTTCGGGGGCGAGACAGTCACAGACTCGCTCGGGGCGGTTCTCCATCGCGAGCCGGACTGGTCGCGCCTGCCGCGTGAGACGCCCGCGCGCGTGCACGAGCTGCTCACGGGCTGCCTCGCCAAGGATCGCAGGCAACGCCTGCGCGACATAGGCGATGCGCGTCTTGCCATCGAGAACGCCCACACGGGCTGGTCGACTTCCGCGGTGGCCGCACCGAAGCGGCGTGCATGGCTGCCATGGACGATCACCGCGGCGGGACTCGCGCTGGCGGCGGCGGGCTATCTTGCGTTGCGGGCCCCGCCCGCCGCGTTACTCCCAGTCGTGCGAACGTCGGTCATCATCACCCAGGGATCGCTCGTGTCCGATGACGACGGACCGATCGCGATCTCTCCTGACGGGCGCACGCTAGCTTTCATCGCGGCGTCCGACTCCGGCGCCACATCGGCGTCAATCTGGGTGCGCCCGATGGACAGCCTGGTCGCCCAACCATTGAGCGGAACCGAGGGTGCGATCCATCTCTTTTGGTCGCCCGACAGTCGCAACATCGGGTTCTTCTCCAAGGGCAAGCTCCGCCGAATACCTGCTTCCGGCGGCGGCGTCATCCCGCTCGCCGATGTCGCGCGGAGTCGCGGCGGCGCGTGGGGCGTGGATGGTGCCATCGTCTTTGCTCCCGATATCACCGGTCCGCTCTGGCGCGTGAACGCCTCCGGCGGCGTCGCCGCACCCATCACGACGTGCTCGGACACGATGGCGACGCACCGCTGGCCGAACTTCCTGAACGCTACCCACCTCACCTACTTCGAAGGAAGCCCGAGCGATCGCGAGAGAGGCCGCCTCATGCTGCTCGATCTTGCCGCCGGCACTTCCGTGAAGCTAGGGGACTCGCCGTCGCCCGCCGTTTCCGCGCCGCCCGGGCATGTCCTGATGTCCAGCGAATCGGTTGTCATGGCTCAGCGGGTCGATGCCGAGCGCGGATCGCTCGTGGGCGAGGCAGCGGTGGTTGCGGAGGATCTTCCCGGAGATTCCCTGACAGGAATCAGTCTTGTTTCTGCGGCGAGCAATGGCACGGTGGTGTACCGCTCGGGCGGCGGCGGGGGCCTTTCCCGCCTCCAGTCATTCGACGCCCAGGGCCTCCCGCTGGGAGTCATTGGGGAGCCCGAGCGCTTCAGAAGCGTGCACCTCTCGCCCAAGGGCGATCAGCTCGCGGCGGTCACGCGGAGGTCGGGAAGCAACTATGACTATGACCTGTGGCTGTACGACATGGTCCGCGGCAGCCGCACCCGCGTGGTCGAATCTTTGGGCAACCAATGGACCGTCGTCTGGTCGCCGACCGGGGACCGCATCGCCTATGCCGACCTGGACGAGAGGACCCGCATCCGATCCATGAAGGGCGACGCGACCGACACGCTGCTCGCCCCGGGCTTCCCGACGGACTGGTCGCCCGATGGTACGACCGTCATTCTCCTTCGCGCGAATCCAGATGCCGGCTGGGACACGCTCCTCGTAGACGTGAAGACCGGCACCGAGCGGTTGTTCAAGCACCGTCTTACCTCGTGGTGGCCCACGAAGTTTTCACCGGATGGGGCGTGGATCGCCTATACCGAGGTCGTCGCAGGCAGCCTGGACGTGCTGGTGGCGCCGGTGGACGGATCGCGGGAGGCAAAGCAGGTGGCGACGGTGTCAAGCCTGTCGGGAGTGGATTGGTTCACGGACGGCACCATCGCCTATACGGACAAGGCGACCGGCAAGGTGTGGGGCGTTGCGACCAAGATCACGCCCGAGGGCATCGAACTGGGCGTTCCGAGCGTCATGTACGACCAGATCGCGTTCCTGACCAGAAGGAGTTCCAACTCGGTGCCGGCAGCGAACTTTTCCAAGGATGGCAGCCGTGTGGTGGCCGCGATCCCGCTGACGACCGGACTGGACAACTCCATTACGGTGATCCAGAACTGGCAAGGGGCGATATCAACGCCACGCTGAGCGCGACGCGCTCCGGTATGACAACCCCCGAGCCTTGCGACCCGGGGGTTATGCGAATAGCGGGGGCAGGATTTGAACCTGCGACCTTCGGGTTATGAGCCCGACGAGCTACCGGGCTGCTCCACCCCGCAATCTATTGGCCCAGTCTAGTGCGCGCACCCTCCACAATCAACGCGAACGCAGGTCTTCGGTGCCGCGCGTGCATAAGCGCGACGGCGGGCTGCCCAGGCCGCCCGCTACCATCGGCCTATGCCGATTCCGGATGGAAAAGTCAACGTGCTCCTCGTCGGCGGCGGCGGACGCGAGCACGCCCTGGCCTGGCGAATGCACCAGTCGCCCCGCCTCGGCCGCCTCTGGATCACCGACCCGCAGAACCCCGGCCTCGCCGCGCTCGGCACCACCATCGACGTCCCCGTCGATTACCGCCAGCCGTTCCGCCTGCAACGCTTCTGCGAAAAAAACAGCATCGGCCTCGTCGTCATTGGCCCCGAAGAGCCGCTCGCCATCGGCCTCGCCGATGCGCTCGCCGCCCCCGGCCGCGTCATCTTTGGCCCTTCGGCCGCGGCCGCCCGCCTCGAAGCCGACAAAGCCTGGTGCAAGCAGCTCGTCCGCAACGCCTCTGTGCCGATGGCCGAGGGCCGGGCATTCAGCGACCACAGTGCCGCCAAGGCCTACGTCGAGACCCGCGAAGATCCGCCCGTCATCAAGGCCAGCGGCCTCGCCCAAGGCAAGGGCGTGGTCGTGCCGGAATCCGCGGCCGAAGCCCTCGACGCGCTCGACCGCATGATGGTCAAGCTCGAGTTCGGCGAGGCCGGGCGCACCGTTGTGGTGGAAGAGCGCCTCGAAGGCCCCGAAGTCAGCGTGCTTCAACTTGTCGATGGGCGCAACATCTATGTGCTCGAGCCTTGCAAGGACCACAAGCGCCTCCGCGATGGCGACATCGGCCCCAACACCGGCGGCATGGGCGTGCTCTGTCCCGGCGGGTTGGCCGATGACGCGATACTCGACCAGATCCAGGCCGAGATCGTCGTTCCCACGGTGGATGCCATGCGGCGCGAGGGCATCGAGTTCCGGGGCGTGCTCTACGCCGGAATCATGCTCACTCCCGCCGGCCCCAAGATGCTCGAGTTCAACGTCCGCTTCGGCGACCCCGAGTGCCAGGCCCTGATGATGCGACTCGACTCGGACCTTATCGAACTCATGCTCGCCACCGGCACCCGCAAGCTTGATGAGGTCGATGTCCGCTGGTCCACCGACTCGGTCTGCTGCGTCGTGCTCGCCTCGGGCGGATACCCCGGCCGCTACAAGACCGGCATCCCCATCGACGGCATCGACGCGGCCGCCAAAGTCCCCGGAGTCGTGGTCTTTCACGCGGGCACCAAGCAAGATCCCGATGGCAGGATCGTCACCAGCGGGGGCCGCGTGCTGAACGTCGTCGGCAAAGCCCCGACCATGGCCGAAGCCCGCAGGCGAGCCTACGAGGCCTGCAACCTCATCAACTTCGAAGGCAAAACGTTGCGGCGCGATATCGGGGCCTGACCATTCACATCCTGGTTTCTGTCCGCGGCCGCGCGTCCCCCCGGACCCCTCCGCGTCATCTGCTGCCTTTGTCTTTCCTCCGCCGCGCGAGCACAAACTCCACTACCATCGGGATCATTGACACCACGATGATCGCCACGATCACCAGTTCGAAGTTGTCCCGCACCGCCTTGATGTTCCCGAAGTAATACCCCGCCCCCATGC
>Ga0163150_10004767_pt1 | contig 17881 bp, 10 predicted proteins | sample OliLakLV19P2IB_FD_148628 | JGI IMG/M metagenome (GOLD analysis project Ga0163150, IMG submission 148628) | Freshwater microbial mat bacterial communities from Lake Vanda, McMurdo Dry Valleys, Antarctica - Oligotrophic Lake LV.19.P2.IB | ecosystem: Environmental > Aquatic > Freshwater > Lake >...
GGCGAAGACGACGTGACCGTCCACCAGCAGCACCGCGCCCGCCGGGGAGCGGCGTGATCGTCCTGGGCCTCAACGCCTACGGCCACGATGCGGCCGCGGTGCTGCTGGTGGACGGTCACGTCGTCTTCGCCGCCAGCGAGGAGCGTTACGACCGGGTGCGCCACAGCGGGGCCTTCCCGCGCGCGGCGATCGCCGCGGCGCTCGCGCATGCAGGCCTGACAGGGCGCGACGTGGACGCCGTGGCCTTCCCCTGGACGAAGGGCATGGCACGCGTCCGCAAGGCGCTGCACGTGCTGCGGCACTGGCCGCGCTCGCGTGCCTTCCTGCGCGAGCGCCCCGACGAGCGCCTGCCCGACCGCCGCGGCTACCTGCGCGCCATGGCCGGCCTGCCGCACGACCTGGCGGCGTCGGGCGTGGAGGCCCCGCTCGTGCGGGTGCCCCACCACCTCGCGCACGCCCACAGCGCACTGCTCGCGTTCGACGACCTGGCGGCGCCCGCGGCCGTGCTCACCGCCGACGGCATGGGCGAGTGGACCACCGCCGCCGCGTGGCGTTGGGACGGGCGCCGGCTGACGTGCCTGGAGCAGGCTGTCTACCCGCACAGCGCAGGCAAGGTCTACAGCGCCGTGACGGCCTGGCTCGGTTTCCGGCCCGAGAGCGACGAGGGCAAGACCATGGGCCTGGCGGCCTACGGCGATCCCGGCTCGCCTCAGGCGGCCTTCGCGCGCCGCCTGCTCACGCCGCACCCGCGCGGGCTCATGCGTGCGGCCACCGAACGCCTCGGCTATCCGTTCGGTGAGGCACGCCTGTACGGCGAGGCGTTCGTGCGCGAGCTGGGGCCCGCCCGCAGGTCCGACGAGCCGCTGCGCGCGCGCGACGCCGATGTGGCGCGCGGTGCGCAGGACGCGCTCGAGAGCGTGCTGCTGCCGGCCGCGCAGCACGCGCTGGCGACGGCGGGCGCGGCCCGGCTGGGCCTGGCCGGCGGGGTGTTCCTCAATTGCGCGCTCAACGGGCGCCTGCGGCGTGCGCTGGGCGTGGACCTGCGCCCCTTCCCCGTGGCCGGCGACGCGGGGGCAGCCTGGGGCGCGGCGAGCTGGGTCTACCAGCGGCGCACAGGCAGGGCCGCTGCGCCTCTGACCAGCCTGCGCTTGGGCCACGCCGTCGAGCCCGCTGAGGCCGCCGCCGCCGCCCCCGACGCCCCCGTGCTGGACGAACCGGCCCTGGTGGAGCGCCTCGCCAGCCTCCTGGCACGCGGTGGGGTGGTGGGCCTGTGCCGCGGTCGGGCGGAGCTGGGCCCGCGCGCCTTGGGCGCGCGCAGCGTGCTGGCCTCCCCCAGCACGACCGGCCGGCGCGACGACGTCAACGCGCGCAAGGGCCGTGAGGCCTGGCGGCCGCTGGCCCCCGTGGTGCGCACGGACGCGCACCGCTGGTTCCCAGCGCTGGGCTTGAGCCCGCACATGATCCTGACCTTCGAGGGATCCCCCGCGGCTCGACTGGAAATCCCAGGGGCGCTCCACGCTGACGGCAGCGCTCGTGTGCAGACGCTCGGCCCGGACGGCGATCCTTTCCTCGCCGCGCTGCTCACGCGCTTGGAAGCGCTGGGGCAGGCGCCCTGCGTGCTCAACACCAGCCTCAACCGCCGCGGCGAGCCGATCGTGACCAGCGCCGCCGAGGCGCTCGTGGCCGCGCGGTCCATGCGTCTGGATGCGCTCGTGCTCGCCGATCGCTGGGTGGAACTCAGCGTGTGAGCCGGGGGCGGCGCAGCAGGCTGGCGGGGGCCGAAGCCAGCAACGTGGGATGCGCCTCACAGGGCGACCAGCAGCCGGGGCAGGCATCGCGGGCGATCACGGCGCGCGCCGCTGCGGACTCGGCGCCGTCGAGGATCGCGCCCAGTGGCTGCTCGCGCAGGTTGCCCAGCTTGCGCCCATAGACGGTGCAGGGGTAGACGTCGCCGTTGGGCGCCACGAAGATGCTGGCGCGCCCCGAGAGGCAGGGCACCGGGCTGCGACCGCTCACCAGATGCTCGGGCAGGAGCCGCAGGTAGGCCGCCTCGAGCAGGTCCTGCGGAGCGGCCGAGCGCGCACGCCGCCGCAGCGCCTCGTGGACCGCTGCCGTCAGCGCCGGCGGCGGCCCCAGCGCGCTGGCGAGGTTGTCGTAGTAGTGCCCGCTGCGAGTGAAGACGTTGAGGTGCAGGTCGTCAAACGAGGTGCCGGGGACGCGTGCGGCCACGGCCTCGAGCGCGGCCTCGACCTGCTCGGCGTTGGCGTCCGAGAGCGTGTAGCCGAGGTAGGCGCGTACGCCGCCCATGGCGCGCAGTCCGGCCCAGGTACGACACATGGCCTCGAAGGCGCCGGGACGGCCGCGCAGCCGGTCGTGAAGGGCGGGAGGCCCTTCGAGACTCACGGTCACGAACACACGCGGGATGCCCAGGCGAGCGATGCGAGCGACGCCGTCGAGGATGCGCTCGGTGCGCTGGCCCGTGGTGGGGAAATCGAGCAGCGCCAGCCGCGGCAGGGCGCGCACCGCAGCCTCGACCACCTCCACGAGATCATCGCGCAGGAAAGGCTCGCCCCCGGTGAGGTTGAGCCAACGGATCCACGGCGCGGCGGCGAGAGCGTTCCTCAGCTCGACCGCCGTGAGCTCGGTCGTCTTGGGCTTGCGCCAGATGAGGCAGGCCTCGCAGCGGCAGTCGCAACGATCGGTGAGCGCCACGATGGCCTTGAACGGCCGCGTGGAGCCCAGGCGCACCTCCAGGGCCCGGCGGGCCAGTCCGGCGAAGCGCGAGGCGGCAGCCGCACGGCCTCCCACCCTGCCCCGGGGGGAGCTCATCGCGGTCCCGGGCGCACGAGATCGGACGCACCGCGCATCGTCTCCTGCCGCAAGCGCTGCGCCTCCTCCGGTCGCCCCGTCGTGTAGAGCAGCTCGGCGTGCAGCAGCGCCAGCTGGGCTGCGCGCCGCCGCGCCGTGGCCTCCCCCGGCGTGCCCTGCGCTGCCTTCGCGGCCGCCTCACGCTCAGCGCGCAGCGCCACGAGCGGCGCCTCGAGATCGCGGATGAGCACCTCGTCATGGCGCATCGCCTCCAACCCCATGTCGATGAGGACCGCTTGGCGTTGGGCATGGCGCAGGGTCCGTGCCACCCCGGTCTCCCCGCCCTGCGGCGTGGTGACTGCCATCCAGGCCAGGAACCAGCGGCACTCGCGCTCCCTGAGCGCCGCCCGCGCCGTCACCTGGGCCTGGTCGCTGGGATCGATGCCGGCCCGCGCGATGAACCAGTCGTTGGCGCGCTTGGCGCGCGCCAGGTCGCCCAGATCGATGGAGGCGTCGCGCAGCTTGAGCTGCGTCTCCACGGCCCACGCCTCCGAGCCGCGGCCGGCCTTGTAGCCGACCCGCTCCCACACGCTGAGCGCCCGCTCCAGCATGGCGATCTGCAGCGCCTGCACCTCCGTACGACGCTGGGCCAGATCGCTGTTCGCCTGCACCTCGGGGTCGCTGCTCACAAGCGTGCGCACCAGATTGCCCAGCTGGTCGGCCATCCGCCGCAGGGCTTTGCCGTCGAGGGGATTGAACTCCAGGTAGGAGGTGTACGCGCGCTCGCCGTCCTGGAAGCGGCCCTTCTGCAACAGCGCGTAGCCCAGGCCCTCGTAGGCGCGCCAGTTCGAGGGCCGGTCGGCGCGCACCGCTTCCCAGAGCGACTCATCGTCCTTCCACGCGCCCGCCCGTTGCTGGCTCAGCAAGAGCAAGGGCAGCGCCGGCAGCAGAAACAGCCAAGCCGCGCGCTTGAAGCGCGTGGCGGCCAGCGCGGCGAGCGCGGCACCCAGGCCCGCGGCGGCACAGGGCAGCAGCGGGTAGAGGAAGCGTTCGGCAGCCAGCGTCTTGAGGGGCACCAGCACCTGCGAGACCGGTGCGAGCGCGACCAGCGCGCCCCAGGCGGCGAAGAGCGCCACGGCGGGCCGCCCGCGGCGCCAGGCCCAGCCGCCCACGAGCAGCAGCGTGAGCAGCAGGCCTGTGCCCAGCACCACGGCCGGCTCGCCCCAGGACAGCGGGGTAGGCAGATCGGTCTCGAAGCGAAAGCCAGAGGGCCAGAGCAGCGCGCCGGCGTACCACGCCAGCGCGGCCAAGGCACCGCGCGCGCTGGCCAGCACAGCGCCGCCCGGATGCTCAACCTGCGCCAGAGCGCCGGTTACCACCGAGAAACGTAGCGCGAAGTAGCCCCCTACCACCGCGACGAGCAAGGCCACACGCACCCACGTCACGCGGGCGGGCAGGGCGTGAGCCTTCGCGAGGGCCCGGTCGCGCAGCAGCAGCAGCGCCGGCAGGACGATGGCAGACTCCTTGGCCAGGCAGGCAAGCAGGCACAGCACGGCCCCGCCGATCGTGCGCCCCACGCCGGGCCGCAGCAGCACCTCGAGCGTGAGCAGCAGCAGCGCGAGCGCCAGCAGGTCGCCTTGGGAGGACACCCACACCACGCTCTCGACACCCACGGGGTGAACCGCAAAGAGCAGCGCCCCGGCGAGCGCCGCTGGGCCGGTGGTGCCCAGCAGCCGCCAGAGCAGGCGCAGCACGAGCCAGGCGTTGAGGGCGTGCAGCAGCAGGCCCACCGCGTGCCAGCCACGCGGCTCGAGGCCGAAGGCTCGCCGCTCGAGGCTGAAGAGCAGCGTGCGCAGCGGCCGGTAGATGTCGGCCACGATCCCCCCGCCCGAGTCGCCCAGGCCGGTGCCGGCTGAGGCCGTGGCCGGGTCGCTGAAGAACTCCCACGGGCTGCGGGCGAGCAGCGCCTCGTTCTGCTGGATGAAGCGGGCGTCGTCGTAGACGAAGCCGGCCTGGAAGGCCGGCAGGTGCGCCAGCACGGCCGCCGTGAGCACCGCCAGCAGCGACCAGCCCCGGCTGCTCACGCGCGCGTCTCTTCGCGTGAGCGGTCCCCGGTCGGCGCGCCGGTCAGCACACGCCGGACGGCGTGCACCACCTCGCCGGCCGGGATCGCCTCCATGCACGTGAAGATGAGGCAACGGCTGCTGCGGTGGCTGGCCGCCGTGAGGCAGGGGCTGCAGGGCAGCCCTCGGTAGAAGGCGCGCGAGCCCGGTGCGAGTGGGCCGTAGAGCACGGGGGTGTTGGGTCCGAACAGCGCCAGGGTGGGTACGCCGAGGGCCGAGGCCATATGCACGGGGCCGGTATCGTTGCTGACCAGGAGCAGCGCCCGCGCCACCAACGCGATCAGGCCCTCGAGGGACAGGGCGCCGGCCAGGCTGATGGCGCCGGGCCCCGCCGCCGCGGCGACACGCGCAGCCAGGGCCGTCTCGAGCGGCCCGCCGGTCACGAACACGCGCGCCCCCTCGGCCAAGGCCGCGCGCGCTGCCGCGGCGAAGCCCGCCTCCGACCAGCGTCGCCCGGGGAAGTTGTCGCCGCTGCCCGGGTGGACAAGCATGTACCCCTCCGGTCCCGTGAGCGCGGCCGCCTCGGCTCGGCCCGCGGCGCTGGGCGACAGCCCGCCGGGGACGTAGGGACCTGGAGCCACGCCCGCCGCCTCGGCCAGATCGCGGAAGGAACGCGCTGCATGCACATCGGTACGCAGTGGCACGGTCACGGTGAAGAGGCCGTCGCGGGCCCGGCCCGGGGCCGCGAAGCCCAGCCGTTGACGAGCACCGCCCAGCCGGGCCAGGAGCGCGCCGGCATGCGCGAACGGCTCAAAGTCGAGAGCCAGGTCGGGCGGATTGCGCCGCAACCTGAGTACGGCTCGTCCCAGGTCGCAGGCCGCACGCGCGCTCCCCTCGCCGCGCACGAGCACGAGGTCGTCGGCCAGGTCGGCCACGAGAGGGCGGTTGCTCGCGAGCGTGGCGATGGTGAGCGCGGCGGCGGGATGTCGTGCGCGCAGATCGCGCACGATGGGCCGCAGCAGCGCCCAGTTGCCCACACCCCACAGCTTCACCACGAGCAGCCGTCCTACGCGCGACACGGGGGCCGGCGGACGCAGCAGCTCGCCCAGCCGGTCAACCACCCCCAGCGTGCCGGCCAGCCAGGCCCCCACCCGGCGGTCGAGCACCTTGGCCAGGCCGAGGCTCATCCGACCTCCACGCGCCCGCGCGCCGGCTGAGGCAGCGCCAGATTCAGCTCGGTGTGGCAGTTCCACAGGCATGCGGTGCAGCCGGTGAGGCGCTCGCGCACCTTGGCGTAGGCCTGCGAGCGCCACAGGCGGGCGAGAGGCAGGCGGCCCACGGGCTGCTTGCGCTCCATGAAGGGGAAGCAAGGGTAGACATCGCCGTAGGCGTCCACCACCACGCTGGTCCAGGGCGCGTAGCACTTGAGCGGCGAGGGTTCGCCGCGCAACGCGCGCGGCACGAGGTCAAGGTAGGCGAGACTGTTGTCGATCACGCCCTGCGCATGCCGCTCTCGCAGCACGGCTTGGGCACGCGCCACGGCAGCGGGGTCGGCGGGCGCCTCCCCCTGGCCGAAATCATGGACCGGGATCACGCCCACACGGTCGGCCCCGGCCGCGAGCGCCGTGTCCACCACCTCGCCGACGCGGGCCAGGTTCGCGGCCGTCAGCACGGTCACGGCGGTCAGCCGCGGGCCGCGCCGCGAACCCCGCGCGCGACGCAACGAGGCGAACGCCCCGATGGCGGTGGCAAACGCGCCCACTCGCCCGCGCGCGGCGTCATGCGACGCGGCGTCGGGGCCGTCGAGCGAGATGTTCACGGAGCGCACGCCGGTAGCGATCAGCTCGCGCGCGCTCTCGGCCACGCGAAACCCGTCGCTGTTGAGATGCGCATGCAGGCCCAGCCTCGTGGCGGCCGCCAGCAGCGCCGGCAGGTCCTCGCGCAGCATCGGCTCGCCACCCGTGAACCCCACGCCGGCCGTCCCAATGGCCTTGAAGTCGCGCAGCACGGCCAGCAGCTCGCGCGTGCCCAGCTCGCGCTGCCCTGTCCGCCGGCGGGCGAGGGCACGCGCCGGCAGATCGCAAACGCGGCAGCGCAAGTCGCAGCGGTAGGTCACGAGCAGGGTCCCCAACGCCGGCCCGACGAGCGCGCGCCCGGCACGCGGCCCGAGGGCCGAGCCGACCCAGCGCAGCGCGAGGTCGAACAGGCCAGGCAGGTCGCCCCGCAGCACGCGCTCCCCCACCACATCGCCGTACTGACGCCGCCAGCCCATCACGCGGATACCCCCCGACGCTGGGCCACCGGCTCCCGCGCGTCCGCAGGCTCGAGGCGCGGAGCGGGATCCACGTGCGCAACGCCCTCGAGGCGCGGAGCGGGATCAACGTGCGGAGCGCCCGCGGGGCGCGGAGCCGGATCAGCGTGCGGAGCGCCCGCGGGGCGCGCAGCGAAAACAGCGTGCGGCGGCTGTTCCAGATGCGGCGCACGGCGCGAGGTCTCCTCGGGCCGCGAAAAACGCGGCGCGGCCGCGTCACTGGGATACTCGGTGCAACCGGCGCAAAGAGCCGGCAGCTCGCCGGAGACGTGGCGCGCGCGCAGGGCGCGTAGGGCCGGACCGTTCCACAGGTCCGCGAGTCGGTCACGGTCGACGTGGCCCACCGTCAACGCTCCATCATGGTCCACGCAGCACACGGTGACGGCGCCGTCGCGCAGCACGACCAAGCCGCCGCGCCAGGGTTCGCGGCAGCGGGTACGCCGCTCGCCGCGCGTGAGCAGCGGGATGGACTGCACGCGGTCCACGCGTCCCGTGTAACGCGCCCGGAAGGCCGCTGACGCCTGCTCGGTCTCCGGGGAGACCACCATGGAGACGTCCACCGCCATGGACGAGCGTCGCGCCTCGCGAGCCGCCAGCAGTCGCTCGAGCCCCTCCTCCGTGCGCGCCAGCGGGACGCCCCGGACGGCCTCGTGCGTGGCCGCGTCGCCGTCCACCGACAGGGTCACGCGCTCGATGCCCGCGTCGAGCAACGAGGCCACGCGTCGCTCATCGAGCAACGTGCCGTTCGTCGTCACGAGGGTGCGCGCGCCGTGTGCGCGCGCCGCCAGGGCCAGCTCCAGAAAGCGGGGATGGAGCAGCGGCTCTCCCCATTGGAACAGCAACGCGAACTCAAGCGGACCGGCGCCAGCGAGGGCCCGCCGAAACGTCCGCTCGCGCATCAGGCCCGGGGGCCGACGCATGAGGCCGTTGCCCGTCGGGCAGAATGTGCAGCGCAGGTTGCAGGCGTTGGCCAGCTCGAGGTTGAGCGAGAGCACACCGGCCGCGCGCGGCAGTCCTAGACGGTACGCCAGCTCGTTGCCCAGGCCGACCACCACGGCGCGCAGGGAGCGGTAGCGGATCGCAATTGCCTCGGCCAGCTCTGGACGCCGCAGATAGATCCGCGCCACGGCCTGCCCAAGCGCGCGGGCGAGCAGCGGAGGGCGACGGGGGGCGAGCGACGGCACGCGCTGCTCCGAACGGTCAGTCCCGTAGGGGGAGATCCCGTACAGAAAGAAAGCCCCGGACCCATCCGGATCCGGGGCTTCGGTGGTTCTCACGCAAGACGCAGTCACCATCCCAGGTCCCGTTCCCAGGCCAGGGCCCCAGGACAACGACCCCGCAGCTCTCGAGCGGCCTACTTCACCAGCCTACTTCACCAGAGGGATGGTCAGGTCCGTGACCGAGGGCAAGGGGGTCGCCAGCGGCCCCGTCGCGTTGTAGGTGGTTGACACGTGGAAGCGGCAGCGCCAGCGGAAGTAGCGCTTGCCATCGGCCGTGTTGATGTCGGCGTTCCACTGTGTCAGGCCGGTGGCCGCGAGCGGCGTACCCACACCAGGCACAGGGATCAGAGTATCGGCACCCTGGTACTCGAACAGGGCATCAAAGTCGCCGGCCGGACCGCGCACAAGTCCAAGGTCCACCAAGAACTGGAAGTTGTCGGTGGTGAAAGGCACCTGGGCCACCATGTTCACGACCGGGGCCCAGTCCACGGTCGGGACGAACAGGTCGACCCAGCTGCTCTGGCCCACGCTGTCGAGCCGAACCGTCGGTCTCCAGGTGAAGGTCGAGGCCAGCGGGGCGACCAAGCCCAGGTTGGTGATGCCGCTTGCGGCAATGTCCATCAGCACGATGCGGCCGGAGGCACCGCCGCCGCCGAAGAGGTCGAGGTCGCCAGAGGTGCCCCCGGTGCCGCCCACGGCGCTCAGCGTCGCACCCACCTGGACGTTCACGCCAGTCTCGCCCACCAGGAAGATCGCGCCGCCGCCGCCACCGCCGCCGGGGCCACCCTCACCGGAGGGCACGGCCGTCAGCTTGAGACCGCTCGCGAAGTCGTCGCCGCCGCCGAACGCGTTGTCCGGGCCGGGCTCGACCTTGGTGTTGGCCTTGCTGTAGGTGCTGCCGCCGTCGCCGCCATCGGCGCGGATCACACCCGTCGTTCCGATGCGGACCTGGCCGCAGGCGACCACCCAGATGGCGCCGCCGCCGCCGCCGCCGCCGGCACCCGAATCGTCGCCGTTGTCGATGACGCCGCTACCCGGAGTCTCGATGGCTCCGTTGTCATCCTCACCACCGCCGCCACCACCTCCGGGGCCGCCGACGCAGCCGGCGTTGGGGGAGTAGGCGCGATCGGGCGTGAAGAACGACAGCGCACGCTCGAGCAGCGCCGTCCCGTACAAGGGGCCGCCGTTGCTGGGTGAGCCGCCGTTGGCATGTCCACCCGTGGTGCCCACAGCGCTGTGACCGGCACCGCCGCCACCCGAGGGGTTGCCGTCATTGCCGACGCCGAAGCCGCCCCCTGCGGTGAACTCAACCGCGAAGAGGTTCTGCGGTGCAGCACCGCTCGAGGCGGTCGCGACGGGGGTCACAATGGGGCCCGCGCCACGTCCGCCGGCTCCGCCGCCGGGGCCGGATGTGCCGCCAGCACCCCAGGGGGTGGTGGCGCCGGCATTCGTGTAATCGGTGGTGCCGTCGGTGTCGAGACCGAAACGGCCATCCTGGCCGCTCAGATCGATGGTGCCGTCCACCTGGAAGTCTCCGCGGCACAGGATCAACAGGGGACGCGTGCCGGACACCGAGAGGGTGTCGCCCGCGCGCAAGAAGAAGCTCTCGTATTCGAAGATGCCGTCGCTGTTGGTCGATGCGCCGGGGCCAGGGGTGGTGACCAGTGCCAGGGTGTCACCAGGGCCGGCCGTGAACGGAGGCGCGTTGGTATCGAGGGCGCCGTCTCCGCCGTCACCGCAATACGGCTTGAAGGTTGCCTTGAGGCGACCCACGCCGGAGTCTGCGTCCGTGTTCACATCGAGCGACGCGAGGTTCAAGAAGCGGAAGCCGTTGTTCCAGTTGGCCGTGGTGCTCTGACCGCACTGGAGGGCGGTGCCCGGCTTGGGGCCGAAGAGCAGAGTGAAGGCCGGCGTCGTCATGCCGACGGGGGTCACTCCAGCCATGGGCGCGAGCGGATTGGTGCTGACCGCCGTCTGCGTGAACACGCCGGGCTCGGTGGTTCCCGAGGCTAGGTCACCCCACTCCGCCAGGTTCGAGCCGAACGTCTCGGCCAAGGCCGAGGCGGTGTTGGGGAGCTGTAGCGTTTGGAAGTAGAGGCGCCAGCCCGGAGGTACCTGGGGCGGCAGCCCGGCGTCGAGCGAGGCATAGACCGTGGCGGCGAGGTTCGCGTCGTCGTTGATCACGAGCGGCTTCTGGCTCAGGTCCAGGATGCCAGCCGTGGCATTGATGAGGTAGATGCCCTGGAGCACCGGGGCCGAGGCCACCAGGATGAGCTGCGTGCTGCCCTGCTTCTGCACGAGCAGGGGCTTGTTGACCTCGATCGCATCCGGCGGCAGCAACGGCGTGCCGTCGAGCAAGGCGACGCGCCACAGCTGCAAGTTGAACGAGAGCTGGTTGACGGGGTCGTAGGGCGTCACGGTCGCGGGATCGACCTGTTCGTTGATCGACAGCACGAGCGCCGGCAGATCGACGCGACCGACGTTCTGCGAGCCGGCCGAGGGGGTGCCCACGGCACGACGATCGTGCAGGGGGACGCACTCCTCCGGGATCACGCGGGGAGGGCCCTCGTTCTCGAGGCACAACAGCCGACCGCCCGCGAGCGAGTTCGTCTGCTGCGGCAGGGGGTCAGGTGAGGAGATGGCGGGGAAGGGATCGACGAAGAGCGACTGGCCGCGGTTCTGCAGGCAGCCTTGATCGTCGGAATCACCGTTGGAGCTCGGCGGCAGGCCGTGCACCAGACGGCGCCGCGTCTCGAGGAACGCGAAGCGGGGCACCTGCAGGGCCGAGGCAGGTACCGTGCGGAACTGGAAGCTGCCGGCAGTCAGCAGCGGCTTGCCGCCGACGCTCTCGATGGTGTCCACCGCAGGGAAGGTGGGCATGCTCACGGAGTACGTCGTGTCAGGAGCGAGGCCTGCGTCCGAGTAGTCGTCGAAGTTCGGCGAGCGCGGGAGCAGCGCGACCAGGTTGCCGTCCACGATGGTCTCTTCGAAGAAGGGGCCCACGAAGCCCACCACCCGCAGCGTATCGGGCGTGATCGAAAGCGGATCGATCTCGGCACTGAAGGTGAACACCAGCGGCTGGTTGAGAGCCACGCCCGACACGTTGGGCTGGTTGAAGCCCAGCAGGACCAAGTCGGGGTTCACCCCATTGGCACCACCGCCACCGCACGATGTGCTGCCCAGTCCGAAGGCCAAGCAGGTCGCCAGCGCAGGGAGAACCGAGCCAAGACGTAGACGCGCGTTACTGAGCAGGTGCATGGGGGTGAGGCTCCGCGAACCTCCGCCACGACGGCTCTCCGTCGGACGGATCCGTTGACGTCCCCAGGGACGCGAAACGGCCGGTTCAGGGGGAAGTGGACGTATCGGGATGGTTAAAGGCTGCTTGAACGGGAGGGAAGGGTCGGGCAGATGAAGGGTCGGGCAGATGAAGGGTCGGGCAGCAGGCCCAGGGTGTCCTGGCCAGGCTGGCCTACAGCGAGGTCATCGGAACCAGGACGCGGTTGAGCTTGGCCCTCGCGTTGCTGATCAGGTTGCTGATCAGGCTGATGCGCCAGCGCAGGCACTTGAGACCGTCGCAGTCGTTGATGTCGTTCGTCCAGTCCTGCCAGTCACCGGCCAGGTTGATGGTGCGGCGGTCGAGCTCGACGATGTCCGCGCCCTGGAACAGGATGGTCACGATGGCGCCGCCCCCCTGGATGGTGGGCGTGAGCTGCACGGGCAGGTAGTTCGTGAGATCGCCGAAGGTGTTGCCGCCGCCCGCCTGGGAAGCGAAGCCGGGGAAGGTGTAGAAGAGCGACTGCGCCAAGCTGACCCGCTTGGTGACCGTGAACGACGTGTCGTAGACGGTGGGCTCGGGGTTGAGGACACCGGCGTTGACGTTCGCCGTCGGATTGGCAGCGTCCTCTTCGTAGGTGCTGTAGAGGCGGCGCTGCGGGTACCCCCCGATCAGGACGCCGGAGCAGGGGAAGGTGACGCCGAACCACGCGCGAAACTGCTGCCAGGTGTCGCCCTCGGGCACGCTCATGTCGAACAGCAGGATGCTGTCGTTGTTGACGCTGTTGGAGCCCTGGTCCCACTCGAAGAAGGTCGTGAGGGCCGGCCAAGCGGTGAACCCGGTGGCGCTGAACAGAGGCAGGTTCCAGGTACCACCCACCTGGCAACCGGGGTTCTCGGCGTAGCCGCCGACGTGGGCGAAGGCGGGCTGGCCAACCGTGTTGCCCACGCTGGCCTTCTGCGTCACGGCATAGTTGCCGTTGTAGAGCACGGTGCCCTGGCCGCTCGCGTAGTTGCTGCTGAAGCTGGTGGAGAGGCTGAGCGAGTCAGTGGCCTGATACCCCATGCGCAGGTAGATGTTCTGGTAGAGCGCCGCGAAGGTGGCGTTGCTGTCGGGGCCCCAGCCCGCAGCCGTGATGCTGCCGTTGGCGCCGATCTCGGTGTCCTCGAAGGCCAACATCACCCGCCGACCCAGGTTGGTGGGCGGCGAGATGTTGGCGACGAACTGGTTGAGGGCGGCACCCGTGAGGGGGTCGACGAGGGGCGCGTACTGGCCGCGGCCCGAGTTCGGGCTGTTGCCCGCCTCAAGGTAGCCGAAGATGAGCGCCTGACGGCTGCTGACCGGCTGACCGATCAGGACTCCCGTCGTGGTCGAGCCCCAATCAGCGTCGGTGGCCAGGCCGTCACGATCGGTGGTGTTGACGAAGGCCTCATCGAGCACCTTGCCCGTCGCCGAGCCAAAGCCGTCGACCTTGAAGTTGCCGAAGGTGCGCGGGTTCTTGAGCAGGTTGCCCGAGAGGTCTTTGACACCCTGGAAAACCTGGGCGTAGAACACCAGCTGCTGAGCACCGAAAGAGAACGTAGGGTTGAAGATGGCCTGGGTCAGCGAGGGGTCGAACGTGAAGTAGCCAGGGATGGCTGAGCCGGCCACCAGGTTGTCGATGTTGATCTGCTCGGCCGAGTCGTAGCGGACGTCCACGGTGGTCAGGAGGCTCACCGGCAGGAAGGGGGGGCCGAGGATGAAGCTCGCCTCATCCATGGCCTCGCTGAACTGGAACACCATCTGGCCGTTGCCGCGGATGTTGCCGGTGAGCGGCTCGGGGTCGGGGATGAAGAAGACGCTCAGGACGGTGGGCGGCTCGAGCTCGCGCAGGAACCCGGCGCCGGTCTCGAAGGCCGTGCGGAACGTGGTCGTGTTCGGGTCGCCATCGCGGTTCTCGATCACTCCGCTGAGCTGCGCGTCGCCCTGGTCGTCGAGGAAGGACGGGATGAAGACCGTGTACTGGGTCACGGAATCGAAACCCTTGGGGTTGGGCTGGCCCTGGTTGGTCACCGTGGGGTCGAAGCGCACCTGGCTGCCGTTCACCGAGAAGGAGCCGGTCGGGATGAGCGTCGAGCTGTACCGGATCTGGATGGTCTGGTTCGTGACCGTGCTGGCGTTCACCTGCTCGCTGAACTTCATCAGCAGCTGGGCGTTACGCGGCAGGCTCTGGGCCCCGGTGGGCGCGGTGGGGTTGAGGGCGCGGTCCACGAACAGGAACTCGACCAGGACCATCTCGCGCGCGGCATAGCCACCCCCGCCGCAGGAGGTGCTCAACGTGGCGCCAGCCAAGACGGCTACGCCCGCCGCCAAGGCGCTCAGGCGGGAGATCAGGTTGCGAAGCATGCCGCGCTCCTTATGGTCCGCCGACCCCGCAGGGGCCGGAAGCACGAAACGATCCCGCCACTTCAGGTAGGGACCCAGGTCAGGTAGGAAGTCAGTCCGGTCAAACGAGTCCGGTCAAACGAGTCCGGTCAAGCGCCCGCAACATGGCAGGCACCCAGGGAGGCCCTCAACCGGCGTACTCTACGCACCCACGTTTAGGCGGTAAAGACTTTGGTCTTGGTTCCGCAGATGCCCGCAAGATCTCGGGCGCGGATGGTGTGGGGCAAACCCCATTCCACCCGAACGGACGCCTGATGTACGACGTAAACAATTGTGAATAAATGTTTTATGTAACTGCCTGTGGCCCGACAGAAGGCCGTTCAGGGCCCCAGAGTGCCGCCCACGTGCGCTTCCGCACAGGCTCGGGTCAACCCTGAAAGGCCAGCCGGTCGCCCAGCAGCGTGAAAACCGGCCAACCGCGCAGCTCTTGCCCGTGGAACGGGCAGTTGTGACTCAGGGAGCGCAGTCGGCTGCGCTCCACCAGGCGGGGGGTCTCGAGATCGAGGCCGACGACCCGGGCCTGGGCCCCCAAGGCCAGGGAGGGGGCGGGGCGACCGGTGATGCGCGCCGGGCCGCTGGTCAGCGCCTCCACCAACCGCGCCAGGCTCAGGCGCCCGGCCAGGACCGCATGGGTGAACACGGATGGAAAGGCTGTCTCCATGCCGATGGCGCCAAAGGGAGCTCCTGCCAAGCCCACGCACTTGCGCTGGTCAGCGTGCGGCGCGTGATCGGTGGCCAGGGCTTCCAGCGTGCCGTCCTCCAAGGCGGCCAGCAGGGCTCGAGCATCCCCAGCCTCGCGCAAGGGGGGCTTCATCTTGAAGTCCGGCCCTCCCGCCAGAGCGTCTTCGGCCGTGAGCAGCAGGTGATGCGGCGCGACTTCGCCAGAGACGCGCGCGCCCCCTCTCCGGGCCTGGCGCAGCTGCTCGACGGCACCCGCCGTGGACACGTGGCAGACGTGCAGTCGCGTGCTCAGACGCTCGGCCAGGGCCAGATCGCGCGCCACAGCCCGATCCTCGGCAGCACGCGGGATCCCGGGCAGGCCGGCGGCGCGTACGGCGGCGGTGTCGTGCAGCACCCCGGGCCCGGTCAGGCCGAAGTCCTCGCAGTGCTGCATCACCAGCTGGTCGTGGCGCGCCGCCCACGCGAAGGCACGGGCCGCAAGCTCGTCGTCGGCCAGCCAGGCACCGTCGTCGCTGAAGGCGCCGACCCCGGCCGCTCGCATGGCGTCAAAGTCAACCAGCTCGCGCCCGCGCAACCCTAGACTGAGCGCCGAGACCGGCACGACCTCGCAGGGCCCGGCGGCGCGCGCCGCTTCGAGCACGCGCGCCACGACCGCGGGGCTGTCGCAGGTCGGGTCCGTGTTGGGCATGGCATAGACCGTTGCGTAGCCGCCGGCCAGGGCGGCGCGGGTGCCGCTTGCGACGGTCTCGGCCTCACCGGAGCCAGGTTCTCGCAGGTGCACGTGCAGGTCGATGAACGCGGGCGTGACGCACAGTCCTTCGGCCGCGAGGGGCCGGGCGTGAGCCCGCAGTCGCTCGACAGGCGCCTCCCCGAGCGCGACGATGCGGCCATCCTCGATCAGCAGGTGTCCGGGCCGGTCCAACCCCCGTGCGGGGTCGAAGAGCCGCGCGGCGTCGCGGATCCACCAGCGCTGCGGCACGTCGTGCTCCTTGTTCGGGGGGTCGCTCAGCCCGGTTCAGCGGCGTTTGCGTACGGCGAGGGCGATCCCGAGCAGGCCCAACCCCGGATGCAGGCGATGCGCGCGGCCCAGATGCGGTGCCAGCAGCAGCGCATCGGCGCCCGTGAGAAACAGCGGGTGCGAGGCCGAGATGCCCGCGGCGGCCAGCAGGCGCTCGACGGCGCCGGCCGCGCCGAGCACAAGGCCGGTGCGGATGGCCGTCGCCGTATCGAGCGCAGGCATGACCAGGGGGCCTTCCAGCGCCACTTCGGGGAGCAGGGCCGTCCCGGACGCCAGCGCTCGCATGCCCAGCAGGAGTCCGGGCAGGATCGCGCCACCGGCCAACGCTCCGTCTTCGTCCGCCACGTCCACCGTGATAGCCGTGCCGCAGGAGACCACCACGGCGGCGGCGCCGGCGAGGTGGCGCGCCGCGAAGGCCTGGACGCGGCGGTCCATGCCGGCCCGTTCGGGCTGCGCCACCTTGGAGCGCGGCAGCCCGGGGTGCTCGCTGTCCACGGCCACGGCCTCGCCCAGCTTGAGCTTGCCCAGCTCCCAGGCCAGGTCGCGCGCCTTGCCAGGATTGCTGCCGCAGACGGCGATCAACGCCTTCTGCCCCTTGAGCATCGGCTCGGCGAAAGCGCGCACGCTCTTGGCGTCGGCCGCCGGCAGGCGCACGGGACCAGCCACGTCCTCGCCACGCACCGCGCCCATCTTGGCGCCGGAGTTGCCGATGTCCACCACGAGGACGAGCTCGTTGGGGGTGGCCGTCGGCGCCGTCATGCGCCCAACGTACGGAGCCTGCCTCTGCCTTCAACAGGTTTCACGCCCGCCCCGCGCCGCGTTCGAACCCCCGACCCGCCTGCCGCGCCGCAGGCAACCCCGCGCCGCGCTTGTCGCGGCGCGCCAGCAACCCGCCGCGCTCGCGGCGCGCCAGCAACCCGCCGCGCTTCTAACGCGGCTGCGCGATGGTGGCCGCCGCGCGCCGCGTCTTGGGATCGCGGGGGTCCACCTCGTAGGTCAACCGACGGCCGTCGCGGTCGAGCTCCACCGTCACCTGCGCGGTGTCGGGGGGCAGGCCACGAGCGACACGGATGACGTCCTCGCGCGAACGCACCGGCTGGGCGTTGATCGAGATCAGGATGTCTCCGCGCTTGACGTCGAACTTCTCGGCCATCGAACCCGCGCCCTGCGGGAACACCGCCAGGCCCTGCACCCCGCCCTGGTTGTAGGGCTCGGTGCGCACGTCCTCGAGCAGCTGTTCGACGTTCTTGCCCTTGAGCGCGTTGTAGGCCGCTTCGCCGAACTCGATGCGCTTGCGGCGCGGGGCGATCTCGCGGATGTCGGGCCGGAGATCGTCGTTCGCGCGCGCTGCGGCGCCCGCGGCCCCCGGATTCTGCGAGCCGACGACGATCACGGGGCTCGTGCTGCCCGGGCTGGCGCCCGGGGCGGTTCGGCCGGAAGCGCCCGTTGTGCCCGGGGCACTGGGCGAGGCCCCGGCGACGGGCACGGGCTCAGGCTTCTTCGGGTAGCGGATCGGGCCGGCAGGGTCGAACTTCGGTTCGGCGTCGTGGATCAGCTCGCCCGTGGAGACGGGCTTGCCGGCCGGGTCGTCGTAGACTTCGTAAGTGATCTTCCAGCGCGAACGGCCGGCGTCCAGGCGCACGATGTCCACCAGCTTGAAGCGCCCCTTCTGGCCCTTCTCCACGATGAACTCGCCCGGCGCGAACTCCTCGCTCTTCTTGTCGCCGAACTCCCAGAAGACGATGCTGTCCTTGGCCAGCTCCCCGGCACGCGCGGGCGGCAGGTAGAGCAGCAGGCGCACGCGGCCGATGGCCTCCAGGCCCGTCGGGCCCTTCACGACCTCGACCACGGCCTCCTCCTTGGGCACGGGCGCGGGGATGCGCGGGCCGGTGAAGGGGAACCAGCGGTCCTTCCAGGCCTCGTTCAAGAACACGGCCTCGAGGGCGACCTTGTCCACCGAGGGCGGCAGCAGCTCCTTGGGCTTGAGCAGCTTGTAGCGCGTCAGCGCCTCCTCGGCCCAGGGCGCGGTGGTCTGCGCCGCCGCCGGCTTGTCGAGCAGCACCATGGCGCCCACCCCTACGA
>Ga0163150_10004774_pt1 | contig 17861 bp, 20 predicted proteins | sample OliLakLV19P2IB_FD_148628 | JGI IMG/M metagenome (GOLD analysis project Ga0163150, IMG submission 148628) | Freshwater microbial mat bacterial communities from Lake Vanda, McMurdo Dry Valleys, Antarctica - Oligotrophic Lake LV.19.P2.IB | ecosystem: Environmental > Aquatic > Freshwater > Lake >...
GGAAACCGGGACCCTTACCGAGACAAACATGCCGGCCCGAAAGAGATTTTTTTCATTGCTGATTTCCGCAATCAGCGGGACCGAGAGGGTCGTTTGGGAAACACTGCTCCCCGTAAAAATTACCCTCGCATCATATGGACCCTCTCCCAGCGCCGGGGAGCTGACCTGCAAGGTTAGACCGTCGACCAGTCCCAGCGCCAGCCAGTCCCGTTGGCTGATCGGAGCTTCGACCCAGACCCTGGAAGTATCGGCAACCGCCAGAATCGTCTCCGCAGTCTCGAACCGGCTTCCCTGATTGGCATAAAATTCAACGACCGTTCCGGTCAACGGAGACAGGACCGTGAATAATCCGGGCCCGGCGTTTTCCGCTTCTGCTGCGGCAGGATCGATTCCACCCGAAAGAACCTGCAATTCCTCCATCACCGCTTCGTGGGCGCGGCGGGCCGAATCCAGTTTCGCAGCCGATTCCTTTAACCCCTGCCCGGCGGCAAACAGGGACTCTTCCATCGACGATTTGAACTTCGCCGTCGCCGCCTGTTTTTTCTGCAACCGTTCATCGACGGTCGCACCGGTCACCAATCCCTGGGATTGAAGACTCGCACTCCGGTCAGCAATCCGGCTGGTGGCCAACAACTCCGCATAACCAGACAACAGTTCCTCGCCATGCGTTCCCAGCGGCCGGCCACGAAACCGGTCTTCGACGGCCGAAACTTCCGGACTGGTTTCGAGAAACTGAACCAGTTCGGTCACGTTCGTATGAGTCGATGTCACCCAGTCCAGTTCTGTCGAAGCCAGGTTGAGGCGGGACAGTGAATCCTGGACCCGCGCCCGGACCAGCCCGATCTCGGGACCGGTCAGCGTGATCAGCGGCTCCCCCCTGGCAACCGTGCGCCCCAATCCGGTTTCCACCGACTGGACAAGGCACTTCACGGGCGCGCGCAGGGTTACAAAGCGGGTTGGATCGTGGCGAATCGTTCCGGGCACCTGGCGATTGACCTGGAACATCGTTTCGCGAACAGGCGAAACATGAATGTTGGCGGCGGCCAGTTTCGAGTCTGGCAGCGAAACAGTTCGCGATACCGGCAAGTTCGAATCCGTCTCTGAACCGCCCTCACCTTCGGATCCGGAAGGGAACAGATAATGCCCTCCCAGAAAGCCGCAGACTGCCAAAGCGGAAACAATCAGGACCGCCCCGGCCTTTTTCAATGCGTTGATGGTGGCAAGAACCGTTGCCGACCGGCGAGTGGATGAAGACATGACAAATCCCAACAGCCAGAGCGAAAGAAACCTGGTGAACAGCGCAGCACGCAGTTATCAGGTGGGGCGTCAAAGCTGGAAGGACTGAAAACGCGCGCATATTTCCAGCGCGGTAACCGGACCCGGCGTATGCCAGAAGGGAAACTCACACGTGACAGTCCGGTTCGGGACCAGGTCACAAGGATTCTGCATCGCAGGTGGAGCAAGGAAACTGAAGTTGGCCGGGCTGATCCAGGCAAATGCAATCCCCAGCGTTGCCCCTTTGCAAATGCAGCCAAAATTCCGGTCGCAATCGTCGCTGTCGCCGTTTGCAGGAATCGGCTGGTTGTCGCCGGTTCCCGGATCGACGGCCGATCCAGCCAGGTTCGTCTGACAAACATGCCGGACCGGGCCATGACCCGCAGCGCAATGCAAATGCGCGGCGAGAATCGCCAGGCCCGAAATGACTGTCAAAATATGCCGCGACATCAGGTTTTCCCTCACCCGCCATCATAGTGATGCAGAAAACACTGTCAATCAAAACGGGACCTGCCTCCCATGGCGCGGCATAATCCATATCACCCGCAAAGTCTGCGGAACCGGCCCGATGCAGTCTTCCGGCACAATCATTTTGCCCGGACCCGTCCATGGATCCGGACGATAAAGTCCCATAGGTCTGTACCCGTTATCGACAGAGCCGAAAGTAGTCTGTGAAAAGCCGAATTCCAGCAATTCTTGGTCTCTGTGGATCGATCACCCTGGGAGGGTGTACAGCTGGTGGTTATTCACCTGGTGCAAGCACATTTCAGGAACCGGTTGTCGCAGTTGTCACGGACACGGTGACGAATGCAGGCAAGTTGCCGTCGGGCAGTATTTCCCGTCCCCAATTCGAATCAGGGGAGCCGGTCGGCAAGGTGTACAGGCTGGCAGCCTCGAAACCGTCGTACGTCAATTTGCCAGGGCCCGGAAATTCTGTTTCCGAAGTGGAAAGCCCGCCCGGTTCTTCCCTGTTGGGACTGGAGCAGATCGCACTGGCCAGCAACCCGGCCATCCAGCAGGCAAGTGCACAGATCAGTTCGCTGCAGGGAGAAAAACTGCAGGCCAGTCTGAAACCCAATCCGACGTTCGGGTATTCCGGAGGCGAGGTCGGCAACGAAGGTCGCGCTGGCCAGCAGGGGGTCTATTTCGGTCGCGAGTTTGAATCGCAGACCAAACGAAATCTGCGGATGTGCGTGGTCGATGCGGAAATCGCTGCGGCCACCGCGCTGTTGCAGATCCAGGAACAGCGGGTCCTGACCGACGTTCGACAGCGATACTACCAGGTCCTGGTCAGCCAGCAAAAAGTTCAGGTCCTGGGCGATTTTGGCAGCCAAATCGAGAGTTCGGCGGAAATCGCCCAAAAGCTTTACGAAGGCCGCGAAGTTACCCGCATCGCTGCGCTTCAGTCGGCATTGCAGGTCAAAAATCTGATGATTGCCCGGAACCAGGCAGACAACGAATTGCAGGCCGCATACGCTTCGCTGGCTGCCGTCTGCGGAATGGCCGATGGATTGACGACGGATGGCCTGTCGGGCAATCCCGATCCGGAACCGGATGTGTTGAACGGCGGTTTCACGTTGCAAAGAATTCTCGAAAGCAGTCCGGAAATCACACGGGCTTCGTTGATGCTGGACCGCAATCAGCGTGAGGTTGCCCGGCAAAAGGGGGAACTGATCCGCAATGTGGATCTGCAGAGTACGCTGAATTATGACAACAATTCGGATTACATGATTTCCAATCTGCAGATTACCATTCCGATCCAGGTCAATAACCGCAACCAGGGAAACATCCGCGCTGCGACTGCCCGGGTCCAGGCAGCGGGCAATGCGATCGACAAACAGGTCCTGGACCTGAAGCAGCGGTTTGCCCAGGCCGAACGGGAATTTCAGAATGCACAGTTCCAGATCGCCCAGTACCGGAACGAGATCCTGCCTGCCGCCGAGGACGTTTTGGGTTTGGCCAGCGAAGGATTCCGGGCGGGCGAAGCCAGCTACCTGGAACTGCTGACGGCCCAGCGGTCCCTGCTGGATGCCAAACTGGGCTATCTCGATTCGCTGCAGGGATTCTGGACAGCCAAAGCACTGCTGGACGGAAATCTGCTCCAGGACAGCCTGGCCAACTGAACGGCTGCCGCCGATTCATGCCCCGGCAATTCCCGTTTGTTTCTCTTTCGCCGAATCAATTGCCGTTTCAGACAATCGCGGCTTTCTTGCAACCCCGCACCGCTTGAAACGGCATGACCGTCGCCGTCACGACCGGAATAGCCGGAGGGTTCAGGCGAATTCCGGTTTCGCACAGCCGAATTAGTCAGTCCTGGCGATCGACGTTGGCACAGACTTGAGATGGCCGCAAGGCCGCGAGTCTTTGGATCAACGGGCAGCTTTATCGAAACGTCAAAGTATGAAACGGGATTTGCCAGCCGCAGCCAGCCCGGATCTGGAACGGGTATTTCGTGAACTCGTGGATGAAGAATCCTCGCGGGTGATCCAGGAACGCCGGGTTGCCCACAGGGAACCACTGTGTCGACCAGTCCGGGTCCTGCTGAAACAGGAATCGGCCGAAGTCAAACCGGTCGACGGGTTCTCCAAAAACTGTTCGCCAGCTGGAATCGGTCTGGTGACTGCGGAGGAGTTTTCGGCATCATCGATGGCCGTCATCGAAATCCACCGCTTCCACAAAACACCCATCCGGATTCTGGCCGAATGCCGCTGGAGCGACAAATTTGGAACAGGCTGGTTCTTTTCGGGCTGGAAGTTCCTCTCACTGGCCCGAAATTAAAATCATTGCCCGCAAGTTCCAGCGGCTTGATCCGCCCGTGTGATGGCACCGTAACGCAACACGGCCGCCAACCTTCAGCGTTCCCTTGCGAAGCATCCGCCGCAGCGCCGTCAAATACGCATCGCGAAACGCATGACCGGGTTCGACGTTGTCGGTCAGGTTATGAACTTTGGAGCGAGCCTGCTCCTCGAACTGGAACCGCACTGTATTTCAGAGTAACTGCGCGGACCCGCATGTCAGGTGGTCTGGGGAGGGTGGTCAGCAATGACCACCCTTACCCGATTTCAGTGGCGCGTTGTCCAACGGCGAAAGGGTCTGTAGTGGAAAGTTCGCCGGTTGACGTTTCGTAATACAGTCGGCCATTGATTGAGTACACATTCGGCACGCCCAGCCGCCTGTTCATCTCTTGTGCTTTGACAACACCGCGGTTTCCGATGCGCACGATCTCGTCGATAGCGGCATAGGTCTCAGCAGATAGTTGAGATCGAATCATGGCAATTCACCGACAAATCCCGAAAAGGTCGCAAAAAATTCCGAGTCGCGAATGGCGGTCTGATTACCTGAGCCGACCGCGATATCCTGCAGCGCCGTATTTCCATTGTAGAGCAACACCCAGTTATCGGCCAATTCACGATAGATTGTCCAAAAGTTGCGAATAGATCTCGTGAATCGGCGTCGAATGTCAGCCTCCGGTACGTCGTGCCCACCTGTTCGCACCCGTTCGGCGACGCGAGCCACACAAACATCTGCTGAATCGACATACAGGAACGCGATGCTGATCGAGTACCCGCCATCGCGCGCCGATGCGACGAAGTTCCGCATCGTCAAACCTGAAAGCGTAGATTCGCAGACGAACGATTGCTTCCGGGCGATGTGCTTTTCGAGAGTTCGAATGAACTGACGCGCCGCAACGGTTTGGGCAGCGGCGGGATTTGGCGGGTTCAGTGTCGCCGCAATGGCGTCCGCACCGACGTATGGCAAGTCAAACTCGCCGGCATACTCCAACGCAAGGGTTGTCTTGCCCGAACCATTCGGGCCGCCGACGATCAGGAGTCGATGTGAATCAGCCAATCAGTATTCCATTCATTCGGTCTGAATCGGTGAAGCCACAGAACGAAAAAGTTGACCGGGCCGACGGACAACGTTGAAGTTTGATTGATTCAAGGACCCAACGCAAAGGCGTCCGGGCTTCGGTCCAACGGCATGGTACGCCAGTCATGGCGTTTGGTTTGTGGGGTGCGAGTCGCCTGGTTGATAACGAAGTTCTGAAGGAAGGCAGTATACCAACTGTGACTCCGATCGACAAAATACTGAACGGGGGCAACTGCGGGGAGGTAACGAACCATGGGGAGGAAGCCCGCGAATTTGCCGTCAAGCTTGCATTGAAATTGCTCCAACCGGAGCTGACCGTTGCGGCGACTATCATCCAGCCGATCCTGGGGGCGTCTTGTTTTGGGACGCCTTGCTTCCCCCGGGAAGCAACTTTGGAGCGAGCCTGCTCCTCGAACTGGAACCGCACTGTATTTCAGAGTAACTGCGCGGACCCGCATGTCAGGTGGTCTGGGGAGGGTGGTCAGCAATGGCCACCCTTACCCGGTTTCGGCAAGCGAATCGCCTGCTGATCACGGCCGGGCCTGCACGAATGCTTCCACGGTCATTCCAACATCCCTGGCAATCTTTCGCAGTAGTGGCGGCGCGATGTCTCGGCCCTTGTGAATCGGAACAGTGGTTCCGCGTCCGTCTGCATGCCGAAACTGCTTATGAGAGCCTCGCTGCCGGACTTCGATGAATCCGGGCGCGTTCAGGATCGCCACCACCTCGCGCCTTCAGCGGCCATTGGACCTGGACGTGTACCTGTACGGCCCGGACAACGGCCCGCCTGTGGAGTTGTTCAATTTCACCGGAGCCAACAACGTGCCTGACTTCAACGGAACCAGCTTCCTGGGCGACTGGACATTGAAAGTCTGCGACAGGGTCAAAAAGAAGACGGGAACGCTCAACAGATGGTCGATTACCGTCGACTACTAACGGTCCTGTTTCGAAATTCCGCCGGTCAACTCAGCGAGTTGGCCGGCGATTTGCTTTTGACATGCAAATTCGCATTGGCGCCGTGAATGACCAGGCTGAGCTGGCAGGTTTGGGTCATGTGACGCGGGCGCAGCTGACACAGATCATGAATTTGGTCAACCTCGTGCCGGGTATTCAGGAAGAGGTACTCCGATTGCCGCCTATCGAACATGACCATGACCGGATCACCGGGCGGGATCTCCAGCCAATCGTTGCCGTTTCAGATTGGGACAAGCAACGGCAGATGTGGAATCAGATGAAGCCCCAGGTTGCTCGCCAGGTTCTTTCATCCATCGATCACTCGTGTCAGGTCGCCACACGACCGTCTGGGGAGCAACGATGGTTTTGGTCCAAACAGGCTATTTGTTTGAAAATGCCTATGGACGCTGGGAAAAAACCAAAGGTCCCGTTTCTGTTCAATCACTTATTCGCATCGCGGTTTACGGTCGGCTATCATTGCCGGTATGACCGACGTTACTCGAATTCTGAACCAAATCGAACAAGGCGATCCGTCCGCGTCCGATCAACTGCTCTCTCTCGTCTATGAGGAGCTGCGCGTTTTGGCTCGCCAGCGACTGGCCAACGAGAAACCTGGCCAAACGCTGCAGGCGACGGCATTGGTGCACGAAGCCTATTTGCGGCTGGTGGGGAACGACAACGACCAGAGCTGGGACAATCGTGGCGATTGTCGTAGACATGAGTTTGAGAGTCGCGGCTGGACAATTCAAGTTGGGGTTCGATCAACAATTGCTCAACACCGATCAAGTCGAGCGTCTCCGCCAGTTTGGACTTCTCCCAGCCGTACGGCCCGTGCGTGCTGACATCGACGTCGGCCATGCCCCGCTCGCGCAGCCATTGGCAGGTTTTGAATCGCAAACCCAACCAGCCGTTCGAATCCTTCGTGATGTTCGGTTGGTGCCGCAGCGTCCAAAGATTCTCAAACTCGATCGGCTCGATCCATCAAGCCTGTTCGTCTTTACGCTGGATTGCCTGGAGTTCGATTCGCAACTGGATCCTCAATTGCAATGATGTGCTCAATGTGGAAACTCTCGGAAAAAAACCGTTGGGGCGTGCGACAATACTCACAAACGCCTTGGGACCGCTCTCGAACAATCCGTTTAAGTGCTTCGTCCATGAGAACCCATCAGCTTGCGTTCGCAATCGCTTTGGCCCGCAACAATGCTACGAAATCCATCGTGTGGACATACGATTCGTACTCCGCCAATTCCCCCGCCGTCAGCAGACCCGCGCTTGACCGGTCGGCCAATTCGTCCAGTCGCTGCTGAAACTCCGGGTCCGGTTTTGATCTCGCGAAAGCCCTGGCTGCTTCAGGAGACAATGTCTCTGCAAAATGAAACATATACCGCTCAAAACTGACCGGATCGATGATTGACATGAAGCGTTTTCACTCTGCTACAAATTGCCTTGAAAGCGATCAGGTACCTTCATGTATTTTATCAGCTGTCCAATGAAATTGCGCCGTTCAAAATCCATTTTGGAAGGTGGCCTGCCCCCGTATTGTGTACCAGAGGCTATGAAAGTCGGGTCAGGGCATTCGCGGGTCGACCGGCAACCTACGGCCTATCTTACATAGTTGGCATGAATCGGACGCTTTCCGGCCAGATTCTTGCCATTTTCTGGGGACTGATCCTGCAACTTGAAGATGTTGCAGATAGCCAATTCCAGTTCACCACGGATCGACAGTCGCATCGCTGGTTCAGGAAATAAACCCGCGACTTTGAAGTATCCCGGCAATCTGTTCCACACATTCAGCCGGTGACAGTTTGCTGGTGTCCAGCACCAGGTCAGGTGAATCGGGTGCCTCAAACTCTGCGGCCGATTCATCGTTGGCATTTTCCGTCACAGCATCCGTTTTGTGGCGGCTACGACATACCTCCGGAGGTGCATTCAAATGCACCATCAGGAACCGGTCCATTCCAATCAGTTCGGCTGCCCGCTGGCGGTAGTCCGCCCTGGGCGCGACCACGGCCAGGATGCAAACCAGTCCCGACTGGTTGAACAACCGGGCTACCTCGGCCGACCGCCGGATGTTTTCCGAACGGCCATCGTTGTCAAAACCCAGATCGCGCGAAAGTCCCATCCGCATGTTTTGACCGTCGATTACGGCTGCGCTCCGTCCGTTGTCGAACAGCCATCGTTCCAGTCCCCGGGCCGTCGTCGATTTTCCGCTTCCCGGCAAACCGGTCAGCAGGACGGTAACCGGGTTCTGGCCATAACGTGCCTGCCGTTCATCGTCGGATACCTGGCTAATCGACCGGGCCAAAGTCTGGCTGGACGGCTCGGCTTCCCAATGGTCACCCCTCGCCTCGCTGGTTTGCCGGTCCATGATCATGCCAGCTCCGACGGTGCCGTTGGTCATCCGGTCAACGACGATAAACGAGCCCGTGGTCCGGTTCCTCCGGTATCCATCGAAAATCAGCGGCTGGGACAACGAAACCTTGCAACGTCCAATCTGGTTCAGCTCCAGCGTCGGTGATGGCTGGCGATGCAACGAGTTGACATCGACCGCATAACGCAACGTGCTGACGTTGCCAGATACCGTCTGCGTTGTCTGTTTGAACAGGTACTGTTTGCCAGGCACCATCGGAGAATCGGACATCCAGACGATCATGGCATCGAAATTCTGGTTCAGCTGGGGAACGTTTCCAGGCCGGACGATCATGTCTCCCCGGCTGATGTCGATCTCGTTTTCCAGAGTCAGGGTCACCGACTGCGGCGCAAAGGCTTCCTTCAGTGGTCCGTCGAATGTATCGATCGATTTCACCCGACTGGTCTTGCGGCTGGGCAAGACCATGATTTCATCCCCTTCCCGGACGATCCCCGAAGCGATCGTGCCGGCAAACCCGCGGAAATCCAGGTTGGGCCGGATCACATACTGGACCGGAAAACGGAAGTCCTCGAAATTGCGGTCCGAACCGATATAGACCGACTCGAGGAAGCCCATCAGCGTTGGACCGTTGTACCAGTTCAGATTGGCACTCCGGTCCACAACGTTGTCACCGTGCAAGGCCGACAGCGGAATGAAATGCAGATCGGGAATGTCCAGACGGGTTGCAAAGTCCCGGTAGTCGGACCGGATTGTTTCATAAACCGCTTCGTCATGATTCACCAGGTCCATCTTGTTGATCGCGACCAGGATATGGCGAATTCCCAGCAGCGAAACAATAAAACTGTGCCGCCGTGTCTGTTCCAGCACACCGTACCGCGCATCAATCAGGATGATCGCCAGGTTGGCCGTCGAGGCCCCGGTCGCCATGTTGCGGGTGTATTGCACGTGGCCGGGGGTGTCAGCAATGATGAATTTCCGCCGGGCCGTCGAAAAGTAGCGGTAGGCCACGTCGATCGTGATCCCCTGCTCCCGTTCGGCTTTCAGTCCGTCGGTCAACAGCGCCGGGTCGAACTTGCCTCCGGTGGTGCCGTGAATCAGCGAGTCCTTTTCGATTTTCTCCAGCTGATCTTCATAGATCATTTTCGAATCGTACAGCAGCCGGCCGATCAGCGTGCTTTTGCCGTCGTCCACGCTGCCGCAGGTAATAAACCGAAGCAGCTCCTTGCGCTCGTGCTGCGCCAGGTAGGCTTCGATGTCGGTCGCAATCAGGTCGGAATGGTGACTCACAGTGGATCCGTCGATGGTGCCTGGGAATGGATGCGAAACAGTTCGCGCTGAAAATCAAAAATAGCCTTCGCGTTTTTTCTCTTCCATGCTTCCTTCGTCGTCGTTGTCGATCAATCGCCCCTGGCGTTCACTGGTCGTGGCCAGCAGCATTTCCTGGATAATCTCTGGCAGCGTCGTCGCACGGGATTCGACCGCGCCGGTCAGCGGATAACAGCCCAGGGTGCGGAAGCGAACCATCTTTTCTTCAGGCTTTTCGCCGGGCCGGAACTTCATCCGCTCATCGTCGACCATAATCAGAATGCCGTTGCGGCGGACAACCGGTCGGAGTGCTGAAAAATACAGCGGCACCAGCGGAATATTTTCCAGATGGATGTACTGCCAGATATCCAGCTCGGTCCAGTTGCTGAGCGGAAAGACCCGAATCGATTCCCCCTGGGCGACGCGGGTGTTGTACAGGTTCCACAGTTCCGGCCGCTGGTTCTTCGGATCCCAGCGGTGATGTTCGTCCCGGAAGGAAAACACCCGCTCCTTGGCCCGCGATTTTTCTTCGTCACGACGGGCCCCACCAAAGGCCGCGTCGAATCCGTATTTCGTCAGGGCCTGCTTCAAACCCTCCGTTTTCATCACCGTCGTGTGCTTGCCACTGAACTGAAAGGGATCGATTCCCAGCTTCAGCCCTTCTTCGTTGACATGCCGGATCAGTTCCAGCCCCAACTGCTGTTTGATGTAGGTGTCCCGAAAACGGTACATCTCCTGGAATTTCCAGGTCGTATCGACATGCAGCAGCGGAAAAAGTGGCTTGGCCGGATGAAACGCCTTCAGCGCCAGATGCAGCATGACCGCCGAATCCTTGCCAATCGAATACAGCATCACCGGCCGGGAAAACTCGCTGGCAACTTCGCGAATAATATGGATGCTCTCGGATTCAAGCTGTTTCAGGTGGGTCAGCTGGTACGTCGACATGAATTCCTGGTTTGTTGCGGCGGGTTCGGGAATCGAATGAGAGCGGGATCCGGGGAAAGCTTCCCCGGCCTGGCAAACCATCTTAGTGGCCCTTATCCAACCGAAAAAGGCCGGAAAGACGCGGGAATCGCCGCACCTGACGCCGGCACATTCCGGACCAGAGTGGACAGCAACTATTTTCCCAGCTCAAACAGATCAATCACCCGCTCCTGGTATTTGCTGCCAAACACCAACACCACCAGTCGGGCCATAATCTCCCGTTCATCGGTCGTCAGAAACGACTCCCCTCCGCCCAGTTGGGCAATTTCGGCCAACGGAGCCAGCCGCCGCTCCTGCCGGCAGGTAACCGTCGACACGACGCCGCCATTTCTGCGAAAATCCGAAGCCATCCGCAAGCAGTCGGTCTGGTATTGGTAATGCGGTGGCGCGTCACCGAACAGGAGGATCACCTTTCGGGCTGAATCGCGAAACTGGTTGTTCTCCAGGACCCATCGCAGTCCCTCGTGAACCGACTCGGGTTCGTCCCCACCACCGGCCGCCCGGACTTCACTCAAAAACCCGACGACCTGCCCGAGGTCTTCGGTCAGCGGCAATCCGCGCACCACGTACTCGTCCCCCCGGTCCCGGTAGGTGCAGATGCTGATCCGGACCGACGGTACGAGCCGTTGGAGTGTCTGGCCAATTCGTTCAATCTGGAATTTGACCTGGTCGATTTCCCCCTGCATGCTGCCGGTACTGTCAAACGTTATCGCGATATCCAAACCGTCTTTCTTCAGTTCTGCCAGAAAAAAATTAAACGCCAACTCGTCCCCCGAAGGCATTTGGGAGACATCCATATTGATCGGACGGTTCAGCGCTCCACCGCTTCGCGAGCCACCAGACAAATCGGCTGAGTTGGACGAAAGGGGTGACTGCAAAGCCAACGCATCGTTCCATCGCACGTCGGCTGGCCAGAGGTTGGGGGTCAGCTGGGCCCGCTCATTCATCGGGCTGTCCTGAAACTTTTCCGGAGCCATATCCGGTTGTGGCCTGGCCGGCATTTGGCCCAGCACGATTTCAATTCCCTCGCCTCCGATTCCCCGCCGGGCAAGTTGCCATGGGATCATCGCCAACAGTCCCAACACCAGCAAATGGGCAGCCACAGCCACCGAAATCGCAAACGTCCGGTCGAGCCACCTCGATGGCGGCTCAATCGGATCGTGCGCGGTCGTCACCGCCGCACGACTTCGCGGAATCGTGATGGTCGCCTTGCAGGCCGGACACTTCGCCCGCTTTCCCAATTGCTCCCGCCCGACCCGAAAGCTCTCTCCGCATTTTGCGCAAATCAGCTTCATGAATATTCAGCAATCACAATTGGGTAAATCGTCGGTACCCCCTGGATGGCAAACGGACCTGCACTCCGCTTGAGGGGGCCGCGGAAAACGAAAATGTCGGGGTTCGTCCCGCCGGTTCCGGGCCAATTGTATTGGCTGGACGCACTTGCCGTCCAATTTACACCCGGTAACCGGGAACAACCAACCCAAAATGCCCCCACCGCTGACTCCAGTCTCCTCTCCTGGCCGGGAAAGGGTCCTGTTTGCCTGGCCGCCACCGGACCACTAGAATCGCGGGTAGGGTATCCACGGATTTCCCCTGCCGCCTCCACTTCCCCGAACGCGATGCGGGGCCTCTGGTCTGCCAATCCGCATGCGATTCAGTTCCCGTCCAATCGTTCGAGTTATTTAGGGAGGACTGTCATGAGCATTTCTGTTTTCGGTCGAGCAGTGATTCTGGCCAGCGCGACGGTCTGTCTGCAATTTGCCAATGCGAATTGCCAGGAGACGCCCCCGTTGACCGACACCAGTTCGGCCAGCGAGACCCAGGTTCTCTACAACGGAACTTTGACCACGCCGGAACAGGTGGCCCTGGCCAACCAGAAGAACGTGACGCTGGACCAGTATGCCGCAATCCGGTTGCAGTCGGTGGACAGTTTCGAGGGCCAAACCCAACTGGCCCGCTGGTGCGAAGCCAACAACCTGCGAGACCAGCGCGACGCGCATCTGAAGCGGGCACTGTTGTACAGCCCGGAAAACGCCACGGTGCGCAATCTGCTGGGCCATGTCAACGTCAACGGTTCGTGGCTGACCAGGGAGCAGATGGAAAAGGAACAGAAGCTTGCCCAGGCCGCGCAAAAACGAATGGCCGAGTGGCAACCGCGGATCAGGGAAATCGGTTCGATGCTCCTTTCCGACTCCCAGGAAAAGCGGGAATCGGGTTTGGAGCTGCTGGAGGAAATCACCGATCCCCGCTCCGTAACGGCGCTCGAAATGATCCTTGCTCCGGCCAGCGAACCGGTCGCCCAGAAAACGGTTGAATTAATCGGAAAATTCTGTGAGCGGGAAGCGACCGAAGCGCTGTTGAGAATCTCCCTGTTCACTCCCTGGGAAAGTGTCCGGAAACAGGGGCTGGATCTCCTGGCCACCAGGAACCGGCACGACTTTGTCCCAATCCTGATGAGCCAGCTGGTTACGCCCTTTTCTGGCCAAAGCCAGATTTCAACCGATGCGCGGGGCAACGTTTTGTATCAGTACGTCCTGTTCCAGAGAGACATGGACAAGGATGCAGTCCGCCAGTTCGATTCGGTATTGATGCAGAACCCGTTTGTGGAAGCCGGTGTTCAACCAAATTTGGCCCGGGTGGCACGAGTCCGTGAACAGCAGGCAAACCAGATCGTCACGCAGCTGAACAATTCCATTCAGACAAAGAACCGGGCGATCCAGACGGCCCTGAATTCCACGACGGGGGCCGATCCAGGCATCTCGCCGGAAGACTGGTGGCGCTGGTGGTATGACGAAAACGGAGTCACCATGTATGAGCGACCTGTCAAATACACGCGCGTCCGAAACACGGAGTTGTCCGGTACAGGTTTTGGAGGGCGGTCCAGTGAATGCCTGGTGGCCGGCACTCCGATTTGGACCGATCGGGGACCCGTCCCGGTCGAAAGCCTGATGATTGGCGATCTGGTTCTGTCCCAGGAATCCGATTCGAAAAAGCTGGAGTATCGGGTGGTTCTCCAGCCAACGGTCCGGCCGCCGACGCCGACATTTCAAATGTGGCTGGATGGCGAAGCGGTTCAGGCCAGCGGCGGACACCTGTTTTGGGTCAACAAGATGGGCTGGACCCAAATGCGGGACCTCGAACCTGGTTTCGAACTGTTGTCAGCCAGTGGTTCACCGGTCGCAATTGAAAAGATCGAACCTGCCGGGACGGTGGAACTGTATAACCTGATTGTCGATCGCAACGCGAATTATTTTATCGGCCAGAACCGGATCCTCAGCCACGACAGCACGATCCTCGCCCGCGGCGAAAAATCCGTCGAACAAACCGGCAAATAAAATCCCGACACCCCGACATCAATCAAAACCACCCGCCACGAAATTCGTTGCGGGTGGTTTTTTTTCGGGATACGGACGCTGTGTGTAGGGTCCGCTGTGCGGACCAACGCGGGTGTGTTCGCGCCACTGCGCTCGACGCAGGTCTCCCGACCTCGGCGAAACGAACGACCGGAGGTCTCAAATGACGTGTTATCCGAACAGTCCAGGACATGGAGACCATGGGCCGGCGCATGGGGCGGGGTGACTCCAGCATAGCGAGAAATTTGTTTTCAGGGTTGCCGGCTCAGCTGTAATGAATCCCAACTATTCGGAACGCTGGCGAGTTCTACAATGGAATCTCCAGAATTCTGTGAATCGGTTTTGATTACGCTTTCGCATTGATACCCAAATGTTTTCGACCATCACACTTGTCGCCGCCATGACGGGATTGATATTGGGCTCGGCAGCGTTGTGGGCAGTTTTTCTTCGAATCGGACTTCGATGGGTCAAGGTGCCCGGTGTAACGACCAGGCGAGTAGTGCTTGCAACTGTAACAATTTTCCTTCTTCATTTTGTACCGGCCGTCTGGTACCTGTTCTTTCCACCGAACTCGATGTTCCAGTACGTGGCTGAGGCACTCGCGCTGATCTTCGCTGAGTTTTTGTTGCCGCTGTTCGTTATCGCCCGGATTTTTCGCACCCGATGGTTGCAGACAATTCAGGCATGGCTACTACCGACCCTGATCGCGTCATTCGCGACGATGGTTTTTGTCGTTCTCGTGTTTCGGCCGTTCTTGTTTGGTTCCTACATGCTTGCCGCAAACCCTATGGCACCAACTTTGCTTGGCAGCCATTGGTTAGGAGAATGTTCCGGGTGTGGCAAGTCCTGTTATTGCAGTCCTCTTGACGATCGATACCCCCAGTCATTTCCCCGTCAGATGATTTGCGACAATTTCCATACAACTGAGAATTCGAAATGCAATGAAAAAGTTGTATGCAAATCCGACAAAATCATAGTCGCGAGATTCCTGACTCCGCGCCGTTGGGATCTGGTAGTGTTCAAAAATCCGGGCCAAGAATCTCTGAGGCAAGTCATGCGTGTCGTCGGACTTCCTGGCGAAACGATTCGCATTGAGGACGGTTCGGTATGGGTTAACGGAACCCGCCAAAATCCACCGGAAGCAATACGCGACATCCAGTACGTGGACACGATGCCTGGACTCGACGAAAAAGATGCATGGGGATCGCCAAATCGCCCTGCGGTACTTGGTGTCGGCGAGTACTACGTCTTGGGTGATTTCACGTCGTCTTCGATGGATTCCCGATTCTGGGACCAGCTCTATCCGAACCTCAATTCGAACGCAGTGCCGGAGTCGAATTTGAAGGGCGTCGTAACTCATACGTATTGGCCAGTTAAACGATGGCGCATCCATCGGTGAATCATTCGCAAAGTCGCCGATGCGGCGAGAAAGCAAAAGAATCGGTCAGGACCTCCTGGCCGTGGGTCAGCACCTCCTGGGACTGGGTGGGCATCTTCTGGAGCAAATTGCCGGTAATCACGGGTTTTTTCCGTGTATTTGGGGACAATTAGCATTTGGCGATGAACTCAACAATGCAACCTGCGACAACTGCGACGGCTTTTAGCTGCGGGTGAAACCCGCAGTACCCGGCGCCAATCAATGGCCGATGCGGCGATAGCCGCGGCAGCAATCACCCGAAGTATTGCCCATCGAACAAATGTCGCGGGTCGAATTCAATGGCGTGGCGTTTCACGTTGGGGTGTTGGTAACCCGTAATCCAAAGCTTTTTACTGTCGCGGCTATCGCCGCTTCAATACTGAAGGTGCCGGCATCTGCGGGTTCCACCGGTTTTACCGGTTCCACCCGCAGCTACGTGCTTTCGCGGACTTCGCCGCTGGGCCATTGTTTGTCTCACTTTCGGCCTTCAACTCTCAACTCTCAACTCTCAAATTGCAACTCTCAAATTGCAATGAAGGCAATCAGTACTTTCTGCCCATCGATCTCAGGGCATTTCGTTTTCGCGAGTCGCCGTTGCTGTTGGTCCGCACAGCGGACCCTGCTAATTCATCACGGTGGCGAGGTCTATTTCAAGTGAGACCAGTATCGGCAATCCGGCGGTGGTTTTGCGAAGGCGGTCCAGTTTTCCACACGGCCATGACCCGGTAAGGGTCCAATGCCCGGCCAGGTGCAGGATTCTCCCAGCAAACCGGCCAGTTCATCAGCGGCTGAAAAACCCGCGCGAAAATTCTTCGGCGCTGCGGACGGTCATGCCCCGGGTTCCACCTTCGATAATCGAAAACTCGGCCCAGACAGGGAGATGGTTCGAAATCTCCAGGGCATCGGAGAGAGACAGGTTCAGGTGTTTCAGAAAATCAAAAACGCCACTGCTTCCCAGGTACTCGCCGGTTGCCAGAGATTCAAAAACAATATTGTCGTACTGGCTGGTTCCACGGGTATTCGTAAAAGCTTCCGAGATCGCCCAAACCAGCCCGGAATGCCTGGTGGAGCTTTTCAAAAGACTGTCCCCCGCGTTGAAATCACCGAGGATAATCACATCGTCCTCGCCCCGGCCATCCTGCCGGACAGCAGTGAACAGCGAACGCAGAAAAGCCAGCTCGGCGGCCGGCTGGCTTGCATCCAGGTGAACGTTGACCAGCGAAAATGTAAACGCCTGATCAGGACGGGGAGCTGCCGCACGAAACCAGGCCACAAACGGAGGCCGGATCATCACATCGTCCGGATCGCGGACACTGTAGGACATTGAGTCGTCCAGGCGGACCTTGGCCTGGTCAAAGATGAACGCTGACTGCTCCTGATATTTGGGACTGCGCCCCTGGGGAGCACTGATCACAAACGCATAGGGCCGCCCGGTGACCATGTTCAATTGGGTCACGATCAGGGGCAGGACCGTCTGGTCGGCATCGCGGATTTCCTGAATCGCGATCAGGTCAAACTGCCGGAGAATTTCCACGATCCGGCCGACAACCTCGGGCGAAGCGGCTTTGGCCTTGCCCAGTGTCTGGATATTGAACGTCGCCAGGCGAATGCGGTCCGGCGCGGCTGGCTGGGACCACGATGCGAAATGGGCGGAAGAATTTCCTCCCGAAAGTTCTGCTTCACCGGAACTGGCGATCGTATCACCCAGCTGCTTCGAAGCCAGAGCAACTGCGTCCTGAAAACTCTGAATCTGATCCTGGTGATAAAGGGCCCACAAACCGGCCGCCATTATCGTACCCAGGACCGCCGTTATCAAAAACCGGCGCATGAACAGACTCCCATTCACAGACACAAACCAAAACCGAAATTCAGCACCAGGCCCAAAAACGGGACAGGCTCCAGATAAATTTCGGCAATCGGTCCGCCGGACCAACAGAGCCAGGTCGGTTATGACACTCCTGTGTCCGGAAAATCCGTCGCAACCGTCAATAGCCGGGCAGCCGTTGCCTGGAGAGTCTGAACATTGAACCGCGTCCTGCTTGCCTGGCCCCGAACGCCTCAAGTCCCCGGCTGCGCCAGGCTCATCGTCAGGCAGCAGGCGAAACGCGCTGCGAGGGATCGATCCGCAACCGGCGCGAATGGGAAGGAACCTGGGTCGCCGCCAGCCGGTCACTGAGATTTGGGCGAAAGATCGTCGCCAGCATCAACGGCAGGTACCAGGCTATGAACGTACCTCCCTGATAGCCATGCCAAAACTGAACGGCAATCATGATCGCCGCCGTGTAGGCGATCAACGTCCCCAGATTCTTCATCGCAGGCCAGAATACAAAGG
>Ga0163150_10004778_pt1 | contig 17848 bp, 16 predicted proteins | sample OliLakLV19P2IB_FD_148628 | JGI IMG/M metagenome (GOLD analysis project Ga0163150, IMG submission 148628) | Freshwater microbial mat bacterial communities from Lake Vanda, McMurdo Dry Valleys, Antarctica - Oligotrophic Lake LV.19.P2.IB | ecosystem: Environmental > Aquatic > Freshwater > Lake >...
CTATTAGAATATCACGAGAGTTTTATGACTCCTGAGCAATATTATAGCTTGTTATTAAACAGAATTAAGGCCCTGAGAGATTCCGCTCAAGTAGCTGATATCGATCAGGCTAGAATGAGCTGGGATATAAATTTTTCAGACGCCAAAATGGCAGTACTGGGATTTCTTGAAAAAAACCAACCAATGTTTGCTGTTCAACTAGAAAATTTCCTCGCAGAGTTCCCGGAGTTAGAGGAAGTTCAACAAAGCGGAGAAATAGACTAAAATCTATAGTAGCTTAAAAAATAACCCCGCTTCGGCAGGGGTTATTTTTTTCTAAAAAACTTCGGCAAACTGAAATCTTTCAGCTTAAGTTCTTTTACCCTCTGGATAATACCTTTGTTATGTTCGTTGAGGTAATGGCGAATCTTACTGCGGGCGCCGCTGGTTTTAGCTGCTTCCAGCCAGTCGCGGGAAATAACCACTTCTTTTTTTGTTTTAATTATTTCTATAACGTCTTCCTGTTCCAGTTCGTCATAAATGCTGGCCATTTTGCCGTTAATTTTTGCGCCCATCATGTGGTAGCCCAAGTCAGTGTGGACGGCAAAAGCAAAGTCTATAGCACTGGCGCCTACCGGCAAGTCCTTAATGTCTCCTTTTGGAGTAAAGACAAAAATGCGGTCTCTAAAGAAATCTATTTTAAGACTTTCTAAATATTCTTCAGGATTTGGCGTTTCTTCCTGCCAGGCGCTCAGTTCTTTGAGCCAGGCGGCCTGGACTCTTTCGGGCTCATCTTTTTTGCCTTCTTCACTATAAAACCAGTGGGCGGCAATTCCGCGTTCAGCTTCCTCGTGCATAAGGTCGGTACGGATTTGAATTTCAAAAGCAGAACCGTTTTTGTCGAACACTGTGGTATGAATGCTCTGGTAGCCGTTAGGTTTTGGAGTGGCTAAGAAATCTTTTATTCTGCCTGGCAAGGGCTGGAAATGTTTGTGCACAGTCCCTAATATGGAATAGCAATCTTCAATAGATTTGGCAATAATACGCAAAGCAATAATGTCGTAAACTTTGCCAATGTCGTTGTCGTATTTTTTTAGTTTATTAAATAAGGAATAAAGCCTTTTTACGCGGCCGGTTATTTCCAAATATTTTATACCCTCAGTGTGCAAAATATGGGAAACCTGTTTTTGCATAACTTTAATGTTTTCATCCCGTTTCTCCATTTCTTGTTTCAGCAATAATTTGGTTTCTTCGTACTCCTTAGGAAAAACAATTTTAAAAGACAGGTCTTCCAGCTCATCTTTCCAGGCACCAATACCCAGGCGTCCGGCTATGGGAGCGTAAATTTCCAGGGTTTCGGTCGCTACTTTGGTCTGTTTTTCCGTAGGGATGAATTCTATGGTCCTCATATTATGCAGGCGGTCTGCCAGCTTGATTAAAATAACCCGTACGTCTTGGCTGGTGGCAATAAACAATTTACGTAAATTTTCTACATAGAACTTGTCTTTGCTATCCTTCATCCGGACCCGGCCAAGCTGGGTGACACCGTCTACCAGGTGGGCAATTTCCTCGCCAAACTCTTTTTTTATGGTCTCCAGGGTGACTTGGGTATCTTCGGGGACGTCATGTAGCAGGGTAGCGGCTAAGGTAGGGGTATCGGGAAAAATGTGTCCCAAGATAACCGCGGCTTCGCAGGAATGGGTAAAGTAATTTTCGCCGCTTTTGCGTTTTTGTCCTTGGTGGGCTTTTTTGGCCATTTCAAAAGCTTTGTGGAGAAGGTCTTTCTCCTGTTGTTTGAAGTTATGGGGGATAGACTTTAAAAAATTGTCCATAGTGCGATTTGGGCTTTTGTAAGCAGATTGATATACTAATTGTAACATAATAAGGGAATTTAAAATTGAAAATTGAAAGCATATGCCCGAACTACCCGAAGTCCAAACTATTGTAGACGAGCTTAACCGCAAACTAAAAAACCTTTCTATAAAGACGGTTATTGTTAACGCCCCAAAAATGATTAGCGTGGGTCCCGCTGTTGTCTCTAACAGGCGCACGATTTCTGGTAACCAAGTAAAAGAGTTTGTTGCCCTTTTAACCAGCCAGCGGTTTGTTTCGGTTAAGCGGAGAGCGAAACTTTTAATTTTTGACCTTTCCGGCCCGCTATCCATATTGGTGCATTTAAAAATGACGGGTCAGTTTATTTTTGAAAATAAGGAATTGCGGAAAAAAACAGGTGGTACGTACCGGTTGCTTAATAAACTTTCCGCTCCAAAAGAACTTCTTCCCTCTAAGCACACTCATGTGATTTTTTATTTGACCGATGGAAGCATTCTCTATTTTAATGACGTCAGGAAATTCGGGTATATAAAGATTGTGCGAGATAGTGAGATAGGCCAGGTGAAAGAATTAAATGAATATGGGCCTGAGCCTTTGGATAAGGGTTTTACTTTTGACGTCTTTGAGAAAAATATAGCAAAGCGTCCTAAGGGTAAAATTAAACAAGTAATAATGGACAACAAAGTGGTAGTGGGAATTGGAAATATTTACAGCGATGAAATATTATTTCACGCCAAAGTTCGTCCTACCCGTACGGTGTCGTCTCTTTCTGAAAAAGAACAGAAAGCAATTTATAACCAAATCCGTCCGGTATTGGAAAAGGGGATTAAGGCTAAAGGCTCATCGGTGGGAGACTTTGTCCGTACGGACGGTAGCTGGGGGAAAATGGGAAAGTTTCATTTTGTGTATGGCCGCAAGGGAAGTCCTTGCAAAGTATGCGGCACTGCTATTGAATCTCTTAAAATTGGCGGCAGGACTGGTTCGTATTGTCCTCGGTGTCAGAAATAATCTTAGAAGTAGCCGTAGTGAGTGAACTCAGCCTTATTCGTAGTTAGCCCATAAATCAGTCGTTTGCAAACAACAGTGATAAATGGGCTAACTACAAGGGTACAGAGTGCATCCCTATCGGTTTAAAATAAAGGTTGTGCTACAATAATTTTAACAAAGAATTAATAATATATTATGGAAATCAACAACAATCCAAACCAGCCTCCTTTGACCCAAGAGCAATTGCTTCTGGAAATTTATGAGAATACCCGCAAGACCAAAAATTACATGAAGTGGTCTTTGTATATTACTTTGGTGCTGGTTGTGTTGCCTCTGCTTGCGGCCATGGCTATAGTACCTATGGTTATGAGTAGTTTAGCGGGAAGCTATGGTAGTTTGTTGCAGTAAGCCATTTGTATGTTCAAAGAAAGAATATTATCCACCATACAGTTTTTTGATCTTCAGGATTATCCGCTTACCTTGCTGGAGTTGGAGCGTTTTTTAATTGCGGATACGACAAGCCTTATAGAAAATATGACGGAACAATGGGAACTCAAAACAGCTAATTATGAAGAGGGCGAGCATGTCGGAGTCCATACCATCCTTGCCTGCCTAGACAAAGATTTACAGGAGCAGGTAGACCAGCACCACGGTTTTTACTTTTTATCCGGACGCAAAGATATTGTGACCCAGCGACTTAATAATTATTTATTTGTGATTGGTCGGGAGAAATTAATTCGCCGATACGTTTGGTTTCTACGGCACATCCCCTTTGTCAGGGGAGTGGCTATTGGAGGTAGTCAGGCTATGGGTCAGCAAAAACCCACTTCGGATATTGATTTGCTTATTGTGACGGAAAAAAATTTTTTATGGATTGCGCGTACTCTGATAACTTTTTATTTCCAGGTTTTTGGACATAGGCGGCATGGCAGGAAAATTGCCAATCGTTTTTGTCTTAACCATTACATCGCTGGAGTAGGTTATTTGGGTTATGGTTATAATGCCTATTACGCGCTGGAATATGTAAGGTTCCGCCCGGTTGTGTACGGAAATACCATGCAGATTTTTCAGGAAGTAAACTCTCCGTGGATAAAGACTTTTTTCCCAAACGCGGAAGACACAAAAAAATACGCCGACTCTGAAAGCCGCGTCCAAAAGTTTCTGGAAAAAATGTTTAAAAACAGTTTCGGCGAATGGATTGAGGAAAAACTCCAGCAGTGGCAACTCGGCCGTATTCGTAGTGGAAAGTTTGTGGTTGCAGACCCGCAGGAAATTTCGTTCCATTCCCAGGAGAGAAAATTTGCTTTACTCAGTCGTTTTTTTAAGGACCAGCAAAGTAAAGATCGGGAAACGGAACAGCCGGTAGCGTAAATCAAAATAGGCACTGTCTTGTTCCAGGCGGATGTCTTCTATATGGGTTAAAGTAAATCCGCTAGCCAGCATAGTGTTTATTTGTTCATCTAAAGGATAGAAAAAAACGGGAATATGCTTTTTCCAGGTAAAGAGCCTATTTTGCCTGGCAAGAAAATTGTATGAGCGTAGCCGCAACCGCGGTTTTTTTCGCAGTAAGAATGAAAAAATGTTCCGCTTCCACAGTCCCACCGGATATGCGTAATAGGGATTGGGAATGGTTATAATTACAAGGCCGTCAGGTTTCAGTGAAGCATGGACATTCCGCAAGGCTGCCGGTTGGTTGTCACAGTTGTGTAGGGCCATGTTTAATATGGCAACATCAAACTTTTTTTCCGGGAAAGGCCTCTGCGTGGTTATGTCCGTAAGCGCAAACTGCAATTCAGGAAAATAGTCCTGGGCATTAGCAATAAGCTCGGGAGAAATATCACAGCCTGAAATTTGGGGAAAGGTCCGAGACAAAATATGGGTTAGCCAACCTGTACCACAGCCAATATCAACTATATCAGGACTTGAGGATTGGGGAATTTGAGCGGATATGGCTTTTTCCAGCACTTCCTGCTGGATTTTACCATCGGGGGAATTGATAAATTCCAGGAATTTTTCCGCCGCCGCCGGGTCTTTATAAGAGGGTTTCATGGGGGTATTATAGCATGCAAGGAGTGCCTAGGGGAGTTAGTAGGGATGTAGGAAGTAGCTAGGTAGAAATATATCACAAGAATGACATCGCTTTTGTCTGACTACTTCTCTACTGCCTACTTGCTACTATCTAACTTCCCCTTGACACCCCTACCCCTTGTTCTATAAAATACCCTTAGCAGTCAGTATCTTGGAGTGCTAAAAGGCTTTAAAATAATTAATTCTATGCCTTGTCTAAACTTGTAAAAGGGTAACGATTGGGCGGCGGAGAACAATATGAAAGTTAAACCAATAGGTGACCATATTTTGGTAAAAGAGGCTTCTTCCGAGCAAACTACGAAGAGCGGAATAGTTTTACCGGACAGTGCAGATAAAAAGAAAAGCGGTATATATGAAGTGGTGGAAGTAGGAGATGGTGAAGAAATAAAAAAACTTGGCCTTAAAGCGGGACAGAAAGTGATAGCCGGAAAATACAGCGGTGAAGAAGTGGAAATGAAGGACGACCGTGACACTGAGTATAAAATTTTATTTGTTGGAAAAGAAAAACATGAAAGCGATGTAGTGGCTTTTGTAGAATAATAATTATTAAGCTCCAAATCCCAAATACCAAAAAACAAACAAATTTCATCCCAGTCATTCGACGGGATGACCCTATCGAATGATGGGGTAAAAACTCAATTTTCAAAATAGCACCATATGCAGCAGTTTCCCTGTTTGAGATTTGAGAATTAGATATTGTTTGGATCTTGACGCTTGAGGTTTGGATTTTCTTGAAAGGAAGAGTATGAGTAAAATTATAAAATATGGCTATGAAGCCAAGCAGGCAATAAAGGCCGGAGTGGATAAAGCGGCAAATGTAGTTAAGGTAACTCTTGGACCTACGGGTAAAACAGTTATTTTGGACAAGGGTTATGGCGGTCCAACGGTGACCGACGACGGCGTAACCGTTGCTAAAGATATTGAATTGGAAGATAAGTTTGAAAACGTCGGCGCTTCGCTTATCCAGGAAGTTGCCAACAAGACCAACGAAGAAGCGGGTGACGGTACTACCACCGCAACCGTCCTTGCCCAAAAAATGATTGAAGAAGCTTTTGGCGCCGTGGCAATTAACAGCGCCAGGGCCAATGACATAAAAAAAGGCATGGACAAAGCCGTGGCTTTTGTGGTTGAGCAACTGCGCAAAATGAAAAAAGACGTAAAGGGCAAAGAAGAGATTGAACAAGTTGCCACTATTGCTTCTTTGGACGCGGAAGTCGGGAAATTGATTGCTGAAGCTATGGAAGAAGTTGGCCATGACGGTGTTATTACTGTAGAAGAAGGTCAAACTATTGGTTTGCAAAAAGAGGTAGTTAAAGGCATGCGGTTTGATAAGGGTTTTGTGTCCGGGTATATGGTAACAAATCCAGAACGCATGGAAGCAGTATGGGAGGACCCATACATTTTAATTACCGATAAGAAAGTTTCCAGTGTACAGGACATTTTGCCTTTGCTGGAAAAAGTCGCGCAAAGCGGCAAAAAGGAATTGGTCATAATTGCGGACGATGTGGAGGGGGAAGCATTGACCACTTTTGTTTTAAATAAACTCCGCGGCACCTTTAGCGTGCTGGCGGTAAAGGCTCCGGGTTTTGGTGACCGCAGAAAAGAAATGCTCCAGGATATTGCCGCTTTAACTGGAGGACAGGTTATATCCGACGACTTAGGTTTGAAGTTGGACAAGACTGAAATAACCCAGTTAGGTCGTGCCCGTAAGGTTATTGCCACCAAGGAGCATACGACCATTGTAGACGGACAGGGTGATAAAAAGTCCCTGGAAGACCGGGTTAACCAAATTAAAAATGAAATTAAGGAATCAAATTCTGATTTTGACAAAGAAAAACTCCAGGAGCGCATGGCTCGATTGGCCGGCGGCGTCGGAGTAATTAAAGTTGGGGCGTTCACCGAAACTGAAATGAAGGCCAAAAAATTTAAAATAGAAGACGCACTTAACGCAACTCGCGCCGCCGTACAAGAAGGAATTATTCCCGGAGGCGGCGTAGCGCTGGCTAAAGTTGCTCCCATGCTTGACGGGTTTGGCAAAGATTTTAATGACGCACAAAAAGCAGGAGTAAAAGTTATCCGAAATTCTTTAGAAGCTCCCTTGCGCCAAATTGCCATGAACAGCGGTGTTGAAATAACTCCTATTTTAAGCAAAATTCAAAGTTCAGATAACGTAAATCTCGGTTATAACTTTGCTACTATGGCTGAAGTTGACATGCTAGCTGAAGGCATTGTAGATCCTGTTAAAGTCACCAGGCTGGCTTTGGAAAACGCGGTATCTATTGCATCTACTCTTGTAACTTCGGAAGCCATAATTGTAGACAAGCCAGAACCTAAGTCCCACGAACCAGCCGGAGCCGGAATGGGCGGCGGTATGGGTGGTATGGGCGGAATGTATTAGGAAGCCTTTAATCCGCCAGCTTGCCACGTTTGATAAATTTACGTGGCTGGCGGACTAGCGCTTAGTCTGCCTACAGGCAGGTAGGTATTTAGCCAGACAAAACCCTTCCCAAGGTGGGAGGGGTTTTGTTATACTAGGAATACATTAATCTTTTTTTATGAATGAGCACAATCTGGGTAGTGAAGCGGAAGATATGAATAGGGAACTTTTATTTTCCCAAAAGTCAATAAAAAATTTGCCTATTGAGTATCAATATTTTCTTGAATATTATTATGGTAAGGAAGAGTGGGTAAAAGTTCGGTTTGAAGAACTGCTCATGGGGGATAGAGTTGATCAGGCGGAAGCTTGTGAAAACTTGAAAGCAACAATAGATATTAGAATGGAATTTTTGGTAAAGGATTTTTTGGACATAACGGAACAATTTGATCCCGATGAAAAAAAGTTTTTACAGGATAACTGGCAACGGTACAAGGGCCTAAGAGACTTGTTGGTTTTGACATTTTTGGAAATGAAACAAGACAAGGTTGAAGATTTTACTGAAGGTATTCAGCATATACGAATAATGGTCCAGATTTTAAAAGAGAAGGTGAAAACAGCAGAGATAGATGAAGCGGTTTTGAATTTGGCAAAAATGGTATTGAATTTGGCCAAAGAACTTACTGTCTATGTTTCTGATTCCTGGATGACGCATTACGTCAAAGATTTGTTAGCGATTATAAAAGCGAGCGAGGTATTTGGAAAGACAGAGTTTATTAAGATTTTAGAAAATATGCGTGGACAGAAAGATCTTAGAGGTCAGAGATTAGGTTTTACACGGATAATTCAGTGGTTAAAGAGTAGAAAATAGCTTTATATAAGCCATATTTTAGTAATAAGCCTCACCACACTTGACAAAGGGGGCGTTTTAGCGTATACTTTTTAGTTATGCTTTTAGCAGCATATCTAAACATGTTCAAACTTCTCTGCTAAAGATATTCTGTTTACTGGAAGACATTTCGTTTATTTCCCCATAGAAACAAGAAGATTTTGAGGAGCTTGAATATCATATACACCTGCCTGTTTTTACAGGAGAATATGCAGGCACAGCTTTATCCGCTTACACCGTTCTAGGTTAAGCAGACACATGCTCCTAATTTCGTTAAACCGGATTGGGGGCGCAATAAAGCCGCATACTGCATACAAGAATAATTTTTTAATTGATTCTCCTGTATTGAGTACGCGGTTTTTTGTTTAACATCTTTTGAAGTTTTAAAACTCGTGTTACCATCCAGAGTGCATTCGAAGGATCTCTTTCTTTTACGACAAGGGATTCCTCCACCTTCGCTTAAGCTACGGAGGGCAAGTCGGCTGCACTCGGAATGGACTGAAAGATTTATATTCTTGACGCGGTGTGCTGAGTTTATTTCCACAATCGTGTGTCTAAGAAGGCAAAATATTTTATGGGTCGCTTAGACCCTCCGGCCTCCTCTTAGACCCACAACTGTGTGAGTACTCTCGCCCGGAGAAATGTGGCCGTTGGTAGGTTATCCTATTCAGTGGCCGTATTCCTCCTGGCGAACTGCTCCGCCAAGGAGGCTCTCCTTGCTCTATAATAGAGTTTTTGGACCGGATTAAAACCTTGCCCATTTTTTTAAGTTCTAATGTTGTATTTATTCATCATAGTTTTAGTCAATACCCCGCAGCTTACTGCGGCTGCCCTGCATATTCCTTCCCCTTGATGGGGAGGGCTAGGGAGGGGTGATGGAAGCCTTCAGTTGATACCTCGCAGCTTGCTGTGGGATGGTTCATTTTCTGCTGTTTGACGAAAACTTGTTTTTAGGTTATAGTGTAATCACTTTTTAAAAATCAATTTAAGTTACCTCTGAGTATATTCACTGGTACATTTTTGGAGAACATACTATGGGAGTTCCGAAAAAGCACAAGACCCGTTCCGGCCGCGACCAACGCAGGAGCCATCACGCTTTAAAACAGACATCATTTGCCACCTGTAAAAACTGTGGTAGCCCGACAATGCCCCACTTACCTTGTAAGAGCTGCGGGTTCTATAAAGGGAAAAAAGTAACAAAGTAGCCGAGGCTACTTTGTTACTTTTTAATTTTATTCATAGGACCGCGTCTCTAAAAACGTGTCTTGTCACTGGGTTGTTTAAATTTCATTACCAGCATGGTTTGTAATTTAAGTTTTGTAGTTTGGAATTTTTAAGATTATGGCAAACAGACACCTTTCCCGCACTATTGCAATGCAGTCCCTCTTTGAGTGGGATTTTAACAATAGACAGGAAGATTTAAAAATTATTATTAAGAATAATCTGGAACAGTTTGCCGCCAAACTGGAAGATACGGAATTTGTCTATACACTAGTCCAAGGCGCCGCTGCAAACTGGGAAGAGCTGGATTTGATTATTGTAAAGACTGCTCCCGAATGGCCTATAGACCAAATTACTCTGGTGGACAGGAGCTTACTACGCCTCGGCATTTATGAGCTTATGTTCCTAAAAGACGTTCCCCCGAAAGTCGCGATTAATGAAGCGGTTGAGCTGGCTAAAACTTATGGCGGGGAAAGCAGTGGAAAATTTCTCAACGGGGTTTTGGGAACCCTCTACAAACAAATGACTGGGGAAGAAGAAACTTCACAAGAAATAATTACCCCGGAATAAAGGGTGTTCTGCATTAGCCTCTGTCTCGTTTAGTGGAAAGGGAAATAGATTACCTCATTTAACCGCCGCCTTAGTAGGCAGTGAGGGAAGTCAAAAACCTCTCCTGCCCTTATTTATTTTTACAATTTATAACCTGTAAGTCAGAAACCAAAAAAGTTAAAAGGTTAGGGGGTGGTATGAAAAAAGGAGTGGTATTTTTAATACTCGTATTGTGCGTTCCTCTGAGGTGCCTGGGAGCTGGAGGGGGAGTGGTAATTTCTCAGGTTCAAGTTACGGCCGGAGAAGGAAAGACAGACCAGGATTTTGTAGAGTTATTTAATTCGGGAGACCAGGCCTTTAATTTAAAAGGTTATAGGCTCGTTAAACGCGGCAAGACAAGTAACAAGGACAGTTCGGTGAAAGTGTGGAGTAGGGAGACGATAATTCCGGCAAAGAGTTTTTATTTATGGGCAAACACACACTATGCATTTGCCGGTTCCTCTCCCGATAGTACTACGTCGGCCACCATCTCCGAGGACAACGGCGTTGGCCTGCGTAAAGGTGGTCTGGATAGCGGTGACCTAATTGATTCTATTTCCTGGGGTAAGGCAGATAATACTTTTGTTAAAGCACTTCCTTTTAACCCTGGCGCAGGGCAGGCTATATGGCGAACAGATTTGTATAACTCGAATTCTTCATATAGTATTTCCACCAGTCGCCCTCATAATTCCACCGTTACAGACTTAATTGCCGGTTTCATGGCCGCGCAGGCCTCTTCTGCCGCTCCCAGAGCTGCCAAGCCCACGGTAGCAGGGGTAAAGACTTCTCCAGTTATTGCTTCTTCCGAAGTTTTGGAAACCAAGCCAGTGGCAATGTTAGAAGAAGAAAAAATTACCAAGGATCCTCTTTCAGACGAATTCTCCCAAGAGAGAGTTGAAAACCCAAAACCAAGAAACACCCCTGCGGGTCCCGGTATAAAGGGAATTAAATATTTGATTTTGGCCTTTTTTGCTTTACTGGGATTTATTGGCCTACTAATGTATTTGGCAAAAAAACAAAAAACTTAAAGCAAGAATTCCGGCTTTAGTACGTCATCTAAATTAAGAAGGCTTTTAATTAAGATATATTCTACTGGATTATTGTTTTAAGTTGGTATATACTTAGGAAGTAGGAATGTGGGGTATAATATTAAAGAAATAATTTTATGAATAAACTTCAATTGACAGAACAATTAGCGGCAAAGCTTAGTATTACCCATAGCGAAGCCGAGCGCATGTTAAATACTCTTATTAACTTGGTTTACGAAACTCTGAGGACTGGCGATAAGGTAAACATTAGCGGTTTTGGGCAATTTAGCGTTTCTCATCGCGCGTCCAGAATTGGCGTAAACCCACGAAATCCTTCCCAGAAAATTACCATCCCTGAACTGAATACGCCAAAGTTTAAAGCAGGAGAAGCTTTTAAGGCGGCTATTAAACTAAGATAATCCCATCTCGATAAATTTTATAAAATCGGGCACTTGAAAAAGTGTCCGATTTTTTGTATACTACCAAAAGTTAGAAAAATGGAGCATGTAAACTGTTCCGCCTTCGCTCCGCTTTGCGGAACTATGGCGTGACGAAGACGGGCTTGCCTCGCTGGAGTTATAAACGTAAGCGGGTATCGTATAGCGGTTATTATCTCAGTTTTCCAAACTGATGATGGGGGTTCGACTCCCCCTACCCGCTCCAAAAAAATTACCTCACCCTTGCGGATGGGGTGATTTTTTTGATACGGCGTGAGGGGGATCGAACGGAAACGGTGCACCGAAGGGGCAAAACAATACAAGCGAGCGCAGGATTGTTTTGTGGCGAGCCCGCGTTAGGCGTTATGCGAAATAAGCGAAGCGCATTGAGCATAGCCGTGGGCGGGTCGACTCCCCCTACCCGCTCCAAAAAAATCACCTCTGATTTGACCTGAGAGGTGTTTTATTTTGGACTATTGAACACGCCAGGAAGGTGATGTCAGAACTGTCCCTGAAAACTGACTGTCCAAATTCATCATGGGGAAAACCTAATGCACTTCTGTAATGTATACTGTATATATGATATTACTTTGGATCCTAGCAGGAGTTATTATGTATGTTCTCATAGTTTTTATGGGTTTTAGGTTATTAGTGCCTTTTATGGGATTTAAGAAGCCTGGCTTGCCGGTTGTAATTCCAAAAGAAATTAAAAATATAATTACCGAATTAGAGATTAGTTCAAGCAGTCCCGATCAATATTTAAGAGCTGTGTACAATTTAGTTCTCAATAAAACTTTACATCAGTGGAAGCATAACAGATTTCAGGCCGTACTAAGGCTTCCCAGGTTGTTTGTAAGAGATTTACATGATATTTGGAGGACTGAGGATTTTATTTATTGCACTGGAATAAACTATGTTATGTTTATTATGCTATCTAATAGTTCATTCTTTAAACCTGAAGATATTGAGTTCCGCCATGTCTTTGTGAATTTTGTTGTTCATCAGTATTTAAAAGTCAAAGTAGGGGATAACTGGGTAGCTGTAGACCCGGCTGGTACAGGTATTCGAGGTAAGCCACTGGGCAGTCACCTTGTTTTTTTCGGTTAAATTTGACAACTTAACTTTTTAGGAGTATAATGCTTTTAACAACTTAATAGTTATCAAGAGTGCAGTGAAGGATCTAGCCTTATGACCTGCCAGCAACCCATCGAGAAATCGGTACGGTGCTAATTCTAGCCCCTGGCGGGGAAGATAAATGAATTATCCAATCCGCGAAAGCGGTTTTTTATTATTTATACTATTTATTACATATATGCAGAACGTAAAGAAAGTTAAGCCACAAGCAGTTGTTAAATTATTCACTTCGGAGTCAGTAACCGAAGGCCATCCGGACAAAGTCTGTGACCAGATTTCCGATGCAGTATATGACGAAATGTTACGGCAGGACAAAAAAGCCCATGCGGGCATTGAATGTTTTGCAACCACGGGACTTGTGGTTGTGGGCGGAGAGGCAAGAACTTCGGCCTATGTTGATATACAGGCTATTGTGCGTAGGACATTAAAAAAAATTGGATACGATAAACCTGAATACGGTTTTTGTTACAGTGATGTTGGCGTGATTTCAACTCTACATGAACAGTCTCCGGAAATTGCTCAAGGTGTAGACGAAGGCAAGGGGGAGTTTAAAGAGCAGGGAGCCGGCGACCAGGGTCTTATGTTTGGGTTTGCCTGCGACGAAACAAAAGAACTTATGCCTTTGCCTATATCGTTAGCGCACCGTTTAACCCGAAGGCTGGCTGAAGTGCGCAAAAACAAAAAACTTCCTTACTTGCGTCCGGACGGTAAATCTCAAGTTACCGTGGAATACGTAAATGGCAAACCAAAACGTGTGACTACGGTTGTTATTGCCGCTCACCATTCAGAAGATGTTACAACTGAAACATTGAGAGCAGATATTAAAAAATTTGTTATTGACCCAGTGCTTGGTGCGTGGATGAATAAGAATACCGAAATATATATTAACTCTACCGGCAGGTTTGTGCTTGGTGGCCCGCCGGCAGACGCGGGGCTTACCGGAAGGAAAATAATTGTAGATACGTACGGCGGATATGCGCCTCACGGAGGAGGAGCGTTTTCTGGAAAGTGTGTAACTAAAGTAGACCGAAGTGCCGCCTACGCCGCGCGCTATATTGCTAAAAATATTGTAGCCTCAGGCTTAGCAAAAAAATGTTTAGTACAATTGGCGTATGCTATTGGTGTTGCCAAGCCTGTTTCAGTATTTATTGACAGTTATGGGACAAGCAGAGTTTCCGACGTTCGCTTGCAGGAAATTTGCGGCCAAATATTTCCTTTAAAACCAGCCGATATTATAAAGCAATTGGGTTTGGAAAAACCTATTTACGAGCAGACGGCGGCCTACGGCCATTTTGGCAGGACAGATGTAAAATTCCCTTGGGAAAAAACCGATAAAACGAGAGCTATAAAAAAAATGTTACTTCGTAGGCCTGTTAGCGTTATTCCTGCCCAGCTTCCTAAAAAGAATCTCAAGAAAGTTAAGTTGCCCCATAAAGTTTTAGCAAAAAAAAATAGAAAAGCGGGAGGCCTGTATTAAAAAACCCAATATTGGGTTTTTTAATACAGGGAATATTTTCTATAGAAAAAGAGGGGCTTATTTGTTACAATAAAAGCAATGCCAAAACTAACACTCAAACTTTTATCTGTCCTGGTTGCCATTGCCTTGTTTGCGTGGTTTGGAATGTTTTTGGCGAGAAAGATAGATTTAACTACTGCCGATTTAGGCCGCCATATTCAAAACGGGAATATAATAGTCCACGGTTCATGGCATGACAAGTGGGCCGTACTCCATACAAATTTTTATTCCTACACTTTACCGGATGCGCCTTTTGTAAACCACCACTGGGGGACAGGGGTGCTTTTTTATTTTTTGTGGTCGTGTTTTGGTTTTACCGGCTTGTCATTATTTTATATTGCGCTTGGTCTTGCTACGTTATGGTTATTTTTTGACGTTGCCAGGAAAGCTTCTAACTTTTTTATTGCTGCCATTTTAACTATTCTGCTCATTCCATTGTTTGCTTCCCGGGCCGAGGTTCGTCCTGAAATGATAACCTATTTTTTTACGGGAGTATTTTTTTGGGTTGTGTGGAGTTGGTCGAGGAGCTTATTAGCGAATCAGCTCCCCCCAACTCCCTCTTTATTAAAGAGGGAGGGAGCTGGCGAGAAGTCGAGCCACTGGATGCTGTGGGCATTGCCGGCTGTTATGCTGCTCTGGGTAAACTTACACATTGGATTTGTGTTCGGCTTTTTAGTATTAGGGGCATTTGGCTTAGAACAATTAGCTGTCTCGCTTTTTGTGGCCGGAAGACCCTCCCCAATAGGGCCTAAAGTATCTGCTCTATTTAAGCCAGGAGACTTTAGAACCTTATTGCTGGTATCCCTCGGGTGTGTGGTAGCAGGGCTAGTTAACCCTTTTGGGTACAAGCTCTTGCTGTTCCCGCTGGAAATTTTTAAAAATTATGGTTATTTGATTGTAGAAAATCAGTCCATTTCGTTTTTGGAAAAGATTAATTTTACCAATGGCCAGCATTTTTTATTGTTCAAAATTGCGATAGGTTTGGCCGCGGCCAGCTTTGTTGCTGTAGCATTCAAACAATGGCGAAAAATAGATTTGGCCGGAACTGTACTTGTTCTGGTTACCGGGCTTATTGCTTATAAGGGGATACGTCATTTTCCTACGTATTCTTTTTTTCTTTTGCCTGTTATTGCCGGATACATATATGTGCTAAAACCGAAGCAGTTACACATAGCCTATAAAGCGGCTTTAGTAATGGCATCACTAGCAGTGGCTGGTACTGCTTTATTTAGTCAGTATCAAACTTTTCAGGTCCTGCGCCCTATATTGGGCACTGGCCTTATGTTTGAAGTAAATGCTTCCGCAGATTTTTATAAGAACAACAATATTACGGGCCCCATTTTTAATAACTATGATATTGGTGGGTATCTTATTTACCATTTGCATGACTCCCAGGCCCAAGTCTTTGTGGATAACAGGCCCGAAGCTTATACTGTAGATTTTTTTGAGCGTATGTACAAAACTCCTCAAACAGACAATACTGCCTGGTCGGAATTAGATAGTAAGTACCATTTTAATTCTATTTTCTTCTCCTACCGTGACTATACCCCGTGGGCCCAGCAGTTTTTAATTGCCCGGGTTCAAGACCCGGCTTGGGCTCCGGTTTTTGTGGACGGTTATAATATTATTTTTTTAAGACGTGATAATCCTGAGAACGCGGAGGTCATAAAGAACCATCTGCTTCCTCCCAGTATGTTTGGAGTCAAATAAGGTATGAAGGTATCTATTATTATTCCTGCTCATAATGAACAGGGTACTATTGTTCAAATACTCCAAAAAGTTGCTGGTGTTGAGTTGAACGGGTGGAAAAAACAAATTATTGTTGTGAATGACGGATCTAGCGATGAAACAGGAAATATTGTCGCAGTATGGATAGAGCAACAACATTTTTTGCCAGGGCAAGTGACCTTGCTTCATCATCAAGCTAATGTGGGTAAAGGTGCGGCAATTAAAACCGGCCTTTCTGCGGCTACGGGAGAATATATAGTTATCCAAGATGCAGATTTGGAATATGATCCTAATGATATTCCTGAGTTGTTGTTTACGGCTGAAAAAAATAAACATTCCGCGGTATTTGGCGCACGGGGAACTAAAAGATATCCCGAAAGGGGTTTCCATTATGTAATAGGCGCCAAGCTGCTTACGTGGACCTTTAATATATTGTTTGGCACCCGTATGACAGATTTATATACGGGATACAAGTTATTTCCGGTTTCCGCAGTAAAAAACATACACAGCGCCGGTTTTGAACTGGAAGTAGAAATTGCAGCCAAATTAGTCAAGAATGGGATTGCTATAATTGAGGTTCCCATTCATTATCAGCCCCGAAATAAAACACAAGGCAAGCATATTAGGGCAAAAGACGCAGTTGTGGGCTTTTTGACTATTATTAAACATCGAATTATAAGTTAGGGGTAAACTACAAGAATCAAATAAAAAAATACACTTGTCCGCCATATCCTTGGCGACGGTGGAAAAAATCTCATCCCAGTCATTCGACAGGATAACCCTATCGAATGATGGGCTCAAAACATCCGCCTGAGGCGGACCAAACCCTTCTATTCAGCATAGTTTTGGTTAATACCTCGCAGCTCTGCTGCGGTTACTTGCAGTATTCCCTCCCCTTGTGGGGTGGGGCTAGGGAGGGGTGGTTCATTTAGAATTTAGTTATTTTAATTTGTTTGTTCAGCCAGCTGGCGGATTGTTATTTAGAGTTTGGTATTTAGTGTGTCTTCTTGCATATTCCATTTTCCCTTCTCGGGCTTATGTTATAATGTTGCTATGGATAGAAACTTAGCTTTAGAATTTGTACGAGTAACAGAGGCGGCTGCAATTGCCGCTTCCCATTGGATTGGCAGGGGAGAAGGTAAAAAAGCAGACGGTGCGGCAGTAGACGAGATGCGTGACCGTTTTAACCAGATAGATTTTGCAGGTACCGTAGTAATTGGGGAGGGAAGTAAAGACCAGGCTCCGGAGCTTTACAATGGAGAAAAGGTAGGGAAAGGCTGGAAGTCAGCACGGACTCTGCATTTTGACCTAGCTATAGACCCGCTAGAATGCACCGACAGCGTAGCCTTCGGCCGTTATAACGCTTTGGCGGTTATTGCGGCGGGAACCAAGGGAAGCTTGCTTAATGCGCCTGACACTTACATGGAAAAAATTGCCGCAGGACCAAAAGCGGCTAAGGTGATAAAACTTGACGCAAAGGTATCGGAAAATATTAAACGTACTGCTAAGGCGCTCGGAAAAAAAGTTTCAGATGTTACTGTGGTGGTGTTAGACAGGGACAGGCACAAAGACCTTATATTCCAAATTAGAAAAGCCGGCGCCAGAGTAAGACTTATTACCGACGGAGACGTAGCCGGAGGGATTGCTCCCTGCATGCCGGAAAGTGGGATAGACTTGCTCATGGGAATAGGAGCGAGCGCTGAAGCCGTGCTTGCCGGTGTGGCTATAAAAATTTTAGGGGGCCAGTTGCTGGCGCGTTTTAAGCCAAAAAAAGACAGCGACATTGCGGAGTTAAAAAAACGAAATATATCGTTACATAAAATTTTTACGGTTAACGATTTAGCCAAAGGACAAGCCCTCACCTTTACCGCCACGGGAGTTATAGACGGTCCTCTCCTGCAAGGAGTGCGGAACGCAGAAGGTTACCTTATCACGCATTCTCTGGTAATCCGGGGACAATCTGGCACCATTAGATATATAACAACTCACCACAAACCAAAATAATTTTACCATCATACAGTCGTGTATGATGGTAAGGAGGATATA
>Ga0163150_10004779_pt1 | contig 17841 bp, 13 predicted proteins | sample OliLakLV19P2IB_FD_148628 | JGI IMG/M metagenome (GOLD analysis project Ga0163150, IMG submission 148628) | Freshwater microbial mat bacterial communities from Lake Vanda, McMurdo Dry Valleys, Antarctica - Oligotrophic Lake LV.19.P2.IB | ecosystem: Environmental > Aquatic > Freshwater > Lake >...
GGTTTAATATTCCTGCACCACTCTACATGCGTTCGACCTAAGGAGTGACGGAGAAAGTTAACACAGCAACGTGTTGAATCGTTGTCTAAACTTGTAGGCTCACCGGGGATAAAAGACCGGGTAAGGCTGAAGAGTGATGGGACCTTGAGGCTACGGCCGATGGGGATTGTGTGATACTCGGCTTCCAAGAAAAACTTCGTAGTTAGCATGTAAGGTGCCCGTACCGTAAACCGACACAGGTGGGAAAGATGAGTATTCTAAGGCGCGCAGGTCAAATCTCTCTAAGGAACTCGGCAAATTAACCCCGTATCTTCGGTAGAAGGGGTGCCCCGCAAGGGGCCGCAGTTAATTGCGTCAACCGACTGTTTAGCAAAAACACAGCACTCTGCTAAGTCGCAAGACGACGTATAGGGTGTGACACGTGACCAATGCGGAAAGGTGAAAGTCTAGGGTGCAAGCTCTGGATCTAAGCCCCCGTGAATGTCGGCCGTAACTATAACGGTCCTAAGGTAGCGAAATTCCTTGTCGGGTAAGTTCCGACCCGCACGAATCGTGTAACGAGTTGACGACTGTCTCGGAGAGAGGCCTGGTGAAATTGTAGTGGCGGTGAAGATGCCGCCTACCCGCAGCAGGACGGAAAGACCCTATGCACCTTTACTGTAAGCTGTTATTGTCGCTTGATTTTCAATACGTAGAATAGGTGGGAGACTGCGAAGTTCGGTCCCAGGATCGGATGGAGTCACAACGTGAAATACCACTTTTTGTTGATTAGGCGTCTAACCTCATACCATTAACTGGTTGTGGGACAGTGATAGCAGGTCAGTTTTTCTGGGGCGGAATCCTCCCAAAGAGTAACGGAGGATTACGAAGGTTCCCTCGGCCCGGTCGGTAATCGGGCTATAGAGCGCATGAGTATAAGGGAGCTTTACTGTGAGACCTACAAGTCGAGCAGTTGCGAAAGCAGGTTCAAGTGATCCGGTGGTTGAATGTGGAATCGCCATCGCTCATAGGACAAAAGGTACGCTAGGGATAACAGGCTGATCGCGCCCAAGCGTTCACAGCGACGGCGCGGTTTGGCACCTCGATGTCGGCTCATCACATCCTGGGGCTGGAGAAGGTCCCAAGGGTTCGGCTGTTCGCCGATTAAAGTGGTACGCGAGCTGGGTTCAGAACGTCGTGAGACAGTTCGGTCCTCTATCCGCTGTGGGCGTCTGTGATTTGAGGGGTTCATTCTCTAGTACGAGAGGACCGAGAATGACGAACCTCTGGTGTTCCGGTTGTCGCGTCAGCGGCAGCGCCGGGTAGCTAAGTTCGGAAGAGATAAGCGCTGAAAGCATCTAAGCGCCAAGCTCATCCCAAGATAAGATCACAATCCCCGCAAGGGGTGAAAGGTCCGGGTAGACCACCCGGTTGATAGGCCAGAAATGTAAGCAGGGTAACCTGTTGAGTTTACTGGTACTAATGACCTTTCCGGTTTATGCAGTTGTTCGCTAATAATGTTCCAGGCGTTTATTTTACCTCCTTGCATTTTTCCTGAATTTTTCCTCCCTTGCCCGATCCACTCCGTGGTCCCGGGCTCCCCTTCCTGGTGACTATATGCCGGGGGTTCCACCCGTTCCCATCCCGAACACGGCCGTTAAGCCCCGAGCAGCCAATGGTAGTTGGACGTTAGGTCCCGCGAGAGTAGGTCGTTGCCAGGTTTATGGCCCGGTACTTCTAATCGAAGTATCGGGCCTTTTCGTTTTTATCCTCTCCACACCCCGTTCCCGGGGCGCTGGTGCCGTCCGACTGCTTAATTGCCATCAATCTGTCTCCCTGAGCACGTCGGTCGGACATTTACCGCCGGCGCGCCTGACCGTCCTGCGTCCGCCTTATTGGATCGGAATTCGACTGATGTTCGCCTTCGCCCAGTCATCAAAGCTCTGTAATTCAGGGTTCAGTGATCGTGAGAACTCAATGTTGCGTGGGCCGCAGAACGACTCTTCGAAATCATGTTTGTATTGAAACATGTTTCCAAGGTCATCTGCTCCGGGAAAGCCTAAACTCCGATAGGCATCGAAGGGTACCGGATAATAACTGACAGGCTGCCCGATCGCTCGGCTCAAGGTTCCCGCCATTTGCGTTCCGGTGGGATGTTCTCCGGCGATTCCCACCGTGCGACCGACCATTTCCTGGCCGCGTTGAAATATACCGTAGGCGCACTTTCCAATATCTTCAGCCGCGATCCCCGGCAGCTTTTTATTTCCCATGGGAAGGGCCAACACGAGCTTCCCCGCTTCATCCCTCTTCGGTCCCATACCGAAATAGATCAAATTGTCCCAATAAAATGACGTGAGTAGAAACGTGGTGGGGACACCGAGTCGGGTGAATTCCGCGTTGGCTTCGCCTTTCGCATCAAAATGCGGGACTTTATAACTCCCCTGCAGGGTCGGCATCCGCGGGTCAGAGAGCGGAACACGCTGCCGAGTATCCTCAAGTGTCGACCATATAACATGGGAAACGCCGGTCTCCTTGGCTGCACGAGCCATAGCCGCAGCTTCGGCTTTTTCCCGCTCGGGTGAAAAGTGCGCCCAAAAAAATGTGACGCAGTACGCACCGTGCGCACCGGCGAAGGCGCGCTTCAGGCTTGCTTCGTCATCGACATCGCCCGCGACGACTTCGGTGCCCAATTGGGCGAGAGCGCGCGCCTTTTCGGAATTCACGTCCCGGGTGATGGCCCGGGCCGAGAACTCGCCCGCAGGATCCTTCAGTATTGCCCGGATTAATCCGCCGCCTTGCGCGCCAGTGGCTCCAACAACTGCAATGATTTTTTTCGCTGACATGGGTAGGGGGGGTAAAGCGATCGAAAGCCTGGTACGAGTGAGGCTTAACCCGTTTCCCTGTCAAGGGTTCAACGTCGGCGTTGGGTAAACTGTCATAAGTCGCAAGTGAGGACAAAGACGTGCCCCTTTTCAGTTCCGATCGCCAGTCGACCGTCGTCAGGTGACCACGCAAGTTTTGTTGCGGCAGCAGGCATCTTGATGGTGGCACGTAAAGGTTGCCGGCGTTCGGGGCTCCAGAGTTGCACCGTTCCGTCGGTGGCGGCCGTGGCGAGCAACCCGTGCGTCGTCTGAAATGCCACCGCACAAACTGCGGCGTCGTGAGGGAGCATGGCGGGCTCGCGACCTTCCGGACCACCCCCTGAACAATCCCAAATACACGCGTCCCGCCCTCCGCCGGTCGCGAGCCAGCGTGACGTATGATCAAAGGATAGTACCTTCACCTTGGTTTCATAGCCGCTCATGTGGAGCTCGATGTCTTGTTCGGGAATCCAGAGGTGCACGGATGGATCCTGATTTCCGGAAACAAGCCACTTGCTATCTGGTGACCACGCCAATGCGTGAATTCCGTTTCCATACGGAAACTCCTTTTGGACGATGAAGTCATCCGTGTCCCAGAGGACAACGCCGCCGAAATAGGCTGCTGCGATTGTCCCGCCAGCAGGTTGCGCAGCGAGGGCGGTGATCGTTTTCGGCGCGGGCTTGAACGGGTGTGCCACGGAGCTGTCGGGGTGGATCGCCACCAAAGTACGACCCGCCGCGGCGAAAAGGAGAGGGGGCCGCGGCGCGTGTGTTCCGGACACTGCTCGAGGCGCTTGCCACACCATGTGATCGACCCAAGCCGAACCGAGCACGGCGGTTCCGGTGGGTTGGCCGCTTGCGGTGTTCCAAAGCTTCACCGAACCGTCCTGGCCTCCCGTCGCGAGTAGGTTCGTGATAGGAGCCCCATCCGGGGATTGCTCGATCGTTGGCCGCCAGGCCAGACAGTTCGCGCCGTCAGTGTGCCCCGGGAGCTCAAATTGTTTCGCTCCGTTCTGTGCTGCGAAAAGCGATACCGGCCCCGCGGCACTGGCGGCCGCGAGCTGATCTCCTTTGGGCGCCCACGCGAGGTCGATCGTGTAGTCTTCCAGCGCCGCTGCCCAGAGCTTCGTCAATTGCATTCAAAACTGCTACTGCCGAGGCGCTTGATCGCCATCCTGAAAATAGGATCCGTTGTCGCGGGCCCTTTTGTGAGATCGTTCGCAAAGTTGCGTGCAGATTTTTGTTGCACGTGAAACCCGGGCGGCGCGCACTCGTTCTGCGCATTGTGCGCTCAGGCCCCTATCCCCCATGGCACAGAACCTTACTCGGCGTGATTTTATTGCATTCTCGGCATTGGCTGCGGCCATGTTGGGCCTCCCTGGGTGCGCGACCCTGGCCAAGGCTCCCCGCAAGCCCCGTCCGATTGCTGCCGGTGCAAAAATCCGGGTCGCGCAGATTGGCTGCGGCGGCAAAGGCTACAGCGATATCGTCGCGCATAAGGATGAACAAATCGTCGCGTTCTGTGACATCGATTGGGAACGGCCGAATGTGAAGAAGCTCTTTGCGGAATACCCCGACGCGAAGCGGTATAAGGACTTCCGCAAGATGCTGGTCGAGATGGATGACCAGATCGACGCGGTTTGCGTGAGCACTCCGGACCACATGCATTTTTTGCCAGCCTACATGGCGATCATGATGGGCAAGCATGTTTATATCCAAAAGCCCCTTACTCCCACGGTGGGAGAGGCGCGGGAATTGCTCCGGCTCGCTCGTTTGAACGGCGTGTGCACGCAGATGGGTAATCAGGGTCATGCCGGCGAAGGCATTCGTTTGGTCAAGGAGTGGGTGAACGCGGGAGTCCTAGGTGATGTGCGAGAGGTTCGGGTCTGGACCAACCGCCCGGTCTGGCCGCAGGGCATGACCGAATGGCCCGCCGCGGAAGCGACCCCTGATGGTCTCGCTTGGGATCAGTTTCTCGGGCGTGCGCCCGTCCGGCCCTTCACCAAGGAGGTTCACCCCTTCAAATGGCGTGGGTATCAAGATTATGGATGCGGCGCATTGGGCGATATGGCGTGTCATCTGATGGACGCCGCTTATTGGGGCCTTGAACTCGGCGCGCCTACGAGTGTTGAGCTAAAGGAGATTAACGGTCCCAGTCCGTTCGCCTTCCCGAAATCCGCGATCGTTGAGTATCAATTTCCCGCTCGCGGTAAGATGCCGCCGGTGAAGCTTACTTGGTATGAAGGCGGCCTGAAGCCCGCCAAACCGGCGCAGATGGAGGAGGCCCGCCAACTCGCCAAGGGCGGTCAGCTCATCATTGGTGACAAAGCGACCGTGTACGACGGTAACGACTATTGTAACAGCCCCCGTCTCGTTCCCGAGGCGCAGCATCAGGCACTTTCACCGACCTTTCCCCCCAAGACCATTGTGCGCGTTCCCGAGGGAAATCCTCATAAGGAATGGACCGCTGCTATCCGCGCGAACAATCCGCTCCTGGCGGGATCGAATTTCGAGTACTCGGTGCCATTTACTGAAACCGTGGCTCTTGGGACGATGTCCATTCTGGTTGGGAAAAAGTTCACGTGGGATTCGTCCGCGATGAAGACCAGTTTGCCGGAAGCCGATAAACTCCTCTATCCGACCTATCGCCGCGGCTGGAAGCCAACGGACTTCATTTGAGGCGGCGATCGTCCGCGACAGGGCGGACCCACGATTCCGATTCCGTCTATTTCAGGACGGGTTTGGAATCGTGTTCACGTGCGTCGTGAGAGCCGAACCGTTCGTGATTGACGAGCCGCTTTAATGAATGGGCCACGCCGAGGCCGGTCCATCATGCCGGAGCACCTCGATTGCGCAAGCGCCACGGGTCCCATGGAATCGGTAATGAGACCCGGCGTCACCAGAGTCGGTTTGATTCGATTCCCTTAGCGAATCGGATTCCCTCGGCACCCGCGAAGGCTTATAAACCGTGATCCCTATGACATCCGATCACTCCTCCAGTCGTCGCTCGTTCCTCAAAACGGCGGCCGCCCTCAGTGCCTTGGCCGCCGCGCGTCCTCTCGCGACCGCAGCCACCTCCGGCCGAAAACAGCCGTTTCAAATTGGCCTCGCTCAGTGGTCGCTCAATAAGCGTTTCCTCAAGCGCCCCGGCGCCGAGCCCCTCGATAACCTGGAATTCGCGAAGATTGCCCGGTCTCTGGGGATCGACGGAATCGAATACGTGAACCAGATGTTCATGGATAAGGCGGCCGATCGTGCCTATCTGGGCGAAATGAAAAAACGCGCTGCCAGCGAGGGTGTGAAGAGCCTTCTCATCATGTGCGATCGCGAGGGTAATCTCGGTGCCCCCGAGGAGGCTGCCCGAACAAAGACGGTGGAGAATCATCTCAAATGGCTCGATGCCGCCGCGTTTCTCGGCTGCCACAGCATTCGCGTAAATGCCGCCAGCGATCCCAAACTATCACCCGACGAACAGGCTAAACTCTCCGCCGACGGACTTCATCGACTCTGCGTCGAGGGGGACAAGCGAGGCCTTTGGGTCGTTGTGGAAAACCACGGAGGACTCTCCTCCAACGGCAAGTGGCTTGTTCAGGTGATGAATCAGGCCGATCACAAACGAGTCGGAATTCTGCCTGATTTTGGAAATTTCTACACCGACCGGCAGAAATCAGAACTCTATAATCCGTACCAAGGCCTCCGTGAGTTCATGCCCTGGGTAAAGGAAAGCGTCAGCGCCAAGTCCTGGGACTGGGACACCGGAGCGGGCCGGTTCTACACCGAGGATCGCCGCGACAAGATCGAGCTGACCCTCGATTTCGAGCGGCTTCTCCGGATCGTCACGGGAGCCGGCTTCTCGGGGTACGTGAGTATTGAATACGAGGGCCAGAAACACAGCGAGATCGATGGCATCAAGCGCACCAAGCAGGCGCTCGATGAAATCCGCGCTTTGTTATAATTAAATCCTGAGAGGTGTTTCCCAAACGCCTCGTGACATGACCACTGACGCAAAGGGTGAATTCTGGAAAGCCGATAGAAGACCAGGGTCTCGCCCGGATGCGCCACCAGCCACCGCCGGGCGACAGCATTGTGGACAGGTCCGTCTAAAAACAACGCCAGCCAACGGTTGGGTGTCGGTCAGCGTGGCCTCAGACGACCTCGTCCAGCTGCTCCTTGATGGGCCGAATAGCGGAATTGCCCTTGCATGCCAGCCCGGGGAAAGCGGTCGTGCGCTTGCCGCGACGGGGCGTGGTGGAACGTCCGTCGCGTAGCTCGCGCCCGAGGGCTTTGATCACGATCTCCTTTAATCGGGACTAATTGAAAGGGGTCAATGATCAATGCTTGATAATATTGGGATGAGCTGGCAGGATTAGAGAATGGCACGAAAAACAAGGATGGAAGGGGCGGGAGGGCTGTACCACGTGTTGAACCGCGGCAACTACCGGCAATGGATCTTTGGGGAGGAGGGGGCGAAGGATGCCTTCGAGGCGACGCTGTGGGAGGCCTGCGAGAGGGCGAGGTGGGTGTTGCATGGGTACTGCGTGATGGGTAACCACTATCACCTGGCGCTGGAGACGCCGGAGGGGAACTTGAGCGAGGGGATGAGGTGGCTGCAGAGCGTGTACGCGAATCGGTTCAACCGGTATCGAAAGGAGAGCGGGCATTTGTTCCAGGGCCGGTACAAGAGCCTGATGGTGGAGAACCGGGAAAGGTTGGCGGGGTTGTGCCACTACTTGCATCTGAACCCGGTGCGGGCGAAGATCTGTGGGGTCGCCGAGCTGGTGCAATACCGATGGTCGAGTTACCGGCATTTGCAGCAGGCGAAGGACCGGCCGCGCGTCCTCGACGTGACCGCATGTTTAGAGGGTGCCGGGGGACTGGAGGACACGGCCGGAGGCAGGCGTAAGTACGCCCACTACCTTGAATGGCTCAGCGAAAACAAACCGGCGCAGAAGGAGCTGGAGTTTGCGAAGATGAGCCGGGGATGGGTGATCGGCGGAGACCAGTTCCGGAGGGAACTGGCGCTGGACGAAGCCATGGATCGGCGGGGGATCAAGCAGTCCCAGGCGGAGGCCCGGGAAATGCGGCGGGAGCGTTGGGCAGCAGCTTTGGAAAAGGGAATGATCCAGCTGCGCAAGACCGATCAGGACGTGCGAAATGACCCCAAGTCGGCGGATTGGAAAGTGGCTCTGGCCGGGGTGCTCAAAAAGCGCCTGCTTTGCACAAACGGATGGCTGGGCGAAAGACTGAACATGGGATCGCCCGCCGCGGTTTGCCGCTACGTTTCGGAAGCGGTCGGCGGTCGCCGCCCCGCCGCCCAAAAATACATGATGAAGTTTAAGTCTTAATCATTGATCCGTTTTGCGCCCATCGGATCCTACCGTTCTCCGGGAGATCCGTCTTGGGCGTTACGCGCGAACTGTACCGGCGCGAACGCAGGAGTTGAAACCTGCTCCCGATTCGCGCACATTCCTATCATGACAGAAATCATCTTCGAGGTGCGCGAGGACGACGCGGATGGCGGCTACAATGCCTCGGCGCTTGGCGTGGGCATCCATACCCAAGGCGACACGCTCGAGGAGCTGCGCGCCAACGTGCGCGAGGCCGTCGATTGTTACTTCGATGAGACCATGGAGGTGCCGAAAGTGATCCGCCTGCACTTCGTGCGGGACGAAGTCATGGCGCGATGAGGTTGTCGCGCCATGGATCCGGTCCGGAGCTGGTCAAGGCGCTCCGGGTGGTGGGCTACGTCGTCGATCAGCAGCGTGGCTCGCACATCCGCGTAACGACCCAACGCGACGGCGAGCATCACGAAGCGATTCCGAGCCATCACCCCATCAAGGTCGGCACGCTTTCTTCCATCCTCAAGAGCATCGCCGCGCCTCACCGCCTCAGCGTCGAAGAGCTCATCCGCAAGCTCCGCATCTAACCGGGCGTCGAGTGGTTTAGTATTTCCCGTAACTCAGCAACGTTCCTATCGAACTGCGATCGTCGGGGCCGGGGCGATCGGGTGCTATTACGGCGCGCGGCTCGCACTCGGCGGTGAAGACGTGCGGTTTCTTATGCGCAGCGATCTGGAGGCGGTTCGCGCCCATGGCCTGACGTTGCGGGAAAAGGCCGCGTCCCGTCGGCTCGCGCCCGTCGCGGCGTTTGCGCGGGCAGACGAAATCGGCCCGGTTGATCTCGTGGTCGTGGCGTTGAAGACCATGGCCAACGGTACGCTGCCCACCTTCCTTCCACCGCTGCTCAAGCCCGACACCGTTATCCTCACATTGCAGAACGGGCTCGGGAACGAGGAGTTCATCTCCGCTCTCGTCGGTGAACGCCGGGTGCTCGGCGGACTGTGCTATATTGCCGTCACGCGGGAGGCGCCGGGTGAATTGTTCGGTCATCATACTCCGGGCGCGATCACGTTTGGTGAATTCGGCGGACCTGCCACTGCCTGCGTCCAGACGGTGGCCGCGAAGTTCGCCGCGGTGGGAATAAAAACGCGGGTGCTGGATAATCCCGCCGAGGCGCGCTGGCAAAAGCTGATCTGGAACGTGCCGTTCAACGGCCTCGCCATCGTCGGGGGAGGCCTCCCGACCGATCGCATTCTGGCGGATCCGGAACTCGCCGACCAAGTGCGGCCGCTGATGGAGGAAATCGCCGCAGCGGCGCGTCACTTCGAGTATGAGATCACGCCCGCGTTCATTCAGTCGCAGATCGACGTTACGCCGCCCATGGGGCCGTACAAACCATCGAGTCTGGTGGATTACCTTGCGGGTCGCGAAGTGGAGGTGGAGGCGATCTGGGGCGAGCCGCTGCGCCGAGCGCAGCAGACTGGACTCCCGATGCCGCTTCTGACCGGGCTCTATGCGCGCCTGCGTGAGCTGATCGCCCGCCCGGCGGTGTCTCGATCAACCTGAAAACCGCAATTGGATCCACAGATTACACCGATGAGCACAAATTACCCTAAATTCGGCAGCTTCTTTTAACCACAGATTACACCGATGAGCACAGATATAGAGGATTACTAATGAAGAGGCACCTAGCTCTGCGCTTCACACCTATCATTGTCATTGCGAGCCCGAGAAACGAGGGCGCGGCAATCCAGCTCGATGGATTGCTTCGTCGCTGCGCTTCTCGCAATGACAGATGAAATACAGTTCGCTGCATGTTGACGAGTAGGTATTAAATATTCGGGCTAGTCGCCATTCACCCGCAAGGTGAAGGGACTGTATTTATTATGCATTGGTAATCTGTGATCATCCGTGGAATCCGTGGCTTCAACTGCATTCTCTGGGAGTGCCAGGGCATCCTACATTTCGGGCGCTCCACCTTGCGGGTAAATGGCAGTCAGGTGCTCCTTAATCTGCAATTCTCTGTATCCGTGCCATCCGTGGGTTAATCTGACTCCCGAATTTGGACCAAGCGGCCACTGGATTTTTGGTTTACACGTTCGGCTTCGACTTGAGTGCGAGCTTGACCCGGCGTTCCGACTCAAGCTTGAGTTTTCGCCGTGAAGCACGAGCAACACGAGTTTCTCTTTGCCGATGGTCCGCAGCCGGAGCTGCATTTGGCGCACCCGCTCGATGATCTTTTCGTGGCGATCGCCGCGGCTTGGGGCATTCCGGTCGGCCGCGACGTGCGGCTGAATTTGGCTAGCTCGTCGCTCCCGGAGCTCACCGGGAAGCTTGAACTCGTCCGCTCGCCTGACCTTCCCCTCGATGGACGGGAACCGCTGTATTTGCGCCTCAAGGGCGTGCTCTTCACCCACCGCGAGATCGCGAACTGGACGCTCCTCGATTGAGGGGCGTCGCGAAATTGTCTGAAAAGCGGAAACGCCGGGCGTGCACTCGCGGGTTTCCGACTTTTCAGAGGTTCACCAGCTTCCGCGGAGGCCGCCGACGACCAAACGCGGGGTGCCCGTGTTAACGAGGCCGCCGGCGTTGCGCCCGGTTTCAACTCGGGCATTGCCGAGGTTTTCGGCTGTAACAAATAGCTCCAGGCGATCCGTGAGCCGTCGGCTGACGCTTAAGTCCACAATCGCGACGGCGCCCAGTCTGAGTTGGTTTTCGTCGTCTTCAAATTGCCGGCCGAGAAACCGTACGCGCGGGATGAACCTAAGACCGCCAACCGTCTCGAGCTTCGCGCTCAAAGCCGCCGAGTGCCGCGGCACCTGGGCGATGCGCAAGCCGACCAATCCCGGGGCGAGCGTCGACCGGGTGACGATGGCATCGTTATATAGATAGTCGCCCGTGACCGTCAGGGCCGGCGACGGCCGCCAGCGGGCGGAGAGTTCGAAGCCGCGGACGCGCGACCGCTCGAGATTGAGCCGCTGCCGCCCGACCCCGCCGGCCGGGACGAATCCAAATAATGGGTACGCCCCGGGCCCGCGCACCAGCGTCACATTGCCGACCGCATCGCGCAGGTCGTTCCAAAACGCCGTGGCACCCAGTGTGAGGACCGCGCCCGGTTGGGCGCGGGCCGTCGAGCGCGACGAAATCGCGCGGGCGGGGTTCTGACCCGCCTGCGAACTCCCCTGGTTATTCCCGCGAACTTCTGCCAGAAGCGACCACTCGGCAGCGAGCTCGGCGGAGGTGACGCGTTCGGTGCTGAGCTCGGCGTTGGCTTCGGTAATGTTCGGGCCGACGCGAAACGGTCGATACAGCTCGTTCAGCGTGGGACGGCGAAATGAGCGCTGGGCGTTGGCGCGCACCCTCCAGGCGTCGGTGAGCATCCACACCAGCCCGGTGCTCGGGCTGAAGGCGGTGCCGTCGCGATCGTCGTAGCGTTCATCGCGCAGGACGGCGCCCGTGGTGCGATCGGTCTCGCGACGGTGACCATCGTTGTCCTGCCACGCATCGATGCGGGCGCCAAAGGTCGCTCGGAGTTGTTCCGTGAGCGGCCGTTCGTGCATGGTGAAAACACCGCCGACGCCTTGCTCGCCGCCCGCGATGCGGAGGCGGATGAAGTTTCCGTTCACGAACGTGAAGTGTTCCCGGGTCTCACCGCGCACAAACCGCGCGTCGCCGCCGAAGCTCGTCCGCGCGCCGTCCGAGTGCTTCCACGCTCCGATCCACGCTGCACCAAAGGCAGTCGAGGGCACGGCGAACTGGTCGCTGGCGGGCGTCTCATCGGTGCGGGTCGCGTTTACGGCGCTGAAGGTGCTCGCGAAGGATTGGTCCTGCGCGTAGCCCGTGGCGTTCCACGCGAAAGCATCGGCGGGCTGGGCCGTGGCGCTTACGGAGAGGAACTTCTCGCGGGATCCATTTTGTTGATACGGTGTGCCGTTGCTGCGTTTCTCCTCGAAACCGCGGACCGTGGCGGCGAGTTCGATCGTGTTGGCCAACGTCTGCGTCCAGCGCGCCTGCAACCACCGATGGCGGCTCCAGGCGCCGATATCGATCGGGCCGCGGTCTTCCGGCGCGACCAGCGAAAAGCCGTCGGTCGAAAACATCCGCGCTTGGACCAACAGCGTGCCGGGTCCGACGGCCTGGGTGTGCGCGATTTCTCCGCTGCGCGTGCCGTAGTCTCCCACCAACACGGACGTGCCGGTGCGGGTGGACGGGGAGGTGTCCGAGCGGACATGGACCACACCACCGAGCGCGGCGTTGCCCCATGCGGTGGCTCCGCCGCCGGGGACGAGCTCCACGCCGAGCAGTCCCTCGCGCGGGACCTTGGTCCAGGCCACCCAGCCGCCGAAGGGATCATTGAGCGGTACGCCGTCGAGCAGCACGAGCGAACGGCTGGCACCGCTGGGCCCGAGGCCGCGAAGGGAAACACCCTGCGCGGTCGGGTTGGCGGTGAGACTGTCGCTCCGTCGAAAAAGACTGAACGCGGGGATGCTGCGCAGCGCCCCATCCAGTGTAGTGGAAGGAGCACGACGCAGATCGTCGCCGTCGAAAACGTGCAGGGTGGCGGCGACCTGCATCGGCGGCTGCGGCGTCCGCGCGGCGGTGACGACTTCCGGCGCGAGTCGGACGATGCTGCCCTGCGCCTGCAGGAGCGGGGGCTTCAGCGCGAGCGAGGCGAGCGCAGTGCCCGCCAGCAGCCGGCGGAGCAGCGACAGGTTGGAGAAAGTCGATCGAGTCGATAAACCCGGAGAGTGCGGCGCTGGGCGCAAAATCATCATAGTCCAGAAGGTGTGCTTGAGTAATTAAGGGTGTGATTCTCAACGGACGGCGCGACGTGCGGCCACTTGGGCGGCGGTAATCCCGGCCGAACCAGGAGCGAAGTTTTTCCGCAGATAAGTCATAACGCTGGCGAGATCGGCGTCGGTTAGAACGGCGAAAGGAGGCATTACATTGGAGAATTTCTCGCGATCCGCGGGCAGCACGGCGGCGGGACCCTGAAGCAGGATGTCGATCAGTCGCGTGGGGTCGCCGGCGATGGCCGGACTGCCGATCAGCGCCGGTTGCATGCCGGGCACGCCGCTGCCGTTGGGCATGTGACACGCCGCGCAGACCTGCAGGTAGATTTTGCCACCGGGAGTGTCCGCGCCGATTGGGGCGGGGGTCTGCGTGGCGACGACATTACGCGGGCGCGTTCCCGACGTGTCCTCTCCAGTATAGATCACGCGCCAGAGGCGGCCCTTCACGGTGTCGGTAATATAAAGAGAGCCATCGGGGCCTTGCGCGATCCCGCCTGGCCGGAAGCGGGCATCGCGGGGGGCCGTGAAGTCCTCGAGCCCGGAAAAGCCGTCCGCGAACGTCTCGTATTTCCCAAATTTGTCCGCGCCTTTCACGGGCATTCCCTGCTCATCGAACGGGACAAAGGCGACCTTGTAGCCGGCTTGCGAACGTGGTGCCCGGTTCCATGAACCGTGAAACGTCACGAACATGCCGCCGCGGTATTTTGGCGGAAACTGCGTGCCGGTGTAGTGAGTCATCTGCAACGGCGCCCAGTGTCCGGGAAACGCGACTACGGGTGCATCAAACAGGCCGGGTTCGACCCGCTTGCGATTATCGCCGCCGTATTCGGGTGCGAGCATGTAGGCTCGCTTGATTGGGTCCCAGTAGGTGGTCGGCCAGCCGAGGTTCGCGCCTTCGCGCAGCTCGTGCATGACCTCCGAAACGCGTTCGGCGTTGTCGAGTTCGTCGTAGAATTCGGGCGCGACCACATTCATGTTATCGCGACCCATTTGGACCATAAAAAAGTGCTTCGAAACCGGGTGCCACGCGAGGGCGAGCGCATGACGATGGCCCGTGGAGAAACGGGTGCCGTCGGCCTGAGTCTGGTTGGGCTTCGCCGCATTGAAGCGCCAGAAACCACCGTAGGTTTTTTGAAACGCGGTGATTTCGGCCTCGGTTTTTCCCTTGGCTCCGCGCCGGCGGTCGCCTTCCGAAAAGACATTATAGGGCGACCCGATCTCGACGAGCATCCGGCCCTGATCATCGAAGGCGAAGGCCTTGGCGTCGTGGTCTTTTTCGGCGGGAAGATCCCGCACGATGGTTTCGAGCGGGGCGGTCGGCACGAGTTCGCCCGAGACGTAGCGATAACGGTAAACCGCGGTGCGGCTGGAATGATAGAGATAACCATTATAAAACGCGATGTGCGTGCCGCCATCGCCCGGGCCGAACTCCTTCTGTTCGTCGATGCGGCCGTCGCCGTCCGTGTCGCGCAGGGCGAGAATCGGCCCAAACTTCGTCTTGGCAAAGATATCTCCGTTGGGTGCGATCGCAAGGCCGCGCAGCCGCTCGGCGGTGTTCCCTGTCTTGCGACCAAGAACGAGATTGTCGGCCACCACCAAGGCCCGGAACCCGGCAGGCAGCTGAATCGCACCATCATCGGGATCCGGCTGAAGCAGCGGGGACACGGCGGCGTAGGTCCAGCCACTGATCGAAAGGGCGAGCGTCAAAAGTGCAGGGGTAAGGGCGGAGCGCATGAGCTTTGTACCGTGGACCGGTTAGGAAGGGGAGCAAGGGAGGCTTTCCGGATAATTCGGGCCTTTATCTCTCGCCCAGAGCCGGAGCGGAGCGGGACAAAATAAAGGTTCTTCGCTGTTCTCAGTGGAATTGAGGGAAGAAGCCCGGAGTTTGACCGCGGATTACGCGGATGGCACGGATGGATTGAGTGATCCCTGCCATGATCCGCGAGATCCGCGCCATCCGCGGTCAAAATTCAGCCCCAAAAGACTCTCGCGTTGTCCAGGGTGGGTGCCCACTGAAAACAGCGAAGGGCCAAAAAACCCTAGCAGGCCAGTCGCGAGCAGGTATTCAGAGCGGAGCAGGTCCCGGAAACGTCGCTGTTCCGAGTCTAAACCACGGGTGAACCAAAAACCTGGACGACACATGGTTTACGGTTGCCGCGGTTTAGGCTCGGCATCGGGCGTGCCTTTTGGAATGGGTGGGACTCCGCGTACGGCGCGAAAACTTTCTTTATGTCACTTTGGGAATATAAGGTCATCACCAGCGGCAAAGGCGGATTCGCCACGCCTGCATTGCTGGAAAAATTTCTGAACGATCTCGGCCGCGATGAGTGGGAGATTGTTCATTTTCAGACGCCGCCGGAGAACTTCCTGGCGTTTACCGGGCTCGTCCGCCGCTCCACCCAGCGGGATTGGACGTTGCAGGACGCCGCCGCTGCCGCCGCCAAGGCCGAAGCCGACAAGCTTCGCGTTGAGTTCGAGGCCAAGTTTAAGGCCGCCGCCACGAACGGCCCGGGTGGCACCGAGGAGCGAGCCCCGAGTTTCCTCGAGGAGAAAGTCGCTCCCGATGATGGCTTCCGCAAGCCCGTCGATACCTCTCGCGACGATGATCCGGAGTCCGCAGAGGACGACAAAGACGATTGGGATAAGCTCACCGCCGCGGAAGAGGATGAGTTGCCGACGTTCTTCGACGCCATCAAGCCGCACATGCGGCGCAATCAGCGTGGGCCGGGCATGTCGGTGGGCGTCGATTATCTCGCGAAGAAATGGGAGCAGGCCGACGAAGACATGAAGGGCGCGCTCGAGGAGTGCGGCTTTGTCATGCCGACCGATGAGGATTCGAAGGTCGAATACCTCGAGTACGACGGCGATCTTTACTGGCTCAATATCAACCGCCGTGGCGAACTGTGGATCAACACCAAGGAGAAGCCGCGCCCTGTATTCCGTCCCGTGAAGGCGCAGCGAGTGATGGTCGAGGACGCGCCGAAGCCGCCCCAAAGAGAGGCGAAACCCGAGTCCGGTGGTCGGACGGCTGAGCCTGTCGACGAGACCGAGCGGAAGGATGAGTCCGCTCCCGATTCTGAAGCAGCCGCGACCCCTGCGCCCGCTCCCGCTCAGAAAAAGCAGCAAGGCGCTCCGGTTTCATTGCCGGACGGAATGGCGCTCTTGGACAAGGTTCGGCCGCATATGCGTCGCAATCGCCGCGGCCCCGGTGGCTCCGGCAGCGCCAGTTTTCTCGCGCGCGCTCTGCGTTCGAGCGAGGCAGACTTGAAGGCGGCGTTTGTTGCCCTGGGCATGACCTTGCCGACGAGCGCAGCGGACAAACCTGTTTATACCGAGTTCGAAAATGAACTCTGGTGGCTGAACATCGACTCCCGGGGTGGGTTGTGGATTAACGGCCGCGAGAAGCGCGCCGGTGAAACGGCCGGCAACGCGAGTGAAGAAACTCCGGGTGCCGCGGCTACGGGCGAGCCAGCCGCCGCCACGGAAGGATTGGCACCATCGGAAACCGCAGTTGCGTCCGACGCGGCTTCGGCCGGCGACGCTGCGGAGTCCGCTGCTCCTGCTCCATCCCCCGCGGCCGAGCCTGCGCCCAAGCCGGGCTCTGAATCGGCCCAGGCATCCAGCACGGAAGCCGCCGTTTCGGACCCAGCCCCCGCTTCCGAAGCCGGAGCGCAGCCTCCGATCGAAAATGCCACCCAGGAGTCTTCGGAAGTAGCTCAAGCCGCCACGGAAAACGCGCGCGAAGTGGCACCCGTCGTCGCGGAGCCAGCTGGATCGGAAGATCCGCTGCAAGTCCCGGCCGCCGTTCCTGAGACGGTGGCGCCGGCGGGAGCGACGGCTCTTGCCGGCATTCGGGTTTTCCTGAAAGAGACCCGCACCGGTGCAGCCGCCGCCAAAATCGACCGCATCGCGTCCGAGCTCGGTCAGTCCCCCGAGGAGGTGTTGGCGACGCTTGTGATTGCCGGTTTGAGGGTTCCGGAAAAGCCGCGTGAAAAGCACGTGTTCGTGCAGCAAGCCGGAGAGATCTTCTGGTTGAACAAAAACGCGCGTGGGGAGCTGTGGCTCAATGCGAAGGCAGCCAAGCTGGGCGACAAGGAGGAGGCGGACGATGACGCCGGTGAGGGCGCGGATGGCACCGAGCCCGCGGCTGAAACTGCGGAAGGCGGGGCCGACAAGAAGTCAGGGCGTCGCCCGGCTTCCCGGCCCCGGCCCAGGAAGACGGAGTGATGAGGCGGAGGAGAATGTGATGATCAGGAATTATCTGATTACGCAGCTCGATGAGGTGCCGCCGGTGCCTTGTCCGTGTGGGCAATCACGCCGGGGTTTTGCGACCGCGGACAACAAGCTCGCCACGATTCACCTCGTGGACATCTCGATCGACGCGAAGACGCATTATCACAAGCAGATGACCGAGATCTACCTCGTGCTGGACGGCGAGGGCTTCATGGAGCTGGACGGCGAGCGCATCCCGGCCAAGCCAATGATGTCGATCTTCATCAAGCCGGGATGTCGCCACCGCTTGGTGGGCAAATTTCAGATTGTTAACGTCGCGATCCCGGCCTTCGATCCGGGCGACGAGTGGTTCGATTGAAGCCGTAGGCGAAGAATTCAGCGAAAGGCGCCGAATGGAAAGTGGCGATCGCCGGAAAACTGCGCCAATCCATTGCCGCGCCCTATCGCTGGATCGCGGAGACCCTCGAAATGAGCCACCCCGGCTCAGTGCGAGGCCATGTCTCATGCCAAATTCAACATTCAGCGGACTGACCCAAATGGCGCTAAGATAAGCCAGCAGTGAAGATGGACAACGGGTGTCATCGCAGTCCCCGTGAATCGGATACGCGCATGCGGTGGCGTGGCCGGGTCAGAAGC
>Ga0163150_10004780_pt1 | contig 17840 bp, 17 predicted proteins | sample OliLakLV19P2IB_FD_148628 | JGI IMG/M metagenome (GOLD analysis project Ga0163150, IMG submission 148628) | Freshwater microbial mat bacterial communities from Lake Vanda, McMurdo Dry Valleys, Antarctica - Oligotrophic Lake LV.19.P2.IB | ecosystem: Environmental > Aquatic > Freshwater > Lake >...
CCTGTCCGGTTCGATGAGCGGGAAGTGGAAACGGAGCACGGCCGACGGCTATTGCGCCACCTACGGGGAAACCCTGAAACGGATGTAAGCCGAAGCCTAAACCACCGCGCCACTTCTCGACTCTACTGCGGTCCGGATGCAGGCTAGGCGAGGTGAGGCGACTCTTGGGCAGCGCGACTTTCCGGCGGCGCAGGTAGCGTTGCGCGAGTTGTGAGCTACCCGGACCCGATAAATCGGGTCACTACGAGCGCTCTCGCTCACCCCAGCAACTCGCGATACAACTCCGCGTATCGCGAGATCATCCGTTCGAGGCTGAACTCATCCAGCACACGTTGCCGGCCGGCCGCGCCCAATCGCTGGGCAAGCTCGGCGTTGTCGAGAATCTTGATGGTAAACCGTGCAAACGTTGCCCGGTCGCCAACGCGGACCAGAAAGCCCGTCTCGCCCGGCACGACCAGATCGCGGTTGCCGGGAATGTCCGTGGCCACGACCGGCACGGCCGCGGCCATGGCTTCCATGATCACGTTGGGCAACCCTTCGTAATCGCTGGCCAACCATAACGCATCGAAGTGCGGTAGCATCCGCGGCACATCGCTGCGGTGACCGAGAAAATGGACCCTGGCGTCGACGCAGCATTGCCGGGCGAATTTTTCCAACCGCGCCCGCTGCGGTCCATCGCCAATCACCAGCAGATGCACGTCGTCGCGAATGTTCTGCAACAGGTCCGTGGCCCAGATCAGGTCCTTGATGCGCTTCTGGGGCCACAGCCGGCCCACCGCGCCGACCAATCGCGTGCCGGTGGGCAGCCCTAGTTCCGCAAGAAGCTCGTCACGCGATACTGCGCTGGCAGCCGTCGGCAGGATCGCGTTGGGGATGACCGTAAACTTTTCCTCGGGCAGCCCGTGTCGCAGATAGAAATCGCGCACGCCCGGACTGTTGACCACAATGCGATCGGTCTTCCGCGCAAGCCAGCGGTCGATGGCCAGTTCGTGCCAGACCTTCCAAGGGTCGGCGCAGCGCTCGCTGGCAACGACCCTGCGCACGCCAGCCGAGATCGCCGCCGCGCGGCCATAGCTGTTGGCCGCGAAGAGCCACGTTTGCACCAGGTCAGGCTGCAGCGATTGCACGTGCCGTTTCAATCGCCAGAAAGCCGCCGGATCCACCTTCCACTGTTTGCCGATCACGGTCAGCGGCACGCCGCGGGCTTTCAAGTCGTCGGCCAGCGGTCCGCCGCGCGTGAGCGCGCAGACGTGGACGTCGAATTCGTCGGCAGGCAGCCCCGCGGCCAACAGTGTCAACTGCTTCTCGGCGCCCGAGCGATCGAGCGTGGGAATGATCTGGAGGATGCGTTGGGTCACGGGCAAACTTGAAATCGGGCAAGCCCCAAAGTCTCTCGGCGAGCCCCCGGTGTCAGCCGGGGCGTTTGATACGACTGTTGTGGCCGGTCTCCTGACCGTGCCACGACGTAGCACTACCGTGTCGCGGTCAGGAGACCGCGACACAACAACTTTAACTCGCGACACAACTACATTGACCCGCGATACAACAGCATTGATACGACTACTCTACCTTCCGGGCCGCGAAGTAGATCGTCGGGATGGCGATCATCGCCCCGCCACGGGCCAGTGCCACCCGCACCAGCGACTTGATCATCCCCGCAAGTCCGCGGCCGCGAAAAGCGACGTACGCTGTCTGCCGGGCCTCTTCCACGTGGAAATTTCGCGACAGTTGCTCGCGAACGTCCGCCACGGTAAACGCAGCCTGGTGTCCCCAGCGATGAAACACTTCGCCGCACGCCGGGCACACCACCTGCTGCGCGGCCAGGAGCTCATTATAAGGCACCGTGCCCAGAAACCAGCCGCCGGGCGCCAATGCCCGGGCGATTTCGTCCAGGCCGGCCGCACGCTGTGCATCGCTCAGGTGTTCGAGCACCTCCGAGGCGACGACAAAATCGAAGGCCCCGCTTTCGACCGGCATGAGTTCGATCATGCCCTCGTGCGTCGCGATTCCCTCGCCAGCCAGACGGCGGCAACTCTCGGCGTCGGGATCGAGGCTATGGATAGTCCAGCCGTGCTGGTGGCATCCGCGCTCGAAATGTCCGCTGCCGATGCCGATGTTCAGCACGCGCGGCCGTGGCGATTTCGTTTTACGAGCGATCTGCCGGACGAGAAAATCAAGCCGCGGCCGCGCGGCATCAAACGATTCGGGTGCGACGTTCTGATAATGCCGCCAAATCCGCTCCTGGCCCTGCGGATGCTCGTGGCGGACGGGTTCGTTCATGGGACGTATGGTAGCCGTGGTCGTAAGCATGTAGCCGTGGTCGTGAGACCACGGTCTTCTTGGTGCGCGTCCGTGGTCTCACGACCACGGCTACAAGAATTGTTTTTCCTAAGCACCCGCCGCCTTGTCGGCCTCGGCAATATCCTCCGGCTCAATCGCCGCCACATGGGGCAGGTTGCGATACTGATCGTGATAGTCGAGCCCATAGCCTACGACAAATTCGTTGGGGATCTCGAAGCCCACGAAGTCGGGCTGCAGCGATACCTCGCCCCGGCCACTCTTGCGCAACAGCACCGCCGAACGGAGCGACGCGGGCTTTAGCGCCGTGAAGCGTTCGGTCAGCGCGTGCAGCGTATGGCCCGTGTCGAAGATGTCGTCGACCAGCAGCACATGGCAGTCGGTCACGTCGGGCAGCAGATCGGTATTGATCGAAAGCGGGCCGGGCGTCGTGACAGGGCCGTGGTAGCTGTGGGCCTGAATCACCCCCACGCGCAGCGGCATGTCGAGCACGCGGATCAAATCGGCCAGCAGCACCAGGCTGCCCGTCAGCACCCCCACCACGGTCACCGGCCGGCCTTGGTAATAGGCCTGGATCTCGTCGGCCAATCGGCCAACTCCCTCGCGGATTTGTTGCTCGCTCAAAAGCTGCTTCACGTGGTCACCGGTGTCCTTCAAGCCCTCTCCCTTCGCGGGAGAGGGCAGGGAGAGGGGTAGTAATCTCTGTTATGGCGTGGTCTCCCGACCACGCCATTCGCCGAACTTCGCATTGAGGGTATTCTAGGATGCGATCCGAAGATCCGACAGTCACGTTATCGTGTGGCGGCGGTCAGGGGGTCGAGGCTCGACCCCTTCGCATGGCTTCGCTCGGCGTCATTGCTGCTTGCAAGGAAACAGGTTCCGCCTAGGAAACTCTAGCTTTACGACTCGGACGTCATTCCCGCGCAGGCAGGAATCCAGGGACTCGGGGAGGGTCGTCGCGAAAGATCTCTGTATTCGGCGGTTGTAAATCTGGTGGTGCATGGCCGTCTTGCGGTGTACTGGATTCCCGCCTGCGCGGGAATGACGGAGTGGTGGGGACGATGAGCTAGGGACTCTCAACAATTCCACGCATCAAGATCAAGTTCTTTGTAACCCAGTCCCGACCCCTTCGCACACCATCCCCCCTTGGGAGTTCTCGCTTTGAGTCAAATCGCCGGCACCTGGACGAGGATCGCCATCGCAGGCCACGCGGCCGACATTTACGAGCCGCCGCAGGCCAGCCCGCACGGCTACGTGGTCCTCTATCTGCACGGCGTACACATCGGGCTGCTGGACGACAACGCGGCCGTCAGCACTGAGCTGGCGCGGCACGGTCTGCGAGCGATCGTGCCAATCACCGAGCGAAGCTGGTGGACGGACCGCATCTGCGCGGAGTTCGACCCCCACATTTCGGCCGAGCGGCACGTGCTGGACCACGTGCTGCCCTACATCGCCGAGCGTTGGGGAACCACGCCGCCGCGCATTGCGCTCTTGGGCACGAGCATGGGGGGCCAAGGCGGCCTGCGGTTCGCCTTCAAGTACCCCAACAAGTTTCCGATCGTGGCCGCGATCTCGCCGGCCATCGACTACCAACTCCGCTTCGACGAAGAGGAAGAAGAAACGCTGCCGCTGATGTACCCCTCGGCCGAAGGCGCGCGGCAAGACACGGCCACACTGCACGTCCACCCGCTCAACTGGCCACGCAACCTCTGGTTCTGCTCCGACCCCACCGACTGGAAATGGCACGACAGCGCACAAAAGCTGCGCATGAAACTAGCCGCCCTCGGCATCCCCCACGACCACGACCTCGAAACCGAAGCCGGCGGCCACAGTTGGGACTACTACAACCACATGGCGCCCGCGGCGATTGGGTTCATCGCGGAGCGATTGGAACGGGAGAGGTTGCGAGTTTGAAGCTGCAGGTCACGCACTTTTGTGCGTGACAATGAGCTAGGCGGTAACCTGGTCTTCGTAAATGAACAATCCGTGAGGCCGTGTCACGCACGGGAGTGCGTGACCTACCTGGCTACCTGGCTACCTAATTAGCTGGGAATGCCGCCGCCAAATCTCTCTGCAGCTCAATGAATGCCGCCGACATTTTACCCTTGGGGAATGAGCAATAGACGACTCCGTTCAAGTTGCTCGGAATGTTTACCCCTTCCTCATGCAGCAGGCACACCCGCCTACGCCCGTAGCGGCCCTGAAAGAATCCGATTTCGTGTATCACATTTTCACGGGCCCGCGCTTCACCATCTACAGTAATGTCGTCGCCCGTCATTACCACTACTGCGAATGAACAATGGGATGCTTCTTCGTCCAGTTTTTCGATAACGGTGCGTCCCGTATTGGGCCTCGACGCCAATTCGAGAAACGGAAGTTTTGGGTTGCATTCCTTTTCGACGAAATCGGCGACTTCCCGCCAAATCGCTCCCTGGCCATGCGTGATGAAAACTCGTCGCGGAAATTCGATTAACGACATAATCTCAGCTACTCGCTTCAACGTGGCGTCAGTACGACGGCCGTTATTGACCGCTAGAATAATCTCTCCCGGATCGGTCGTATCGAATCGAATCACCCGACCTTTTTGTGATTCAAAGTAGGTCAGATGCTTCGTCGTTTCGCCTCGCTGCTTGACCGTCTCCTGTACTGCATGGAAAGTGTCACACTTCACAGGCCCACTGGGGTAATGCAACTCATATGACCATGTTTTGTGGCCCCAAGCATCACCCAACGATGCCGAATTCGTCTGCCCCAAGTACTCGCGAATCTTGCCCAGCCTGCTCGCGGGTACGTGCGTGTTGGAATATCGCTGCTCTTGCATAGCCGCATATTTTATCACGCTGCTCGGAAACAGTAAGAGCCGCGTGTACCCCAGCTGAATTGGCTTCAACGGCGCCGAGCCGGAGGCCCAAATGAACCTTTTGAATCGTAAATGAGCAATGAAAATCAGCCGACAGCACTGATAGTTTGTCGAGTCAAGACAATCGAAACACGACGAAGCCCTGAACGCGGTACGCATTTGCATCTCCCATTCTCGTTCCGAGTCGCAAACCCCGGCGCCGACAGGTGCCCGCATCAAACCCCGAAGGGGTGCCGGCATTTAGCCGTGGGCGTGAGCCCACGGAACCGAGCGCACCAGCGCGTCGTAAGCCGCGAAGCGGCGACGGAATGAGGACGACTTGCTGTCACCGCTACGCGGCCTACGACAGTTCGTTGCGCCACACACCGTGGACTCACGTCCACGGCTACATGTTTCGGCCGGTTCGCGGCCGTCTGCCCCATGCCATATTTGCGCGACGCCGCTCATGTACTGCGATAAATCATCGCCGAGCCGCCATCCACGCCCGTTGCCAGGACATAGTGCCGCTCAATCGCGGTCTTGGCCGTCTTTGCCGAACGACGAAGCCACTGGTAGAGCGGGTCGCGCTCGAGGAACAAATAAATGCTGGCGGTCGTCAGATTGATCTCGGGATGGCTGGCCAATACATCGCGGAGGCGCGCGTAGGTTGCCCGGGCTCCTTCAAATTCCAACAGCGGCGTCACAATCGCCAGCCGCCACTCGCCCGTTTCGTCGGTGAGATACCAAAAAGCCCCTTCGACGGGAAAGCCGGCCGCGTCGAGCGCGCGCAGCAACTCCGCGCCCGCGTCTTTTTTCGCGTCTACCAGCGTTGTCGTATCCATTGCAGCACCCCGTTCGTGGGATCTTCAATCGCCGCGATCAATTCTCAAGCCGTCTGTTCGTTCCGAGAAACGTATCGACTGTCCGCCGTCCAGAGCTTCACAACCCCCCAGTTATCCTCAAAGCTTTTGTTGCCGCCGTATTCGAGATCGAACTCACCTCTCAGGCCGGCTGAATCGATGAGCGTGGAAAGGTTATGCGTGTAAACCAGGTCGATAGGCTTCTTGTCCCGCTGAAACTCAAAAATGGTCAGCCTGGCAGCACAGGCCTTCAATCCACATTCTACCGCGTAACCAGCCAAATAGTATGCGCTGTCGAATCGGCCCTCGGAGAGCAGCAGTTTGGCGTCGGCCAGCCGAGCGTCCGCAAGTCGTTGAAAATCCTGCCGTTTCATGGCTCACAGGATACCGCCAGGAGGGACCGGCCGCCAGAAAGTCTTGCATTTTGCCGCCGGCATGATTTCGTCGACCTTGAACGCAAGCATCAACTCGCACCGCTGGAAAGATACACCGTGCGCTCACGGGCCAACTCGAAAAAAGGGAGACATTCCACTTTTTCCTGCCGGAGAATATCATTCGGATGCGAAGGGATCTCGCTTGCCGCGCCGAATTCATCCACGAATGCGAACCGTCGCCGCCTCGACTATCCATAGCTTGTCCGGCAAGCGCATTTTGATCCAGTTTCGGCGGCAGCCGCCTGACGGCCAACAGCGCTCGATGCATTTCGAGTCGAGACAACCCGAACACGACGATGCCCTTGAGGGCGGGAAGCATCTGCGTCTAACGTTCTCGTTGAGAGTCGCAAATCCTGGTTCGGACTGATGCTCTAATCAAACCCCGAAGGAGTGCCGGCATTTAGCCGTGGACGTGAGCCCACGGAACCGAGCGCGCTAGCGCGTCGTAAGCCGCGTAGCGGCGACGGAATGAGGGCGCCTTGCCGTCATCGGTACGCGGCTTACGACATTTCTTTGCGCTACACACCGTGGACTCACGTCCACGGCTACATGATTTGGCCGCTTGGCGGCCGATGTCGTTTCAAACCTCCTGGGAGCATTGTGCGACATACCCACGTGATCTCACCGCCCCTGCCTGGGGCACCAGATTGTTTTAAACGGCCGCCCGGCGGACATCAAAATCGACGGACGCACTGCTAACGTGGCCGTCAGGTAGTGGGGCAGACTGAATTCAATTTCTGGGGTGCCTGGGGTTGACGGGCACCGCGTACTCGTGGTCGGCGAACCCCCAGATCGGCACGCTACTGTGGGCTCACTTCGTTCGACCACAGGCACCCCCGAAGTCAAACTGACCCACTACTGGCCGTCACACCCCGGTTGCCCGTCCGCCACGGCTCGCCTATACTGAGCGGCTTCCGTTGCGGCCTGGACCGTCGAGCCGTGCTGAAATGTCCGACTGAACCGCCCGACAGAACTGCCCGACTGGGCCGGCCGCAGGATTCCCCGAAACAATATCGCTTCTTCCCCAGCCTGCCCGCAAGCGGAGCCGGGAAGATTGACGCTGGAGGATCACGACAATGACGATGGACAAGAGCTTACGCATCCAGGCCGGCCTGGTCCGCAGCCGCAGCGTGCTCACGCGCGGCGAGCGGATTCTCAAGCTGCAGGAGGGCGAGCGCTGGCAAGACGGACGCAGCCCGCTGGGCCTGCCGAAGGTCCGCGTGATGAAGCTCGCGCTCAAGAAGAAGAAGGTCAAGAAGGAAGAGGCGGCCGAGGGCGATGCCGCCGCCAAGCCAGCCGCAGGCGCCAAGCCAGCCGCCGGAGGCAAGGCGCCAGCCGGAGGCAAGGCGCCAGCCGCCGCTGCCAAGGCCGCTCCTGCCAAGCCCGCCGCGAAGGCCCCCGGCAAGAAGTAACGGAGTGCGAATCCTTTTTCCCCGCCAACCATGCGCGTCACGCTCGAATACGGCAAGACCGGGCTGAACGTCGAGTTGCCCGACGAGCGGGTCGTCCGCACCTTGGGCTACAAGAACGCCGTGCCGCTCGCCGATCCCTTGGGCGAGCTGCGGCACAAGCTGGCACATCCCACCGGGACTGAGCCCCTCGCCGAGCTGGCCAGCGGCCGCACCAGCGCGTGCATTGTCGTGAGCGACATCACGCGGCCGGTGCCCAATCAGCTCATTCTGCCGCCGGTCTTGGCAACGCTCGAGGCGGCCGGCATTCCCCGCAATCGGATCACGATTCTGGTCGCCACGGGCCTGCACCGCCCCAACGAAGGGGACGAGCTGGTCGAGATGCTGGGCCGCGAGATCGTCGAAAACTACACCATCGAGAATCATCACGGCCAGGTCCTGGCCGAGCACACGTATTTGGGCCAAAGCCCGCGCGGCGTGCCGATTTGGATCGACACGCGCTACGTCGAGGCCGATCTGAAGATCACGACCGGGCTGATCGAGCCGCATCTGATGGCCGGCTTCTCAGGCGGACGCAAACTGATCTGCCCAGGCATCTCCGCGCTCGAAACCGTGAAGGTCTGGCACGGCCCTGACTTCCTCGAACACCCCAATGCCGATTGCGGCATTTTGGAGGGTAACCCGGTCCACGAGGAGAACACCTGGATCGGCAGGCACACGGGCTGCGATTTCATCGTCAACACCGTGCTCGACGACAAGCGGCGGCCCCTGTGCCTGGTGGCCGGCGACATGGAGCAGGCCTTCTTGGAGGGCGTTGCGTTCGTGCGGCGCGTAGTAACCGACACGGTGCCGGCGCCGGTCGATGTCGTGGTAACCAGCTCGGCCGGCTATCCGCTCGATACGACGTTCTACCAGGCCGTGAAGGGGCTCACCGCAGCGCTGCCCATCGTCAAGCAAGGGGGCACGATCGTGCTGGCGGCCGGCCTGACCGAAGGCATCGGCAGCCCCGAGTTTTGTCGGCTGTTCACCGAGAACCCGAGCCTCGAAATCTTCGTCGAGCGGATCTTGGGCAAGGACTACTTCGTGATGGACCAATGGCAGTTGGAAGAGCTGGCCAAAGTCTGCCGCAAAGCCAAGGTCCGCGTCGTGAGCGACGGCTTGCCGGCGGAAACGCTCAATGGCTTGTTCGTCACCAGCGCGCCGACGGTCGAAAGCGCCGTGGCCGACGCGCTCTTTGAATACGGCCCAGCGGCGACGATCGCCGTCATTCCCAAAGGCCCGTACGTGCTGGCGCAGGTGGGGTGATCGGCGCTCCGTTTAGCCGCGAGCCAACGGCGAGCGCTCGCGCGAGAATGCTGAAGTTCGCGCTATTTCTTCGCCGGCTTGCAGTGCGACAGCGTCAGCAGCGCGTAACCGGTCACCAGGTTCGGGTCCCCTTCCATCCAACGGGCGTTCTTGTTCAACCACGATCCGTCGGCTTGTTGCCGCTTGATGACCGCGTCGCGCAGTTCGGCACGCCAATCGTGCTTGTTCCCCTTGCTGTCGATGAACTGGTCGATCTTCATGGCCTCGAGCGCTTTGCCAAACGTGTTGTAGTAGTAGTACAGGCCCGCGTCGGCCATGCCCGGGTTTTCGTCGAGCGAGTAGTGCTGCTGAATCCAGTTGAACGCGGCCTTGACGCGCGGGTCGTCGGAGTTGACTCCGGCAAAGATCATGCTTTTCAAGCCGGCGTAGGTCATCGAACCGTAGCTCCGCAAGCCGCCCTCGGGCGTCGCGCCTGCCTGGCTGGTGCCGCCGGCCGCCGGCGTGTAGTAGAAACCGCCGTCGGGATTCTTCGCGGCGAACTTCGTCGTATTGTGCGGAGACTCCAGATTCTGGCACCGCGAAACGAAAATCAGGGCCCGCTGCATGGCTTCGTCCTGCGGACTGTTGCCGGCTGCCTTGAGTGCGTCGATCAGAAAGCTGGTGTTCGACAGGTCGGGCCGTTCGCTGCGGCCGTAGCCGGCGCCGCCGTAGTTGGGGTCGTCAATCGAGCGCTGCTCCCCCTCGTCCCATTGCAAGCCCTTGACGAAATGATCGGCCGCCTTGAGCTGCTTGTCGTAACGGCCATCGCGATTTGCCGCGGCCAGGCACTGAATGGCAATGCACGTTTCGTAATTGCGGTGCTGGCTCTTGGGCTGGTAGACGCCGCCATCGGGCTGAATGAACCCTTCCAGAAACTTGAGTGCCTTGGCGACCACCGGGTCGTCGGCCGTGCGGCCGCTTTCCAAAACGGCCGTGGTCACCAGCGCCGTCACCGCCGGACCCGTGGCCGCGGTGAACGAGCCATCGGCAGCCTGGTTCTTACGCAAAAAGTCGATCGCCTTTTGAACGGCTTGCTCGTAGGCCTGGGCATCGGCGGGCTTGTCGTCCGCGAGTGCGGGCGTGAGCGAGAACGAAATAGAAGCGACTGCCGCGATCGCAGCGACACGGTAAAGCGTGCTTCGAATCATTCCAGGTTTCCTTTGCGTTACTGTGTATTGATCGCGGCGATCATCTGTCGGACCCGTGATGGCGATTGACCGCTTATCCTGCCTTTGTCATTGTAGCTTTTTGACGCCTCGTGGGGCCAGGATTTGCTGGAGATCCAACGAGAATCGTGCAGCTCAGCACGTGCTGTGCCAACGAGGTCGAACTGCCTACTCGACGCGAATACGAGGCCAATTCTCGCACTTCCCTTCACCGCCAGCGGCAGAGTGGCACACATGGCGCTGAAATCTTGATCGGCGATGTCGAAAAACTCGCCGCCGATGCTTAAAGCGTTTGATTGAGCAAACGCGAGCCATTCCACCACGGCATGGCGGCCAAAGGCTCCGGACACCTTCGGTCATTCCCGCGCAGGCGGGAATCCAGGGACTCAGGAAGTGCGGTAGCGAAAGCGACTAGTGCGCAACGGTTGGAAATCTAATGCAGGGCCGACTTGCGGCTCACTGGATTCCCGCCTGCGCGGGAATGACGAGAATGATGCCCCTTCCAACTTAGTGCCTCGGATGCAGAGGGCAGCGAGGTCAGGCACGCGAACGGAAGTTTGAGTTATGGGTTCGAGGGCAATGCCGATCTTCGGAAACGGAGGTTTAGTCCACGATCGCCAAAATGTCGCGCTCGGAAAGGATCAGCAGGTCGTCGCCGTTGACGGAGACTTCGGCCCCCGTATACGGCGAGAACATCACGCGGTCCCCCTCATTGACTTGCACCTTGGCCCGCGAGCCGTCGGCCAGCACGCGGCCGTCGCCGATGGATAGGACTCGCCCCTGTTGAGGACGTTGCTGGGCCGAGTCGGGTAGAACGATGCCGCCACGCGTTTTGTCCTCGGGAGAAAATCGTTTGACGACCACGTTCTCGCCGAGGGGGACAATCTTCATCGTGCGAAAGCTCCAGTACACCAAGCCGCTGCCCGTGCCATACGAGTCCTAGCAATGCGGGCCAGCCCAGCGGAAGTACGCCGGCTGCGCGGCTACGGATAAGTGGAGATTGTTGCATGGGGCCCAGTTCCATTCAAGCGCCGGCCGCCGAACTCGATGTCTTGGCTTGTCCTGGCGCTCGCGAGAGGCTAGTTTTGCCGAGTTGCGACCGCCAGAAACTCACTCCACCGCACAGGGAGGATCCCGTGAATATCGCCGCCAGGACTCGCGCCCGTTGGCTTGTATTTCTCGCGTCCGGTTTCATCGTCGCCTTGCTTATGCATACGGTCGACCACTGCATGCCCGCCCAAGCCGCCGCGGCGCCGCCGCCGACCAAGAAACCGGCCGAAAAGCCCAAGCAATTCGAGGGCAACAAGCCGGAGCCAGTCTCCCAAACCAAGGATGGTTCGCTCACGCTGCCGGCCAGCAAGTGCGAGGTGTTCGGCAAGACGCTCGGGTACATGAAAGAAGACCGCGCGCTGGGCTATTGGAACAGTGCCGACGACCGCGCGGCCTGGACACTCGACGTCGCCAAGCCGGGCAAATTCGAGGTCTGGTTCGAGTGGTCGTGCGCCGACGATTCGGCCGGCAACACGTTCCTGCTGGAAATCGGCAAGAATCAAGTGAAGGGAAAAGTGCCCAGCACCAAAAAGTGGGAGAAACACGAAAAGGCCAAGTTTGGCGAGATCGACGTGCCCGCCGGCAAGTCCCGGCTAGAAATCAGCGCTGTCGGCAAAATCACCGAAGCGCTTTACGACCTCCGCGAAGTGCGGCTCGTGCCGGTGAAGAAGTAGGTTTCAAGGGTAGGTCCCGCTTGCCGAGCGGGACCTCGGAACAACGCAATGATCGGCGATCCAAGGTCCCACTCGGCATCACCGTCATTCCCGCGCAGGCGGGAATCCAGTGAACCACAAGTCGGACCTGCACCTCAAGATTTGCAACCGCCGCGCCCTCCCCGAGTCCCTGGATTCCCGCCTGCGCGGGAATGACGTTCCGGACCTGAATTTTCCGAGGGCTGACAGACGCGTGCCGCCTTCCTGGCGCACCGGTCCCACTCGGCAAGTGGGACCTACCCTGCGATCCTACATCGCTCGCAGCCCCGCGACCGCCTCTGCGACTTCGCGAAACGAATCGCTCGACGCCGCCTCGGCCCCTCGGCGCAGGTCCACGAGCAACTGGCCCAGCAACTCGCGCTCGAGCCAATGCGTCAGCCAGCCGGCGCGCTGCTCGGCGTAGTGGACCTGCAATTGGCGGAAGAGTCGCGCGGCGGCCTGCTTGACGCCTTCACCCGCCACGCCGACGACCGCCTCGCCACCGCCCGTGATCCCGCCCGCGATGGCCGCTTCGGCCGCCAGGTTGCCGGCCGTGTGCCCGGCGACATGCACGGCCGTTTGCCCGACCAGATCTCCGGCCAGAATCCAACCGCTGATGGCGAGCGACACCGTGATCGCTGGCCGCGCGATGGCCGCCACGTGATCCATCGAACGCAAGAACGAGATGGCTCGCGGATTCTCCTGGCCCCAGCGGTCGAGTTCGCTGCGCAAGAACGTGCGGTACTCGTCGTCGACCGGCGGCAGCTCGTCGTGTGCGTGGCGAACGCGTGTGAGCAACCGCTCGCGCGATCCGCCCGAGAGCAGTGCTTCGAGCCGTGGTCGCAAGGTCTCGTTCCCCACGCGACGCAGGCGGTCGAGCTCGTCGAGCAGCTTTTGCACGGCTTCGACAATCGCTTCACGCTCGCGGGCATGAAAGGCGATCAGCGGATCGGTCGCCGGCCCCGTGGCCGCCTGCCAGGCCGCGCGCAACGGCCAACTTACGCCTTGCCCCAGCGTGCGATAGAACCCGTGTACCTGCCGCGACCAGCCGCTGCGGCTCGTGTCCCACCACTGGCGGATTTCCTCGACTAAAAGCGGCGCCGGCAGCGAAGGCCAATGGACGCGAGCCATCTCGGCCATCGAGAGCGCACGGCCGGCCGCGGCAAATTCGTCGGCCGCTCTCCGCACGCGGGCCAAGTAAGCTGCCGCGCCTCGTTGGGGGTCCAAAACTTCGGCCAGCGCGCCGCGGAAGGTGCGGATCTTGATGGCGTCGAAGTGCAGCGCAGCCAGATCGTCGCGGAGCGAAACATCTTTGTCCGGCGACTGACGGCCATCGGCGCCCACGGCGTAGAACGGCAATCTCAGCTCGGTCGCGGCGCGGCGGTCGTAGGGAATTACGTACACGCGATCGGGCGCCGCGCCGGTCTCACCGGCGAACGTGGCCAGCCACAGCGGCCAATACTCGCGATCGTCTTGCAAGTCGCACTGATTGAAGACGACGATCACGGGTTTGTCGGCTTCGGCCGCTTTGCGAAAGAACTTCTTGACCGCGGCGTCGTTGTATTTTTGCTGTGTGAGCACGGCCACGAGTACGTCGGCCGATTGCCGAATCGTGTCGGCCCGCTGCCAGTTCACCGCGGCGTCGGAGTCGATGTCGGGCGTATCCAACAGGAGCAACCGCGGCGGCACGGCCGCGCCCACCCGCCAGTACAAGCGGTGCTCGGGCGCGTCGATCAGCGAATCCGATTCCGCGCGCCACCGGCGCAGTTGAAAGCCCTCGAACAACGTGGCCAGGGTCTGCTCGTCGTCGAAGCCCGTGGGAACCAGGCAGACCGGATGCTTGGTGCCCGCAGCCAGCGGACTGACGGCGCTGGCCATTTCGCCCGCCAGATGGTTGAACACGACCGACTTGCCGATATTCGTGCCGCCGACAACCGCCACGACCAACAGCGGCGTGGCATCCACCTGCGGCAGCAGCTTGTGAACCAGCAACTCGTGCCACTCTTCGCCCGCCGGCGGCGGCACGCCCAGTTGCTCGGCCAGTGGCTGAAGTGCGACCAGCGCATGGTGCAGCCGCTTGACGCGCGCGGTCCAGGCGTGATAGTCGACGGTCATCTCGGGGAAACTGGGTGGCGAAGCTGGTTTTAGAGTATAGCATTTGCGGCAGCTTGGGCTCCTGCTACCCTGAAAGCAGCAGACGTCGGCAGATGTGCGCGCCGATTTGAGGCGAATCCAAAGAATCGGAGACATGCTCCCATGAATTCAGACTCGCAACGGGAAGCAATGGCGCTTCACGGGAGAACGGAACCTTCGTCCGCCGATCGCAAGGTTTCGCTGCTAAAGTTGTGCGAGGAGCTCGATGCACTTCGGGTCAGCAATCCAACCGACGGCTGGTCAAATCGCGACCACGACGCGGCCATTTACGTTAACGAGCCGTGATCCCGCGAGGCTTTGCTTCACGACTGGATTCCCCATCCTCGTATCCCATCAATATTGAATGCCCGACTTCCGCAATGTCGACCCGCGTGAGCTTCGTGTCCCGCCAGCTCATGCCTTCGGTCAAAAGCCGTAGGGCCATCTTGGCCGTGGGAATGTCAACTCGCATGTTGCCAAGCGGCTTGGGGTCGGCGTCAAACCAAACGTGTATGAACGTGGTGAATTTGTAACGCCGCTGACCATTTCCGATTCCGGCCGTACTTCTGGAACTGGGCGTGGGCACAAGCTATCATCGCGGAGTCGCTTTCAATTGCGGCTCACGCTAGAATGGACTTGTCAGGGCCAGCCTAGAGAAAGCTTGGTTGTTTCTTGCCCCGCTGCGGCCCTGCAAGACCGCGATGGGGTCTTTCTCAGGCCGTTATTGTACACACAATGATGTGGCCGTTAAGGCTCTTGACAAGAACCATTTTTGTGTGTACAATTTCGGCATGGTCAGACCCAAAAAGTCCTTAGCGGAAGTGGCGTCCGAAAGGATCGACCTGCGCGTGACTAAGGCAGAGCGGTCGGGCTACGGCCGCGCAGCGGAACGCGCTGGGCAAAGCCTGTCGGAATGGATCAGGGGATGCCTGTCCAGAGCCGCTAGACGGGGCGCAGGTAAGCCCTAGCAGAGAGAGGGGGAGCGGCGGCAAGCCGATCCCTAATGGGGTTTATAAGGCCCCTGCGCCACCAAAACGCGGGCCGCTCTCCGGCTTTGCCGGCGCGGATAAAGTACGGTGACACGCTGGCAGGGTGCATAGTTCACACTACAAGGTGCGTAATGTCAGAAATTCAAATCAAGAAACTGAACTACCACGAATTTGCAGGGCGTCCGCGAGCATGGTCAATTGAAGGGCTCGAGCTTGGCCGGATCAATCTCTTGGTCGGAAAGAACGCTACAGGAAAATCGCGTGCGCTAAATCTCATTCATAACCTTGCAAAGCTTCTTCTCAGTGATCAGCTATCGCTCATTGAGACCGGTTATGACGTTGAATTCGCAATCAACAATCGAGGGCCGTTAAGATATGTATTGCGGGCAAGCGACAGCAAGGTCATTGAGGAGAAGGTGTGGATCGATGGCGAATTGAAATTGGATCGCAATGAGCACACGTTGAAGCTTTGGTACGAGAAGGAAAAAAGACCCATTGAGCATGAGCCATCGGACGGTGAGGTTTCCGCTGTTGCCAGAAAGGACAAGCAGCAGCACCCATTTCTATTACCGCTACACGAATGGGCTCAGGGCGTAAGACATTACGGATTCGGTACGCCATTGGGCAAAGACAACTTGGCGATGACGATTAAGACACCTAAGCCATTAGAGCTTGACGACCGAGATTGCAATCGGGTTGTCGCCATATTTCTAAAGGGCCAAAAGGATTACGGAGATGCCTATACGAATGGTCTTTTATCGGACATGAAAGACCTTGGTTACCCCTTGTCGGAAATCGTCGCTCAAAATCCCGAGCACATGACAGCTCAGATTGCGGGTCAAGGGGTGCCGCTACCGGGAGAACTTAGGGCCATCGGAGTCCGCGAGGAAGGTGTAGCGGGGATGGTTTTTCAGGACACGATATCTCAAGGCATGTTTCGCGCATTGTCTGTGCTAGCCCAAGTCAATTTCTCTCAAATGTCGGGGCGTGGTAATTGCATTGTGATCGACGACATTGGCGAAGGGCTGGACTTTGACCGCTCATCACTGCTCATCGAACTGCTGCGAAAAAAGGCCCAAAGCGGGAATTTTCAGCTAATTATGGCGACGAATGACCAGTTCGTAATGAACCATGTGCCCCTTGACGAGTGGTCGGTTTTGCAGCGGCACGGCAGCAAAATCTCAGTCAGAAACATTCATAACTCGAAAAAAATATTTGAGGACTTCAAGTTTGTTGGTCTAAGCAACTTCGCATTTTTTGAGATGGACTTTGCCAATGTTGACTCGGAATCCAATCGCCAGCTAAAGCTAGAGGGCATACCCGGCAATGAATAAGATGGCCATATTCGTAGAGGGACGTACAGAACTGGAGTTCGACAGCAAGCTTATCCATGAGATCGCGAGCGGAAGGTCCGTCACCATCGAGTCGAGAAAAATACGCGGCGGAACCACGACGGCGCTAAGGCGGTCCCGCATTGAGCTAATAAAGGTGGGCGACGCGCAGAATCAATCGACTCATTTTTTCTTGTTGTTTGATTGCGGAAATGATCAACTCGTCAAAAGCCGCATGATTGATGAATACAGAAGCCTAGAAAAGGCCGGATACCAAAAAATTATTTGCCACAGAGACGTTGCCCCAACAGTCCCGCATGCGGATCTCGCGAGGCTGGAGGCCGGCCTCCCCTATGGCGTCCGAACGAAGCCGATAAATGTGACATTCGTCCTATCTGTCATGGAAGTTGAAGCGTGGTTTCTGGCCGAGCATGGCCACTTTGCCCGAATCGATCCAGCCATTACTAGAGAGGCAATATCAAGCGGCCTTGGATTCGATCCGCATTTGGACGACATGCAAACGCGACCAACGCCAGCAAGGGACCTGGGTGACTGCTACGCATTGGCTGGGAAGCACTACGACAAGTTCACTTCGCAGGCCACGATTGACGCAATCGACTACGTGAGCGTTTTTTGCGACATCGCCAAAAAATTTCCCCATCTGGGCCGGCTCTGCGACGAGATTGGCGGTTTCCTGGATCTTGCGGCTGCCTAAAGCCAGCAACACGACCCTAGGATGCTACTGTTCAATATGGTCCTGAAATGAGGGGTAAGCGAACAATGGACGCATGCTCAAGGGTGGTCGACTCGCGGCTGCTTTCATCGGGATTGGAAGCGGAGATTATCTGGAATCCCAGTATCTCCAAGTGGAAGCTGCGCTCAATCTCTATTTCCTGGGGATCTGACTTGCACGGCTTAAACACCAAGACATGGTTTGCAAACCGCATCGGATTAGGAGGCTTTGAGTTCAATTCAGTGGACGATGCGTATGGATTTTTAGAAAAACACGCAAAGCTGACGGAATCCCCAATACCACAGTCCTAAGCCCGTCTTATTCACCCTGCCGTTTTAAAAGCGTGAAAAACATCGCGTGATTCGCGGGGTTTCATGGAGTGTGAGTGGCATTCCACGGACCCCCAGGAGATCACGCGATGGGTGAAGCACGAGCGTGGCTATTTGAGCCGAGTTTTAACCGCGCCGTCAAGGTACAGGCCAGCGACGAGCGGATTACTTCGGACGCGGGCTTTTTGTTGCTGCGCGAGGCCGATCACCGCCTGGGGCTCACGGAGTGGCTC
>Ga0163150_10004782_pt1 | contig 17836 bp, 15 predicted proteins | sample OliLakLV19P2IB_FD_148628 | JGI IMG/M metagenome (GOLD analysis project Ga0163150, IMG submission 148628) | Freshwater microbial mat bacterial communities from Lake Vanda, McMurdo Dry Valleys, Antarctica - Oligotrophic Lake LV.19.P2.IB | ecosystem: Environmental > Aquatic > Freshwater > Lake >...
CAACCTGCTCAAAACGGAATCGACTTTGAAGCTCGGTATCGCCAACAAACGCCTCAATTGCGGCTGGGACCACGATTACCTGCTCAGGGTCCTCATGAATCTCGGATGACTACATGCGATTGCCCTGGGAAAGTCCCCTGGTTGCCGACGGTTGCGGCGGGGACGTTGTAGGCAACGACGGCCGCTGCCTCATTGGGCAGAACCGCTGCATGCGCGGCGACGATGGAAGCAAACGCGACGCGCGACATCAGATTACGATTCACGGGATTCTCCTTCAGCAGTGTTGGGGCGATTGGGTTGGAGGCCAGAGCAGGCCGATGCACCTTAGAGACGGAACGTCTCGGACAGGAGTTTAGTGTCGCTCAATTCTTGCGCGAAGTCAATCAAAAATGTGGCGGCGAAGCGAGGAAAACAGTATTGGCTTTGCGACGCCAAAGCGGAACTCTGGCGGGGGCAATCGCCCCCAGTCGTCCTATTTCCCCAGTTCCTTGCCGCGCCGCTCCGCCGCCTTGATCGCTTCGATGATCGCCTTCGACACACCGGCGGCGTCCATCGTGCGGATGGCGGCTTCGGTGGTGCCGCCGGGGCTGGTGACCTTGCGGCGCAGCTCGGCCGGGCCCCCGGAGTCGTCGGGGGAGGCCATCAGCAGGTGGGCGGCGCCGAGGAGTGTCTGGGCCACGAGCATGCGGGCGTGCTCGCCGAGGCCCAGGTCGGTCGCGGCCTGCTGCATGGCTTCGGCGAGGTAGAAGAGGTACGCCGGGCCGGAGCCGGAGACGGCGGTGATGGCGTCGATGAGCGACTCGTCCACGCGGATGGCTTTGCCGCCGGCGGAGAAGAGCTTGAAGGCCAGCTCGGCGGGATCGTCATCGAGGTGTGGCACGGGCAGGCCGCGGTCCGCCGCGGTTTGCCCGTGGATGGAACGCTCTTCCACGGGCAAACCGACCCGAGCGGCGGCCTGCCCGTGCCACCCGGTCGCGGTGGCAATCCCCGCCATGCCATGTCCCAGCATCATCGGCGTGTTCGGCATGACGCGGACGATGCGCATCGGTTTGCCGCCGGCTTCGACGATGGCGGCGTTGAGTTTCGCGATCGAGATGCCCGCCATGATCGACTGGATGATCTGATCAGCCGAGCCGCATGCCGCGAGGTCGGCCGCGACCTGCCGCATCATCTGCGGCTTCACCGCAAGCATGACCTGCGACGACTGGCCGATGACTTCCTTGTTATCGATGGTCGTCGCGATGCCGAGTCTTGCGAAGACATCCCGGCGAACATCAGACGGATCGGCGGCGATCATCTGCGACGCGGGGACGACACCGCCATCGATCGCGGCCTTTGCGATCGCTTCCGCCATGTTGCCGGCGCCGAGGAAACCGAGGAGGTATCGCATTTTGTTCACCGGGGGATGGCCGCGAAAAGTCGCAAAATGCGCAAAAAGGACGGGAGGGAGGATTGCCACAAAAAGGCACAAAATGCACAAAAGAGAAGAGGAAAGAATGGTCCGGGCTGGCAAGTCCACTGATGAAATTTGCCAATGCAAGTTCGACGTTCGTATTCAGACTATCAATCTCACCCTCATTCCCTTTTTGTGCCTTTTGTGCTTTTTTGTGGCCAACTTCCCCTTCTGCGCCTCCTGCGACGTTTTTGCGGCAGCTCATTCCCCCCACGTCTGATTCAACCAAGTATCCCGCGCCTGCTTCACATCGGTGAGCAGCCGCATCATCTCCGACTCATCGCCCGACGCCACCACGGTGCGGAACGTGTCCAGGGCTCCGGCGAAGTGGTCGATCGCGTCGAGCATCGCTTCGCGGTTGGTGGTGAAGATGTCGGTCCAGACGCGCGGGTCGCCGCTGGCGACGCGGGTGGTGTCGCGGAAGCCGGTGGCGGCGATCGAGATCGCCTTGCGCTGGTCGGCGAGCTGCACGAGCAGCACGGCCACGGCGTGCGGCAGGTGGCTGATGGAGGCCACCACTTGATCGTGCTCGGCGGGCGTCTTCTCCGTCAGCTTCATGCCCAGCGAAGACCAGAACTCGCGCACGATTGCCAGGGCGGAGTCGCTGCTGTTGGTGCCGCTGGGCGTGAGAATGCAGAGACGGTTTCTAAAGAGATCGCACTTCGCATGGTCGGGCCCGTGCAGCTCGCTGCCGGCCATGGGGTGGGCGCCGACGAATCGCGTCGGATCGGGCAGCAGCTTCGCTGCCTGGTCGCAGACGCACTGCTTCGTCGACCCCGCGTCGGTGATGATCATGCCCGGCTGATCGCAGGCGGCGAGCTCGGCGAACAGAGTCGCGAACGTGCTCAGCGGCGTGCAGAGGACGACGAGGTGCCGCCCGTTGCCGCCGGTGTCGATCGCTGCTGCGAGGGTCGGGGCGCCGCGGTCGATGCACTTGAGTTGCTTGGCGCGCTCCACCACCTCGGCCCGCCTGCCGACGCCGACGATTGATCCCGCGAACCCGGCGTGGCGCAGCGCCAGCCCGATGCTGCCGCCGAGCAGGCCGACGCCCACGATGGTGACTTGGGCGATGTCGATCAGGGGTTTGCCGGGGGCCGCCATAGACGGGTAACATATATCAAGCAGAGGGTTGATGTCTTCAATCGACGGTTGGCCAGAAAGGGCATGCGATGATTGCTCCAACGTTGACCGCGCAGGAGTTCGGTGAAAGGGGGGATGCCATTTATGATCGTGTCATCCGTCCTGTCGCTGAGCCTTCCCAGAACGGGAAATTTGTTGTGATCAACATCGATACAGGGTCATTTGAAATCGATAAGGATGAAATGGCCGCATCGTTGAGGCTTCGTGAGCGTGAGCCGCAGAGCGTCGGCCGGCAATGGTTCCGCATGGTGGGCAAGCCGTACGCGCATCAACGCCTGGGATTTCGTCACCGGAGTGTCAAGTGATTGAGGGGGAAGTCAGTGACCGGCTTCAGGCGGTGATTGAATTGAAGCTGCGGACGCCGCGCTCCGGGGTCGTGGTCGTTCCTGCCATCGTCGATACCGGCTTCAACGGCTTCTTGACATTGCCAAGCAGCCAGATCTGGCGATACGGACTGATCGAGATCGGATCGTACAGAGTCGAGTTGGGCGATGGCTCGATCATCAACTCCACAGTCTACGACGCGATTCTTCTTTGGCGGGACGCCGAACGGCTTATCCCCATCGAGTCGGCCGACGGACCTTCGATCGTTGGGATGAGATTGCTTGAAGGCTTCGATTTGTGGATGCAGATTCGGGGTGGGGGGCGAGTCTTGATTAGGCCATCGATCGCCGGCGTCTGATCGCACGTTTGCGAAATAATCGATACGCTAATCTCCCCATGCCCGACGACATCCTCACCACCTACACCGGCACGTTCGAGCTCGAGTTTGAGCGGCCGCTGCTCCAGCTTGAGCGGCAGGTCTCCGAGCTCGAGCTGCACATGAAGCAGACCGGCGTCGATATGTCCGCGGAGGTCCGCAAGCTCCGCGACAATCACACCGCGATGCTCAAGAAGACCTACCAGAACCTGACGCCGTGGAACACGGTGCAGGTCGCCCGCCATCCCGGCCGGCCGCAGACCGTCGATTATCTGCGGCTCATCGTCAAGGATTTCTGCGAGCTGCACGGCGACCGTCACTTCGGCGACGACCCCGCGATCATCACCGGCTTCGGCCGCATCGGCTCGCAGAAGTGCCTCGTCGTCGGCCATCACAAGGGCCGCGACACCAAGGAGCGCATCGCCACGCACTGGGGCTGCGCCCATCCCGAGGGCTATCGCAAAGCGCTCCTGAAAATGAAGCTGGCGGAGAAGTTCAAGCTGCCGGTGGTGACGTTCATCGACACGCCGGGTGCGTACCCCGGCATCGGTGCCGAGGAGCGCGGGCAGGCCGAGGCGATTGCCGTGAATCTGCGTGAGATGAGCCGGCTGCGCACGCCGATCCTTTCACTGGTGATAGGCGAGGGCGGCAGCGGCGGGGCGCTGGGCATCGGCGTGGCCGACCGCGTCGCGATGATGCAGCACGCGTGGTATTCGGTGATCAGCCCCGAAGGCTGTGCCGCGATCCTGTGGAAGACCGGCGCGGAGGCATCGAAGGCGGCCTCGGCGCTGAAGCTCACGGCAGAGGATAATCTCGCCAATGGGATCATCGATGCAGTCATCGACGAGCCGCTGGGCGCCGCTCACCGCAACCCGGCGCTGGCGGCGGAGAACGCGGAGAAGTGGATCACGAGGAACCTGCGGGAACTGCTGCGGCTTAAGACCGACACGCTCATCGAGCGGCGGTGGGATCGGTTCCGGCAGATCGGAACAGGGAATTGATGAACGGTTGATGCTCCGGGTGGCACTGACAAGGACTGCTCGGAGGCCTTGTCAGTGGTTGCGTCGTAGGAAGACGGACACTGACAAGCTCCGCGGACTGCGCTTGTCAGTGCCACCCCGGGTGTCTGCCCTTGACCGTCACGACTCGCCCGCCACGCGCTCAACTTCTTCCATCGACGTGATGCCCTCGGCCACCAGCCGAAGCGCCGATTCGCGCAGCGTGCTGAAGCCGGACTGCTTCGCCGCTTCGTGCAGGTCGACGATCTGCGGGCGCGAGAGGATCACATCCCTGACCTTGTCGTTGATGATGAGCAGCTCGTAGATGGCCCGCCGGCCGAGGTAGCCGGTGGTCATGCACGCGCCGCAGCCGACCGGGGCATAAATATGCTCGAGGTCGGCGATGCCCATGTCGGCGAACTGTTTGGTTTCGTGTTCGCTGAGCCGGCGCGGGTGCCGGCAGTGCTCGCAGAGTTGGCGCACGAGTCGCTGCGTCAGCGCCCGGTTGAGGCCGGCCGCCATCAGGTGCGGCTCGACGCCTAAATCGAGCAGACGAAAAATCGTGCCGATGGAGTTGCGGGCGTGGATGGTGGAGAAGACGAGGTGCCCGGTCATCGCCGCCTGCATGACGATGCGGGCGGTGTCCTTTTCGCGCACCTCGCCGACGAGCAGCACATCGGGGTCTTGCCGCAGCACGGAGGGCAGGATCGTCGCGTACGACTGGCCGTGCATCTCGTTGATGGGCAGTTGCGTGATGCCCTCGATCTCGAACTCGACGGGGCTTTCGAGCGTGACGACGTTGCGCGCGGAGCGGTCGATCTCGCGGATCAGTGCGTAGAGTGTGGTGGTTTTGCCGCTGCCGGTGGGGCCGGAGACGAGGATGACGCCCGAGTCCTGGCGGATGAGGCGCTGGAGGTCTTCCTGCATCCAGGTGGGCATGCCCAAGTCGCGCAGATAAAGCGGGGCGACGGCTTCGTCGAGGATTCGCAGCGCGAGTTTCTGGCCGTGTTTCGAGGGCGTGAACGACACCCGGTAGTGAACGCGCCGCCCGGGCACGTCCATGGCGAACTGCCCTTCCTGCACCGACAGCGGCTTGGCGATGTCCTGCTCGCTGAGCACCTTCACGACGCGCTGCACACGGTGGCCGATCCAGGGGTGCAGTTGCACGAGGTCAAGCATCGCGCCGTCGACGCGGGCTCGAACCGAGAAGGTGCCGCTCTTGGGCTCGACGTGCAGGTCGGTGGCCCTCATGCGGAGGCAGGCGACCAGCAGGCAACAGAGGAAGAAAAGCCCATCGTTGCCGGCCTTGACGATGTCCTGCGCGTTGCCGGCGTTCAGACGCGGCGTGCGCTTGCTCTTGGCGTTGATGAGGGTGACATCGTTCTGGCTGATGCCGGTGGCGGGGAGGTGGCCGAGCAGTTCGCCGAGGGTGCGGAGGTGGATGCCGAGCGCGGCGGCGATCTCTTTCACCGGGGGCATGTCGCCGTCGGAAAAGGTCATGACCTCTTCCCCGCCGCCGCGATGGCGCTGCGGCGCAGGCGCTTCGTCCACATCGTCGGCGAACTGGAGTGGCTTGCCCGCGACAGGCGGGGGCGGCGCGTTGCGCGCCGTCGGGGCCATCGAAGCGCCGGGCGCTTTCACCGGCGGGCCCGCCGGCTTCCCATCGACCGCCGCCTGCCGCTGCACGTAATCCAGTTTCAACGCCCCGATCTTGATCGCGTCACCGCTGCGCAGCTCGTGCTGTTTGATCGGCTGCCCGTTGACCAGCGTGCCGGTCGGCGCGCCTAAGTCGCGCACCCGGTAGCCGCTGCCCGACATCTCGACGACGCAGTGGAACGCCGCAATCGATTCATGGCTGAAGGCAAGCGAGTTGACCGGGTCGGAGCCGATGGTCACCGGGACGCCGCGCAGCATGAACTGCCGCGTGGTGTCTTTGGACCGGAATTGGAGGACGTGTTGAATCATGGGGACCGAATGGAACCGTCACAGTCGCGCGGCCGGTCGGCTGCCTTGATGCCACTGGCAGTCCGCTGCCAGTGTTTGCTGGCCGGGGGTTTCAGGCACTGGCAGCGGACTGCCAGTGGCATCAAACCAGTCGAATCTCAAGCTTGCCCCGCATCGTACATGCCCGACGCCAGGCACGCCTGCGCCATGATAACGGCCGCCGAATTAGCCAGGTTGTAGCTGCGGACCGGCCCGAGCATCGGGATGAATACTGTGCGCTGCGGCCAGCGCTGAAGCCAGTCGGCGGGCAGGCCGGCGATTTCATTGCCGAAGATGAGCACGTCGCCATCGCGGTAGGCCGGCCGGTCGTATCGCACCGTGCCGTGCTTGGTGATCAGCCACGGCAACCGGTCGCCGAGCCATTGCAGGAACGATTCCGGCGTCTCGTGCTTTTGCAGCGCGAGGTGCGGCCAGTAGTCGAGACCCGCCCGTTTCACCGCCTGCGCGGAAAGGTCGATCGTCAGCGGCCCGATCAGGTGCAGCGTCATGTTCATCCCGACGCACTGCCGGCCGATGTTGCCGGTGTTGGGCGGGATGGAGGGCTGATAGAGCGCGACGTGGATCATGATTGCGTCTTAACGATGCCGGGTGGCACGGGCAGGCCGCTGCTCGGAGCGGTTTGCCCGTGCTCTTGCTCATCCTCCACGGGCAAACCGCCGAGGACGGCGGCCTGCCCGTGCCACCCGGCTACCTCCTCGCTTCGAGTCCCGCGAACCGAGCGACTTCCTTAACCCCGCCCCCGCCCGTATCCTACGGCGAAGGTGGGATTTCATTCGTCGCGCGTTCACCGGTGATTCATGCCCCAAGGCAATCGCGAAACATTTTTTCAGAACTTCCGGCGGTTCTTTCTTCGCGGGCTGGCGATCGTTCTGCCCAGTGTGCTCACCATCTGGGTGCTTACCTCGCTCTACGTTTTCGTCGACGACAACATCGCCGAGCCGATCAACCAGGGCGTCCGCAACATTGTGCTGCGGTTCACGTCTCATCCGCAAGTTAACGAAGGCGACCGCCAACTCATCCTCGATTCGCTCGATGCGAAAACGCGGTCCGAGCTGCTTTCCGGCCCCGCGCCGCAGGACAGGCTGGAATACTTGGCGCGGCGCGATGCGCTGCTGAAGTGGTGGCGGCGGTCGCCGTACCCGCTCGACCTCATGGGCCTCGTGATCGCCGTCGTGCTGATCTACCTGGCGGGCGGGCTGCTGGGCAGCTTCATCGGCAGGCAGATCTACTACCGCGGCGAGGCCCTGGTCACCAAGGTGCCGTTGATCCGCAGCGTCTATCCATCCATCAAGCAGCTCACCGACTTCTTCGTCGGCGAGAAGAAGGATCGCACCCGCGGCTTCCGGCGCGTCGTGGCGGTGCAGTACCAGCGGCCGGGCATCTGGTCGGTCGGCCTCGTCACCGGCGAATCCATCCCTTCGATCGACCGCGCCCAGGGCTCGCGCTGCATCCCGGTGTTCATGCCCAGTTCGCCGACGATGACCGGCGTGCTCGCCTACGTGCCGGAAGAAGAGGTGCTCGACTTGCCGCTGACCATTGATGAGGCGCTGCGGATCATCATCAGCGGCGGCGTGGTGATGCCCGCGAGCACGAAGCAGGCGGCCGTCGATCTGTTTGCGATGACCGCGGCCCCGGCGTTGCCGGGGCCGGCAGCGGTTGATCCTCCCGTGAAAGAGGGGGCGAAAGAGTGAGGGGGTGAAGGGGTGATTGGGTGAAGGGGTGATGGTGATGACACTGCGGCGACATCACGTTCCGCTGTATACCGCCTCACCCTGTCACCCGCTCACCCCTTCACCCACTCATCTTCCGCCCCGCGCATTGACAGAACGCATAAAATCCCCGTTAATACAGCGCTCGCCCCCGCCTCGGCACCCATAAGGTTTAATATGAAACTCAGCGACTTCATCATCGGTAAAGCCATCGTTCCGCAGCTTGCCTCCACCGACCGCGACGACGTGATCAACGAGCTCATTGATTCGCTCGTCGCCGCCGGCGCCTGTGACGCTTCCATCCGCGACGAGTTGGTGAAGAGCATTCTCGACCGCGAGAAGAAGGGTTCGACCGGTTTTGGCAAGGGCGTGGCGGTGCCGCACGTCAAGCACGAGAAGATCAAGAAGATGGCGGCGACCATCGGCGTCAGCCAGAAGGGCGTCGACTTCAACGCCCTCGACAAGGCCCCGGTTTACTCGATCGTCCTCCTGCTCAGCCCGGTCAACAAGCCGGACGATCACCTGCAGGCGATGGAGAATATTTTCTCCAATCTTCAGAAGGACACCTTCCGCCGGTTCCTGCGCCAGTCGACGACGCTCGACGAGATCAAGGAACTGATCCAGGAAGCCGACACGCAGCAACTTGCGAGCTGAGCGGCCAGAGGTCAGCGATCAGATGTCAGAGGTCAGAGAACAGACGTCAGAAGTCAGAGAACAGGCTCGGACTTCTGTCGTGTGAAATATTCCTTCTGGCCACTGACCTTGACCGCTGATTCCCTGACCCCTGACCCCTGACCTCTGACCCCTGACCTCTGACTCCCCCTCCTCATGACCGGCGACTGGGTGCAAACAAACGTGACCATCATCAACCGGCTGGGCCTCCACGCCCGGCCGGCGATGGCGTTCGTCGATGCCGCCAACGCCTTCACCGCCGACATCCGCGTGAAGAAGGGCGAACAGGACGTCGACGGCAAGTCGATCATGCAGATGATGATGCTCGCCGCGACGCAGGGCACCAAGCTCGTGGTGCTGGCCAAGGGCAGCGACGCCGAGGCGGCGGTTGCGGCTTTGCGCGAACTGGTCGACCGCAAGTTTGATGAGGAATGACGGGAGGGGCGATGGTGCCACGGGTCGGCTCGGCGACTCGTGAAGAGTGCCATCAAGCCACGGGTCGCAGAGCCGACCCGTGGCACCCGTGCCGCTCACCAATACATCCGCACGTTTGCGAAGTCCGATTGCCAGCGGAACTCGGGTTCGGTCACCCACTCGACGTGGTTGTCGGTGAACGCGCGGTGCGAGCCGTCGACCTTCTGGTCGGGCCGGCCGTACCAGTGATTCGACCCCCAGCGCCGGTTGTCCGACGGGGTGAGCCAGACGCCGAAGTGATCGGAGAGCTGGCGGTTCAGGTCGGCCCAGATCAGGTTGGTGTGGCTGACGGCTCCGTTGCGGCGAGGAAAGACGTTGGTGACGCCCGCCGGTGGAACCACCTTCAGCTTGGTGCGGTAGGCCGAGGTGTTGACGACGCTCGATCCGAAATAGAAATAGCCCATGACGATCTCACGGGTCTTGTCCTCGGTGTTGCTGCCGTACCAATAGAAATCGTTGCGGTTCCAGACTTCATTGGAGGGCGAGTAGAACAGCTCGCGCAGCAGGCCGTAGTCCTGCATGTGCTCCCGCCAGTAGCCCTGCGTCCAGTAATTCGGATTCGACCATTGGCTCTTGGTGGCGGGGTCGTAGGAGAAGTCGGGATAGACCTGATTGTTGTCGTTGCTGTAGCTGGTGAACGAGATCGTCGCCTGCCGCATGTTGCTGCCGCAGATGGCCTCGCGGGCAATCATTTTCGACTTGCTGAGCGAGGGCAGGGCGATCGACAGCAGCAGGGTGATGATGGAAATCACCACCAGCATCTCGATGAGGGTAAAAGCGCGGCGAGCATTCACGAGCAAAGATTCCATCCCCGGAACCCAGGGACCCGCAAGGAACTGATCAGACAGGCCTGGCGACGCGCCGGCGAATACGGGTCCGGTTGGACGGATTCTAGCGGGTGGGCCTTGGAAGTTAAACGGGGAAGAGCCCCGCTCGCCTCAATTCATTTAATAACGGGCCGATCATTTACATGGACTGTGTCTGCGTCTGTATCTGCATCTGCGGATGGCCCATGTGCTCCGGGACGCCGCGCATGGCGAAAAAGGTCTCGAAGACGGCTTCGCCGACGCCGTTGAGGCTGATCTGGAACTCGTCGATGAACTCGTGCAGGCCGCCGCGGACGATCTCGGCGATCTGGGCGTAATCCAGCTCCGACCGCAGCCGGCCGATGCGCCGCTCGGCGGCGGTGTTGTAGCTCCCCGCCGGGGAGCCGGTGATGGCGCGGAGCGAATCATCGGCCCGGTGGATGCAGAACCGCACCGAGCGCGGGAAGTCCCTGTCGAGGATCAGGAACTGGGCCACGCGGTCGGGGTGGATCTGCCCGAACAACTGGCGGTACATCTCGAAAGCGCTGGCGCTCTTGAGCAGGGCGGTCCACAGGGCCGAGTCGTAGGGCGTGCCCACGTAATCGACCTGCGGGAGCAGCATGAAATACTTCACATCCAGGATGCGGGCGGTCTTGTCGGCCCGCTCGAACATGCGCGACAGGCGGGCGAAGTGCCAGGCCTCGGTGTGCGACAGGGTGTTGTCGGTGATGCCGCAGAAGAGGTGGCTGGCCATCTTCACCTTGCTGAAGAAGTCGGCGGGCAGCTCGCCGCCGGGCTTCTTCGTGGCGGCGCCGCGGACGGTCATGTAGAACCAGTTTACCTGCTCCCACATCTCCTGCGAGATGATCTCGCGGACGGTGCGGGCGTTTTCGCGGGCATGAGCCAGGCAGGAGAGAATCGAGTTGGGATTTTCCAGATCGAAGGTCAGAAAATGAATGACGTTGTCCTGCGTGGGGGCATCGTAGCGCTTTTTGAAATCCTCATCGTCGCCGCTGGTGGTGACCAGCGGCTCCCACTGCTGGGCCTGGCTGATGGGCAGGTCGAGGATCAGCCGCATGTTCACTTCGATGAAGCGCGCGACGTTCTCGGCCCGCTCGATGTAGCGGGAGAGCCAGAAAATGGAATCGGCGACGCGGGACAACATAAATTCCAAGCTCCAAGCTCCAAAATCCAAACAAGCTCCAATTCTCAAATCCCAAATTCCAATGAAGGCAACGGAATCATCAACGTCTGCTCCGAACCCCGGTGGACCATTTATTTGAACATCAACGGAAAGGCTTCATGCCGTTTCTGCCTTGATTGGAGCTTGTTTGGATTTTGGAACTTGTGATTTGGCTTTTTTTCGCTTATTCCCCCAGCACCCATGTGTCCTTGCTCCCCCCGCCCTGCGACGAGTTCACCACGAGTGAACCCTTCTTGAGCGCGACGCGGGTCAGGCCGCCGGGCATCACATAGATGTCCTTGCCGTAGAGGATGTACGGCCGCAGGTCGACGTGACGGCCCTCGAAGTGGCTGTCGACGATCACCGGGACGCGCGAGAGCTTCAGCGTCGGCTGGGCGATGTAGTTGCGGGGGTCGGCCTTGATCTTCTGGGCGAAGGCGGCCCGCTCGGCGGCGGTGGCGTGCGGGCCGATCAGCATGCCGTAACCGCCCGACAGGTTGACCGCCTTCACCACCAGCTTGTCGAGATTCTCCAGCACGAACTTCAGTGCATCGGGCTCGGCGCAGATGTGCGTCGGCACGTTCGGCAGGATGATCTCCTCCTTCAGGTAATACTTGATGATCCGCGGCACGTAGGCGTACACCGCCTTGTCGTCCGCGATGCCGGTGCCGGGGGCGTTGGCGAGCGCGACCTTGCCCTTACGGTACACGTCCATCAGGCCCGGCACGCCGAGCATCGAGTCCTTGCGGAACGCCTTGGGGTCCATGAAGTCGTCGTCGATGCGGCGGTAAATCACGTCCACGCGCTCGAAGCCCTTGGTCGTGCGCATGTGGACGTAATCGTCGAACACCACGAGGTCCTTGCCCTCGACGAGCTCGACGCCCATCTGCTGGGCGAGGAAGGAGTGCTCGAAATAAGCGGAGTTGTAAACGCCGGGCGTGAGGACGACGACGGAACTGGTGCCGGGGTTGGGGTCGAGGTTGGTCAGCGTGTCGAGCAGGCGGTGGGCGTAGTCGTAGACCGGGCGGACGCGCATCGCCTTGAAGACGCCCGGGAAGGTTCGCTTGAGCACCTCGCGGTTTTCCAGGACGTAGGAGACGCCGGACGGGCAGCGGAGGTTGTCTTCTAGGACGTAAAACTTGCCATCGCCGTCGCGGACGAGGTCGGTGCCGGTGACGTGGATCCAGATGCCTTTCGGGGGCTTCAGCCCGTGGCACTGCGGGCGGAGGCTCTGGGCGGAGAGGATCATCTCGGCGGGGATGACGCCGTCCTTGATGATCTTCTGATCGTTGTAAATGTCGTCGACGAAAAGGTTGAGGGCGTGGATGCGCTGGCGGAGGCCGCGGTCGATGAGGTCCCAGTCTTTCGCCTCGACGATGCGGGGGACGAGGTCGAATGGGAAGATTTTCTCGGTGCCCTCGGCGGCGCCGTAGACGGTGAAGGTGATGCCCATCTGGAGCAACGCGGCCTCGGCGGCGGCCTGCCGGCGGAGGAGGTCGCCCTCGGGCAGACCGGTGATGCGGTCGATCAGCGGGGCGGCGCTGGGGCGGGGCTTGCCGGTGTCCTCGAACAGCTCATCGAAAAAGCCGTCGGTCTGGTAGTCGCGGAAGTCCATCGCCGGCCGATGATAACACTTCCGGGGGGTAATCAAGCCGGCATATCGGTCGGCACGGGGAGGCCATCTTGTGCGGTATCACGGGTCGGCTCGGCGACCCGTGACCCGTGCCGCAACCGCACTGGTCGCCGGGCCGACCCGGGGCACCGTCGAGGCTTTGGCGTCGACACAAAAAAACCCCCGCCATGTGGCGGGGGTTTTTGTTTGATCGAATGGGCAGTCGAATTATTTGTCGGCCTTGGCGGCCTTGACCTTGGCAAGCGTCGCCTTGACGTCCTTCTCGGCCTTGCCCTTGCAGTTGTTGCAGCAGAAGCCGATGGTCAGCGTGCTGGAGGCATCGCCGGCGTCCTTGCCGCTGATGGCGCACTTGCCTTCTTCGGCCTTGGCGACCTTCTCGATGAACTTCGCCGGGTCCTTGTCGAACTTGCCCTTGCAGTTCTCGCAGCAGAAAGGAACCTTCACGTCGAGGGTCGCGTCGTCGGCGACGGCCTTGCCGCTCAGCGGGCACTTGTCGTTGATGGCCTTGCCGGCCTTCTTCTCTTCCGCGATGCCGGCGACGGTGAACATCGCCACCATCGCCATCGCCACCAGACCCATGCTGATTCGCTTGATCGTGCTCATTGCTCGTGATCCTTTCCTGCGTAGGTTATGAGGCTAATATCTTCGGGCCGTCAACATGACGGTTGAATTTGAGGGATTGCCTTCTCCGTGAGATTGCCGGCGGGAGGGCCGGGGTTTCATCCCACCTGCCGGAATCGATACCAGTATCACCGTGATGAACGGCCGCGTCAAGGGGTTTATTCCAGCGTGCAGTGCCACCGCGTAAACCGGTGCCACGGGTCGGCTCGGCGACCCGTGACGCTTGTGGATGAGCCGCACGGGTCGTCGAGCCGACCCGTGGCACCGCCAAGAACCGCTACGATCGCGTTGCGGGCACCTCAAACCCCGCCGAACAGGCCGGCGCCAAGCCGGCGGCGCATCGTCAGCAGGTCGGCCGAATCGATGTCGCCGTCGCCGTCGAAGTCGAAGGCGCGGTTGTAGCGGGGCTGCCCGGCCACGCTGCGGTAATGGGCGTTGAAGAGTGTCAGGTCGGCGCCGCTGACCACGGCGTCACCGTCAAAATCGCCCTGCAAGCGGTGGAAGCCGAACCGGTGGATGCCGTCGCTGGTGCCATCGCTGTCCACGAGGAAGTTACCGCCGTTGGCGGCCGCGGTGATCAGGGCCGTGTCGAGCCGCAGTTGGTGCTGGCCGTTATCGAGCCCCTCGTTGGTCAGGTCGATGCGGACGGTGCGGCTGAGGGCGTCGTACTGATACTGGCTGGGGTCGAGCGCGACCTCGTTGCCGGTCGTCGTGTTGACCACCTTGATCGCATTCACAATCTGTCCGCTGCCGATCAGGGCGGCGATATTGGCGTCCTGGCTGAACTGCACGGCCAGCTCGGTGATATTGGAACGCTGGGCCGCGCCGCCGTTGACCGTGATGTTTGACACCATCAGCGGGACGACCTGGTCGTCGTCGTTGACGATGGTCAGGTCGGCGGAGCCGGCGCCCTTGTTCGCGCCGGTGACCGTGCCGAGTTGAACCTGCAGGGATTCATTGGCCTCGAACTTGGTGTCGCCAAAGACGCGGACGGCAACGAGCTGCGTGAGGCCGCCATTGGGGTTGAAGGTGAGGCTCGTCGGGCCGAGGAAGGCATAGTCGCCGTCGGCGAGCGTGGCGGTTCCGTCAACGGCCAGCAACGCAACCTGCACGGCGCTGGTGGGGTTGAAGCTTAGCGTCACCTCGAAGAAGACATCCGTGAACGACGAGTTGCCCTCGAAGACGTTCTGTGAGCCCACGCGGACCAAGTTCACCGTCGGCACCGGGGCGGCCGCGACGTTGAGAGACAAGGTTCTGCTGGTGACGGCGCCGTCGTCATCGGTGACGGTGAAGCTGACGGTGAAGGCGCCCTCGGCGCTCGGCGTGAAGTTAAATGTCAGGCCGATACCGCTGGCGACGAGGTTGTTGGCGGCGTTGCGGACCTCCCACGCGGTGGTGTGGGTGTCGAGCGTGCCGACATCGGTGAAGCTGCTGGCGAACGATGCCTGCTGGCCGACGGTGCCGTTGGTCGGGCCGGTGATCGGGGCGACGACGGGCGCGACGTTGTTGACGAAGGTGCCGACGTTGGCCGCGACGCTGACGCCGCCGTCGTCATCGGCGACGGTGACGCTGATGTTGACGGCATCGCCCGGCGTGTTGGTCGGGCTGTCGTCGAGATACTGGCGCTGGCGGCTGAAGGATGTCGCGCCGGCCGGGAGGTTGACGACCTCGATGCCGTTGCCCCAGTTGATGGTAAGGGTGAGGGTGTCCAAGGGCGACGCCTCGACGATGTTGCCGGTGAAGGTGACGCTGCCGTTCTCATCGATCGAGGAGGTAACGGCGACGGTGTTCAGCGACGGGGCGACATTGGTGACGGTGACGACGGCGGTGTCGGTGGCCGAGCCGCCGTCGCCGTCGGTGACGCGGACGCCGATGGAGAACTGGGCGTTGCCGTCGAGGAGGGCGGCGTTGAAGGTGGGCGTCGGGCCGGTTTCGCCGGCCTCGCCGAAGAGTCCGTCGTTGTCGAGGTCCCACACGAAGGTGAGCGGGTCGGCAGCCCCGGCCGCGTCGCTGGCGGCGGCGGAGAGGGCGAGCGATCCGCCCTCGGCCACCGTCAGACCGCCGACGGGTTCGGTGATGGTGACGGTGGGGTTGGCGTTCTCGATGGTGACGATCGCATCATCAATGGCGGTGCCGCCGTCGCCGTCGGAAGCCTGCACGCGGATGGTGCGGGTGGTGGGGCCGTCGAGGCTCAGGGCGGAGAAGTTGACGGTGGCGCCGGTGGCGTCGTCAAATTGGCCGTCGTTGTCGAGGTCCCATGCGAAGGTGAGCGGGTCGGCACTGCCGGCCGGGTCGCTGCCGGTGGCCGAGACGGAGACACTGCCGCCCTCGGTGACTTTGATGCCGCCGACGGGTTCGGTGATGGTGACGGTGGGGTCGGCGTTCTCGATGGTGACGGTCGTGACGGCGGTGTCGCTCTCGCCGGTCGAATCGGTGACGCGCAGGCCGATGGTGCGGACGGTGCCGCCGGAGACGCCATCGATGGTGGCGGCGTCGAAGGTGGCGGTGATGCCGGTGGCGTCATCGAACTGGCCGTCGTTGTCGAGGTCCCACGCGAAGGTGAGGGAAGCGGTGGACTGGTCGGGGTCGCTGGAGCCGGCCCCGGTGACCTGCACCGAGCCGCCTTCGCTGACGACATAAGGCCCGCCGGCGTTGGCCGTGGGCGGAAGGATCACGACATTATCGTCGTTGGTGATGGTGCCGGTGCCCGCGGCACTGCCGCCGGCGTTGCCGACAGTCGTCGTGTCGGCGACGGTGGCGGTCAAGGTGACGGTCTCGTTGCCTTCGACGTCCGTGTCCTCGATGACGGGGACGCTGACGATGACCTGGGTCTGGCCGGCGAGGATCGTGAACGGCTGGCCGTTGATGCTGGTGAAGTCGACGCCGCTGGTGGCGGTGCCGCCGGTGATCGCGACGGTGCCGGTGACATCGACGCCGCTGGCGGCGCCGAGGGCAATGGTGAAGGGAACGGTACGGTTATCGCCGGCGACATTGCCTTCGGCAACCGCGCCGCCGGTGACGGTGAGCGTCGGGGCGGCGTCGTCATTGGTGACGGTGCCCGTCGCCGGGCTGCCGGTGACGCTGGCAACGCCGATCGCGTTGCCGAGGGTCACGGTGACCGTTTCATCGCGCTCGAAGCGGCCGTCCTCCGTGGTCTGCACCAGGAACGACTGGTTGATGACGCCGTCGCCGAAGGTGATCGTCTGACCATTGATGTCGGTGTAGTCGCCGTCCAGAGTGGTCGCGGTGCCGTCGTTGACCGTGGCCTGCACGGACACCGGCAACTGGCTGGGGTTGCTGAGCGTGAGGTTGAACGTCAGCGCGTTGCCTTCCTCGGCGGCGGCGCTGGTGATCGTGAGCGTCGGCTGATTGTCGTCGTTGTTGACGGTGCCGGTGGCGGGGCTGCCGGTGATGGTCTGCGCTCCGACCGAGCCGCTGAGCGCCACGGTCAGCGTCTCGTTGGCCTCGAACTTATTGTCCTCGGTTGTCTGCACCGTGAACTGCTGGGTAAGAACGCCGGGCGCGAAGGTGATCGTCTGGCCGTTGATATCGGTGTAGTCGTCGCCGGTGGCGGTGCCGTCGTTGACGGTGGCCAGTACGGTGACGGCATTCTCGCTCGGGTTGCTCAGCGTCACGTCGAACACCAACGCGTCGCCTTCATTGGCGCTCGTCGAAGTGATGGTGATGGTGGGCAGGGCGTCGTCGTTCTCGATGGTGGCCGCTCCGGTGGCGTCGCCGAGGGTGGCGTTGACCGCTCCGGTGAGGTTGATGAAGAAGTTTTCATCGTCCTCGAACTTGTTGTCGGCGGTGACGTTGACGACAATCGTCCGCGTGCCGGTGCCGGAGGGGAAGACAAGCTGGCCACTGGCGGCGGCGAAGTCGTCGGCCGCCGTCGCCGAGCCGTTGGCGGTGGCGAAGTTCACCGTGACCTGCTGGGCGCTGGTGCCGCTGAGGGTGACGGTGAAGATGAACTGAGTGGTGCCGCCGGTGCCTTCGGCCTGCGACACATCGCTGATCGACAGCGTCGGGGCGCCGTCGTCGTCGATGATGTCGGTGTTGACGCTGCTCACGCCGAGCGTCGCGTTGCTGGGGGTATTGAGGGAAACAGAGAAGGTCTCGATGTCGTTCTCATCGACGAGGTCCCCGGTGATCTGGACATTGACCAGCTTGCTCATTTCACCGGCGGCGAAGGAGACCTGCTGATCGACGATGCCAGTGAAGTCGCTGCCCGCGGTCGCCGACCCGTCGACGGTGCGGAAGTTGACGGTGACGGGCAACGCGCTGGCGCTACTGAGAGAGACGGTGTACGTCGCGACGCTGCCGACGCCGTTGCCTTCAACCACCGAGGTCGGGCCGGTGATGGAGACGGTCGGCGGCGCATCATCGTCGGTGATGGTGGTGGTGACGCTGCTGGCGGGGGCGAGGGTGGCGTTGGAGGGGGCC
>Ga0163150_10004784_pt1 | contig 17835 bp, 17 predicted proteins | sample OliLakLV19P2IB_FD_148628 | JGI IMG/M metagenome (GOLD analysis project Ga0163150, IMG submission 148628) | Freshwater microbial mat bacterial communities from Lake Vanda, McMurdo Dry Valleys, Antarctica - Oligotrophic Lake LV.19.P2.IB | ecosystem: Environmental > Aquatic > Freshwater > Lake >...
TCCCGTTCCTATCAGTCCTTTGACAAAGCTTCTTCGAGTTGGCATCGGGGTGGTGTTTGGTTTTGCTTTGGTAGCCACGGTCAGCGTTTTCGGCGGGCCGTGGGCTTGTTGTGGCAGTGACCGAAGGGTTTCGTTGGTTGAATGAAGCTTTTGCTAACTGAAAGCCCACCATAGCAGAAAGCGCTGTGATCGTGGCTACTGATGCAGCCTACTTCCCGCCAATAATCTCACCATGAGGCTTGTTCGTGGTGATTTCCTTGTAAACGATTTCGACTTGGTCGGGCAGTCCATCCCCAGTCCACGTCTTCACGGCTTCAGAGAGATGAACGCTGGTCGCAACGGATTTGTCGGCTTTTTTGGTGACCAGGTCCTCCAGCTTCTTTCCGCCCTTCACAGCATCACCCACAGCTTTGCGTAATTCCACAAAAAATTGTCGCTGCCCGTTCAAGACTTCACTGCCGCCCGGAACGCCATGTCCCGGCAAAATCGTGGAAGCTTTCAGGTTTTTCACCTGATCGATCACGTTAGGCCAGTTGGCAGAATTGGCGTGACCCAGATAATTGAAGGGGCCATTCACTACAGCATCACCGGTACAAAGAATACTTTCCTTCGGCAAATAAACGAAGCCATCGCCGCGCGTGTGTGCCCAGCCGAAGAAATGGAATTCTACTCTGCGGCTGCTATCCTCCAGGACAAACTGCTTCTCTTTGAAGGTCTGTTTCGGTGGCTCGGCAGTGGACAGATTCAATGCAGCCACGTCTTTGCGAGTCTTGGCAGCGCCCTGCCAGCCGGCCGGCTCGTACCGTTTCATCTCTTCGGCAACTCCAACGTATGCCAGCGTGGTCGCTCCCAGCTTTGTCCACACCGGGTTGCCGTACGCGTGATCACCATGATGATGCGTATCAAAGACGTACTTTACGGGTTTCTTGGACGTCTTCTTGATGTCCGCCAAGCACGCTTCGGCACCGCTGGGGAAGTTGGCGTCCACAACAATCAAATAGTCCTTCATCTCGATCCAGATATTGTTGCAATGGCCCTTGTCCTTGATCTCTCCCTCTCGGAACCAAACGCCGGGAGCAATCTGCTTCACGTTGCCTGGAGTGGCCTCGATTGCCGTTCGCGAAGTGGCGAGCCAAAGTGCCGCGATGCACAGCATCAAAGCCGAGGACATCAGTATTTGTGATTTTTTCACGGATAGAGAACCTCCTGTCAGAATGACGAATGCCGAAGTACGAATGACGGTGCAAAGGGTCAAGGACAACAGCGCGGATTGCTTGCCCCCTTGACCCTTATCTATTGAGCTCCTGCCATAATGCGCGGTAATAGCGCATGAAGCGCACTGAGTCTGGATTGCCTTCAATTTCAGCGAGGGTGTAACGATTGAATTGAGCTTTCTTCAGGAGGTCGAACAGCTCGCGCCAGGGATACTCCTTCTTCCAGAGCTCATTGATATGGACACTCCGCAGCCAGGGTTTCAGGAGCTCAAAGCTCTTCGCCACCGATCCGGCTTCAACATCCTCTGGATTGGAGTTCCAGCAAATGCCCACCATCGGATGATCTGCAATCTCCATCATCCTCCGCACCCGTGCGGGAACATTCGAGTCGCGTCCATGAACTTCGAGCCAGATCTCAACGCCGTAACCCTGAGATTGTTGACCGCATTCCCGAAGAGAAAGTCCAATTTGCTCCAAAGTCTTGGCTTCGGGTACCTCCTTGGGAATGCCATTGGGCCGCACTTTTACACCAATCGCTCCAATATCATGTGCCAACTCGGCAAACCGCTTGGTCTCTTCGATGTTCTTTCGAACCACCGTTGCGTCTGGGGAGTGATATTCGCAAGTTGAACCGAGGCTCAACAAATAAACCGGGCTGTTGATGAACGCCTCGCGGACTTCGAGTCTTTGTTCCTTGCTCAGCGAGGGCTCGACACCATGCCGATGTGTCGTCCGCAACTCAACAGCCTGAAACCCGGCCAGAACACAGTTCTTGATCAGAGTTGGGATATCCCAATCCTTAGCAAGGTTGTAAGTAACAGTTCCAAGTTTGAAAGCGCCAAAACCTATTGCAGGATTCAATTGCGAATTACGAATGTCGAATGGCGAAGTCACCATGTCACCCCGCGTACGCCTTTGCTCTCTTCTTTGACTTCACGACGATAGATGTGAGCTGGTTCGCCTCATCATGCAGACGACGAAGTTCCCCAGATTCAATAGCCGTCAATTATCTTACTAACTTTATCCAGTACATGGATTCGTCAGCCTCTTCCCCCACTTATAGATCACTTGGCGATGAAGTCCGCCTTGGATTTCGCACGACACGAGGATCGATAGTTGGCTCCGACAGACGTGGCACATTTAACCAACTGCCGGTTGATGATCCAAAATTCCTGCGTGTTCGGCATTGCAGAGCAGAGTCTAATGACGTCGAGGGCAAATCGCTTTGTCCTTTCTTTCAAGGCGTCCATGCTGCCTCTCATTTCAACTTCGACATTCGCCCTTCGTCCTTCGAACTTCGGACTTCGCACTTCCCTACGGCCGGATCACCGTTCCATCCCGCCTGCGCGTGGTGCCCCAACTATAGTCGAAGTTGCGAGAACCGCTTGGGAACGGGAACTTCTTGGCCAGCACTTCGTCGACCTCGATGCCATGACCCGGAACTTCGTTGGCGTAAAGAAAACCGTTCTTGGTTTCCGGACATCCTTTGAAGACTTCGGCGGTTTCCTTCTGGAAGCGTCCGCCCTCATGAATGCCAAAGTTGTAGCTCGCGAGTTCCAGCGCTAACTGCGTAGCATGAGCAACCGGTGAAGCATCACCCGGACCGTGCCACGCGGTCTTGACACCAAAGAACTCACAAAGTGCGGCCACCTTGCGCGCCATGCTCAATCCGCCAATCTGCGAGATGTGGGTGCGAATGTAGTCAATCAAGCGGCCGGAAATCAGCGGAACGTGTTCATGCATGGTATTGAACAGCTCGCCCATGGCAAGGGGCGTGGCACACTGCTGCCGCACCAGCCGGAAATGCTCGTTGTCTTCCGGCGGGAAGGGATCCTCGATAAAGAACGGCCGATACTTCTCGAGTTCCTTGCAAAGGTTCACTCCCTGGTTCAAGGTGACGCGCTCGTGGATGTCGTGCAGCAATTCCACCTCGTCGCCCAGTTTGTTGCGGCAGTGTTCAAACAGCTTGGGCAGCATGCGGCAGTACGCAGCCGGTTCCCAGATGTCCTTTGGATCGGTCGGTCCCGGGTCTCCCTCTTCGGCCGCGCGCCGGTTGCGCGACGCGGCGCCATAGGTTGCCAAGCCCGGAATGCCGGACTGGATGCGAACGTGCCGGTAGCCTAGCTCCATTCCCTTCCGAGCGTTCTCTTCCAGTTCCTGAAAGTCACTGCCGCTGGCGTGGTAGTAGCAATCCGCTGCGAAACGGCATTTCCCACCCAGCAGTTGGTAAAGCGGCATATTGGCCCGTTTGGCCTTGATATCCCAGAGCGCCATGTCCACTCCGCTCATGGCGTTGAACATGGCCGGGCCGTTCCGCCAATAGGAACTGACGAAAGAAGACTGCCAGATGTCTTCGATCTCATCCACGTTACGCCCGATCAGAAACGGCTTCAGGTATTTCTCGACGGCCGTTTCCACCACGTAAGCGCGCTGGGTCCATGTGGCGCATCCCCAGCCATGCAAGCCCGGTTCGCTGGTCTCGACCTTGACCACCACCAATCGGATTCGGTTCGGAGCCGTCAGCACCGTTTTGATGTCCTTGATCTTCAGGGCCGGCAGACCTTTTGTGGATGCGGGCTTTTCCTGAGCCCAAAGCGGGGTCAGCGGGCTGCGCTGCGAGAAAAGGGATGAACCTCCGGCCACGGCTCCGGCAGAAATCCACCGCAAGACTTCACGTCTTTCCATGAGGGCTCTCCTTAGAAGGTCGCTGAGGATGGGTTGTCGCGAGAAACGGGCCAATCCTATGCAAGTCGGTTGGGGTTGTCAATTCAGTTGAACCGGCCTGCCAGGGTTCCGTCAAAGTCGCGTAATTCGTTGAGTCGAGGCAGATCCCTTCCTGACGCGCAGGCTACTGACTGAGCCTCAGACCTGTTCAGTAGCCCGACCGTAAGGGACGGCTCGCGACTTTGACGGAACGCTGATCGGCCTGCAGTCTCGTTCAGATTCAACGCGGGGCCTGCAAAGGAACGCCCCGTCGAGCCGATTCGATGCAGCGGAAGGCAAGCTCGCAGGACTTTAGAGACTCCTCGAAAGGGATGTCCGGTTTGCGGTCGTTGCGGATGCAGTCGATGAAATGATGGGCTTCAGCAACGTAGGGATCATTGCTCGGGTCCGCCTCCGGGAGGGAAATGCGTGAACTGGGACCCGCTGCAGGTTCAGCAGTAGAAACTACTTGAAGATTCTGACACGTTAAATTGTCGTACTGGAGCATCCCAAGGCTGCCGCAGATCTCTGCGGTTTGATGAAAGCTGCCCACCGGATGGGCCCAGCTTCCTTCGAGGTGGGCCAACGCTCCAGACTCTAACTGGAAATTCAACAGTGCGTAGTCGAGCGTTCCGCGCTGGCTTTGCGTCAGTGCCTTGGCATAGACCTGCTTAACCTCGCCAAACGTCCAGCGTAGAAAATCCAAATCGTGAATCAAGAGATCGAGGATGACGCCGCCACTCTTTTCCGGATCGGCAAACCACGAATCGGCACCCGGATATCCAACACAGCGCGACAGACACACGGTCCCCACTTGTCCGATGTCTCCCGCAAGAACTCGCTCACGGAGCCGGGCATATTCCCAAAAGAACCGGAGAACCTGCCCGACCATGACCGTTCTTGGGTATCCTGACAACAACCCACGAATCTCGTCCGCCATCACTTGGTTGAGTGCCAGCGGTTTTTCGCAAAAGATGTGCTTTTGGGACGCCACCGCCGGTCGCAGCGATTCTAGACGAGTAAATGTCGGAAGGCAGATAACAACAGCATTCACGTCCGAGTCTTCGAAGATGGGAGCGGTCTCCTGCACAGGTTTCGCGCCATGCACGCTGGCCAGACTTTCAGCCTGGGCCAGTGTACGGCTGTAAACATATTGGATCGAGACCTGCGGAAGAGTTTGGAAAGCTTTGGCCAGGCGCTGTCCCATATTGCCAGCGCCTAGAATTGCAAGCTTAATCGGAAGTTCTGAACTTTGATGTGCGGGCTGGGTAACCATTTAAGATTTCAATGCTGCGATCTTTGCAATACCTACCCGCAATCCGTCAATCTTAGAGCGGCACGACCTGCAGCGTTGCGATCGATTTATACGCGGCTTCCACCACCTCGAGTGCCCGCAATCCGTCGAGGCCGCTAGCCGATAGTTTGGCTCGACCCTGAATCATCCCGACGAAGTTTTCCAACATGCGCAAACTGAGGTCTCCGTCGCGGGCGTCCGCCAAATGCTTGCCGGCCAACTCGGAGTAATAGTTAAGCGTCCAGGGAAACAGATCCAGGCTGATGACCCCACGGGTTCCGACGATCTGGATCGTCACATCACCCCAAATTGGGAACGATCGATTGGGTCGCGACCAACTGGTGTCGAGAGTCACAAACACTTCGTTGCTCATCTCGAGCGTCAGAAGGCTTACATCCTCAACTGGAATGGCATGCAGCCGATTGGTTGCGTGAGCAAATACCTGGGTGAACTCGGCCTCGAACAGCCAGCGTAGAGCGTCGACCACGTGCACCGTGTGATCCATCACTGCACCGCCTCCCGAAAGCTGCGGATCGGCAAACCAATCTCCCGGCATCGTGCCATGGTTAGTCGCCTTCACGGCCACCACCTTGCCAAGGCCCTCTTGCTCAATTAACCGTTTTGCCTGACGTAAGGGCTCGCTGAAGCGGACTGGGAAACAAATCCCCAAAGGCACCTCGTGGGCTCCACAGATGGCAAGCATTTCGCGTGCGTCCACGCACTTGGTCGCAATGGGCTTCTCGCACAGAATTGGGACCCTAGCCCGGGCAAAATCAAGAACCATCGGTTTGTGGCGGCCGTTCGCCGAGCAAATTAAGACTCCGTCCACTGCCCCCGGTCGGAGCAGCTCATGGTAATCGGAGACTACGGTCAGCCTCTCGAGCAAGCCGGCATGGGCAGACACTCGCCGCTGGTCGGATTCGGCTACGGCGACCAGCTCGATTCCAGACAGGTTTCTCAAGCAAGACAAATAATGTCCGGCATGAACGTGTTCCAAACTCACAACGGCCAATCGTGTCGTCATCGCAGCCTGGTTCTCAATCGGTGGTAGCGAGGCGCCATCCTATGCCTTTGGTTTTGCAAAGGCAACCGCGAATGCGGGACAGGTGCTGGCTTCTGCGAGACTAAAGGCCATAAATTTCGAGGTGCAAGCAAGATACAAAAGAGGTTAAAACCATCGAAATGCTTGGCACTCCAGATCGGACACCTGAGCGCCGCATCCACAGGACAGAATGACCGGTTTTCAGACACTGCGTTCGCTGCCTAGAATCCAGGACAAATCAGCATGCCATCTAACTCGCTTCGCAGCCGATACTTAGATCAATGAATCCTTTTGGCAAGCCGCGTGATATATGGATTGGCGAACAAGGCATTAACTAAACGGACCCAAAGAGGCGCACGATGAATCCCAAAACTGACAAACTCCTTCAACAAGCTGGCAAGTACATCGTACTGGGCAAACTGACACTGGCTCTGGAGCAGTACCTCAAGATTCAGGAGTCAGAGCCTGACGACACCACCATTGTCAACACGATTGGCGACCTCTATGTGCGTTTGGACGACAAGGACAACGCCTTGTTGTGGTATCACAAGCTGGCTGAAGCCTTCGAATATCGTGAATTGCATTCGAACGCAATGGCGACCTATCGAAAGATTCTAAAGCTCTCTCCGAAGAATCAGGAAGCCATTACGTTACTGGCCCAGCTCTGCGAACGTCAAGGACAGACTCAGAACGCCAAAACACATTACCAGATGCTGGCCAAGCTAAAAATGGGCCTTGGCAACCATGCCGAAGCCATCACGATCTTGAAAAAAATCTGCAGCCTCGACCCCTCGTGCGGCGAAAGCCAAATGGTTTTGGCCCAGTCTCTCGAGCTTAGCGGAAACATCACAGACGCGATCAAAGGCTACCTGCAAAGCGCTACGCTCTATGCTCAGCCGGGAAATTCCATGGCCGCGTCGCAAGTCGCGGAGAACATTTTCCGGCTGCAACCGAAGGACAAGGAAACTGTGAAGTCCTTCTTCATGCTTCTTCAGAAAATCAATCTCAACCAACGCGGATTGCAGTACATTAACTCCCTCGCGCTGGACGAGGATCCAGAGTTCAAACTCATCTTGTCCGAGATGTTCCTCGAGGAAGGTAATTTCGAATCAGCGCGGCAACTGATCCAGGGAAGCGTGCGGCAATGCGTAACCCTGTATAAGCCAGCCATCCAGGTCCTGGAAGGACTGATTTCAAGACGAGACCTCGACGGCAGTCTCGAAATGGTGGAGGATCTCTTCGAAATATCCGTCCGCCTGAGCGACGAAAGCACTTTGAAGGTTCTTCTCGATTCTCTGCTGGAACTCGACGAGACCAATAGCCGTTTGTTGAAAACACTCATCACCGTGCTGATACGAATGAACGACAAGGAAAAGCTGGAAGGTTATTTGAAGCGCCTGGTGCTGATCCAATTGCGCTCGGATGAGGTGCGCGATGCACGGGAAAGCCTGAACAAACTCGTGGTGTACGGTTCCTCAAGCTTCTATCTTGATTTACTGAACCTGATCAACGAAGCAGCACTCGACCAATCCCCTGAAGTCATTAAGAAGACGATTCAGAAGGTCATTCGGTCTCTGGAAGCGGGCAAGCTGGAGAAACACCAGCTAGAGGCCGCAGCGCCTCTAGCGCTCGGAGTGTCGGAACTGGACCTGGGAATGGGATTAACGTTCGAAGAAGAGATCGCCTTCATGCAGGAATCCGCTTGAGAGCCAGCGGGGTAACGACCGCGCTCTTACTTCCGGCCGCCGCCTTTTTGTCGCTCGCGGCGAAAGGCGGTGGCTGGCAGCTCTCCAGACGGGACGCTGCCTTGCCCAACACCAGTTCAACATACATCTCAGAAGCAGATTCAACCCCTCGTGGAAAAGAGCAGTCTCCCTCGACGACCGGACCGCCATCGACTCCCTTTCTGAACAAGGCACCGAAGAAACCGTGGTAAGGGTTGAAACTGCAATTGGCAGGATCGATCCACTCATCCAAGAGCTTCAGCGAGAGTCGCTCGTGCTAGGCAGCGGGTAATGAGGAACGGAACCCGTCCGCTTCGACGGAGAACGGGCAACCGGCAATCTCTCAGGGAACCAAACCCTTCGTTGGGTTTTTGGATGTCGAGCAGGCCTTTTCCAAATAGCGAAGATCTAACATCCTTTTCAGGCTGCCATTCTTCGAGTACCCCAGTGCCTTGGCCCGCTCAAAGAAAGTCTCAAGGGAACTCTCCAACGGATCCACGGTTACTTCCAAACGGCTCAATGCGTCAGCAAGAATGGTTTCGTCGAGGCGCTTCCGCGTGTATCGGGCGATCTCCTGATTGAGAATGTCTCCGAGGTCCTGACGATGCTCTTGAATCCAGTGGGTTAGTTCCACGTGGGCGTTCACTATACGCTGCACCCATTCTGGCCTGGCTTCCAGAAATTTTTGCGAGGCAACCAGCAGCGTGGTGGCAAACTTGCCGTCCGGCCACAGTTCACGTTCATCCACAAGAATGACTCCCTGGGCACGATGAACCAGGGTGGCTCCCCAAGGCTCAGGCACCCACGCGCCGTCCAGTTCTTTACGTAGAAAGAGCGTCAGGATATCCGCATTCGCCATTGGCAGGACTTCAACGCTTCCACCTCTCTCTTTCGTCAGGTGCCCCATCTGAGCCAGGTACGTGCGCAACGAAATATCCTGAGTATTTCCGATCTGAGGCGAAGCGAAGCGCTTTCCAGAAAAATCCTCCTGGTGATTCAAGACCACATCCGAGCGCCGCACAAAAACGGCCCCACCCTGAACCGCGCCAGCAATCACACGCAGAGCCTTCCCCCCAGACCGGATAAATCCGTTAATCGCTGGTGAAGGGCCGACATAGGTGACGTCTATCTCATCAGCCAGTAGTGCTTCGATCGCTGCTGGGCCCGAGCCGAATAGCTTGGGAGTAAGCTTCACCTCAGCACCCAACTGTTTCTTGAACTCGCCGTTGGCCAGTCCAACCAGTGCCTGCGCATGCGTGAGATTGGCAAAATACCCGAGCCGAAGTTCGGACCTCAGATTCGCGTTTTTGGTTTTGCAGCTGGCCAGAAATGCCACAGCCAGCAAACCCAACGCCACCACCCGCAGTGTTCTGCAGCTTGTGCTTCTCTGGCAGGGGATTCCGGTCAGGCGATTGTTTGAGCGAAGCCAACTCAATGCCACGATACTCCTTCATTGCCCAAAAAGTTCGAAAGTATAACCCAAACTTCACGACGTGCTGGATTGAAATGCTACAATGCCGGTCACGAAATTCGATCAACAAGGATGCCTACATGACTGGAAACATGCTTTCTCGGCGCAGCTTTCTCCATCTTGCCGGCACTTTGGCAACCGCCAGTGCGGCGGGTCACAGGCTGTTGGCCAGCGGAAAGTCTCAGATGAACAAGGTCGAGCGCGTGAAAGCCGCGCTGCGAGGAGAGCGGGTTGACCAGGTGCCTTTTACCTGCTGGCATCACTTTGGACTGGAACAGCAGCCAGGCGAAAAACACGCGGAGGCAACCATCGAGTTCTACCGAAAGTTTGACGTCGATTTGCTGAAGGTGATGAGTGACTTCCCCTACCCAGCGCCGGAGGGCCTGGAGAAAATCTCCCGGCTGGAAGACTGGCAAAGGCTGGAACCCGTAAAAAACCCCTTCCCGGAGCAGATCAAGGCGCTGCGGCTGATCAACAAAGAACTTAAAGGACAGGCGCTTTTCGTCGAAACGATTTTCCACTCTTGGAATGTGGCTGAGAAACTCTCATCCAAGAAGGATCTGACCCAACTGAAGGAGAATGACCCCAAACTGTTCAAAAAAGTGCTTCGGGCGATTTCAGAATCCCAGGCCAACCACGCCCGTCTGGCTCTGGATGCCGGCGCTGCGGGTATTTTTCTGGCTGTATCAGCGGCGGATCAATTTGTGACAGACTCTCAAGACTACGTAAAAATGGGCAGGGAATCCGATCTGATCATCCTCGACGCGGTGAAGGACAAAGACACAGTGAACATTCTTCACGTTCACGGCAAGAAACCGCATTGGGACACGCTGGTCACGTATCCGGTTCAGGTGATGAATTACTCAGTCCATGGAACGGGTGTCGGGTTGACTGACGCTCGAAGAAAGTTTACGGGAACACTGATGGGTGGCTTAAATGAAGAAAAGATCGCCGGCCAAAAACCTGAGGAACTCTCTGGAGATTTGCAGGCCGCCGTCCTCGCCATGCAGAAGCGACGCTTTATTTTGTCGCCCGGCTGCTCAGTGCCAAAGGATGTCTCTCCTGAAGTACTGCTGGGGTTGAAGGAGCTGGCTCAGAAAAGCTAGAAAACATCCCACGAAGTTTAGTCTCCTGCGAGCACCTCACCGTCTCGAGCACCAGATTCATTTTTCAACGACTTTTGCAGGGTGGCGTGAGCGCTCAGCATCTCCGCAATTCTCAAAAAGCTTCCGTCAAGGGCGCCTGACATGATAATGATCTTCAGCCCAGGCGAAGTCCTTTCGGAGCGACCGCAAGACCTCCAGGCCCGTCTTTTTCCGGCATCACAATATCTGAAATGAGAAGATCGACCTTGCGTTGGATCGTAGCCGACGGTGACTGTCCGGCATGCGCATCCTGGGAACCCATGTACTGACTCCATGTGGAGGTTCGATCCTCGATTTTAGAGAGTGCAGCACATCAGAACTTCATCCGTCCCAGCCGCGCCATCATGCCGCCGCTCATTTGCTTCATCATCTTGCGTGCCTGGACATATTGTTTGAGGAGCTGGTTCACCTTTTGCACCGACGTGCCGCTGCCGCGGGCAATTCGTTTGCGGCGACTACCGTTGATGATCTGGTGATGGGTGCGTTCTTTGGGCGTCATGGAGTTAATGATCGCCTCAATGTGTAACAGCTCTTTCTCGTCCACTTTCACTTTGCTCAAATCCTTGAAAGGACCCACCTGGGGCAGCATGCCGAGAATTTGCTCCAGCGGCCCGAGCTTGCGCATCTGCCTAAGTTGATCGCGAAAGTCTCCAAGGGTGAACGTGTCTTCTCGGAGCTTCTTCTCCATTTCGACAGCCTGGTCCTGATCGATCGCTTCCTGAGCCTTTTCGATCAGGGAGAGCACATCACCCATGCCAAGAATGCGTGAAACCAGCCGATCCGGGTGAAACGGCTCCAGAGCATCCGCTTTTTCGCCGACGCCCACGAACTTCACGGGCTGACCGGTAACAGTCTTGATGGAGAGAGCCGCGCCGCCGCGCGCATCGCCATCCATTTTCGTCAGGATGACGCCGGTCAGGCCAAGCTGCGTGTGAAATTCCTGGGCGCTCTTCACGGCGTCCTGGCCTGTCATCGCATCAGCCACGAAAAGGATCTCAGCCGGGCTGACGGCCTGCTTCACCTGGCGGAGTTCCTGCATTAACTGTTCGTCGATGTGCAATCGTCCAGCCGTGTCGATCAACAGCACATCGCATCCCGAATTCTCCGCCTCACGCAAGGCCGCACGGCAAAGCCTCAATGGATCTTCGGCTCCAACTCCCGGATAGACAGGCACGCCGAGATCCTTGCCAAGGATTGCCAGCTGCTCGCGCGCCGCTGGCCGATAGATGTCGATAGACAGCAGATAAGCGCGATGTCCATTGCGGTTCAGCCAGCGTGCCAGTTTGCCAGTCGAGGTTGTTTTTCCGGATCCTTGCAGGCCAACAATCAGAAAGACATTGGGACGCTTGGGTGGAAAGTTCAGCGCAACGGATTCGCCACCGAGCATCTCCAACAATTCATCCCGGACCACCTTGATCACCTGCTGCCCTGGCGTCAAACTGCTCAACACATCCTGTCCGAGGGCTTTCGCCTTGACAGACTCGACGAACTGCTTCACAACCTTGAAATTCACATCGGCTTCCAGCAAAGCCATGCGAATCTCTTTCAGCGCCTCTTCAACGTGCTCGGCCGAGAGCCTCCCTTCACCGCGCAGATTCTTGAAAACTTTCTGAAGCTTCTGGGTCAACTGGTCAAACATTAGAAATCCTCAAAAGCGAGCAACCGTGCGTGCTAGTTGTCGTGGACTTTCATACAGAATCGCTCAATGCTGGCTGCACGCCCGGTTTCAGGGTTCACGACGATTTCAACCGCATTGATTCTCACATCGTCGGTGGCCGTCTCGAATCGGGCAGGCATCTGGCTGATAAACTTGGGCAGAATAATGTCTTTGCTGACTCCAATGACCGAGTCGTGGGGCCCCGTCATGCCTGAATCAGAAATGTAAGCGGTCCCGCCTGGCAAGATCTGCTCATCCGCAGTGGGTACGTGTGTGTGCGTTCCGACGATCGCAGAGACCCGCCCATCGAAATACCAACCCATCGCTTGTTTCTCGGCCGTCGCCTCCGCATGAAAATCAATGAAGATCAACTTGACCTCGGGGCTCAGCGAGGCCAGGAGAGCCTCGCAGGTCCGGAACGGACAGTCAATCGCAGGCATGAAGACGCGCCCTTGAAGGTTGATGACTGCATACGGAACCCCGTTGCGCGTCTGGCTCGCCAGCAGCCCTCTTCCGGGAGCGCTCGGCGGATAATTGGCCGGCCGCAGCAAGCGCGGTTCCTGGTCGAAGTACGGCAGCACTTCCCTCTTATCAAAGATGTGGTTGCCCGACGTGAGCACGTCGATGTTGAGTCCCAGGAGTTCCTCGCACAATCGGGGAGTTATGCCGTTGCCCGCCGCCGAATTCTCAGCATTGGCGATGCACAGATCGATTCGCCTCGATTCAAGGATATGGCCTAGATGATTCTTCAGAGCATCCCGGCCCGGACGACCCACAATATCGCCAACAAAAAGAATCTTCATCGCCTTAGCAGGTCTTGCCATCAAAAAAGAAACAGGATGCCTGATAGCTGCAGGACCAATCTGGCTTGGAATGCTTCACCGCAACACCAACCGGGCTGCGCGTCAAACCTCACCAGCCTGTGATCATCCTAAATGTTCCATGCATCCTGCGAATAGAACGCCGACTTTACAAGTCCTGGGAGGGCAGACCTCTCGTCCGGCCCCACTCGCCGCTGCGGGCCCCCAGCAGATCGCCCTCGACAAACGGCCAAGCCCAACCAAGCGGATGATGTATCCCACCGCCTCCTCACGTCGGCGGCTACGCGTCAACGAACCACTATCAACGATCTACAAGGCTACCGTGCGTAGTCCACCACGCGCATCTCGCGGATCACCGTCACCTTGATTTGCCCTGGGTATTGCAGTTCGTTCTCAATCTTGCGAGCAATGTTGCGCGTGAGGCAAAAGGCCTGCTCATCGCTCACTTTGTCGCTTTGAACCATGATGCGAAGTTCACGTCCGGCCTGAAGCGCGTAGCACTTGGAGACCCCTTCAAAAGAGTCGGCCAGGTTCTCCAATTTCTCCAGCCGTTTCACGTAGGTCTCCAGAATCTCCCGGCGCGCCCCGGGACGCGCCGCAGACAAAGCGTCAGCCGCCTGAACCAGTTGTGCTTCCAACGTGCGGAACTCAACGTCAAAATGATGCGCTTCCATGGCATGGATCACGGCCTCAGCCTCTCCACATTTCCGCGCGGCTTGAACACCAAGCTGAATGTGGGTGCCTTCCACTTCCCGGTCGATCGCTTTGCCAATGTCGTGTAGAAGCCCGGCGCGTTGGGCGACCGCCACGTCCGCGCGAACTTCAGCCGCCATCATCCCGGCCAGGAATGCGACTTCTTTCGAATGATTTAGGACGTTCTGCCCGTAGCTGGTGCGATATCTCAGACGACCCAACAGGCGGATCAACTCGGGATGCAAATCGTGCACACCCACTTCCAACGCCGCCGCTTCTCCGTCTTTCGAGAGCTTGTCGTCGAAATCCCGTTTTACCTTTTCGACCACCTCTTCAATTCGAGCCGGGTGAATGCGTCCGTCGGAGATTAGCTTCTCGATCGACATCTTGGCAACCTCGCGCCGAATCGGGTCGAAGCCAGACACGATAATCGCTTCCGGAGTGTCGTCAATGATGAGGTCGCACCCGGTGGCCACTTCCAAGGCCCGAATGTTTCGTCCCTCCCGGCCGATGATGCGGCCCTTCATCTCGTCGCCGGGAAGATCCACAACAGACACCGCCGACTCGACAACGTGTTCTCCAGCACAGCGCTGAATGCACATGGTGATGATCTCTTTTGCCTGTTCCTGTCCCGTTTGCCGAGCTTCTTCCTCAATGCGACGGGTGATGGCCACGCCCTCGCGGCGCGCCTCGGTCTCCACCTGCTTCAAGAACTGCCTCTTAGCCTCCTCGGAAGTCATTCCCGAAACCACTTCCAGCTGCCTCTTTTGCTCGTAAACGAGTTCCCGAACCTTTTTCTCGTCCATGGCATGCGCATATTCCTTCTCGGCGAAGCGCTTCTCCTTCTGACCGAGTTCCCTTTCCTTCAGGATCAGCGCTTGCTCCTTCTTCTCCAGCAATTCCTCGCGCTGCCCCAGCCTCTTTTCCAGACTGTGAAGCTCTACCTTGCGTTCTTTGGATTGCTTCTCAACCTCGGCGCGAAGACTCAGGCTTCTGTCCTTGGCCTCTAATTGAGCTTCTCTCTTGATGGTCTCGGCTTCGCGCTTCGAATCTCCGATAATCTTTTGAGCGGTTTGTTCTGCGGCTTTCAGTGAATTCAAAACCTGCCTGTTTTTGAGGAGCATTACTGCAAGAACCAAAATCAATCCAATCGCCACCGCCAAAGCAAAATATGTGACCAAATTCATGGCATCTCCTAAATCGTTTCAGACCCAGACGCTGTTCTGCCTGGACGCCAGAGCAAACAAGTGCCAGCACTGATGTCACAAGAAGGAAGGTTGAAGTTAACATGCTGGAAAGCTTATCCGGACTGGACTCGAGGGTGAAACAGGTCAACCGTTACATCTTTCGCCTGATTATATTGTACGATCTTGGCAATTACAATATTTCGTAGAAACTGTGTGTGCGGTCCGTGAGAAAGGCAAACCACAGCCTGCCGTCTGACGAAATCAGGCTAGTTGGATTGGTGGGAAGATAACCGGCAGGAAACAGCAAACCTTTGTCTAAAGCTGCACGCCGGGCGTGACTAAAACTCAACGACCGACGCCTGTGCCTGAGCGACAGGCTAGGGCAACTCTCGGACTCGAATGTTCCGATACCAAACTTCTTGGCCATGGTGCTGGATACCAATGTGGCCTTCAGACACCATCGCGAAGCGGGGCAGGTCCTTAAACTTGCTCTGAGCAATCAATTCGCGAAGCTTCGGGCTGCCCAACTCATACTCAACAACCTTCACCCCATTCAACCAATGCTCTCCGTGGTTTCCGCGCAGAACCAGTCGGAACTGATTGAACTCCCCCACAGGTCGCAAGTTCTTGGCAACTGGAGCTATCAAAGCATAGAGCGATCCAGCCGAAGTCTTCGGATTCTTCCCATCGCTGTGCTGGTCGTCGTCCAACACTTGAACTTCTGGCGCGCTGTGCCAGATCTCTTTATCCTCTTCACTGGCGCGGTAGAAGATGCCCCCATTGCCGCCGGGGGAAACCTTCCACTGCAACTCCAGTTCAAAATTGCGAAACTTCTGCTTCGTCACCAGATCCACAGGCTCGCCGCCCACAATCGTCTTGAAGGCCCCCTGGTCGGCCATCCAACCTTTATCAGGAAATTCCTTCCGTTGATACCCGCGCCAGGCGTCCTTTGATGTGCCATCGAACAACACGATCCAGTTCCCGTCGGCCAGAAGTGAAGAGCCACTAAGAAACACGGCCATCAATGTCATCGTAGTCAACCGGGGTCGGAGGTTCATTCTCGCTCCCTTGGGGTGCGTTGCTCGATCTTCGTACCGGATTGACAGAAAGAGAAGGGGGACCGCTGAGTTAATCGCACTCCAGAAACACAAAACCCCGCTCTGCCGTGAGGCACTCTATTTGCACCTGGCAACAGGTGGGTTCCCTAGCTTCCACTTTAGGAAACTTCACATGGTGAAGCTTGCACACCGTGAAACGACTCGGGATCCCTAACAAATAGGCATTGGTACAAATATTTGTGTGCCAACACGAACATCGCAGGGTGGGGAGATGATAGAGAAGCGACCCAGGGCGGTCAAGGTCTAATTTGACGGCTCCAAGCAATCTTCCGAACCACGAATACGCTCGGCCAGGTTCACTGGGTGGCAACGAAGTTCAGCACTCGATCAAATTTGAATTTGTTTGAACCGCCAAGAGCGCCAAGAACGCAAAGGGGAATCCGAGCTGTCATTTGGAATCTAGGAATCTCAAACCACGCATCATAGATCCAGATGGCCGACCAAGCACTTCTGCGAAAGGCTTCATCCCAAGCTCTTGGCGATCTTTGCGTCCTTGGCGGTTACCTGTTTTGGGTCCCGGAGGTACGAGGTCGCTCGCTACTGCTGGCCGTGGGCAGGATCTAAATCTAAGCCGAAAAATCGCGACGGCCCTCAAGTGCGCGGGAGACGGTGATGTGATCGGCATATTCTAGGTCGCCGCCAACGGGCACACCGGTGGCAATGCGGGTGACTTTGATATTCAGAGGTTTGATGAGGCGGGAGAGATAGAGCGCCGTGGCCTCGCCTTCGATGTTTGGGTTGGTGGCCAGGATCACTTCCTTAACCTCGCCTTCCTGCAGCCGTTTCATCAGGCCGGGAATCTGCAACTGATCGGGACCCACGCCGTGAAGCGGGGATATGACCCCTAACAGGACGTGATACACGCCGTGATACTCGCGGGTTCTTTCAATGGCTAGAAGGTTGTGTGGTTCTTCCAGGACACACAGCACGCTGCGGTCCCGGGAGGGTTCCATGCAGTATCGGCAAGGATCGACATCCGTCATGCTGTTGCAAACCGAACAGTGACGGATGGATTGCTTCACTTCGAGGATGGCGTGAGCCAGTTTCTCGGCTTCCTTCTTCGGCGTGCGGATCACGAAGAAAGCCAGGCGCTGAGCCGACTTTGAACCAATCCCAGGCAGCTTCTTGAATTCTTCGATCAGCGCTTCAACCGGTCCCGCATAGTCTTTCATCAGAACAGCCCCGGAATCTTCAGCCCTCCGGTCAGGCCGCCAATTTGCCCGGAAAGCTCGTCGTCCACCTTGCGGGCAGCTTCGTTGAAGGCAGCCACCATCAAGTCTTGCAGCATTTCCACATCTCCAGAAGTGACGGCATCCGGATCGATCTTGACGCTCAGCATCTGTTTTAAACCGTTGAGTTTCACGCTGACCATGCCCCCGCCGGCACTTCCTTCCACCGACATTTCAGCCATCTGCTTTTGAAGCTGCTCCTGCATCTTCTGAGCCTGCTTCATAATCTGCTGCATATTTTTCATGGGGCCCTCACTTGAACGTTTGGTCTTAAAGATAGCTCAAATACTCACAATTTGAAAGCTGCGGCAGGCTTGTTGAGCAGCAGCGTTTTCGGCGGCGCGACGGATGGAACTCATGTCGCGCAGACCGCGTTTTCTGCGGTCTGCGGATTTTGTCTCCGGCTCATCCCCAAAGCCGGAAGCTGTGAAAAAATTATTCAAAAAAGGTCTTGACTAGCGATATCGCTATGATATACTGCCTCCATCCTGGAATTCCTACCGGAGGAGACCGTCATGGGCCACCAGTCCAAAGTGC
>Ga0163150_10004787_pt1 | contig 17828 bp, 12 predicted proteins | sample OliLakLV19P2IB_FD_148628 | JGI IMG/M metagenome (GOLD analysis project Ga0163150, IMG submission 148628) | Freshwater microbial mat bacterial communities from Lake Vanda, McMurdo Dry Valleys, Antarctica - Oligotrophic Lake LV.19.P2.IB | ecosystem: Environmental > Aquatic > Freshwater > Lake >...
GATCTTAAAGGACCATCGATTCCAGGGCAATCCGCTATTGCCTGCGGTCATCGCCTTGGAGTCCTTTATTGAGGTGTCCGAAAGCTTCGACAGCGATCAGCGAGTGGTTGCGATCCACGATCTGCAACTCCACTCCGGCCTGCGGCTCAATACAAGTAGTATTCAGACGGCTCTGGTTCACGCTGAGCCAAGCGATGGCTTTGTAAGATGCCGATTAGTGGCGGACTTTCTCAACCGAAAAGGGGAGTTAGTCGACCCGAATCGGCTGCACGCATCGGCCGTTTGCGAGCTTAGTTCCAGCGCTCAAACACTCGACAATCTGTTCACGCCATGCGCCGGCGACTGGCACAACGTCTGGTATCCCGAACCGTCGAACCTGATGTACCACGGTCCAACATTCCAATGTCTTAAGCGGTGCGCCTTTGACACTGAGGGAGGAGCTTGGGGCGAAATAACCGCGTCAGATCCTGGCAGTGTTGCCGGGAAGCGACCGGCGGCCGGGTGGCGGATCCACCCCGCCGTATTGGACGCGGCACTCTATTTGTGTGGTATCGCCGTTTGGGTGAGTAACCCCAAGGCCGTTGCATTGCCCAAGAGCATGGACTGCCTGCGGCTGGGCCGATTCCCCCGCCCTGGCGAGAAGTGCCTCGTTGCCGTGCGAACCCGCGAGTCAGACGACCGCGAATGGGTGTTTGATTTTGTCTGTTTTGGAGAAGACCAAGAACCGCTTTTCTCCGCAGAAGGCTACCGCTGTCAGAACGTGATGAAACCAGTCGCAAAGTAATAACAATAGACCATTAACTACCGACAATTCCATGAATATTGATATCAATAACTGTGTGTCCTTGGTAACCGGCGGTGCCCGAGGTATCGGTCGCCAGTGTGCAATTCGTCTGGCCGAGGCCGGTAGCGACGTAATCGTCAATTACGTCAGTTCGCGGACGGCTGCCACGGCAGTCGCCGACGAGGTGACTCGACTTGGACGGCGCTGCTGGATCGTCAAGGGAGACGTTAGCGAACAGGACGACGTGCAATGCATGATGGACTTTATTCGCGACGAGATTGGTCAGCTTAATGTGATTGTCAGCAACGCCGCTTCCGGTGGCTTTCGACCACTACTATCGGCCACCAGCAATAACTTCGATGCTGCGTTTCACACCAATGTACTGGCGCTTGTCTATCTAATTCAATCGGCGTTGCCACTGCTTGAGGTGGGTCCGCGACGTGGCAAAGTAATAACAATTTCGAGTCACGGATCCATACTGGCGATGCCGTGGTACGGACTCGTCGGCAGTTCCAAGGCGGCCCTGGAAAGTATCGTGCGACACCTGACACTTGAGATCGGTGACCGGAACGTCAACATCAACGTAGTTCGAGCGGGGCTGGTTGAAACTGACTCGACGCGCCGGTTCCCTAACGCAGATCAAATGTTTGCCGAACAAGTCAATCACACACAAGTGGGAGAGCGAATACTTACCGCTGACGATGTTGCAAATGTGGTTGCGTTTCTCGCTTGTCCGATGAGTGATCTTATTCAAGGCGAAACGATCACTATCGACGGCGGAGCCGGTATCCGTGTTGCATAGGCCGATAGTCGAGTCCCAAACTCACAACATTAGATTAACCCGCCTCCCGCTGCCAACTCCGCACAGTTGATAGTTCGACTACGAAACTGCTAAATAAACGAAATTGATCGATATGCAATACACACTAATGACCGGTGCCACGGGACTCTTGGGTGGGTATCTGCTGCGCGATTCGCTGCTGGCGGAACGGCCCATGGCGGTCATCGTCCGGTCATCGCGGATGGAATCGGCCCGACAGCGGATCGAAAGCATTCTTGCGCGGTTCGAGGAGTTGCAGAACCGCGTATTGCCGCGACCCGTAGTGCTCAGTGGCGATCTTACGCAGCCAATGTGTGGGCTGGATGAGCCTTCGCTGGAATGGGTTCGCACGCATTGCGACAGCATGCTCCACAATGCTGCTAGCCTGAGCTTCTACCATGACGAAAAAACTGGCGAACCAGAGCGGTCCAATATCGAAGGGACTCGCCGGGTGCTGGAACTTTGCCAGCATGCGAACATCACCGAGTTTCATCACATATCCACCGCATATGTTTGCGGTTTGCGAACGGGGACTTGTTTGGAATCGGAACTGGATATTGGGCAGGAATTCGGTAATGACTATGAGCGGAGCAAGGTCGAGGCCGAGAAAATGGTCCGCGCTGCCGATTTCCTTTCATGCAGCACCTTTTACCGCCCGGCAATCATCATTGGCGACTCTCAGACGGGCTACACGTCAAGTTTCCACGGGTTCTTTACGCCGCTGAAGGTGGCCAGCGCGCTCGTTGGAGGGGCAGTCTCTCCCGAGCTAACCGGTCAGCGCATTCTTCCCGCTCTCGGCTTTACATTAACCGATCGCAAGAACTTCGTTCCAGTGGATTGGGTTTCCGCCGTCGTTACTCACATCCTGCAGTCCCCTGAGCATCACAGGCAAACCTACAATCTGGTTCCTCGAACGCCTGTAACATTGGCGCTGACTACGCAGGTCATTGAAGACTCGCTCAGTCGAAAGCTACAGAACAAGAACGGCGCACCGAGCGGCCCACGTATCGACTTATTCTCCGGGCTGGAAATGTTCCGTGAGCAAATGCAGGTCTACCGCTCTTACTGGCGCGACGACCCCGACTTTGATTTCACCAATACTGCATTGGCCGCACCGCACCTGCCCTGCCCCGCAGTGGACTACGCGATGCTGATGCGAATGGCGATGTACGCACTGGATTCGCGGTTTGGCTGGCCCCAACCGCAACCGATCGTACCGAAGCACGATTTGCATGACTTACTGATTGTCACCGAAGATCAAAGCGAACTAACAGGCGACGTTGTCGGTCTGCGTGCCAGCGGACCGGGTGGTGGAGAATGGACACTTTCTGTCCGCGAATCGGAGGTGGAGGTTGTTGCCATCGGCTTGCCGAGCAATCCTCTTGCCGTGGCGTACATGAACACGTTGGATTTTGATTTAGTGCCGCAGGAACGGCTCAGGTCGGGACGGTTGCACTTTGAATTCAAAGACGGTTCAGAACACTTGAAGACAATGCTGGCCGATTCCATCTCCGCGTGGATTGCACAGGCCCTTCACCCACAGGAGGTCCATTCATGAAAAGTTCATTCCGGGTGCAAACTCCTATCGCGGTCGTCGGCATGGCCTGTCGATTGCCCGGCGCAAGAAATGTTGACGAATTCTGGCAAATGTTGCTCGAGGGACGTTCAGCCATTCAGCCGATACCAGCGGCACGCTTCGACCGTGAGCTTTACTTTAACCCAGAGCGCGGCGTAGCCGGCAAGACGTACGCAGACAAAGCTGCACTCATTGATTACTCATCTGATACGATTCCCGATGGGTTGCTGTCGGCCAAAGAGATTGCTAACCACGATCTTTCACACTTGGCACTGTGTCGCGTGGTGAATGAGGCGATGAACGATGCCGGACTAAACGCTGCGAATCGGAACGGCAAGCGTTCTGGGGTCTATCTCGGTCACGCAACCGGTAGCGGATTGTCGGGTAAATTTTCCTATGGAGTCCACATCGCCCAAGTCGCGGAACTATTGCGCGAGGTAAAAGGTTATTCCGACCTGCCACCGGCCACACAGAACAACGTTGTTCAACAGGTTGTTCAGCAAGTTCGCCAGAGGATGCCCTGGCGCACTGCGGAGACCAACCCCAGCCTGCACGCCAGCGCCGCGGCTAAGTTGATCGGAGACAAATTCCGACTCGACGGTCCGCAAATGGTATTCAACTCGGCTTGTGCCTCGGCGTTGCAGGCCATTGCCCACGGTATGAAGGCGCTGTCACTTGGTCGTATCGACCTAGCCGTCGCCGGTGGGGCATCCTGCTTTCATAGCGATACGCTGGTGCTCTTTTCTCAGGCGCAGTCCTTATCTGCCGATGGCTCTTTTCCATTTACTGAATCGGCCAACGGTCTGATTGTGGGAGAAGGGAGTGTCGTTTTTCTTCTACAGCGACTCGATGATGCGGTGCGCGAAGGCAGGACTATCCACGCAGTGTTGCCCGGCGTCGGCATTGCAAGTGATGGGCACGGCAAAAGCCTCTGGGCGCCGCGCGGCGAGGGACAGATTGCGGCCATCAAGCGAGCCTATACTGACGACTGCGGCTTATCGCGTTTGCAGTACATTGAGGCGCACGCAACATCTACGAATCTAGGTGACAAAACCGAGATTGACGCGATATCGCAGGTGTTACGCGAGCAACTGCCTGCCGGAAAAAGAATTCCTATCGGTGGCGTCAAGCGAAACATCGGTCATACTCTGGAAGTTGCTGGTGCAGCAGGACTTCTCAAAGTGATTCTGGCGATGCGCCATGGGATCATCCCTCCTGCTGTGGACGGAGCACTGCCTCTCACCAAAGAGGTCGATTGGAAAAGCCTGCCGGTGTACGTCAACGACCAACCGATCAAATGGCCAGCGACTGAATCAAGCGGGATCCGCCGTGCGGGGGTTAACGCCTTTGGTATCGGTGGATTGAATGTTCACCTGGTGGTAGAAAGCTACAGCCCGGTAGCCGCCCAGGTTGCAAATTCCGTTCGTCGCGACGGCCAGATCGCCATTGTCGGCGTGGGACTAGTCACTCCCGGCGCAAAGAACCTGACTTCATTTAAGGAACTGATCAACTCGGGACGAAGCGTCATCGGTGACTTTCCCGCTGACAAATGGGCGCCAGGGCTATTCGACAAGAAAGAAAGTGGCGACGGTCGCACGATTAGGCTGCCTGCGGCGGCGAGCGTGCGGGACTTTCAATATGACTGGCGCAAGCACCGTATTCCCCCGAAGCAGTTGGCTCAGGCGAATCCATTGCAGTTCATGATGCTCGACGCGGTCGACCAGGCATTCGAGCAATCCGGGTTGCGAGAAAGCCCTTCATTTGATCCGCACCGTACCGGTTGCATTGTCGGGACGCAGTTTGGCGGCGACTTCGCCACGCAGTTGGTCATGGGCCTGAGGCTGCCGGACGCGCGACGGACAATCGCGCAAGTGTTCGCCGGACAAGGGATCGACCCACAGCGAGCGAATGGGATGATCGACGCTTGGAATGTAGCGGTGCTGAACCGTTTTCCTGCACTCGTCGACGAGTCCGGCAGTTTTACTGCCAGCGCATTGGCGTCGCGGATTACTAAGTCGTTCGACTTGATGGGGGGTGGGATTGCCGTCGACGCCAGCGATCTCGGAGCGTTTGCCGCGCTCTCCAATTCGATCGATATGCTGCTGAGCGGCGCATGCGATTCAATGGTTTGTGTGGCCGGTGAGCACAGTTTGCTTCCGGAAAATTACCAGATCGCATCGCTCCGAGGATTATTGGCCGGCTCAGCCGACAGCGCCTGTCCGTTCGATTCTCGGTCTGACGGGACCGTGCCGGGCGAGGGTTGCGTGGCGTTCATCCTCGAACGTCTGGAAGATGCTCGGACAAATGGCCGCATGGTGCTCGGCATTATCGATGGGATCGCTGCTGCTAACCTCGATTCGCGCGGCGAGTCGATCGAGCAGGCTGCAGTCCGAGCCATTGATGAGGCGAAAATACAGCCACAATTGGTTCGTGGCGTTGAATTGATCGGGCTTGGAGTGGCCTCGCTAGATGCGGAAGAGACCACTCATTTGGCGAGAGTTTATCGAGATCCTGAAGTATCCGCCTCTGCTCCCACCTGGCAAGTGGGGCGACTAGGGAGCGCTTCGGGGTTTGTCTCGCTACTTTCATTGCTGCTGGCCCTCGAGAAAGAATCCCTTCCCGGTACGCGGCCCGACCTTTCGCCGCCTAGAGGCAATGGCCAGCCAAAGTTGACCGTGAATCGGGTGCCACATCCACTTACCACATCAGATCCCCAGGGCCGGCTGTTTGTCGCATTGAGCGGCGCCGGCGAGAATACTGTCAGCTACCACGTCATATTGCAACGAGGTGAACCCGTGAAGCCAAAACCTACTCCAAAAACATCACAGCCTTCGCAGCAAGAATGGCAGACAGAGCCCCTGGCAAACGGTGCGGTTCTTTTCGACGCCACGGTACGTCGGCGCGAGAAAATGCGTCGCACGTCGGAGGCCGGCTCGCGACCAGCGCCAGCTTCTTCCCCCGCGCCTCGGCCCGCCAAAACTCCGATTCCTGCTCAAGTAGCTGTTCCGGTGGCTGTCGTGCCAGCTTCACCGCCAGCGATCCCTCAAAAATTCGCGCCACCGGCTGCGATACCGACTGCGTTGCCGACTCCGGCACCCGCCCCGGTTGCGGCGGCGGCACCTGGTCTGGCATCTGGAGACGTTGAGGAGTTCTTAATTAACTTCGTCATGGAGCAAACGGGCTATCCGCGTGAAATTGTCGAACTAGACGCGGATATGGAATCGGATCTCGGGATCGACAGCATCAAGAAAGCGCAGCTCTTCGGTGAACTGGGTGAGTATTTTGATGTGCAAGCCTCAAGTGACCTGAGCCTGGACGAGTTCCCAACCCTTCGTAGCGTGCGCGATTACCTCCTTGCCAACGCCGGTGGCTCCCCAGCGCCAATTCCTGCCGCACCAGTGGCCACACCTGCCGCGGCACCAAAACAATCGACGCCACCGCAATCACCACCGCCTGTTGTAGTTGCCAGCCCAGCCCCTGCTTCCACTCTTGTGAGTTCGGGGCTAGTGGCAGCAGAAGTCGAAGAGTTCTTGATCAACTTTGTGATGGAGCAAACGGGTTACCCGCGTGAAATTGTCGAACTGGATGCTGATATGGAGTCGGATCTCGGTATCGACAGCATTAAGAAAGCGCAGCTCTTTGGCGAACTGGGTGAGTATTTTGATGTGCAGGCCTCAAGTGACCTCAGCCTGGACGAGTTCCCCACGCTCCGTACTGTGCGCGACTACCTCCTTGCCAATGCCGGCGGTGCTTCGGAAGCAGCAGTTGCCGCACCCGTAGCTTCTGTTTCTCCAAAATCGCCCGCTCCTTCCGTGGCACCGATTCCAGCACCCGCGCCCGCCACTCTGGCGCCTACTCCCGCCACTCCGGCAGCAGCGGCCCCTGGCCTGGCGGGGGCAGAGGTTGAGGAGTTCTTAATTAACTTCGTTATGGAGCAAACGGGTTACCCGCGTGAAATTGTCGAACTGGATGCGGATATGGAGTCGGATCTCGGTATCGACAGCATTAAGAAAGCGCAGCTCTTTGGCGAACTGGGTGAGTATTTTGATGTGCAGGCATCAAGTGACCTGAGCCTGGACGAGTTCCCCACGCTGCGAACAGTTCGGGACTATCTTCTAGCGAACGCCGGCGGTGCTTCGGAGCCAGTGGCAGAAACTACCCAAGGCGCCACCACTGCGGGAAGCCTGGAAGAGTTTATTACTGAGTATTTGATGCAGCAGACCGGTTACCCGAGATCGGTAATCGACCTGGATGGTGATTTTGAGATTGATCTCGGCATCGATGGTCTGAAGATCGCCGAGATGCTAACTCAGCTTAGCCGACAGTTTAACCTTCCTTCCTTGGCAACGGCAGCGGTAACGACTCCGCGCATGATTGTTGAACATGTCAGCCGTGCCGAGGCCAAAGGTCAAATGGCCGTGGCACCGCGATAGTTTCTAAGCTCGGATCGATGATTCAATTGGCACCATCACCGCAGAAAACATATCTCAACCCGGCGCAACCGCTCCGAAGGCTAGTCGTCACTAGCCTGGAGGGGAACGTCGCAGTGGTGCGCATTTGCCGGCGGCGTGCGAAGCAATCGCTCAATCCGGCCGTGATTTACGAACTCCATGAAGCCATCAACTGGTCGGTCGCAAGCGACTCGGTGGGGGCCGTAGTGATCACCGGCGAGGGAAGCACTTTTTCCAGTGGCGCAGACACCCGTTTCTTTATCAATTCGATCCAGCGTGGCGAGTTTGATCGGCTATTGGCATTCACTGCGGAAGGTGCCGAGTGCTTCCGTGCGATCAGCCACTGCCCAAAGCCAGTGGTTGCGGCGCTTAATGGCAGCGCCATCGGTGGCGGTCTGGAACTGGCTCTCGCCTGCCACTACCGCGTTGCAACCATGGGGGCCACCCTCGCCTTGCCAGAGACCGGGCTGGGACTTGTGCCGGGGTGGCAAGGAGGCCTGCGTGCAAGCGAGCTTCTGGGATTCGGACTGGCGAAATGGTTGGTTTATTGCGGTGTAATGCTACCGGCACGCGACGCACTTGCTATCGGGTTAGTCGACGAATTGGCCACGCCGAACAATTTGTTGGACACTGCAAAACAGGCGGCATTTGCCCGTATGAATACGCAGCGCACGCTCAATGCCAAGCACGATATAGCGGAGTACTTTGTCGGCCACTCGCTCCAACAGCTACTTACTGGTCAAACCAGAACACCGCGTCCCCGGGAGCTAGATGGGATCGAGCAAGTTCTGGCGACTAAGAGCCCGTTTGCTCTAAGAATGGCTGAACGTCTGTTTTCAATGGCTGAGCGGCCGACATCCAGCGACAATGAACTCGAGGTTATCGATCAGGTTTTCCGATCGCATGACGCCCTGGTCGGGCAGACGGCACTGGACCGTGGCGAGCGTGGTCCCTACCCATTCCAAGGACGGTAACCACTGGATGAATCTTGGCGCATGGCAACTCGACACCGTTAGCGGCGGCGATTTTTCAATTGACGCCGGCGCGGTATACGGTGTCGTTCCGAAAACGGTGTGGCAAAAAATCGCTCAGAGCGACGAGCTCAATCGTATTCGCTTGCGGAATAACTGCGTGCTGGCACGAGACGGTGCCCAGACGGTACTGATCGATACTGGTTACGGAGGGAAGTACTCGCTGCTCGACCGCAAGGCATATGCGTTGGAAGAGGGTTGCCCAATTGTTGATAGCCTGGCGAAGCTTGGAGTTGCGCAAGAGCAAATCGACACCGTCGTCCTAAGCCATCTACACTTTGACCACGCTGGCGGAGTGGCTTCGTACGACGACCGGCGCAACCTGGTACTGACCTTTCCCAATGCCAGGCATGTGGTAGGTCGCTTGGAGTGGGAGGACGCGACAAGCCGCCTACCGGAACTGCTGGCGGCCTATCCACAAGACAACCTGGTTCCACTTCAACGTTTGAACAACCTGGAGCTGATTGACGACGGAGCCACGATTGTGCCCGGCCTGACAGCTATCCGTACCGGGGGTCACACGCGTGGCCACCTCGCTTTGCTGTTTGAATCAGAGGGACAGGGGGCGATCTATCCCAGCGACCTCTGTCCAACGACCCGCCATGCACGGCAGCTCTGGTGCTTGGCTTATGACACGTTTTTGCTGGTCACCCGGCGACAAAAGGCCCGGCTGATGGGCGAGGCCGCAGACCGGCAATGGAGCGTGCTTTGGACGCATGATAGCGAGACGGCTGTCAGCAAAATTATTCGGAGTATTAAGCGGGAATTTGAGGTTGTCGATTGCAAACCGTCACTCTAGCGATCCCTGTCGTCTGGCTGCCATTTTAGTAATAATACACCCGACTTTACCGATTGCGTTGACTGGTTGACTTAGTGCATTTGGGGAACTAGGATGTTGTCCCGGGTGGTGTCGGTAGGTGAGGTAAGACAGGCATTTTGAAGACGAGAACACTGAGGAATTTTGGAAATGCGAGAAACTGTTAACCCTCCATCTTTTGGGGCTACTCACATGAATGGGTCACTCAACGGAAGTTCATCTGCTAGCACGACGCAAAGTGAGTCAGCACGTCTGTTAAAACGCGCTCGACAGAGCCTCGCCGGCGGTGATAGCAGCTCAATGCGCGTGCTTCCCTACCATCTGCCGCTGGTCGCAGATCGTGGCGAAGGGAGCCGCCTGTGGGATGTCGATGGCAACGAGTACATCGATTTGAACATGGCTTACGGTCCGCTGATCCTTGGACACCGTCCTAAGGCAGTGATCGAAGCCGTCACACGACAAATTACCGAACGTGGCAGTCAGCTTGGTTTTCCCACCGAGATTACCACCCGCGTGGCGGAGAAGATCAAGGTTCTCTTTCCGAGCATGGAGTTGATGCGATTTGCAAACTCCGGTACCGAGGCGGTTGCCTCGGCTATCCGATTGGCTCGTACTGTCACGGGCAAAAATAAGATCATCATTTTTGAGGGCAACTACCACGGCTGGAGCGAGGCGGTTTTCCACCGCTATCATGCTCCGATCGAACAGCTACCGGCATGCGGTTTTGGGCCTGCCATTCCAGGGACCGCCGGCATGGGTGACGATGCGCTCAATGCGATTGTTGTTCGCTGGAACGACCTGGAAACGTTCTACCGAGCGATGGAAATGTATGGTGATGAGGTCGCCGCCGTAATCACCGAACCGATCATGGGCAACGCCGGTTTGCTTCCTCCACGCGACCAGTTTCTGCCTGGACTGCGCGAGGCGACTGTCGACTACGACTGCATGCTCATTTTTGACGAGGTCATTACCGGTTTTCGTGCCGGTCCTGGCGGCGCACAGGATCTATACGCTGTGTACCCAGATATTACCGTAGTCTCCAAGGCAGTTGGCGGAGGATACCCGATCTCCGCCTTTGGAGCTTCAAAGGATCTGATGCAGTCGATCGTCAATGGCCGCATGTTCCATGGGGGTGTATTCTCTGGCAACGCGGTCGTGATGGCCGCTGCCGATGCGGTGCTCGATCGCTTGATCCATGATAAGGATGCGGTCTACTCACAACTGAATGCTGTAACAGGTCGCCTTTGCAGCGGTTTGGAAGAAATCATGGCGCGACTCGGTGTGCCGGCGCACACGCAACACGTCGGCGCGGCGGCATCGCTCTTCCTAACCAAGACTCCGGTTGAGAGACTCTACGACTACCGTGAAGTCCGCGAGAACTGTGAATTTGAAAAATTCATCGAGCTTCAGCATGCGGCGCAACGTCGCGGAGTTTACTTCCACCCGAACCAATTCGAGCCTATGTTCCCCTCCGTGGCACATAGTATTGCCGATATTGATGAGGCGCTCGACCGGATCGAGGACGCGGCGCGATGCACTCTGAAGTAGGCGTCGATCTCAGCCCGACTCCCCTGATCGAGGCAGTGCGGGGATATCGAGGCGGATTCATCGAAATAGACACCGGTATTCGGGTGAGTGCTGCGCAATTGCAGGCTGGCATTGATTCGCTCGCTGGGCAAATGCGGTCGTTGCGGCTGGAGCCAGGCGACCGGGTTGTTTTTGCCATTAGCAACGGCGCGTCCTTCCCTGCAGTATTAACGGCTCTCTTGGAGAGAGGAGCCTCGCCAGTACTGGCCCATGCTCTGACACCACCAGTAGAACTACGCCGCATCGCAATGCGATTCGGTGCAAAGCACATCGTGTGTGACCGCCATTCGCAGCAAGATTTGCTGGCGGTCTGTCCTGTGGTTAACGCCATTGAATGCGACCCTTGGCTTGCAGCCCAATGGGGTGCGGTCGACACGACTGCACCCGCGTTTGTCACTACGATTCCAGCTACCGAAGCGACTCCGCTCCATCAGACTTCTGGCACGACGGGAGTACCCAAAATCGCCGTGCGACCGGGTGCTGCGGCCGTCGCCGAGGCTGAGCACTACATACAAACCAGCGGCATTGACCACACCGATTCGATTGTGGTCACGTCACCCATGAGTCACGCTTATGCCTACGGGATGGGCTTCATGGTCCCCATGCTCAGCGGCGCAAGAGTCGTCACCATGCGGGAGTTTAAGCCACAACTTCTATTTCAGTCCTTTGCAGAGGCTGGCGTGACGGTGTTTCCCGCCGTGCCGGCCATGCTCGAGGTCATTCTGTTCGGCGTGGGAGATCGTCTCAAAAATTCGCCACGTACCGTCTTCGCGGCGGGCGCGCCGCTATCCGAGCGGGTTGCGCAAAAATACCAGGACAAGTCCGGTACGATCGTCCGCCCCCTGTATGGAACCACAGAGACCGGCGGAATCACCATTGCCGCAGCCAACCGCACCGGCGGCTCTGGCAATGGATGCGTGGGCGCTGCAATGCAAGATGTGGAGGCCAGTCTCCGCGGGTCAGTGCCGTCGGACGGCAAGGAGCAGATCCAGACATTGTGGATTCGTTCCTCTTCGATGATGGCCGGCTACTTGGGAGAAGGGGGGCTTGATCGATCGGCCCTGCAGAATGGCTGGTTCAATACCGGCGACATGGCGCGCATCGACCCCAATGGATCGATTCACCTCTCCGGCCGCATCACCGAGGTGATCAATGTCGGCGGTATGAAAGTGATCCCAAGCGAGGTCGAAGAGGTCATCGCGGGCCTGGAGTGCGTGCGCGAAGTCAAGGTCTACGCAGGAAATTCGCCATCGGGGGCTCAATTTGTCAAAGCTGCCGTGGTGGCACAACAAGGAATCGACGATAAGACCGTTCGCGAATACTGCGCCAGTCAACTGATTTACTACAAGCGACCCAGCGCCGTGCTGATGCTTGATGCTCTTCCCAAGACTCCCTCTGGCAAGGTGATCCTGGGCCAACTGCCGTAGTTACCTTCAGTGTGAACGGCTAGTTCGATCCATAACTTCAATGCATCGGGGGCAAATTTAGCCTTTCCTGATGGGTTTCTCGATTTCGACCGACTTGGTAGAATTTGCCGCTATCGATTGTCGCTCTATCATTTAGCAGGTTGACACCTAACTGCTGCCGAGTGGATTGCCTTTCCTGTGGCGATATCACGCCGGGTGTCGAAACAGGTGTCAACTACCAAGGGCTTAACGAGCGAAACGAACGATACATCGTAAAAACCAGTGTAGGATGGGTGGCCGAGTGGTCTAAGGCGGCAGTCTTGAAAACTGCTGTAGGGGTGACTCTACCGTGGGTTCGAATCCCACCCCATCCGATTTTAATATCGCAGGACTTCGCTGGGTGTTGTTTCTCTCGGCAATTTTCACTTTTTTCAAGTTAGCTTGCGACTCACTGCGACCCAAAACGGCTCCCAACTGCTTCGGATTCTGCTTCGCCTTGGACTGTACGTTTTTCGTTTTGCTGCCAGCAGTTATATCCGTTTCGACTGGCCGCTGCTGCTTCGAATTCTGCATCGCATCGGCAGAGGACTTTTGAGCACGATCAAAATGCTCATCCGTCGTTTGAAAATAGTGTTTTCGAGCAACATCCTCACTGTTGCCAAGCCAGCCGCAGACAACATGCGATGGGAAGCATTCGGCCAGTTCCGTTTGCCTAGAACTTCTTAGGTTGTGGAACAGCCGGGGCCACGGCGTCAGACCTGCGTTGCGGATAATCCGCTCGAACTGCGTTCGCAGGTTGCAGTTTCGCCAACCAGCCTTGCCCTGTGAACTCGCTCGCATTCGTTCGTCGACCACGTACACCGCGCCGACCGGTGCAAGATGAAACGTCTCAGAAAGAACCGTCCGCAGTTCGGGAAAGAGCGGAATCGTCCGGCTTTCCTTGCCAGGATGGTGTTCCGTTTTGGGTGACCTCACCAGGATCCTGCCGGCATCCCAGTCGATGTCCTGCCGTCGCAGGGAGAGAACTTCGGACGGACATCGCAATCCGCCATAGCGAGACAGGGCCACAATTGCTTTCCAGTCCTGATTAGGACAGGCTTTAATCAGCGCTTCGGTTTCCACTACCGAAATGAATCGTTCGCGGTTCGGCATCGACGCCTTCACTGAAACATCGGCAAAGGGGCTTTCTGTAATCAACCGACGACGCAAAGCGGCACGAAAGATCATTGTGGCAAACTGCAAGCGTTTGCGAACCGTCATCGAGGCCAACCCCTTACCGACCAGGTGCAGCTTGTACCGGTCAGCGTCGCCAGGTGTTATGTTCCCCATCCCTTTCATGCCGCTGAAGAAGTCGATCAGGCCCTTTTCTCCTTGCCGCCAGACTTCCTTTGTTGCTGGCTTCACATCGGTCCGGCCTTCAACGTACTGCCTAATAAACGGCTCCAAAAAGGCCGATTCGCGAGGTTCACACAGTCCGACTGCCGCCAGTTTGTTTTGCAAGCTGGAGTCAATTTTCGCTAGCCAACCCGCCAAATCACGGTCGAATGTTCCACCGGTCATCTTCACCGCTAGCAGTGCTTGAATCTTGGTGCAAACTTGTTCCGCACCCTTCACGTCCATTTGTCCCAATCGCACTGTTTGCCGCCTCCCGTCGCCATCCACGAACTGGATCCACTTGTTTCCTTCGGGACGCTTTATGATACTTGCCATCGCTATTCTCCTTTAGTTGATTCCGGCAGTCGACCTAACACAATCCGCAGGTCTAAAAAATCGCCCAATTTATTGAGGGCCTTTGCCGAGATACCTCGGTGGCCGTTATAGAACTTCGCCAAGGCACTTTCGTCGATCCCGGTTTGCCGCGCGATTTCATACCGCGAGATGCCCGAGTCATCGATCGCTTGGCGGAGTTGCTCCGTCATCGGTTTTCGTTTTTTGGTGCTCATTCCTAAGTTTTATCCTGAGCTGGACAATTTGTCCAGCGTTACGTTCAATTATTTGTTCGACCGTTGTACCGATTAGACCGCACACAATGTTTGAGATTTCGAGGTGGATCACAGTGCAGACACCGCCAGGATCCGCTGATACTTTCCCATTGCTCGAGGGACTGACATTTTAAGCAGGGTTGCAACTCGCTCAATTCGATTGTGTCGGCCGTCCAATCGGAAAGCCCGCTGAGGCTACGAGTGTCGAGCGCGCGGGTGGAAGAACTTTCGGTTTCACCAGACCGACTGCTTTCTGAGTCATCTGGTTCCAGCGCCTGGCCCAACTTCGTCGGATCCAGGCGATGTCGTCGGATGAGTTCGCTCTTGTGAGTTCGTAGCTCGGCCAGTAGATCCGAGGTCATCAGGTATCTTGGCTGGTAACACAGTCGCGAACCAACCACTTCGAGTCGGATTCCGATCCGTTCCAAGTTCTTGCAGAGTTCAGTGGCGTTCATACTTCCCACCAGTCGCTCTCTGGAGGAAGCGATTGAGGATCGTCAGCAGTGTCAACGTCAACGAAACCCTTGTTTTCCTCTGCTTTCAATGGGGTTTCGTTGACAGGCGACATCGAATTCAACTGGAAACACCGTGTCGGGCGTCCTCCCTTTTTGGTGGTCGGTGTGTCTTTCCAAAATCCAAGCCCGTCCCGCACAAGCTCGCTCAAAGCCTCCTCGGCTGCGCCTTTTGCTCTCAATCCTCGATAGCCCATTTGAAGCTCTCGGGCAGTTGCTTTTCCACCATGCTTAACAATCCACTCGACCAACTCCCGCCGAATCCGATCCTCCCTGGATTCACCCAAAATCCCATAAACCCGCTTCGTTTCCCGCTTGAACCAGTTTGCCAGGGCAATTCCGATATTCATGCTGGTGGCGTCGACCTGATCAGGACGCTTTAGTGTCGGATCATTTGCTCCCCAGCGGGCAAAGTGGATCACAAGTGCTAGGCGTGCTGCATACTCCTCCAGCTTGCTCCAAGCCGCCGCCAGGTCGCCCACCAAGTCCGCCAACTCTCGAGCGTGCAAATCGTAGTATGCGGTCCATGCCTGTTTGGCCGCAGGGGTCAGGGTAACAATCTCGGCCTGGGGATTGCCCTGCTCGTCAATCCTTGGTTGAAGCTGATAGAGGCGATCAAGCAGCCGACCGAATTCGACTTCTAGCTCTGGATCAACGTCCGACTCTGTCCACTGCTTCGGCATGCGAGGAGGACAGCACAGGAGCAGCCGCGCAGCCAAGCCAGATTCACGATGTTCCGTTCCCAGCGCTCGATGGAGAATTCCGGGCTGAATCCCTCCGCAGATGGAGACGCAAGCTTGCGGAACGTAGATGGTCCGGGGTTTGCCTGATTTGCGATCGACGGTAATCCCCTCGCCTAGCTGCATGCTGAGCCAGGTAGATGCGTCTCCTCCTTTGCCGCTGGAGTAGCGATCAAACGATCCCAGCCATCCGGCAAGCTCGTCGCGTGCCAATAGCAATCCACGAGGGTTCTCCAGCAACAGGGGAGCAATCGCTTCGATTGTCGTATCGCCGACGTAGAATCGCGTGGCCACCGGCGCGATCGGCGGGGTAGGTGGTTCACCAACGACCTTGCCACGAACCCAGGCAGCCTTGTCCATCTCGTACAGGACCAGGTCAGCCTCATACGCTTGCATCGCCGCAGCATGCTCTCTGAAAGCCGTTTCCTGACGAGCTTTGATCGGACGCATCACCAAGCCGAAAGCGGGACTCTTGGACGATCCGCTTTCCCCCACAATTGTGGCCCACAGGATAGATGGAACTGTCCAACTATTCTTCAGTCGAAGCCTTCTGGTATTTCCGATGGCCGCAGCCAGTACTACCAGGAGAGGCAAGGCGATATAGGTCGGATCACAGCCGATCGCTTTAGCGCCCGCCGAGACGAAAGTACTCAGTGGCTCCGGCAGGATGTGTGTCGGAAACGGAGTAAAGTAAGTCGACTCAGTTACCTTTGCAGGGAGCGGATCGGTTTGAGCGACAAGTTGCTCAATTCTGCGCAGCAGTTCTACCGGATCAGACGTGCCTTGCGCCGCGATCCACTCAACAATATCCCCCTTCTCCGGCAAGCCGGGCAATTCGACAATCCGAATCGTGGTGGCAGGATCCATTTTGCCGAGAATCTCCGCGACCTCCTCAGCAAATTCCCAGCCGGAAGAATCATTGTCCGGAAAGAACGCCACGTCCAATCCTGCTAATGGCGACCAGTCGGTCTCCTTTGCGCTCTTGGCTCCATGTACCGACGTGGTAGCCACCAGTCCGATGGCTCGAGCCGCTTCTGCCGCCTTTTCTCCTTCGCAGATGTAAACTCGCTTGGCTCCTTTCAGTTCCGGCAGGCGATAGAGTGGACGCGGCGCTGGCAATCCCTTAATAAACCAAGCTCCACCATACAGGCTGACTGGCTGAAAGTACTTCTTCCCATCGACCTTGTCCCACCGACAGACGACGCCGATCGGTTTCCCATCCGCATCATGGTAGGTCCAGTCCGCCGTTCGAGGTCCGAGCTTCCGCTCCAGTTCCCCGATCGCCTCTTCAACCTTAGCAAACGATTTAGCAGCGGAGGCCGAAACATCTGTCAACGAAACCCCCGCTTTTCGCGGGGATTTCGAGGTTCCGTTGACAGTTGACATCGCTGACGGAAACGAATCCGGCTTTTTCGCAAATAGGTCCGCTAGTTTTAGGTCAAGCTTCTTGCAGATCGCTTCTGCTGAACAACCCGCGCGACATATGAGCAGCGCCCGTCCGTCTGATCCTTCGCTGACATTCAGGCTAGGACTTCCGTCTTCATGGGCCGGACATCGAGCGATAAACTCCTTTCCCCTACGCTTGGCATCGGGGAGTTTCGATACGACTAGTTCGACAGGGGTCATAGCGAGGCACCCCCTTCCGCGCCTTTAGACTGCTGGGTTAGCCAGGCTTGCAGGTCGGCGACGGGGTACAGTACCGATCGCCGTTTACCGTTCCCGAGTCTGACGCACGGGATTTGACCATCGTGGGCCAACTGCCACAGATGGCGTTCAGAGATGTTAAGGGCTTTTGCTGCCTCACGTGGCCGCAGGGCCAGCGCCGGCTGGGGGACATTTGCCTTCATAGAAACTCCTCCTCAGTATCGCGACCGCGCCGTGGGTTTCAGTACCACTGGAGCAGCGTTCGCCTAATAGGAGTGTTTCAAAGATCCTGATTCGCTTGGTGTCAAACGACACTTGTGCGACATTTGTCGCACAACGAGAAGGCACTGCTCCGCATATTTTTTCGTGGATCCCCCGCTCATTCATCCGTGGGAAGCGTCTCGAGGCCTGGGGGGCCGACATACTTTTCTGCTAAGTGCTGGATATGCCGCGAAGCTGAATTGTAAAAGTATGCTGG
>Ga0163150_10004790_pt1 | contig 17821 bp, 16 predicted proteins | sample OliLakLV19P2IB_FD_148628 | JGI IMG/M metagenome (GOLD analysis project Ga0163150, IMG submission 148628) | Freshwater microbial mat bacterial communities from Lake Vanda, McMurdo Dry Valleys, Antarctica - Oligotrophic Lake LV.19.P2.IB | ecosystem: Environmental > Aquatic > Freshwater > Lake >...
GGCGAAGACGGTAATGACTGCATCGAGGGCAATGAGGACGACGACGAGATGTACGGCGAAGGCGGCAACGACCAGCTCTTCGGCGGCGCCGGTAATGACCTCATGTCCGGAGGCGACGGCAATGATCTCCTCTTTTTCGGCGACGGTGATGACAAGGTCTGGGGAGGTACGGGCGCTGACGCGTTCGTGTTCAATCCGGCAGGGATCGTCCCGAGCTCTCAGACCATAGGGGACTTCGATCCGAATGAGCACGACCAGGTCGACCTCACCAAGCTCGGCCTCGGCCCCTCGGCGTTCAACTACGTGACGCTCCCGGGCGACGGCAATCTCTACCTGGATGCCGACAAGGATGGCACATTCGAGACCACGATCAGGGGTCTCGAGTCGCTGGGTAACAACCTGCACCTGGCGGTTACGTTCGACTTCATCGCAATCTGACCAACTCGAACTATGTGAGCCGCCAGGAAACTGGCGGCTCTTTTTTATACAAAAAATCGCCGGCCGCTGAAGTAGCGGCCGGCGTGGAACCCCGGTAGGTTGGTTATTTGATCGCGAAGCAGTGGTGCTCGCCGTTGCTGTAGACCTTGCAGATCGACGGGCAGTCGGCGATCACCGCGTGGTAGGTGCGGACGATCCGGACCTGGTTGCACGTCGGGCAATTGCGTTTGGCGACGATACCTCCACCGCCTCCGGTCACCGTAGCCGTCGGCCGGCTGGGATTGTCGGGCCTGCCCGGGTTGTTGTGCGTCGTGGGTGTCGGCTGGTCGGGCTTGGTGCCCGCGTCACAGCAGTCGGGGCCTGATCCGCCACCACTACCTCCACCTTTGCTGCCAGCATAGGCGGCCGAAACAGACAAACCTATCGTTATCAGTGCTGCAGTCAAGATCAAGTTAATCCTCATCTCAAACCTCTCTTTTTTCACTAGGAACTTGGTCGCCTCACGTTTGTGAGGTTGGCTGCAACATACCACATGAGCTTCAATATGTAAAGAGTATGGGCGAGATGCTACACTAATGGGTATGAAAACTTTGCGTGAGACAGTAACGGAATTTGCGGCAGTGGGGAAGGCCATTGGCCATTTTAACTTTTCAGACTCGAACCAGCTTAAAGCGCTGGCTCAAGCTGCTAAAGAAACCGCGCTGCCGGTTATTGCCGGACTTTCAGAAGGCGAGCGGGACTTCTTTCCAATGTCTCACGCGCGCGCAATCATCGACCAGTACCAAGCGCAGGGTATTTCTATATATCTGAATGCCGATCACACCTACAGCACCGAAAAGGTTCAGCGCGCCATTTCTGCAGGCGTCGACTCGGTAGTGGTAGACGGTGCAAAATTAGACTTTGAAGGCAACGTTGCACTCCTTTCTGCTTCAGTTAAATATGCGCGTGCGGCAGGGCGCGACGTGGTAATAGAGGGCGAGCTAGGGTACATCGGCACCTCTTCAAAACAGCTCGACGAGCTTCCAGAGGGCGTTACTGAAGCAAATATCACCACCGCAGAAGATGCAAAAAAACTTATAGAAGCAACGGGTGCCGATTGTTTGGCGCCTGCAGTAGGCAATGTACACGGCATGCTTAAAAGTGCGGCCGAGCCGCGGCTTCATCCAGGCCGGGTTAAAGAAATAGCAGATGCGCTAAAAATTCCCCTCGTTCTCCATGGCGCGTCTGGCAACACGGCAGAAGATATCCTAGCCTGCATTAAGGCGGGTGTTGTAATAGTGCATATAAACACCGAGTTGCGCGTACTATATAGAGACAGCCTGCGCCAGAGCCTCCAAACAGACGAAACTACGCCCTATAAGTTTCTTGAACCGGCAGTTGAGGCAATGAAGGATTACGTGGCAGGGAAATTGTTGCTTTTCGCCGGAAAATAGGTTAGAGTGCTCGGGCAAAACAGTATGGAACTGATCGTAGAAAAGCGCGATTTAAAGACCTCTCCTAACACCCTCCGTCTTAAGGGGGTGCTTCCTGCCGTTGTCTACGGCCGCAAAGACGAGTCAACTCCTATCAGCATTGACCGCAAAATCTTCGAAAAGCTTTACAAGCAGGCAGGCGAGTCTACCGTCATTAAGATTAAAGGTCTCGGCGAGGAAAAAGACGCCCTTATTCAGGAAGTTGCCGTAGATGCACTCACCGGCGAGGCACTTCATGCCGACCTCTACGCTATCGCAAAGGGTCAGAAGGTAACGGTGTCAGTACCGTTTTCGTTCGATGGCGAAAGCCCTGCAGTTAAAGACCTTGGCGGTATTTTGGTTAAAGTTATGCATGACCTTGAGATCGAGGTTGAGCCTAAAGACCTCCCGCATTCTATACAGGTAGATATTTCTAAACTGACCGGCTTGGACAGCCAGATAAAAGTAAGCGACCTTAGCCTCCCCGCATCAGCAATTGTTTCAGTAGATATGGACGAGGTCGTGGCGATGATTGACGTTACTAAAGAAGAGGCAGAGGAGGCACCAGCTGCGGACATTACGCAGATCGAGATCTCCGAAGAGCGCGGCAAGAAGGAAGAAGAGGCCGACGCAGCAGCAGAATCAAAAGAGTAGGCCCCCTTACTTCGCGAGGTTGACAAAAAGCCTTACTTACTATAGTATGTAAGCAACTCAATATTCTCTTGGTTTATTAGGCCCTATGTAGGCCCATCTAGAGACGAGAGTCTCTAGACATATGTATCAAAAAAGTTTCTCTAATAGCCGTCCTGGCGCGCGCCCTGGACACTCCTTTAATAAGCATAAAAAGGGAGGTTTTTCTCGTGGTCCGAGCAAGTTCTCAAATAGCAGGGGCGGTAATCGTGGTCCTGGTCAGCAGTATATCGACCCGTCCAAATTTATTAACAAAGCGGTTATAACCGAAGAGGTTGTTCACTTTGTACCCGAGCATGCCTTTACCGACTTTGACATTGGGGATGCGCTTAAGCGCAACGTGGTAGCAAAGGGCTACACCAACCCAACGCCCATTCAAGACCGCACCATCCCGCATGTGCTTAAGGGTCAGGACGTTGTGGGTATTGCCAACACCGGTACCGGCAAAACAGCGGCATTTCTTATCCCGCTTATCGACAAGGTAGTTAAAAATCCTAAAGAGCAGGTCTTGGTGATTGTTCCTACACGCGAACTCGCACTCCAGATTGAACAGGAGTTTAAGGCGCTTACAAAAGGCCTCAAACTCTTTTCAGTGTGTGTAGTAGGTGGAGCCTCAATTGTGCCGCAACTTAAAGCACTCAAATACAAAAATCATTTCGTTATTGGTACCCCAGGCCGTCTTAAGGACCTTATCGAGCGCGGTAACATCCGCTTGAACGACTTTAGTACGCTTGTTTTGGACGAAGCAGACCGCATGCTCGACATGGGCTTTGTTAACGACATGCGCTATGTGGTTAAGGGTATGCCGGCCGTGCGTCATACGCTCTTTTTCTCGGCGACTATTACGCGCGAGGTAGAGACACTCATTAACGAGTTTCTTAAAGAGCCGGTACGCATTTCGGTTAAGACCGGCGACACGGCTAAAAACGTCGATCAAGACGTTGTGCGTGTGCAGGGCAAACCAAAACTCGACATCCTCCACGATCTTCTTACTCAACAGGAGTTCAACAAAGTAATTATCTTCGGCCGCACTAAGCACGGCGTAGAAAAGCTTTCCCAGATGCTTACCGACCGCGGCTTTAAAGCCGAGTCTATCCACGGCAACAAGAGCCATGGCCAGCGCCAGCGTGCACTCAAGGCTTTTAAAGAGAATCAGGTACAGGTGCTTGTAGCTACCGACGTTGCAGCGCGTGGCCTCGACATCGACGGCGTCTCTCACGTTATCAACTACGACCTCCCGACCACCTACGACGACTATGTGCACCGTATCGGCCGCACCGGCCGCGGCACCAAGAAGGGTAAAGCTCTTACGTTCGTAGAATAAAGGCTTTTCTGACGTAAGTTTGGTCTCCTCAACCCGTCTTGGTAGAATATAACTTACATGATAAGCGGGCGACATATGGTTCTGTTTGCCACCTTGCTCTTGCTAGGAGCTGGATGTTTTGTCGCATTGCAGAATCCGCCGGTTGCGATAGCTCAGGCACTAAGCGAGGCCGACAAAACACGCCTCCGCGCCGAGTACGACCAGCTCCAAAAAGAGATTGCAGAGTGGCAGAAGGTGCTCGACGACACCAAGGCTAAAAAGAATACTATTCAGGGCGACGTTACCGCTTTAAATGCACAGATCAAAAAAGCAGAAGCGGAGATTAAGCAGCGCAACTCGACTATCAACACGCTCGCGGGCGAGATCAACGAAAAGGTTAAACATATCTCTGCGCTCGAAGAGCGGCTTGAGGACGGCCGCGCCTCGCTTGCCAAACTCATCCGCGAAAAGCACGAGGTAGAAAGCACGCCGCTTGCGATACTCATGCTCTCTTCGGCAACGCTCTCCGAGTTTATGTCGACGGCCGACTCTATCGACATTATTAACCGCGACCTTCAAAACCACTTTGATGAACTGCGCGGTGTAAAAGAAGAGACCGAGAAAGAAAAAGACGAACTTAGCCAAAAGAAGAACAAAGAGGCCGATGCCAAGTACGAAGTGGAGGTTAAAAAGGCAGAAGTTAAAAAGAACGAGGTAGAGAAGCAGCAGCTTCTCGCTATCACCAAAAAAGATGAGGCCAACTACAGCCAGGTCCTGGCTGAGCGCCAGAAGCGCGCTGAGGCTATTAGGAGCGCTCTCTTCGAGCTTCGCGACGCACAGGGCATTTCATTTGCTACGGCCTTGCAGTATGCAAGCGAGGCAGAGAAGGCGACCGGCGTACGCGCCGCGTTTATTATGGGTATTTTGCGACAGGAGTCTAACCTTGGCGCTAACGTTGGTACCTGCGTTATTACTGACCTCGACTCGGGCGCTACCAAACACATAACCTCCGGTAAAGTATTTCCAAACGGTATTCATCCAACACGCGACCTGCCGACACTTCAAACTGTTGTAAAAGAGCTTGGTCGCGACCCTATGCAGACCCGCGTCTCGTGCCCGCAGTCGGTGGGCTACGGCGGTGCTATGGGGCCGTCGCAGTTTATCCCTTCAACCTGGAAGGTGTATCAAACCAGGATTGCTGCTGCGGTCGGCGTCGGCCTTGCTGACCCGTGGAATGCCAAGCACTCTATTACCGCGACGGCGCTCTATCTTAAAGACTTGGGTGCCGGTAAGCAGACCTATAGTGCCGAGCGCGAGGCCGCAGGCCGCTACTATGCAGGTTCGGGCTGGGCAACACGCGGGTTAGGCTATGCGGGCAGCGTACTGGCCCATGCCGAGAAGTACCAGACCGACATCAACTTTCTTAAAGATAACTAAGGTTTTTGCTTCGCTTGCAGGGGTCCATTTTTTGAGTTATATTATTGTCCATGCAAACGGAGGCACATCCAGCATATTTCCCTAAGGCAAAAGTAACCTGCGCATGCGGGCGCTCTTTCACCGTGGGTTCTACTAAAGAGACTATTCAAGTCGAAATCTGCTCAGAATGCCATCCGTTCTACTCTGGTAACGACAAGGTTATGGACACCGCTGGCCGCGTAGAGAAGTTTAGGGCTCGCCGCGCTGCAGCCAAGCCTACAAAAACAAAATAAGGGCTCCACAAAAACCCTTGGCTACGGAGAGATGAACACGACCCCTACTCCTACGCCAAGGGTTTTTGCTACGCTACTATAAAGGATATGGACCTCACTAAATTTAAAGAAAATCCTAAAACTGCGTACCTTGCAGCCGAGTATGAACGCTTGGTAGGCGAAGAGGCAGAAGTTACCTCCTTAGCAGAGGGCGATCTTGGCGCACTTGCAGAAGATGATCTCAAACGCATTAGCGAACAAAAGGCGGCTGTTGTGGCCGAGATGGAAAAGATTGTCGCAAGCGAAAAAGCTCAGGAAGAGTTTCCTAACGAAATTGTTCTTGAAGTGCGCGCAGGCGTAGGAGGCGAAGAGGCGGCATTGTTTGCCGAAGAGCTTGCGCATATGTATCAGGCCTATGCCACTAGCCAAGGCTGGAACTCCCGCATGTTGAACGAGTCTAAGAGCGACCTCGGCGGTTACAAAGAGGCAAGTATTGAGATGCGTGGTCTTGGGGTATATAAGCGTCTGCGTTACGAAACCGGCGTGCATCGCATCCAGCGCGTACCTGCTACAGAGAAGTCGGGGCGCATCCATACCTCGACCGCCTCGGTCGCGATTATGCCTATACGCAAGAAGCATAAAATTGAGCTCAACCCTGCCGATATCGACATGGAGTTTTCGCGCTCGGGAGGCGCAGGCGGTCAGAACGTTAACAAGGTAGAAACTGCCGTAAGGCTCATCCATCGCCCTACCGGCCTTGATGCGCGAGCAACCTCTGAGCGCTCGCAGTCTGCGAACCGCGAGAAAGCCATGGCCGTGCTTATTGCCAAAGTAGAGGCTCTTGAAGAAGAGAAGTCCAATGCGGCGCACTCGCAGGAGCGCAAAGACCAAATTGGCACCGCCGACCGCTCCGAGAAGATCCGCACCTACAATACCCTCCAGGACCGCGTTACCGACCATCGCATTAAGGAGTCTTGGCACAACCTGCCCGGTATCTTTGCTGGGGGTCTGGATCCTATTTTAGATGCCCTCATGGCGCGGGAAGGGACAGGCCTTCCGGTTGCAGAAAGTGAAGAAGCGTGATACCTTAACAATCACTTTTCGTATGGAAAAGAGCCAAATGATAGAAAAGCTTTTCGCCGTGGGCGCCCACTTTGGGTATGCTCCGTCGCGCCGCCACCCATCGGTCGCGCCTTTTATATTTGGCTCTAAGGGCGGCACCGAGATCTTTGACCTTGAGAAAACCGTTCAGTGCTTGGACGATGCGCTTGAGGCTGTTACAGCGCTTGCTACAGCCCGCAAGACAGTCCTCTTTGTAGGATCAAAGGCAGAGGCTCGTGTACCGGTAAAGCGCGTCGCAGAGCGCCTTAACCAGCCGTACGTAGCTTCCCGCTGGATTGGCGGTAGCCTCACTAACTTCTCTGAAATCCGCAAGCGCCTTAACCGCCTTTCTGAACTTACCGACATGCGCGAAAAGGGCGAGCTCGCAAAGTTTACTAAGCGCGAACGCCTTCTTATCGACCGCGAAATTATCGACCTCGACGCCATGTTTGGCGGTCTCCGCGGCATGAGCAAACTTCCTGACGCACTTATTGTGGTTGACCCTAAACGCGAAGCCATTGCCGTAGCCGAGGCAAACAACCTCAACATTCCGGTTGTTGCGCTTCTTAACACCGACTGCAACCGCAAAGTAATCAATCACCCCATTCCGATGAACGACGCCACACAGGAAGCTGTGGCTTTTGTGCTCGACGAAATTGCAAAAACATACAGTGAAAATTTGGGTGCAGCACCCACCACAGCCGCAAATGGCAGTAACTAGCGAACAGGTTAAAGAGCTCCGCGACAAGACCGGAGTGTCGGTCATGGAGTGCAAAAAGGCGCTCACTGAAGCCGATGGCGACATGGCTAAAGCGCTTGAAATTCTTTCGGCGCGTGCAGCGGCAAGCGTAGGCAAGAAGGCCGACCGCGAACTTGGCGCCGGCGCCGTTGCATCATACGTACACAGTACAGGGCAGATGGGCGCGATGATACTCCTTTCGTCAGAGACAGACTTTGTGTCGAAGCATGAAGAGTTTTCTGTGCTTGCGCGTGACATCGCCATGCACGCCGCAGCGATGCAGCCGGCTACCACAGAAGAGCTTGCGGGGCAGCAGTTTATTAAAGATCCGTCAAAAACCATTGCAGACCTTATTTCTCTTGCTACACAGAAGTTTGGCGAGCGTATTGAGGTCTCAAAATTGGCATTTTTCTCGGTTAAGTAAATCTGCTACAATAGACGGTCTATGGTTAGTGTGTTAACGGTTACGCTTGGCGTGTCGATTGTGGGGCTGCTTTCTCTCTTGGTGATTAAACGCCGTGAGATGAAGACTGGCCGTGTTATGTTTGCCAGAATCCGCCCGCGCATGCGCAGGTTCTTTCACACCATTCTTGTTGTTGTCGAGCATGTAATTCCGGGCCTGGTTAAGCATGTGGTGTATGGCGTCCTGCGCTTTATGCGCGGCGGGGTACAGCGCCTTATTGCTCGCGCGATACTCTTGTTCGAATTCACGCTTGAGCGTGTGCTTCACCGGGTACGCAGCACCAGCACTGCTCCGCAGGGGAGCGGAGAAGTCTCAAACTTTTTGCGTGAGGTTGCAGCTCACAAGCGAGCACTTCTTAAGCGTGCGCCAAGCAAACGCACAATTTTTGAGGAGTAAATAGTTCGGGCACATCTTGCCGCCTTAGCTCAGTTGGTAGAGCAACTCTTTTGTAAAGAGAAGGTCCCCAGTTCAAATCTGGGAGGCGGCTCCAAAATACACTATTCTCCCAGATTTGAACTGGGAGGGGGTCGGGGAACAACATGTTCCCCGTAGAGGAATTATTCAAAACCGTGGGTTTTGAAAGTGCACGAAGTGCACAGGAGTGAAGTTCTGGGAGGCGGCTCCAAAATACACTATTCTTCCTGTGGTGTAGTAGTCGCGAGAGTTTTAAGCTCGGGTATAAGCGCTTCAGTTTCTTCTAGGTCTTTAAAGCCGTAGACAGGTGAACGGTTGCTGATGATAAGGGCAGGGAGCTCTGGCTGGATTTTACGCAATGCTACAAGGGTTTGGAGCGCGCCAAGGTCTAAGTTGTAGTCAAAGGAGTATACGCGGAGGTCTGGGTAGGTTTGGCGCAAATAGGTAAGTACCTCGCCCATGCGGCCGCAGTTCTCGCACGAGCCTTCCTCGTTTGAGTAAAAGTACAGGATAGAGACCGACTTTGTGCCGCATTTGCGGGAGATCTCCTGCATCAGCAGGTAGTCTTTAATCTGCAGGAGCGAGTACTGCTTTTTTAAGAGGAGCACCTGCTCGTTGTCGTTGCCAAGATTGTTTTCAGTATAAGAGAGGCGTTCTGCGAGCGAGTTTAGCTCTTCAGAAAGGACCGGATGTTCGCCAAGGAGCTCGCAGTCGAGGCTGCCCAACAGCTCAAACTGGGTTTCAGACGAAAGGAGGTCGATAGAAATAGCCTCTTGTATTTCGCGTATGTCAGCAATGCGACGGTTGTCTATAAAGTCCGCAATATAAAAAGCCGTCGCAAATATTGCGGCAGTAATTGCAAACGCCAAAATATATCGCTGCCATTGCATAAGGTTTAAGTAAGCCAGCCGGTCTCTTTAGCAAGCACCGTGTCCCAAATGGCACGCGCAAGCCACACCGGTGCGATAAAACCAAACAGGGCAAAGTACGAAACAAGCGAGTGTATGGGGATCTTTGTTTGTGCGATGCGCTTGCCGATAAATATTGTAACCAGTGTGAGTGCCAGCACCGTAAAGACCAAGAAAGTCATCATACTGGTGTCCATATAAAACCACTCAAAGCGCGGAAGCCCCGGCATTTGCGGGGGGATTCCTGTTACTACCATATCGAGTACGTTAGTGATAAATGCAGAAAGGAATGAGTAGACCAAAAAGATTGCGGAGTAGATGCCGGCAAGAAATGCGGCAAGCCCAAGCGGCAGTGCCATAAAGCCGAGGTTCCCGTAGCGCGGGTTAAAAAACATGTACGAGTAGTCGCGGGCGTTCTCAAGAAAGCCGCGCGACCAACGGACGCGCTGGCGGACAAGCGCACCCAGACTGGTCGGTACTTTGGTTGAGACTATCGCGGTGTGGGCGTTTGCTATGCGCAAGCCGTTAGCATGCATGCGGAATGCCATCTCCATGTCTTCGGTATGATGCGCTTTGCGGAACTTACCTATTTTGGTAAACACTTCGCGTTTGTAGATTGAAAAGGGGCCGGGGATCACGGTAAGGCTCGAAAGATTATCGAACATCTTGCGGCAAAAGATACCAAAGACATACTCAACGGCCTGCATAAGTTCAAGAAGATTCTTCGGATGATGCACTCTCATGGCAGGAGTTACTGCCATAATATCTGGCTCATTCTCAAATCGCTTTACTACTTCAAGCAGAGCGTCCGGCGCGACAAACGAGTCTGCGTCGAGGCATCCCACGAGTTCACCTTCTGAGTTTGCAATGCCGAAGTTAAGTGCCGAGTACTTGCTGCCCTCGTTCTTTTTTTGCAGGATACGGACCTGTGGATTATGTGCAAATTTTTGCGCGGCCTCATAGGTGTCGTCGATTGAGCCGTCGTCGATGATCAAAATAGAAAGCTTCTCTTTAGGATACTCAAGCGCGAGCAGCGACTCTATCGTAGCGCCAAGGGTCTTGGCTTTGTTCCAGCAGGGGACCAAAATAGTCGTGGCAGGGTAGTTTTTTGGCTTAAATGCAGTCTTTTTGCCCGGCTTGTTCTCCAGGAACGAGATAAGCAAAAAAACCTCAAAAAAGAGGCCGAGGAAGAGGCACATATAGACCCCGAGAGCCCCGATGTCCATGAGCGGAAGTATAGCATTTTTGCCCTTTTTGAGCCATAATCTCGTGATGAGGGGCCACCTACACCCTATTTCCTCGCTCGTTCGCGAGGCCAATGCGATTTTTAGCAAGATGAGCTTTACCTTGGCCGAGGGGCCTCTGGTTGAGACCGAGTGGTACAACTTTGACCTCCTTAACGTGCCCAAGGACCATCCGGCGCGCGACATGCAGGACACCTTTTTTATTAAAGACGAGCCAGGAATGGTCTTGCGTACTCACACCTCAAATGTGCAGGGGCGCTACATGGAAGAACAAATTAAAAAAGGCGTAAAGCCGCCGTACCGCGTGATTGTGCCGGGCAAAGTATTCCGCAACGAGGCAACCGACATGACGCACGAAGCTGAATTCTTTCAGCTTGAAGGTTTGGCAGTCGGTACAGATGTTACGCTAGCGCACCTTAAGGGTACGCTTGAGCAATTTTTTAAAGAGTTGTTTAAAGATGCAATCGTTGAAGTGCGCTTTCGTCCAAGCTTCTTCCCGTTTGTAGAACCCGGAGTAGAAGTTGATATGCGTCTTGTTGGCGAGGGTGTGCCAGAAAAGCTTAAAGACAAATGGATTGAGATGATGGGCGCCGGTATGGTGCACCCGAATGTACTTAAAAATGCAGGACTAAATCCAGAAGAGTATCAAGGTTTTGCTTTTGGTATGGGGCTCGACCGCCTTGCCATGCTGCGCTGGGGCATCGACGACGTGCGTCTTATGCACTCGGCCGACCTGCGGTTCATTAATCAATTTTAGGTATGCGTATACTTCATAAAACCAAGTCTTCAGGAGAGCGCGATTTTCCTACTGATAAAATCGCTCGGCCTCGCACCGTCGTGCTCGGCACACTCCTTCAGACTTGTTTTATTTCGCTATGTTAATTTCTCGCCACTGGCTTTCAAAATTCTTCGATGCAGAGCTGCCGAACGCAGAAACACTTTCGGATGCGCTTACGTTCCATGCGTTTGAGATCGACGGCATTGCCAAGGTAGGCGACGACGCGGTTTTGGATGTCAAAGTTACACCAAACCGCGGGCACGATTGTTTAGGCTACCGCGGCATCGCCAAAGAAATCTCGGCAATTTTAAAAATCCCGCTGACGCGCGACCCGCTCGCACAAAAGCCAGACCTCTCGCTTAAGGCGCCCAATCTCGAAGTGCTTATAAGTGAGCCCGCGCTTTGCGCGCGCTACATTGCTGGCGCTATCGAGGGCGTACAAGTAGGCCCTTCTCCAGAGTGGCTGCGTAAAAATTTGGAAGCTATGGGACAGCGTTCGATAAACAACGTAGTAGACGCCACAAACTTTGTGATGTTTAACCTGGGGCAGCCGCTCCATGCCTTTGATGCCAAACAACTGATGGCTCGCGACGGCACATACGCTATTTCAGTGCGACGAGCTCGTGGCGGCGAAGGGCTTACCGCGCTCGACCAAAAAGAGTACGTACTCGCCGATTCGATGCTTGCCATAGTTGATGCTCATGCAGACGCGCCTATCGGTATTGCTGGCGTTAAGGGCGGGCTCCCAGCGGCGATTAGTGAAGCTACGACAACTATTATTCTAGAGTCGGCAAACTTTGACGGCGTTTCGGTACGGCGCACCGCGCAGGGGCTTAAACTACGTACTGATGCTTCGTCACGCTTTGAGCAGGGTATCAGCCCGGAACTTGCGGCATATGGCATGCGTGCAGCCACAGATCTTATTCTGAAGCTTGCAGGTGGCGACCTGAAAGGCTTTGTTGATGTTTACCCAGCGCCGCAAACAGAAGTCCGCGTTTCGGTATCGCTTCAAAAAATAAACGCAGTACTGGGTACAAACCTAACCGCAGCAGATATTGCAGATGCGTTTACCCGCCTCGGTTTTTCCTACAAAGATGAGAGTGGTGTGTTTGAAGTAGTGGCGCCATTTGAACGGCTCGACCTTACCATTGCCGAAGACTTAGTAGAAGAGGTGGGGCGCATTGTGGGCTACGATAAAGTGCCCGCAACACCGCTCCCTGTAGTGAGCGCGTTTGAGCCGAATAAAAACTTTAACGCTGCGGAACGTGCTCGCGAAGAGTTGGCGGCGCAAGGATATTCAGAAGTGTTTACCAGCGTTTTTGCCGACAAGGGCGAGCGTGCAGTCTTAAACAAAGTAGATTCTGTACGGCCATATTTGCGCGCAGGCTTGATTTCAGGTCTTACCGATGCGCTCGAAAAAAATAAACAGAACAGAGAACTTTTGGGTCTTAAAGAAGTAAAATTATTTGAAATTGGTACGGTATGGAAGGGCGGGCAGGAAGTTTTGATGCTCGGCACCGTGACAGAAAAACAAAAAGCAGTAGAGAAACCGCTTGAAGTTACCGATGTCGCTTCAGAAAACTTGCCACTCTCTCAGACCGAGCGTTATAAAACATTCTCGCGCTATCCGTACATTGTGCGCGACATTGCAATGTGGACTCCCGCTGGTACTAATGAGGCCGAGGTGCAAGAGCTGATTAAGAAAGAAGCGGGGGAGCTTGCTCAAAATATCTGGCTCTTTGACCGGTTTGAAAAAGAGGGGAAGGTCTCGCTCGCCTACCGTATTATCTTTCAGTCGTTTGACCGCACGCTCACTGAAACTGAAGCAAATTCAGCTATGGAAAAAGTGTCAGCAATGCTTAAGGGCAAGGGGTTTGAGATAAGGTAAAAAAGAAGACCGCCGCGCTAGGTGCGCGGCGGGCGATGGTGTGGAGTGGGCGGCCACTCGGGCCGGAGCCGCGGGAGTACCTGCACTTCAGGGCCGCAGGTGGGCCAAAATTGCGACGCTTGCTTCGTACTCATTTTGAGCATGGTGTCGAAGGTGTATCCTTCCGGATAGCCTCCCTGTTCGTTTACCCAGTCCAGTATGTCCGAGCTGTGTTTAATGGGGAATCTCTCGACAGTGAGCTCGCCGCTGTCTATCATTGCGTACCATTGCTCGGAGGCTACTGGCGGGATTTCTGCCATCGGGACGGTTGGCTGCGTAAACGTTCCCAGGTGGAAGTAAAAGCTTGCGTTCGCTGTTATACAAACGTTTGGCCGCAAGGTGTCAGCGGCGAGGGCGCAGGCTGACGCGCAGTATCCGTCTATAACGAGGAGGCGACTCTCTGCGCGTAGCGTACTGGCAGCACCAAGAAAAAAGGATATAACTCCTCCGTCATTGTCTCTTACGATGCACGGGTCGCCACAGTCTCCGAAGACAATTGAAGGCGATAGCCTGATAGGAGGGAAGCTGCCCCAGAAATCATCGTTAAATTGGAATGCCTGCGCGGCGAAAGAAGTGGCCGAAAAGGCCATTGCACACACCGTGCCAAGAATACGCATAATCCAGCCTCCTTTCTTGGGCCAGAGCTGTTGAGGTTACGTCTAACGCAACCGTACCACTTTATCTTTATTTTGCTAGCGAAGTGAGTGCAAAAGTGAACTTTTACATCGAGCGGAGCGACGCAAAACATGCTTGTTTTGAGCATATTTTGCAATGATTTTTCCCCACATTGTGACTTACAAAAGACTCTAAAATTTGCTATACTGGAGCCAAGGTTCAGGAGAGCCTCTATACTCTTAAATGGCGGATAATAAGGCAAAAAAAGCGGCCCCGGCGGGGAGCAAAAAAGGAAGTTATAGTGCAGACTCAATCACCGTCCTCGAAGGCCTCGAGGCGGTGCGTCGCCGTCCAGGCATGTACATCGGTACGACGGGCTTAGACGGTCTCCATCACCTTATTTGGGAGGTGTTCGACAACTGTCGCGACGAAGCGATGGGTAACTTTGCCGACGACATCGAGGTCGTTCTCCTGCCGGGCAATGTTATCCGCATTGCCGACAACGGCCGCGGCATCCCCGTAGATACTCACAAGCAAACCAAGGTTTCGGCACTCGAGACGGTGATGACTACGCTCCACGCAGGTGGCAAGTTCGGCGGCGATGGATACAAGGTCTCCGGCGGTCTCCACGGCGTAGGTGTCTCGGTAGTTAATGCACTTGCAGAGTGGATGCGCACTGAAGTACATCGCGATGGCGGCTCGTTTGTACAGGAGTACGTTCGCGGCAAGCGCAAAGCGGCGATTAAAAAAGTAGGCTCTTCAAAACTCCACGGTACCGTGCAAACGTACTTTGCCGATGCAGAAATCTTTCAAGAAATTAAGTACGATTTCGACAAAGTAGTTTCGCATCTGCGCGAGCAGGCATACTTGGTTAAGGGTCTTCGCATCACCATTATAGATGCAAGGGAAACAGGTATTAAATTTACCGATGTTGGCAAAGAGCTCTACATCCGCGACTATCTTTCTAATTCGCCATCACAAACTTTTTACTTCGAGGGCGGCTTGCGTTCGCTTATCTCGTTTTACAACCGCTACCAAAAGCCAATCCACAAGAATATTTTCCATATCGAAAAAGAGGTAGATGATGTTGCAGTAGAAATCGCGCTCCAATATGCCGACGATATTACGCCGCGTCTCCTTGCCTTTGCTAACAATATTTACAATGCCGAAGGCGGTACGCACGTAACCGGCTTTCGCACGGCGCTTACCCGCACGCTCAATGCCTACGCCAAAGGCGGCAATGGTAAAGAAAACGATGAGAGCTTTACCGGCGAGGACGTACTTGAAGGTTTGACCGCCGTTGTTACGGTAAAGATGCGCGAGATTCAGTTTGAGGGCCAGACCAAGGGCAAACTGGGCTCAGTAGAGGCGCGCGGCGCAACAGACGCGGTATTTGCCGAAGCGTTTAATTCTTTTCTCGAAGAAAATCCCGAAGACGCTCGGGCGATAATTGGCAAAGCAACACTTGCGCTCAAGGCACGCAAAGCGGCTAAGGCGGCCAAAGACTCGGTTCTGCGCAAAGGTGCAATGGAAGGCTTTGGACTCCCGGGCAAACTTGCTGACTGCCAGACGCGCGACCCGGCAGAGTCTGAACTTTTTATTGTAGAGGGAGACTCGGCAGGTGGCTCTGCAAAGCAGGGGCGCGACCGCCGCACGCAGGCAATCCTGCCGCTGCGCGGTAAAATCCTAAACGTTGAGCGTGCACGCTTAGACAAAATGCTTGCATCGCAATCGGTCAAAGACCTTATTCTTGGTCTTGGCACAGCGATAGGTGATATCTTTGATATTAAGAAACTCCGCTACCATAAAATTATTATCGCAACCGATGCCGACGTAGACGGCGCACACATCCGCACACTTCTTCTGACGCTGTTCTTCCGTCACTTTAAGCCGGTTATTGAAGGTGGGTACATATATATTGCCCAACCGCCCCTCTATAAAATCAAAAAAGGGAAAGAAGTGCATTACGCCTACACCGACGAAGAAAGGAATAAGATAGTTGGTAAAGAAGAAATCATTGAAGACTCTGGCGAAGAGTCTGTAGAGGGCGGGGAAGACGAGTCAGAAGAAGAATCTCCCAAAAGAGCAAACAAGTATCACATCCAGCGCTACAAAGGTTTGGGCGAGATGAACCCGGAGGAGCTGTTTGAGACGACCATGGATGCAACCAAACGCGTGCTTAAGCAGGTAACCATCGATGATGCACAAGATGCTGATCGCGTGTTCGATATCTTGATGGGCGAGGACGTCTCGTCCCGCAAGTCGTTCATCCAAAGCAACGCTAAGTTAGCGAATCTAGATATATAACTACGCAAAACGAAATCTTCAGGACAGCGGGAATTTCCTGCTGATAAATTCCCTCGCATCGACGCCGTCGCGCCTCCGACTGTCCTTCAGATTTGTTTTGCTCCGCTTATACGAAAAAACTCCGGCCGAAGCCGGAGTTTTTTGTTATTGGTGTAAATGTTTACCAAACGTTGAGGTTCAAGGAAGCGCTGTTGTTGTACTCGCTCTGTTCGTATACGCGGTTCTGCGGGTCAACTACAATCGTTACTGTGCGGTTGCCTGTAGTTGGCTGCGAGTAGCGGTAATAGTCATTATTGCGATTGTCCCGATCGTCACAGAAGTCGTCGTACCACTCTTCCCATTCATCAGTATCCCAATCTTCGCGGGAGTCACTGTTGGTGTCGAAGACATCCTGGTACCAGTCAAACCACTCTTCTTCATCCCAACGACTCTGACTCTTGCCGCACTCCTCGTAACGATCATCATTATTATGATGATCGTCGTAGTTGTACGGATAGTTGTAGGTTGAGCGGTCAAAGGTCAGCGTGTAAACGATTCTGTCGCCCGGGTTAAGGGCGCGCTGCTGCGGGGCAGTGTAGGTGTACTGCGAATTAATCGGGAGTATCGCATTAAAGTTCCAGCCGCTGTATGCAACGTTAGTTCCAACGTTCTCTACTATGAACTGCATGACGTAGCGTTGGCCTGATGGCACAACCGACATAATTGAAGTGCGGAGGTCTGGCAAGCCGTAGAGTTGCACGGCAGCAACTGGTGCTGGGGTGTACACGTAGGTTGGCTGAGTAGGAGCTGGGGTGGTTGGTTTTGCCGGAGTAGTAGGCTTGCTTGGAGTTACCACAATCGGTACCTCTATAACTTCTTCATCAATTTCCTCTTCTGTTTCGGTATCCTCACCACGGGTAAAGAGACCGTTTACCGAATCACTTACCGAGCCGAGGAACGAAGGGAGGTTAAAGGCGAGCAAAATAATGCCCCATGCACCGAGTACCAAAATGACAATAAGCCCAAGGAGTGCAATCCCGCGGAGAAGTGTGTCTTTAAAGCTTCTTGGTGCCATATAAAGGGGTCAATACCGTTACGCTTGTATGGCGGCACGTTATCACTAGGGTGTGTATTTGTCAAGCCACAAACTTGACAAAATGTCTAGAATAGCGTAGTATTCTATTAGCCCTTTGAAAAAGCCTTTCAGGGGGCCATTTTACAACCATGGAGCGTAATAAACACGGCGTAGTGGGCGGAATCGTTAGGCACCCGGTATCTTTCGGTGTGTCCTTCATCCTGCTTTTTACCCTTACCTTTATGGTGCTTGCAGCTGCGGATGTGCTCCCTGAGCCCATTAGTTCTAACGATACTGTGGTTGATGAGACCTCCGAAGAAGAGGTGGTTACTAACCCAGAGTTTCCGGTACGCATTGCTGCGCCGGCGGTGGGGGTAAATGCGACCGTCTCTAACCCAGCGTCTACGAACATTGCGGCGCTTGATACTGCACTTTTAACCGGTGCGGTACGTTACCCGACGACTGCCAAACTTGGCGAAGAGGGCACCGTGCTTATCTTCGGCCATAGCTCGCGCATCCCCGTAGTTCACAATCAGAACTACAAGGCCTTTAATAATATCCAGAACCTTAAAAAGGGCGATACCGTAAGTGTGTTTTCTGCCACCGCAGAGTACCGCTACAAGGTAGAGAGCGTGCGTGTTGCTAATGCCAACGAGGATGTGGTACAACTCGCGCAGCGTGGCAAACACCTTGTGCTCGTA
>Ga0163150_10004792_pt1 | contig 17818 bp, 8 predicted proteins | sample OliLakLV19P2IB_FD_148628 | JGI IMG/M metagenome (GOLD analysis project Ga0163150, IMG submission 148628) | Freshwater microbial mat bacterial communities from Lake Vanda, McMurdo Dry Valleys, Antarctica - Oligotrophic Lake LV.19.P2.IB | ecosystem: Environmental > Aquatic > Freshwater > Lake >...
GGATCAAGGGGGGATCTTGCGTTCAGGGTTTCATCGTCACATCCAGTGACGCCATGGAAAGTCCAAAGCCGTCGTAGGCGGCGTCGCATCGCACGGTGAAGGGAATGTCGGATCCGCCGAGGTGCTTGCGGAGTTCATCGAGCTGGGGGCTCGTGAGCGGGATGAGTTGGATCACCGAGCCGTCCGCGGACGATCGGCTGGAGGGGAGTGGCAGTGTGATGGCTCCCCCTGCGAGTTCCACCGTGGCCTCGCCTTCCTGCACGTCCCGGGTTACCACGCGCAACCTCGCCGACTCAATCCGGTCGCCGGTGACGCGGCTTCGCCAGGCGACTGTGCCTGCCTCGGCGGCGCCGGGCCGGACTTCGGCCAGCGACACATTCGCGTAATGCTGCTTGGTGTCGTGGATCACCGGGTAGCTGGTCTGGGGGAACAGAATCTTGCGGATCTCACGGGGACGCATCGGGCGGGCAAACCGGACTTTCACTCCCTGCCCGTCGGCGTCGCGGGCGACCGTCAGGGTCACCGGCTCAGTGGTCGTGCGGCCCTGGGTCTCGTCCAGTGACAACGCGAGACAGGCGTAATCCGAAGCGCGTTCGACCGCCGTGGACACCGCCAGGGTAACCTCGCGTGGGTGCGGGGAGTCGTTGAGCAGGTAGACCGCAACACCGGCGGCGCCCGAGCTTGCGATCGGAACGATGGCTGCGGCGTCCGATTCAGTGGAGACGACGTTCCCGCGCAGATCGGCGGTGAGCCGGTACATCTGGAACTCTCCATCATCGCGGAGGAGTCCGGGGGACCAGAACGCGTGGATGGCGCGTCCGGCCGCCTTGTCCCGGCTGAAGCGGATCAACTCGAGAATGTCGCGGTAATTGTAGTAAGCGCGGTTCATCTGGGTATAGGCCCGGGCGGCGTCCGCGGTGCGTTCATCCCCGGGGGCGATGTCCTGCAGATCGTTCGCCTCGGTGTTCCAAATCGGCCAGGATTTGCCGAATTTCGCGAGCGTGTGGGCCGTGACGGTTTCGTAACTGGCCGCGTAGGATTCCGGGTCGCCCTGGTAATGGTGCTCCGTGAGGAAGTCGACCCGGTCCTTGCTCACCTCCAGGAATGGCATCCAGTAACGGCGAAAGTGCTCGCCGAATTCCTCAAGGAACGCCGGACCCGAGATCCCGCCGATTTTGACGTTGGGATTGGTTTCCGCGAGACCGTCGTGGGCGGCATTGAAGAAGCGTCCATACATCTCCCCGCCGAGCTTTGCGGGGATATAGGTGAACTGGGTCGGATCGTTCCAGGCCTGTTTGCCGCGGTTCCCTCCGGGATCGCCCGGGCCGGCGCTCAGGGTGCTGTTGCCGCGGTTGATGTGCCGGGCCCACATGAAGGGTTCGTTCCAATACTCGATGAGACGCAGATTGCTGTCCGGTCGTTCCTTCGGATCCCAGGCATTCGAACCGATTTGCGCGAACATCTTCCGGATGCCCTCCTCATAGGCGGCCCGGGTGGAATCGAGATTGGCGGGCGTGTCGTTCTTGATCTGGTCCATCCAGCTCGGTCGGGCCCAGAGATTATGGTTGGTGACCGTGAACATCACCGCATCCGTCGCGTCCGCGGCCGCCGCGATGGCCGGATCCATGCCCCGGATGCCGCCCCCCGCACCCGCCGCCATGCCGGTGTGTTCAAGCGGACGCAGGGAGCCGGGCTTTAGCAGACGGAGATATTCGATTGGATCGCCCGAGACCGGCGGGTCCTGGAAGGAGGGCGGGGTTCCTTCGAGCGAGGCGGGTTTGGCGATCTTGCCGGCGACATGGAAGCCGAACAGGGCTTTCGGGACGGATGCCACATCGTTGAGTGCCTCGAAGCGACTGGAATCAACCCGGACGGTGACGGGCTCGCCCGGCGGTTCGCCGTTGCCGCGGGCTTCCCAGCGGACGGCTTCGAGTTTCAACGCGTCGAAACGAACGGTGCCGACGCCGAACGGGTTGTTCACGCCGACTGCGATGGCATCGATCTTCGAGGGGTCGAGGAAGTATCGGGTGTTGGGTCCTCCGCCGAGGCCGGGTGACGGGGCGCCCCGCGCAAAAAGTCCAAGATCGGCGACCCAGGTCTGAGTGCCGCCCAGGAGTGGAGTGACGGTCCGGCAGGTGAACCATTGTCCGCCCCGCTCGCGGATGGCGACGGCGGCACCGACCGGCGCCGGGCCCTTCCAATCCTTGCCGGCAAAGGGTTTGTCGGAACGAACCGTCAGGCGGACTCCATTGAACTTGCGGAGGTCGACGGGTTGATCGAGGAGTTTCACCGCCCATTGGGAATCGCCTTGATCGACGCGCTCCGGCGAGGCGAACGCCGTCATTTCCAACCCGCCGCCCTTGGCTCTCGCCAGACTCGCCGCGCCGATGGGGGCGAAGAATCCGGGAGCCGCCTGGGCGCGCAGGGCGCTGGTTGGGGTTACGGCCCCGTCCGTCTCCACCACGGAGTCATTGCGCTGCTCGTATGTTCTCCATCGGCCAGTGATTTTCTGACCGGATGGCTTCGACTTGTCGGAGCGCCACGGCGGGATGGCCGCGTCCGGATCCGGCGTGTACCCGAACGTTTCGTTTGAAATGGCAAGGTCGAGCTGGATGTCGAGGAGGATCAGTGCCGGCGCGGGATCCTTGCCTCGTGCCGGGAATTGCACGGGGAATCGGACACGGCCGGTGATGGCGTTGCCTTTGCGGGTCAGCGGTTGATCGGGGTGGGCCTGGAGCGGCGCTGAGGCGCGGATGGTTTGGGCTCCGGTGTAGAGCACCTCGGCCTTGGAGGCGGCATAGTCGAAGCCTTTGTCGGTGAAGGGCAGGACCACCGAGATGGTGCCGTAAACAGTTACTGGCACCTCGCGAACCCCGCCTCCGCCGGGGATGCCACGCTTTTCAGTCGCGGTCAGCGTCATGGCCTCGGGGAGCGAAAGTTTCAGTTCTCGCGACGGTTCGGCGGGTGGTAGATCGGACGTGAAATCGCTGAGCACGATGGCGTCGCTAATCTTGAAGCGTGCGTCGGGGCCGGATCGGGGGAACTCGGCTGCAAACGAAAGAGGGGCGATGATGGAGGTCAGCGCGGCGAGGACCAACAGGCGAGGGGGCATGGTCAGGAAATGATGCGCAGCAGGCGAAGGGTGTCGAGTGCGGTGTTGGTTGGATTTTGTCCCTGGACCGTGGAAGTGCGGGAGGATCGGGGATCGAGGCGGCGGAAGACACAGAGACTTCGGGGCGGGTGGTGTGCGAGGGTTCCGCGGAACGCATGGATGTCGGCTGTGCGCTGGAAGACGGAATTCATGGGAATTCTGCGACTGGGGAGGATGCGCACTGCCACGATGTGTTTACGGGCGTTGCACGCGCAGCCGGATGAATCGTTTCGAGGCGCCCTGCATGGACGTGTTGTCGCGCACCTCGAGGAAAGTGGCGTTGTTAGTGAGCGTGGTCGTATGAGGTGCTCCACTGCTCCAAAGGGCGAGGTCCTCACTCACCTCGACCCACATCGAAACGTCGGTGGCCGCGGGGTTTCGGGCGACACCGAGCATCAGATAATCGTGGTCACCGTCGGTCGTCACCGAAATTTCAGGACTCGGGGTCGATGCGGCGTCAGCAGGATTTCCGTGCGTGCTGTATTCGAACAGGTTCGAGCGACCGTCCCGATCCGGATCGTCGTCGGGTCCCTCCTGCGCTCCGACCCCGAACTCATCGATCCAGGAATCGAACGTCGGTGTGACCGTGAGCAGGAAGGTGGTGTGGGTCGTGAGGCTTCCGTCCGTGACGGTGAGCGTGATGTTCGCCGACCCGGCCCGGTTGGAGGCGGGGGTTACGGTCACAGAGCGGTTCGCGCCCGATCCGCCAAGCCCGAGGTTGAGGTTCGGCACCAGCACGGTGTTGCCGCTGCTGACATCGACCGACAGGTTGCCGGCCGGAGTTTCATTGTCGCCCACTGTGAAGGCGATCGGAGGGGTGGGGACGTTCGACACGGTGACGGTATCAGAGATCGCACTGATGGTCGGTGGGGAGTTGGGTGGTGTCACGATCACGGCGAGGTTCTGGTACACCGTGGAGACGCCGTCGCTGGCGGCCAGTCGGAGGGTGTAGTTGCCGGCCACGCCAAAGGTTGCGGTCGTCGCCGCAGCGCTCGCATTGCCGAACGTGACATTGCCCGGTCCGGCGAGGCGGCTCCAGGCGACGCTGACGGTGGCGTTGGCGGGTTTGCCGTCATCGCTGACGCTTCCGGCCAAGACCGCAGGGCTGCCCGCGCTGGCAGCGGGCCCCGGTCCGGGATCAACCTGCGGTGCGGCATTGGGGGGGATTTCTTCAAACGCGGCGAGCCGGTTTCCCGTGATCGGTTTTTCGATGGGCGCCGAAGGGAAGGTTACACCGACGGCCAGGTTATCACCGCCGGAGCCCTCTTTCATCAGCGCCTCGATGTAATAGGGCTGGCCTGCCTGCAGGACGACACCATTGGAGGTTTGGGTGGTGAATTTGGTCCACTCCCGGCTGCTCGTGTAACCCGCCACGTAGGCGATCTTGGTCTTGTTCGCCGGGGTCGCGTCCGTGCTGAGCCAGAGTTCCGAACTGTCGTCGGATGCGATGACGAAGACATGGTTGCCGGTTTCGGCCGAAATGAAATACCCGCGCATGCGCTGGCCGTAGTTGTCGGCCACGCCGCTTGGAGCTTCGAAAAGCGCAGTGAGCGTCGAGGTGCTGTCGGGCAGACCATTGATGAACTTGCTGCTCGAAGTGAGGTTGGCGACCTCGGTGCCGGTGAGGTTGGAATAGACCTCGCGACGAATGCCAGTGCCTGCCACCGGCGCACTCACCGTCCCCACCACGATCCGGAGATCGCGGGAGCCGCTGAACTCGCCGTCATTGGCCGTCAGCCGCAGTACATAAGTGCCATTGACGGGGAAGGTGACCGTGGTGTTCGCCGAGGCGGGTGATCCAAAGGTCGCGTTCTGAGCGGGCGGTCCGCTCACCTGGCTCCACGTCGTGGTCAGGTTGCCCCAGGCCGGTTTCGCATCGTCCGCAATGGTGGCATTGAGGAGCAGGGTGTCTGTGCGGTCCAACACGCCCACGGAGCCCGACGGCGAGACGATGGTGACGACAGGGGCCGCGTTGTTGTCGTTGTCGTTGATGGTGACCGTTGCGGAAAGCACTCCAGGTTCAGCGATGCCGGTGAGCGCGCTCAACGTGACGGTGAAGGACTCGTTCCCTTCGGTGAACGCGTCGTTGTTGATCGGGACGGAAATCGTCTTGGCGACGCTGTCCCCGTCCGCCCAGTTCAGCATGCCGGTGACGGCCGTGAAATCGCTCCCCGCCAGCGCGGTGCCGTTCGAGGTGGTGTAGTTGATCGTCACGGCGCCGTAGGTGCCGCTGGCGCGATTGACCGTGAGGTTGGCTGTGGCGTTGCCCTCACTCACGGAATACCCCGTGCTGCCGAATCCTACCGTGGCGCGGGGCCGCACGGTGAGCGTGTAGTTCCGTTGCGCCGAGTTGAGCCCGTCGGTGGCGCTCAGCGTCACCGCCACGTTGCCGGACTGCGTGGAATCGGGAGTGCCGGTGAGCAGCGCCGTTCCATTGCCGTTGTCGGTGAGAGCGAGCCAGACCGGGTGGGTGCCGAGTGTGAAAGTGATGGGGTGACCGTCGGCATCCGACGCCGTGACATTCGCCGAGTAGGCAACGCTTACAAAGGCATCCGGGAGCGAGCTGGTTCCGATCACGGGCGGCGTGTTGCCGCTGGCGGGAACGAGCAGGAGGCTCACCGCTTGATAGGTGGTGTAAGTACCATCGGTCACCTGAAGCGTGCCATTGGCGGTCCCGCTCGCAGGCGGGACGCCCGCGAGTGTGCCGGTCCCGTTGGGGCCTGGCGTGAAGGCCAGCCACGCGGGCAGCCCGGCCGCCGAAAGCGTTAGATTCGCACTGGCGGTGTCGGCGTCGGCGGTAACTACGTCGTAAGTGAACGCCTGGCCGACCACGGCCTGGGTGGGAGCGGCGGATGCGAACGTGGGCGGAAGTGACGCAGCGGTGGAGTTCCCGGAGATTTTCAAGTCGTCCAAGTTCCAGCCGAACGATTCCTGAGTGGCATCCGACTCGATGCCGAAGCGGAGGTAGAGAGTGGCCTGTCCGGCGGCGCCCGCCGGGAGGTTGATGGACACGTTCTGCCAGTCGGCATCGGTGACTGCAGAGCTGTTTACGAAGAGGGAGGACCAACCGGTGCCGTTGCCGGACCACTCAATCCGCGCGTAATCCGCGTGCCGGCTGCCGGGTGCTCCGCTCTGGTTGTATGCCACGCCCAAGAATCGTTGAAAGGAAAGGCGGATGCCGGTGTAGCCGACGGTGCTCACCGTTGGCAGCATCACGCGACGCGCGGGAGACAAGCTGGGCTCATACATCGAGGCGAGCTGGTAGCAGAGCGCGTTGGCCCCGCCGTACGCCGAGTCCGGTCCCGCCGGGGTAAGTCCGGATTTTGTCGGAGAGCCAACGGTCCATCCGCCATCCAGCGTGAGCCCGCCGGAGCCCGCCTCGAAGCCGTGGGTGTAAAGATCCACGCCGGCGCCTGTGGCTCCGCCCTGTGGCAACAGGAAGGCGTTCGGCAAACGCGATTCTGTTCCATCTGGATTTCGCACGACGACGTCCCAGTAGCCTTTGGCGAGCGTTGCGGTGTCGAACCGGCACCGGATGGACGAGAGGGCGGCATTCCCGCCGAGTTCCTCGCCGTAGGCCTCGCCGTAGGCCTCGCCGTCCGGCGAACCGGCACGCCGCAGCTCGACGCTCGAGCCGAGCAGAAACCCCGTGCCATTCACGGTCACGACAAAATTGTCCGTTGCATTGCCGGTCGACGGGGAGATTCCGGTGACGTTGGCGCTCACCGGGTCGGTGCGCCCGGCGCCGGCCGTGGCGAATGAGAAGACCTGTTTGCTGCCGGACAACGTGCCGTTGTAGGTGATCTGGACCGTGTAGTTTCCGGCGGCCGGTGTGGGGATGTAGATCTGCTCGATGTTGTCCGTGACATTGTCGCCGGTGGTCGCCGCGACCCCTCGCAAGTTGTCGTCGTACGCCGCATACGTGCCGTTGCCGGTGGTGAACGGCATCACGTACGGGTAGTAGGTCGTGCCGGTGGGGCCGATGAGGCGAAGATTGAGGTTGTTGACAACTCTGGGGGTCCGGTCGGTGGAGGTGGAGCCCTGGCCAACGCCCGCGGGGTCCGTCCACGAGAGGGTTGCGCGGATCGGGCCCGAGCCGTCGTAGGTGTAAGTCCAGGTGCGGTTCTCCCCGGTGTTGAGGGTGTCCTCGACCACCACGCGCGACCTGGGATCGTCCGCGTAACGGCGCAGGATTTCGGCGGCCTTGCGAACATTGACGATGCCCCAGCCGTAGGAATAGTCGGGCCCGGTGTTGCCCCGATCATCCGCGGTGTTCGCCAGCAGCGCCTTGAGGGTGGAGGCCCGCAGGAAATTGCCCCGGAAGCGGTTCCGGAAGTAGTCGATCAGCAGGACGGTGCTGCCCGAGGCATTTGGCGTCGCCATGGAGGTTCCGGATTTGGTGCTCGTGCCGCTGGTGCTGTCGGCGGAGGTCAGGCTCTCGCCATTGGCGGCCAGGTCGGGCTTGATGCGGCCGTCGAACGACGGACCGCGCGAACTGAACCCGGAAACACCCCCGCCCCCCGTGTAATTGCCGGTCGCGTTGCGCGTCACGTCGCTCACCGACGCCATCGTCACCACATTCTTCGAGGCGGGTTCGTCCTGTCCGAGCGTGGAGAACGAACTGCCGTCATTGGAAGCCGCGTAGAAATGGATGTAGTACGGGTAATCCCAAAGGGACTGGTCGAAACTCTGTGCGCTGTAGGTGTAACGACCCTTGTTCGTGGTGGTGAGTCCGAGGGAGGTGGTGCCCATCACCGAACGCACCTGGGGCTGGCCCGTGACCGGATTGGCGGTGGTCATCAACTGCGCCGGGTATTGCATGCCGTAACCGGTGATATCGGAGGTGTATTGCTGGATGTGGGCCCGGATCCACAGGCGGGGCGTCATGCCGGTGAGGTTCCCGTTGAAGCCCCACCCCGTGACCGTGCCCGTCACATGGGTCATGTGCGAGCGGTCGCCCCCCGAGTATCCGGGCACCTCCGCGAGCACGATGCGGGAGCCGCCGTTGTTCGGCAGTTGGAACTCCGTGTGTTGGTAGATTTCCCCGTGATCGTTAACGTTCACATACAGCCCGTTGCCGCTCACGCTGGCTCCCAGGCTGCCGTCGAAACTCGGGTTCATGCGGACCAGGTTCGCCCCGGTGGAGATGGCGGCATTCACGTTCTGGGTGAACCGATACAGCGGGCGCACGCCGTCAAACCCGATCAGTGCGAAGCCGCGTCCATTTTCATCGGTGCCCGCGATGGCGATGCCGATGTGTTCGCCTCTTGCCAGGACCAATGCCGCCTGCATGGCCTCCATGCGTTCCAGCCACCGGGTGTACGTGGAGGCCGAATCCTCGCTCAGTTCCCGCCCATAACCGGCGCGCTCGGCCAGGACCGCCTGGGCAAAGCGTTCCCGCTCACTCGGATCAATGTCTGGATGTGCCCGGCGGAATTCGGACAGGGCGGCGCGGTGACCGGCGGGAAGGCGGCCCGCGTAGTCTTCGATGCGTGGAATGGCGGTTGCCCATGGCCCCTGGGGCTCGCGCGCTTTCGCCGGGGCGGGAGGTGCGGAGGGCGGTTGGCGCTCCGGCGTCGCGTCAGCCGGAGGCGCCGCGTTGGCTGTCATCGGACCGTTGGGGGTCGGCCCCGACGTCGGTTCGGCGCCGACGGATGGCGGGCCGGATGATTCGGGGACAGCAGCTTGCTCGTTCCCGGGCGACGCGGACCCATGGGTCGTTCGGTTTGCCGAGCCGGACGGGGGCGAGGGATGTCGCCCGGCCAGCCAAATCGAGAGTCCGATGGCGGCTGTAACGAGCAGCGGTAGGGCGATGGGGCGTCGGCTCAAGGCTGTGGGGGAGTCGGCCCGCGGATCGCAGAACCGCCCTACAACTAGCCGAATTGAATCGGGTTCGCAACTGAGGTCCCGCCTCTTCCTGCCCGAGGAGCGTGGCTGATCCTGCAATCCCGGGAGGGCATGGCTGTGCGCTGTGGGTTGAAAGCCGGAATTCTTGGGAATTCCGCTACAGGGCACGCGTCACTTCCCAGCCGGATCGCGCGAGTCGAGGACTCCCCCACGTAGCGGAAGTCGCCAAGACTTCCGGGGGCGGGTGATCGGGTTGTTTTCCCGATGCAACCGCTTTGTGGAAATTGCCGCGAACGTTACACTGATCGGCGATGCCAGATCCCGCGGACCGACTGAACCAACCCGTCACCTCGGCCATGCGCCCGGATCCGGCCACCTTGCGGCAGGATTTGACGATCACGGAGGCGTTGGTGCAGATCCGGGAACGGGGTCTCGGCGAAAAGGTGGTCTATTTCTACGTGGTTGACGGCGGGGGCCGATTGACGGGCGTGATTCCGACGCGGCGGTTGCTCACGGCCCCCGTCGACCAGCGGTTGGAGGAGGGGATGATCCGCCGGGTCGCTGCGATCCCGAGCGACGCCACCGTGCTGGAGGCGTGCGAAGCCTTCATCCTTCACAAGTTCCTCGCGTTTCCGGTGGTCGATGCCGACCGCAAGGTGATCGGGGTGGTGGACGTCGGGTTGCTGAGCGAGTCGGCGTTCGACATCGCCGAGCGCGAACAGACCGATTCCCTGTTCGAGGCCATCGGCTTTCATGTGGCGCAGGTCCGCGACGCCTCGCCGTGGCGCGCCTTCCGGTTTCGCTTTCCGTGGCTGCTGGCGACAATCGGGAGCGGAACGATCTGTGCGATGTTGACCGGCGCGTTTGAGCTGACGCTGACCAAAAGCATCGTGCTGGCCTTTTTCCTGACGTTGGTGCTCGGGCTGGGAGAGAGCGTGAGCATCCAATCGATGACCCTCACGATTCAGGCGTTGCGTGTGGCGAGGCCGACGCTGGCCTGGTACCTGCGGGCTTTTCGGCGAGAAGCGGGCACCGCCGTTCTGCTCGGAGCCGCCTGTGGATTGGTGGTGGGCTTGATCGTGTGGGTATGGCGGGGAACCGCCCTGGCCGGGGTCGCCATCGGGTCGAGCATCCTGCTGGCCTTGTGCGCTGCATGCTTTTTCGGACTGACGGTCCCCGCCGCCCTGCACGCCCTGAAACTGGACCCCAAGATTGCCGCCGGTCCCATCACGCTGGCGTTCACGGACATTCTGACGCTGTTCTTCTACTTCGGTGTGGCCGCGCTGGTGTTGTAGGGGGCCGGGTTGATGGGCCGTCCCGACTTTGGAGGGCAAAAGATACACGCCGTGCGGGCCGCGTGCCGTGATGGCGGCGACCGTGCGGACGAGTTGCTCGCTCGCTCCGGTGGGGATGAAAGCGCCGATTTCGATGGTCGCCTTCAGGCAAGCGCCTTGCCGCCGCAGTCGTGGCCGGTGATGGCCATAAATTTCTAGCGTCGGAGTGTGAGCAGATTGAGCGGATGTCGCACGGCTTTGCGATAGATGGAAAAATCCGAGTCAATCGTGCAGATGACAGAACGCGGGTGCATCTCCGCCATTCGCACCACACACGCGTCCGCCAGTGACACGGGGCCATGCGACCAGCGAACCGGTATCGAGCACGATGCCATCCGCTTTAGGCACGCCCGAAACCCTTCATGTGCTTTGGATTCGGTGATAAATCGCCCACGCCGCTGTTCACGATTCCGCAGCCGTCCGCAAAGCGTTTCGAAGGCGTTTGCCGGGGGGCGCTGGCGGGTTCGGGAGGATCCAGCAGACGAGTCACGCCTTCGAGCACAAGTTGGCCCTGAAGGCGGCTGACCGGCTCCTGAAGATCGCCGAGCGACGGGCGAAGATAATGGGCATTGATGCTCCTGAGCGGGTTGAGGCCGCGTTCCGGGATCTGCGGGAGTCCGGGATTGGCCCGGCGGCGGTGTCTCCGCTCCTACTGGGAATCGCGAGGGGCCGGGAAGCGGGTGGGGGAATGGATTCGACCTGTCCGGGCTGAACCGGGGTCTGCGGTGTAATCCCCTTACGTCACTTACGTCAATATGGGGTAAGTGCCGGGCCATCGACACGACCTTCATATCGACCTTCGTGTGGTGTTGCAGGTCGATCTTCTCGAATTCCCCCCCCCCGCAAGTGGACGGGGAATTTGCCCTAAGAGATTAAAATAGCAGAGCAAATCAAAGCCCGTAATGTTGAACCTGCTGCGCCGGGGAAAAGCCGGGATCGGCCAACCGGTAACTTGTGCTCCTTCCTCCGCCCTCCTCCTGCGCCAGAATTCCACGATCCAGCAGGATCTTTATGTCCCTCAGTGCCGTATCCCATTCATCGCATCGCGTGCGGCGAATATGGCATCTATTTGCCGCAAAGGCAAGAATCACCGCAAATAGCGCGGCGAAAAGTGCCGCATTCACCGCATGGGGATGGATCGGCTGCTGAGGCTGCCCAGCCACACGGGGAGGGTATCGCTCGCTACGATAGGGCCGGTCCGACCAGGGCCAATCTCGCCGACGGGTACAGGCGCTTGGGGTCTGGTCGATGAGACTTCGTGGAACGCCATGGGCCGCCCTGGATATCGGGTTCCGGCGGGTCGGCGGCCGGACGAGGCATTAAGGTCGGTCAGGGTCGCCGAATCGCGATTTCGAGGCCGTCGTGCGCCCCACGAGTGCATAGCAGGTGCATAGCGGAAGAAATTTCCGATGCGTCAGATAAGTCACAACTCATTGCGGCTCAGTTGCCTGCCTCGCAAGGACTCGAACCTTGACAAAGTGATTCAGAGTCACTTGTGCTACCATTACACCACGAGGCAATCGCGGAGCGGAATTGATCGGGAATTATGTGGTCGAGTCCGCGGGGGTGCAAGCGTTTCTGGAGCGGTTTTGGCCGATTCCGGCAGGATCGGGCAGGGTGGGTCGGGGAGAAACGAGCGGCGGGGCATGATTCGAAGTGGGTGACGATCCGCGGAACCAGCTGTTCTGTTGTGCACGGGGGCAGCCGACCCCGGCCAGTCGGGGGTGACCCCGTCCTGCTTTTCCCCGGCTTCAACGGAGCTCCCAGACACTTGGGGTTACGCCTCGTGCGGGTGGGTGCGACCCGGGTGCGCTGGCCTTGCGGGGAGGGTTGCTGATTGCGAGCGGAGCGGGAGTCGCAGTAGACGCGGGATCGCCGGACACATGAGACAGCCCGGCCCCGCAAGTGCGGGACCGGGCTGTCGGTGCGATCGGTTGCTTGGTTAGGCGGACCGGGTCGTTTGGGAGTGGATCAATAATCCATTCCGCCCATGCCGCCGCCGCCGCCGGGGGCGGGAGCGGGCTTCTCCTTTTCGGGGATCTCGGTGATGAGGGCCTCGGTGGTCAGGAGCAGGCCGGAGATGGAGGCTGCGTTTTGGAGCGCGGAGCGGGTGACCTTGGTCGGGTCGACCACGCCGGCTTTCACGAGGTCGGTGTATTCACCGGTGGCCACGTTGTAACCGTCGTTACCCTTGCGCTTCTTGACTTCCTGCACAATGAGGGCGCCTTCCTGCCCGGCGTTGTCGGCCAGGGTGCGGAGGGGTTCCTCGATGGCGCGCGAGACGATCTGTGCGCCGATGGCTTCGTCGCCTTCAAGCTTGAGGGCGTCGAGTGCCTTCTGCGCGCGGATGAGCGCAACGCCGCCGCCGGGGACGATGCCTTCCTCGACCGCTGCGCGGGTGGCGTGGAGGGCGTCTTCAACGCGGGCTTTCTTCTCCTTCATCTCGGTCTCGGTGGCCGCGCCGACATTGATGACGGCAACGCCGCCGGCGAGTTTCGCCAGGCGTTCCTGGAGTTTCTCGCGATCGTAGTCGGAGGTGGTCTCCTCGATCTGACGGCGGATCTGGCCCACGCGTCCCTGGATGTCGGAGCTCTTGCCGCCGCCTTCGACGATGGTGGTGTTCTCCTTGTCAACGACGAGGCGCTTGGCCTTGCCGAGGTCGTCGAGGGTGACGTTCTCGAGTTTGATGCCGAGGTCTTCGGTGAAGCAACGCCCGCCCGTGAGGATGGCGATGTCTTCCATCATGGCCTTGCGGCGGTCTCCGAAGCCGGGGGCCTTGACGGCCGCGACCTGGAGGGTGCCGCGCAGCTTGTTCACCACGAGGGTGGCGAGGGCTTCGCCTTCGACTTCCTCGGCGATGATGAGAAGCGGTTTGCCGGTCTTGGCAACCTTTTCGAGCAGCGGGAGCAGGTCCTTGAGGCTCGAGATCTTCTTCTCGTGGATGAGGATGTAGGCGTTCTCGAGGATCACTTCCATCGCTTCGGCGTTGGTCACGAAGTAGGGCGAGAGATACCCCTTGTCGAACTGCATGCCCTCAACGACTTCGAGGGTGGTCTCGATCGACTTGGCTTCCTCGACCGTGATCGTGCCGTCCTTGCCGACCTTGTCCATCGCGTCGGCAATGATCTCGCCGATGGTGGAGTCCCAGTTGGCGGAGACGGTGGCGACCTGCGCGATTTCGGTGCGGTCCTTGACCTTCTTCGAGATCCGTGCGAGCTCGGTCACGATGGCCTCGACGGCCTTGGTGATGCCGCGCTGGAGCGAGGTCGGGTTGGCACCCGCGGTGACGTTCTTGAGGCCGGCGCGATAGATCGCTTCGGCCAGGACGGTCGCGGTGGTGGTGCCGTCGCCGGCGACGTCGGAGGTCTTCGAAGCGACCTCACGCACGAGCTGGGCGCCCATGTTCTCGTAGGGGTCCTCGAGCTCGATCTCCTTGGCGACGGTCACGCCGTCCTTGGTGATCGTCGGAGATCCGTATTTCTTGTCGAGGATCACGTTGCGACCGCTCGGCCCGAGGGTCGCTTTGACCGCGCGGGCGAGCTTTTCCACTCCGCGAAGGAGGGCCTGCCGTGCGGCTTCGTCAAACTGCAATTGTTTTGCTGCCATTGTGTGAGTTGAGAGTAGGTGGTTGGGAGTTGGGTGACTTGAGGCGGATCAACCGAGGATGCCGAGGATGTCGTCCTCGCGCATGATGAGGTAGGTTTCGCCGTCGATTTTGATTTCGGTCCCGCCGTATTTGGAAATGAGGACCTTGTCCCCCTTCTTAACGGTGAACTCGATCTTCTTGCCGTTATCGTCGAGTTTGCCGGTGCCGAGGGCGATCACTTCGCCTTCCTGCGGTTTTTCCTTGGCGGTATCGGGGATGATGATCCCGCCTTTTTTGACTTCCTTCTCATCGAGCGGCTTGACCAGCACGCGGTCGCTGAGGGGTTTGACGTTCACTGCCATGGTGTATCTCTGTTTCCTTGGTTATGGGTTTGGGTTGCGTGTAATGACCGCCGTCCGCAAACCGGGCGAACGACGGATGTGTTGAAAAACATCAGCTCTTTTTCTTGTCGTCATCGACGACCTCGAAGTCGGCATCGACCACCCCGTCGTCCTTCGCCTTTTGCGGACCGGATTCTTCGTCACCGGGTGCGGATTCGCCGGGCGTTTCCTTCGCCTTGTCGGCCGCCGCCTGACGGTAAAGTTCGGCGCCGACCTCCTGGAACCGGGTCTGGACGGTGTCCAGAGCGGACTTGATGGCGTCGGTCTCGTCGCTATCGAGTGCCTTGCGGAGTTCCTGGGTCGCCTCCTCGAGGCCCTCGCGTTTGTCGGCCGGGAGTTTGTCGCCGTAATCCTTCATCTGTTTCTCGACCTGGTAGGCGAGATTGTCGGCGGTGTTGCGCAGCTCGATCTTCTCCTTGGCCTTCCGATCATCGTCGGCGTGTGACTCGGCGTCCTGGCGCATCTTCTCGACTTCCTCCTTCGAGAGACCGCTGGAACCGGTGATCGAGATCTTCTGTTCCTTGCCGGTCCCGAGATCCTTGGCGCTGACGTGCAGGATGCCGTTCGCGTCGATGTCGAAGGTCACCTCGATCTGCGGCGTGCCGCGCGGGGCGGGCGGGATGCCGTCGAGATGGAACGTGCCGAGCTGCTTGTTGTCCTTGGTAAACTGACGTTCCCCCTGGACGACCTTGACCTCGACACCCGGCTGATTGTCGGAGGCGGTGCTGAAGAGCTGCGATTTCCGCGTCGGGATCGTCGTGTTGCGCGGGATCATCGGGGTGGCCACACCGCCGAGGGTTTCGATGGCGAGCGAGAGCGGGGTGACGTCGAGCAGGAGGACGTCCTTGACGTCGCCCCGGAGCACACCGCCCTGGATGGAGGCGCCGATGGCGACCACCTCGTCGGGGTTGACGCCCTTGTGCGGCTCCTTGCCGACCAATCCACGGGCGGTCTCGATGACTTTGGGCATGCGGGTCATGCCGCCGACGAGCACGAGTTCATCGATCTGCTTTTCGCTGAGGCCGGCGTCCTTGAGACAGGCTTTCACCGGGCTGATGGTCCGCTCGAAAAGGCGGTCGGTCAGTTGTTCGAGCTTGGCGCGGGTCAGTTTCTTCTGAATGTGTTTTGGACCCGTCTGATCGGCGGTGACGAAGGGAAGATTGATCTCGTATTCCTGCGAGGAGGAGAGGGCGATCTTGGCTTTCTCGGCCTCCTCCTTGATGCGCTGGATCGCGTCGGCTTGTTTGGTCAGGTCGATGCCGGATTCGGATTTGAACTCGGCGATGATCCAATCCATCACGGTGTTGTCCCAGTCGTCGCCGCCCAGGTGGGTGTCCCCGTTGGTGGCTTTGACTTCGAATACCCCGTCGCCGATTTCGAGCACGGAAATGTCGAACGTGCCGCCACCGAGGTCGTACACGGCGATCTTCTCGTCCTTCTTTTTATCGAGTCCGTAGGCGAGCGACGCGGCGGTCGGTTCGTTGATGATCCGCATCACTTCGAGTCCGGCAATCCGCCCCGCATCCTTCGTCGCCTGCCGCTGGGTATCGTTGAAATAGGCGGGGACGGTGATCACCGCCTGCTTGATGGTTTCACCGAGCTTCGACTCGGCGTCGGCCTTCAATTTGGCGAGGATCATTGCGCTGACCTCCGGCGGGGAGAACGTCTTGGTCTCGCCCCCCACCTGGACTTGGATGTGAGCGTCGCCGTTGGTGGCCTCGACCACCTTGTAGGGAACGCGCTTCAGCTCTTCCTGCACCTCCGCATACTTGCGGCCCATGAAGCGCTTGACCGAGAACACGGTGTTCTGCGGATTCGTGATGGCCTGGCGCTTGGCGGCCTGGCCGACCAGGCGCTCGCCGGTCTTGGTGAAGGCCACCACCGATGGGGTGGTGCGGCCCCCTTCGGAGTTTTCCAGAACGAGTGGCTCACCCCCCTCCATGACGGCCATACAGGAGTTGGTGGTGCCGAGGTCAATGCCGAGAATCTTGGACATGGTATCTACTGATGCCCTAGCAGATTCCGTTCCATGATTGTTGCCGTGTCAGAAGCGACTCGTGTACAATAGGATATGAATCACCATCGCGTTTGGAGCCGGTTACCGAAAGGCCATTCAGCGCCAATCTGGCGCAGTCGTGCCCGCTTTGAGTGACACTCTGTCGCCCAGTGATCGGGGGGGTGTTGGATCGGGGCGTGTGTCGGCGGCGGCTCAGAACCCCACCGCGATCGGATCCCGTTCCGAGAGCAGATCGACGTCGGGCAGGGTGAGCCATTGAAGTGTCCGCTGTGGGAGACCCGAGCAATCGCTGATGGCGATCTCGTCGGTGAGTTCGTTGTAACCGACGATCCAGCACGGCCGACTGGCGGCGGCGGGCGGCACCGACTGGCGTTTGGCGAGTTTTCGCCAGCCTTTCAGCGCTTCCTGCCAAAGCTGAGGATCGGCGGTGCCTGCGCGCTGGATCGTCCGGTCGTTAATGGTTTCCTCGACCAGCGGGGCATCCCAGACCGACCAGAGCAACGGAAGCCCCAGGTCGATGCTGCGTTTGAGGTTGGTTGGGCGGATCGCCTGCGGGAATCGGGCCCAGCGAAGGCCCCGGGGCCTGAGGCACTCCTCGAAACCAGTCATGACGCCGTCGATGCCCGCAAAGCCCTGCATGCCGAGAAGCTGTGAGTCGGCCGGAATCCCCAGGTAACGGAGTCCGCTTTCCGCGAGCGCCTGCGACGAAAACCCGCGTGGTCCGGGCGGCACATTGGGCATGCCGCGCAGGAGCACATCGCCGTTGGGCTGCTTTTCGACGCGAGTTCGCAGTTCCTCACGGAACAGGGCGATGTCGGCTTCCTTCAACGGGGCGATCTCGGCTTCGCGGTTCGGGATGATCCGGAAGACCACGTAGTCATCCCCTTCGGTGAGGAGAAGCAGGTGCCCGTTCCACGTCCAACCTTTGGTGTGATCCCCCTTGCGTCCTGGCGGAAGCCCCGGGCCGGCTGTCGCCGGGCCAAGCAGGCGGGCCAGGGCGAGTCGCACGGCTTCGGTATCGGTCCGCATCGCCACGGGTAGGGCCCGTGCTTGTTGGCGGACGAGCACCTCATAGGCGCGCATGGCCCGGTGACCTGCCACGGGAGCTGGCATCGCCGCGGTGACCAGATACGGCTTGTTCGCCAGGAGCAGCGCCAGACGCACGGGGGCGGTCGCGTTGCCCGAGAGCGTGACGGTGGAGGGGCGGACGCCGAACCAGCGGACCTCGGGCTGTGGGTATTGCCGGTAAACGCGATCCAGCGGGGTCTCGGATTCGAGCGGTAGGAGGAGGCGGGCTGCGACCGCCTGCGGTGCGTCGTCCCACAGACTATCGTCTTCCCAGACCGGCATGCCGAGTGCGGCGTTCAGGTCGGTGAACGTCGGGACGGGGGTTTCGGTGGCTGCCGGACCGCTCGCGGGGGCGCCGGCGATCATCACCGTGAGAAATGCCGCCCGGGCCAGGCGGGGGAGCAGGGTGAAGCG
>Ga0163150_10004793_pt1 | contig 17818 bp, 19 predicted proteins | sample OliLakLV19P2IB_FD_148628 | JGI IMG/M metagenome (GOLD analysis project Ga0163150, IMG submission 148628) | Freshwater microbial mat bacterial communities from Lake Vanda, McMurdo Dry Valleys, Antarctica - Oligotrophic Lake LV.19.P2.IB | ecosystem: Environmental > Aquatic > Freshwater > Lake >...
CCTCTCCCCTGCCCCTGCCCCTGCCCCTGCCAGTCGGCCCAAAAAAGATTTCCTGGAGGCTCCCAGCAGCAACGGTCTCCCCCACTTTTGGAACCGGCCCATTTCCGCCAACAGTTTCAGGTTGTCTTCCAGCGATTTTCCGAACCCGATTCCCACATCCAAAACCACCCGGTCCCGATGAACGCCGGCCTGGTCCAGGACTTCAATCTGCCGCTGAAAAAACCGGTCCAGATCGGCCATAATATCCTCGCAATCTGTGTCCAGCTGCATGGTTTGAGGAGTTCCACGCATGTGCATCGCAACATAGCCAGCGCCCGAAACCGCCACGACCTCCAACATCTGAGGCCTGAAATGAGAGGCGGAAACATCATTCACAATCGCCGCCCCGGCCTCCACCGCCAGTCTTGCCACCTCCGGTTTCATGGTGTCGATCGAGATGGGGACCGTGACCTGATCCCTCAACTTTTCGATCACTGGCAGCACCCGTCGCAATTCTTCCTCCAAACTCACCTCCGGCGCGAATGGACGTGTGGATTCTCCTCCGATATCCACAATGTGCGCCCCTTGCTCAATCAGTTCGTGCGCCCGCGTCACGGACAAGCCTGTATCTGTGTAACGCCCTCCATCACTGAAAGAGTCGGGAGTCACATTCAGAATGCCCATCAACAGGGCCGGACCGGGAAATTGGAACTCGAAAGTTCGGGCCGAAAATCGCATGAATCCACCCTTTTTACCGGCACCTCAATCTGTGGCTCCCAGCTTGTTGCAATATTTGTTACTTGCCACAACTCACTATCCCGCCACAGTTTCGACAAAGTCAATAATTCTTGAATCAGGAAGGAAAATCGGCCCGAACCACTTTCGACCAGCGGGGGTGAAGCAGAAAAAAACGATACCCGCCAACGACCGCGACAAAAGCAGCGGCACAGGCGTAAAAGCTGTAACCTTCGTGCAACGGAATCCAGAATCCTTCCAAAGCCAGATCGAGAATGACGGTTCCATGAAATGCCAAGTCGTAGTTGGATGCAAAATAACGGCGGCTCAAAGCGCACCGCAAAACCACTCCAATCAGAAGAAGACCTGCGGACGTAGTCATCCAGTTGGGGATTGAGCCGTGGGAAAGCCAGATATGAAACAAAGCCAGATAGGCAAGGAACAGGAATAAACTGAACCACCAATGTTTTATCACTCTGATCATGTTTTTAAACGGTCCTTCCCAGGACAACGACGATGTCACAAAAGTTCCCCATAAGTTCCAATTACCGGCAGCCCGACCCGGCCAAGATAATAGAAACCATCGACCTGTTCCAACGCCGGGCACAGGAACGGTTTCCAGAGGCTGGATTGAACCGGCTGATCGCTGAACTCCGTGAAATCGCCAGCGAATCGGTCGCCCGCACCGAATAGATTCAAAAACCAAATCTGCCGCTCCGGGCTGCGAGCACCCTGTTTTCGCTTGTGGTCATCCTGCTGCTGACCCGGCTTCTCACGAATTTCAGTCTGCCACAGGTGTCGGACATGCTCAATTTTATCCAGTTCATGGAGGCATGTCTCAGCTCCGTGGTTTTCATCGGAGCTACCATTCTGTTTCTGCTGAGCTGCGAACGCCGCCTGAAAAGGATGAAGGCATTACAGGGATTCGAAGACCAGGTCGTTTTGGATGCAGTGGATGAAATCGAATCTCTCAGCGCCGGGTTGAGCCGTAAAATCTGACAGAAAATCGCCGTGCTCGACCGTTATCAAAAGTAACCCGAACTGTCTTGAACCAGTCACCGCCGCCGCTAGAGTGCCTCCGTGAACCAGTCCTCGCACCTCGTCATCTCTGAAATCATCACCCCGCACGCCATCGAACTGAATCTCCCTGGGAACAGCCGTGAGGAGGTCTTGAAAAAGATGGTGCAGAACCTGCCGCAGATGTCCGAGAATCTTGAATGCCAGGAGTTGCTTTACAAAGCCTTGATCGAACGGGAAAAACTGCACAGCACCGGCGTGGGTGACGGGATCGCCCTGCCCCACTCCCGCAATGTCATCGTCGGTCTGGTGGACCGCCCATGCATTCTTTTTGCCCGGCATAAAAAGGGAATCCCCTTCGGTGCCGTCGATGGAAAACCGGCGCATCTTTTCTTTCTGCTTTTGTCACCGACCGTGACCCAGCATCTGGCGGTCCTGGCCAAGATCAGCCGCATCGTGCGTCAGCCGCGACTTCGCGATCAACTCATGGTGGTTGAACGACCGGAGCAGGCGCTGGACGCCATTCGGGAAGCCGAAAAATTTCTTTAATGGTTAACCCCTAACTTCCCCCTCAAATCCGTTTTGCCTCAGCGCCTCATATAAAACGAGCCCGACACAATTCGAAAGATTCAGCGAACGTGATTGCGGATTAAACATCGGGATTCTCAACCAGTTTTCCCGGTGATGTTCCAAAATCGAGGTCGGAAGACCCGCCGTTTCCCGGCCGAACACCAGGTAATCGTCCGGGCTGAATCGCGCCTCGGAATAGCGGAGCGGGCCTTTTGATTCAACCATCCAAAGCCTGGAACCGGTCGGAACCGCCTCCACAAATGCCTGCCAGTTTTTCCAGCGATGCCAGACAAGCTGTTCCCAATAATCCATGCCCGCACGCTTGAGCTGCTTGTCGTCCAGTTGAAACCCAAACGGTTCGACCAAATGCAAAACCGAACGAGTGGCGGCACAGAGCCGGGCCACATTGCCGGTGTTTGGCGGAATCTCCGGTTCCACGAGAACAATGTTCATCAGTAAAAAACCTTCCACAAAACCAATCCATGCGCCGGCGCGGTCATGCCTGCGGATTTTCGGGCTTTGCTTTCGAAGATCGCATCCATCTCCGTCACCTGGATTTTACCCTGCCCGATCTGCACCAGCGTCCCAACGATTCCGCGGCACATTTTATAAAGAAAACCGTCCCCCCGGATCACGATGGTCAAAAGCGGGCCTTTCCGCGTGATGGAACATCGGGTCAATGTCCGGACGGTGTCTTCCGTGACATAATTCCGGTTCGCCGCGAAAGACCTGAAATCATAGTTTCCGACAAATCGTTCGGACGCTTTTTTCATGGCTGCGAGATCGAGCGAAAGCGGAACGTGCCATGCGGTTTTGCGCAATAACGGATTCATCGACGGCAGATTCCAGATGAAATAACGGTATTCTTTCCCTCTCGCATCAAATCGGGCATGGAACTCCGCAGAAACCCTAGTCACCGACATGATCCGGATGTCTTCGGGAAGATGCGCATTGATCGCCAGAATCAGTTTGCGTTCTTCCATCCGGAATTCGGACGCGAGAATTTCCACATGAGCCACCATTCCCAGGGCATGAACCCCGGTGTCGGTCCGGCTGGAACTATGAAGCCTTAACGGTGTGGAAAAAATCTTCGCGAAGGCCCGTTCAATGATCTCTTGAACCCCAGTCCCTACTTTCTGAACCTGCCAGCCTTCGTAAGCGCCGCCATCATAGGCGATGACGAGTTTAAATTTGATGGTAGCCGGATTCGTCACGGTTCAGGTGATGAAACTGTCGAGATAACTTTGAAGCAGAATCGCCGCAGCCGTCTGGTCCACCTTTTCCTTCCGCTTGTCACGGCGCACGTTCCCCTCGATCATAAAACGGTTGGCCTGTGCCGAGGTCAGCCTTTCATCCCAGGTCTTGATCGGGACACCCACCGTTTCATGAAGCACCGCCACGAACTCCCGCACCTTGAGCGCCGCAGACCCGTAACTCCCGTCCATGTTTCTCGGCAGTCCCACCAGAATCAACTCCACCTCTTTCTCCTTGATCAATTGTTTCACTCGATTGACGAAGGCCTGGAACGGTTCGGCGGGAAAATATTCCAGCGGCAGCGCGATCATCTTGCCTTCATCACTGATGGCCAGTCCCATTCGTTTGCTGCCGTGATCGATCGATAAAACTCTCATCTTAAAAAATCAAAGTGTTGTGAAAACTTTTCCCGCAGCTTCAATGGTCTTCTCTATTTCGCGCCCTCCATGAGCCGCAGAAAGGAATCCCGCTTCAAACTGGGATGGCGCGAGGTAAACCCCTTCCTCCAACATCCCGTGAAAAAAACGGCGGAACTTTTCCCGGTCGCTTTTCATCGCGTCGGCAAGGTTCCGGATCGGTTGATCGCAAAAATAGGAGCAAAACATCGATCCGAAACGATAAAACCGGACCGCCACCCCCGCTTTCCTTGCCGCTGTTTCCATCCCCTCCTGCAACTGCGCTCCGCCCTGTTCCAAAGCCGCATAAACTTCCTTGCTCCGCAATTCCCTTAAAACGGCCAGACCGGCCGAAAGCGCGAGCGGATTGCCGCTCAAGGTTCCCGCTTGATAGACAGGCCCCAGCGGAGCCAGCATGTCCATGATGTCACGGCGTCCACCAAAAGCCCCGACCGGCAGGCCGCCTCCGATGATTTTTCCAAAACAGCTCAGATCCGGTTTGATCCCCATGATCTCCTGGGCTCCACCCCATGCCAGCCGGAACCCGGTCATCACCTCGTCGAAATAAGCAGCGCACCATCTTCCTCGGTGATTCTTCGCAACTCCGTCATGAACTCCGGGTCGGGAATGAACAAACCGGCGTTTCCCGGAACAGGTTCCACGATTACAGCCGCAATTTTTCCAGGATACTGCGCAAAAGCCGCCTTCAAAGGTTCCACCTCGTTGAACGGAAGCGAAAGTGTGTGTTCGGAAAAGGATTTTGGAACACCCGCGCTGTCGGGATGCCCGAACGTCAGGGCACCCGAACCGGCTTTCACCAAAAGACAGTCTGCGTGGCCATGATAACAGCCGTCGAACTTGATGATTTTGTCGCGACCGGTGAAACCCCGCGCCAGCCGCAATGCGGACATCGTGGCTTCAGTCCCAGAATTGCACATCCGGACCTTCTCCACTGAAGGGACCGCTTCGCAGATTAGCCTGGCCATTTCGAGCTCCAACGGATTGGGCACACCAAAACTGGTCCCCCACTCAGCGGCTTTTTGCACCGCAGAAACAATGGTGGGATGTGCGTGGCCGAGGATAGCCGGGCCCCAGGTCCCGACGTAATCAATGATTTCATTTCCATCGACGTCGTAGAGGAATGGGCCTTTGGCGCGGTTGACAAAGAACGGAACTCCGCCCACGGCGCGAAAGGCCCTGACCGGAGAATTGACTCCTCCAGGAATAAAATTCAGGCATTCGCTAAATAAAGACTCCGACTTGGGCCGTGAAATCATCGGTAAAAATTAACTGCGCCGAGTCAGGAAGGGCAAGGATCAGTTTGTTTCCCTTTTTTTCGCAAATTCCCCAACCTGATGGGATCCGCCCAGCAGATCATACCAAAGCACGATCACCTTCTGACCGTCGTCTTGAAGCAGGAGATTTCCTGGTGTTGCCTCATGCCTGATCGGTTCCCGGGTAAAAACATTTCTAGTCCCAGGTGAATATTTTTGTCCTATGGAATTGGTGAACTGCTCGAAGGTTGGAGGAGGCGCTGAGGTGTCTTTGGATTCAAAATTCTCGATTTCGATCAAGGCGCTCAAATGCATGAGATCATTCCTCACCAGCAAAGCATGTGGAAGCCGGCGAACCTCGGCCGTGGTGCAAAGGCTGTAACGAGCCAGACCGACAGAGCCGGCAATCAAGAAAATCCAAAACGAACGATTCAAACATTTTTCCCAGCCGAGCCTTGGGGAAATCCTCAAAATCAGCAGAAACCCAACCACGCAAATTCCGACAAACCAATTCAGTGCGGCGGTGATGCCGGCGGCCTTGCTATAAAATGTCGGGAATTGCGCCTCGTAGGGTTTCCAATCAATCCAGGCATCGGATTGCATTTCTTCTGATGTCAAAGTTCCACGCAATTGCGTCACCACAGGTGCCGGCATGGCCAAACGGCGAAGTTCTGGGTTTGCAATGAGGTATTCCCCGGGATCTGGCAAGGAATGGGGCAGCATCGATCGCTCCGCCTCCCCGAGTTTCGGGGTTTCCTGAGGTTCACCACAGTATTCCACTTCAAATCCTTTCGCAGCGGCCCTGCCAGGTCCGAAAACAAACAGTTGGATGTCGCATCGATCATTTCCCACACCCGTCAACGCCAGGGGATAGACCGGAGCAGGGGATTCAAAAGTAAATGACAGCGGGTGCGGCTGGCTCCGTTCCCCGGCACCAGCTGCACGATTCACACGGGCGGCGGCGAAAACCCAACCGTTTGACGCGTAATTCAAAATTGCCGGCACAGCTTCGGTGGGAACAAAAAAACCCTCCGAGTTCAGCCACTCCGTCAGGCGAAGACCGTTCGTCCCCGAGATTGTCACCGTTTCGAAAACTCCAATCGTTTCCCGGCCATGAACAATCACAGAAGTCTCGACCGAACCTGCACTTCCCCGGGCTTTCACAAATAGCGGGAGGACAAGGATTAGAAAAACTCCCAAAAGGCACAAAATAAAAACAATCCTCAGAAAAACCCGTTTCCGACTGATCGACCGATCCATTATCATGGCGCTCGCCAAAAAGAATCCACCCAATCCAATGATAAACCAAGCAGAAGAGGCTTTGTGTATGAGCCGGGGCTGGAATGTCGCGTTGAGGTAGCGGAAAAAATTGGTGGAGACCATCTCGATTTTCGGGACTGATGGAAGCGGAACGATCCAGGCGAAATTAGTTCCCGGGCCAACGAACGAAGTTTCAATCACCAACCGCTCAGTTTTGTTAGAGAAATAAAGCATCGCCCGCTGATCGGGAGTTTGAACAGAACTAACCTCCGCACGGCCAAAGACCTTGCCGTCGGCCCAGACCGCTGGAACGAGCAGGAGCATAAAAAGGCAAAACACAAACTTCGAAATCATTAATAAGATTAAAGGAGAATTGGACGTGAAAAAGAAGTTGAAACCAGTTGAGTTTCCGGTCGGACTGCGGTTCCGTGAACCGCTGCACCTTGCAAAACCTGAAAGTCCGGTGCCGCTCTCAGTCCTGTTCCATTCGCGTGAATTGGCGTCCATTGGCGGTTTCCAATAATTGGGACAATTCCGCTGTGGTTCCATCACGATTTTCTTGATCGACAGCCGTCAAACGCCGGACACACATCACCATCGCGCGAAAAATCTGCGTTGATCTGCGTCCATCTGCGGATTTATTTTCCCGCTTCCGTTCAAACTGCGGTTTTTAAGATAAAATCCGGCTCTCTACCTTCAGGTTTTGCAAAGCTCTGCGGTTCACAGAACTGCGGTCCGCCCTTTCAGCACCCAATGTCCGTGCTTGGTTTTGTCTCCAGGTCCAACTATGGTCCTCATTCGGAGAAACTCCCCTCCCCTTTTCCGCCGGGAAATAAATCGAAAACAAAATCAGTTTTGTAACGGAGGGGATGGAGGCGTTCTGTTGATACTTTCTAAAAATGAGTCCTCAAAATATTGCTCGTGTGATTGGGATCGGGGTGCTGCTGTTCGCCGCAATCCTCATGGCGTTTTCCGGCACTTACGTCGTGGAGCCGGGTTACCGTGGAGTCGAGGTGACCATGGGGCGGGTTTCTCCCACCTTCAAACCCGAGGGTTTCGGACTGAAAGCACCCTTCATCACCTCCATATATCCGACTTCCATCCGGCAACAAACGGCCGAGGACAAGGCCGATTGTTATTCCTCCGACTTGCAGCAGATCAACATCGAACTCCGGGTTTTGTTCCGTATCCCGGAAGGTTCGGTGGTTAAACTTTTTCAAGATTATCTGGGCGATCCCTTTGAGAGCCTGGTGGCACCGAGAGTTCAGGAAGCACTCAAAGAGGTCACGGCGCTTCAAAGCGCTGAACAAATCGTTAAAAACCGTGAACAGATCAAATCCCGCGCCCTGGAAATTTCGCGAAAAAAGCTGGGACAACTTCTGGTGCTGGAAGATATCGTCATTGAAAACATCGCCCTGACCAAGGAATTGGAGCATGCCATCGAAGCTAAAATGGTCCAGGAACAGGAGGCGTCCAAATCCAAATACCTCCAACAAAGGGCGCAAATCGAGGCCGACACCTCGGTGATCAAAGCGAAGGGGGAAGCCCAATCGATCGTGATCCGCGGTCAGGCGCTGAAGGAAAACCCCGCCTTTGTCGATCTGCAAATTGTCGATAAATGGGATGGTCTCACCCCCCTGGTCATCGGCGGATCCGAAAACCTCGTTCTTCCAATCCAGGATCTGGAGCGGATGCGCGCCATCAAAAGCAATGTCCAAAATCCCCAAAAACCTACGTCGGGGCCGCAACGAACCCTTTCCCGCTGATCGCATGAATCCTTCTAATTTTCCCCGGGGCATCGGGTTTGCCATCCTTGCCTGCGCCATCCTCATCGGCCTCACCACCAGCACCTACGTAGTGCAGCCTGGCACACGCGGAATCCGCGTCACCCTGGGCAAGACTTCGGATGAATTCCTGCCTGAAGGTTTTGGATTTAAGACTCCATTCATCACCACCATCATCCCCGTCCCAATCCGTCAAATAACCCAGACATTGAAGGCTGATTGTTTCTCCGCTGATTTGCAGCAGGTGAAGCTCGAGCTTCGCGTGCTTTACCGGGTTCCCGAGAAAGCCGTGGTGCAGATTTACAAGGAATTTGCCGGGGACCCATTCGTCAGCTTGATCGCCCCCCGGGTGCAGGAAGCCCTGAAAGAGGTCACGGCCATGCAAACGGCGGAGCAGATCGTGAAAAACCGGGAAGAAATCAAACAGAAAGCCCTGGCATCTGCCAAACTGAAGATCGGCGATATGCTTTGGGTGGAGGATATTGTCGTTCGAAATATTGATTTGTCCTCGGAATTGGAACGGGCCATCGAAGCGAAGATGGTGGCCGAGCAGCAAGCGGCCCAGGCCCGTTTCACCCAGTTACAGACCCAGGTCGAAGCCGAAACTGCGGTGATCAACGCCAGGGGCGAAGCCGAAGCCATCAACGTCCGCGGAGAAGCTTTAAAATTGAACCCCGCCTTTCTCAGGCTCAAGATTGTGGAACGTTGGAACGGCAAATCGCCTTTGGTGGTGCCCGCCAGCTCACAAGCAACGGCCGCCGGTTTGTTGCTGCCGCTCGGGCCAGGCGAAAAAGCGCCGTAACCTGAATATGAATCCGCGCGGACGCGCCATCATTCAAACTGCGGTTCTCATCCTGGTATTTGTCCTGCTGCTCGTTCTTTTTCCCGCCGCAGCTCGATTTGTGGAGATGGCCGCGCGTGAACTGAGATTCCTCTGGTGGCTTGTGTTATTGGTTGTCCTCGGGATCTGGTTGATCTGGGGAATCGGACGAAAGCCGAAATAGGGCCGGTTCAGCTCCACTCTCCGCAGACTGAAGAGGAATGAGCCGATTGATTTCGCTACACCAACGCATGAGGGTGTGATTAAAACTGGGTGAGGCCTCCACGGAACGCGGGTCTGTGACCCGCAGCGCTCTGCCTTGTAGAATGCATTGAAACAAGCGGCACCGAATGGGCTGACTTGTGGTGGCTTTCCAAGTGAGTTTTTACGGCTCAGAAAAGCGAGGTATCAGTTCCCGAAAAAATTCTTAAAATTTTTGGCGGGAAATTAAATTCCAATTCGCTTGAAGGATGAAACCTCAAAATAGGCGTGGTTTCAGTTATCGCGAGGCAATTCGCGGCGCATTTCATTGGTTATTTGTTGGGAACTGATGAACGTGCGTGCCGCTTGTGCGGCGAAAATGTCCGTTCCCGGGTTTGGAATGGATCATTTACGCACCGAACAAGCGGCGTGCTTTTTCCATCCGGCATCGGGAAGCAAGTCTAGTTTTTGGATTGGGCGAGTTTGGCGGGAGCGAAGGTTTTTTTGACACCCTCTGAGCCGTAACAATTCAGTTTAACCGCGAATGGACGCGAATGGACGCCAATAACGAAGGGAAAGAAGGGTTATACCAGGGCTTTCTGACACCCGGAAATCGGTCACGAAACGGTGATCATGGTGGCCGCACTATTTTGTGGCAGATGGACATGGTGTTTGCAGGTTTAACCCGCCCGGAATTCATTGTTTTTGGCAGATATCCCTTTACACTCAAAATCACCTTGCTACAAAGCACGGCACTTTCGGATGCTTTTTAACAGTTTTTCATTTATTATTCTGCTGGCGGTCACTTTTTTTTTGTTTTACCTCCCGAGGTTGAAACAATGGCAGACGCACATACTGATCGCTTCCAGCTTCATTTTTTATGCCCATGACACCCCGAGACTTTTGCTGCTGCTGATCGCTTCAATCCTTTTTAATGCTTCCGTCAGTTTCTGGATTGTCAGGAAAAAGCCGTCTCGAAAATTCCTGCTAACCGTCCTCGCAATTATTGCCAACGTCATCGTGATTGCTTTGTTTAAATATGGTCCGCTGCTTGGCTCATTGATTCCCGATGCGAAATCGACCGGAATCGGCCACTTTCTTCTTCGTCTCCCGCTTCCAATTGGAATTTCCTTCTACACGTTTGAGTCGATTAGTTTGATTGTGGATACCTACCGTGGAGGGACCAAGACTCCTTTCGTCCACGGCAATTTTTATCTTCATCTCATCAACACCACTCTTTTCGTCGCGTTTTTTCCCCATTTAATCTCCGGACCGATATTAAAGGCGCACGATTTTTATCCCCAGATCCAACCAAAGGACAGATCGGACATCCATTGGGAGAACGTCTTCAAATTACTGGTAGTGGGTTATTTTCTGAAAATGGTGGTAGCGGACAATTTGAAGGATTTGACCTTTTGGATGACTTATCCGTTTTTTCTCCCGTTATGGAGCGGGTTTTTGGTTTCCTGCCTTTTCGGTTTTTCCATCCAGATTTTTGCCGACTTTGCGGGCTACTCCCTGATCGCCATCGGGATTGCCGAAATGTTTGGCTACCGATTGATTCAAAACTTTTGTTTCCCTTACATTTCCTCTTCCCTGGCGGAATTTTGGCAACGCTGGCACATATCTTTGTCGAGCTGGCTTAGAGAATATCTCTATTTCCCCCTGGGCGGAAATCGCCGCGGTAAATTTAGGACTTATTTTAACCTGTTTTTGGTCATGGCCATCGGTGGATTATGGCATGGAGCGGCCCTGAGTTATGCCATTTGGGGAATTTATCATGGGCTTGGCCTGGCCCTGGAGAGAGCAATGGCATCAAACAAGCCTTCTCGGGTTCCATTAACCGGATTCTTCAAAGCTTTTAAAATCTGTTCGGTTTTCCTCTTTGTCACATTGGGATGGCTGTTATTCAAAATGCCGAACTTTGATCATGCAATTGCTTTTTGCCGGGCAATGTTCGCCAACTGGGGGGAGAACATCCAGTTCTCGCCGGTGATTTACATTATGGTCTATGCTTTGCCCGTTCTGATCTATCACTACTTGCACCTGTTTAAATCAAGTGCTTTTCGCGCTTTTGTCATCCGCTATCAGCATGTCATTTATGGGGCTTTGATTGTAGGAATTCTTCTCAACAGCGGCAGCCCGGGTTCATTTATTTATTTCCAGTTTTAACCGAATTTTACCTGGAAAATGAAGATGATCAAAAAATCACTTGTTTCTGCCTTTTGGATCGGAACAGTTTATCTGCTGATCATCGCGTTCTTTGGTTCTAAAAGGGTTCCATCGCTCCAAGGCATTCGTCAGGACAACTTGGTGCGGGCGCAAACAGTGTTATGGGGGGCTCACCATCCCGAAAACATCATTGTGGGCTCGTCCCTGCCAGCAATGATGGACACCAGGATCTTGGGATCGAACTTCCATTCTCTTGCCATCTCCGGTTACTCCAGCATCACCGGGCTTGAACTGCTGGAAAGAAATTTAACCTTCAAACCCAAGCGCATACTGGTTGAAGCCCAATTTCTAAATCGAAATTCCACCAAAGATATTCAGGAATCGATTGAAAGGCCGGTGATGAGTTTTTTCCGAAAACACATCAAAGGTTTCCGAGATCAATTCCGCCCGGCCACGGTCATTGCCAACAAAATCTCCAAAGTTTTTGGGAAACTTGAAAGCTGGGCAAATTCCGGTCCGCGCCAGCCAAGGATTCCGCTTAAAAATTCTGTCAGCCCCGACCTGGAACGAACCAATACTCTCAGTATTGTGGCACTTCCAAATCCAAATCCAAAACCAGCACCAAAACTGAAGCTTCCAGCCCAAATTTCACCGGAAGATGTGAAATACCCGCATCTGGTGGAATATTCGATGCATGAATTCGTTGGCTTGATTGAGACCAATCAAGTGCTGGATAATCTAAAGCTTTTAAAAAATCTTGTGAACCGTTTTGAAAAGAAGGGTGTCGAGTGCATCTTTTTTGAGACCCCAGTGCATCTCGCGATCACCAACACCCCTTTGTCCATTTTCCAGCATCAACTTTTCTCCAAAGCATTTCCCACCTCTCGATATCGATGGATCCTGCCCGAACCGGGCGTCCACTATTTTACGGCGGACGGAATCCACCTCACCGGGGATTCGATCAAACTTTACACCGATTATTTCACCAATGCGGTTGAGATTGGAGCATCCGAAAACTTACGTGAAACCAAAAATGAAAAGCCCTGAAAAACTGTGAATCTTCGCCCCTTCGCCCTGCCCGGAATTTGCAGATCTTTATTACTAGACGCGCATCAAAAACCGGCTTCGACAAAGCGATGCGATTGAATTTCATCTCACCTCTTGGTTTGGGAACTGGACAGGACAATTTTCATGATCTCAGCGGCCAGTAGATCGTGCCCCGCTTTCGTCAGATGAACATGATCGGTATAGAGAGATTCCCAATTTTTTCCATCGAAAATCTTTTTCATGCTCACAATTTCGGCGCTTTTTCCGAAATTCATTTTCAGTTCTGAATCAAGCCCCTGCTCATCAAGAAAATCCTTTCCTGTGGAGTCGCGAAACCTCGACGCCTGGGAAACCAGGATTATGGGTATGGATTGGGACCGGCATAATTCAATGCTTTTGGCAGTCCACTCCATGGTTTGGTCCTTCCACCTCGCCAGATTTTCCGCGCTGGGCGCTTCAAGTCGCCGGTTTTCCATGCCGGAAATATCTCCCGGTGCCGTCGTTTGGGGGGCATATTTTCGAAACAGCCTCTCGTTCTTCGCTTCGTAAAGCCTTCGAACGACCATGAGTTTCATAAACCAATTTTTCGGATGCCATCCGTCAAATTCATGTCGCCGTCGCTCATTGATTTCGTCATTGGACCAAAGATGGACATGCAAAACCACAAAGCCCGGCTTGTAACGAACCGCCTGTTGCAGCAATACGTTGACCCGCCTGGCACCATATCCGCCTACGGCAAGATTCCAACCTTCCGCTTTTTTTCCTTCAGCCCGCAAATGGTGGGCAATCAGGGCAGGATAAGCTTCATCAATCGGGGCATCCCCATTTCCATAATACCCGTAGGGAACTGAGTTTCCAAAAACCATGATTCGAAACATACCTGGCTCCGGAAGCATTTTATAAGTCTGGGGCCGGAAAGGACGCCCGCCCGCCTTGATCAGACTTATTGTTTCATCCATGTTTTCTTCAAAACCGGCTGTTGGATGAAAACCGTAATCAAACCGACCAGTTAAACTCTGGGCGAAGAAATATCTGGTGATGACCTCGGCACCAAAAACCAGAACGATCACCAGAACAACCGATTTGGGAATCCAGGCGCGCATCAGAATTGAAAATAAATAAATTCGTAATTCATGGAAACAGTGGTGCAGATGCCAAGCCACATGACAAGATACAGAACCGAACGAACTCCCCAGTGTAGATGCCCCATCTCCGCCTCATCACGCTGCTTCCATGTCGCCGCCTGCAACCCAAGCAGCGGAAGAGTATGGATCAAAATCCACACAACACCTTTCTGCCAGGGAAAACCTGGCCCGGCACCGCCATGAGCCAGCGCCGCGAACCAATCTTTCAGTTGATGAAGATTGTTGCTTCGAAAAATGGCCCACCCGATCAAAGTAAACGCGAACATCACAAAAATTGCTGTGCAAGTTTTCCATGCCGAAGATTTATTCTGATCCTCCAGAATTCTGAGGGAAGGGACAGCCCGATAAAGCCAAAGCAGGAATCCGTGAAAAGCGCCCCACAAAACAAACGTCCAGCTTGCCCCATGCCAAAGACCCGCCAGCAGCATGGTGACCCATAAGTTGATGATCATTCTTCGGTTCGAGCACCGGTTTCCTCCAAGCGGAATATAAACATAATCCCTGAACCATTCCGACAAGGTGATATGCCACCTCCGCCAGAAATCAGAAGGTCCTCGCGCGAAATACGGAAACCGGAAATTCATTTTCAACCGGATCCCCAACAGCTGCGCAGAACCGCGGGCGATGTCGGTGTAACCGGAAAAATCGCCATAAATCTGGAAAGCAAATGCCAGCACCCCCAAAACCGCCCAGCCCCTGTTGAGAGATGTCGAGTTGTCAAAAGCGTAGTTGGCGAGGGCGGCCATATTGTCGGCGACAAAAACCTTCTTAAAAAAGCCGACCAAAATGAGCCGGCATCCCTGATGCAAATGGGTCACGTCCCACTTCATTGGAACTTCAAACTGAGGGAGAAGATCTTTGGCCCTTTCGATTGGCCCGGCGACCAATTGAGGAAAAAAGGAGAGGTAACTGGCAAATGTCAGCAAGTCTTCAGACGGCTGGGCCTTTCCGCGATAGACATCGACAGAATAGGCGATGGATTGAAAGGTATAGAAAGAGATTCCAACCGGCAAAATGACGTGTGGCAGGGTCCATCCAAAACTAAACCCCATCTGCGTGCCTAAACCCTCAAGGGAGGCGGCGAAAAAATTGAAGTATTTGAAAAACACCAGCACCGCCAGATTGCTGAGAATGCTAAGCAGGAGAAAACCTTTGCGCCGGTCCACTTCTTTCATGTGGAAGAGAAAACGATAAAAAAGGGCGAGGAATAATGGGAAACCAAGCGCCAGCCCCAGAATCCAAAAATCGACCGGTTTCTGCACTTCCGTTGAGAAAACCCGGCATAAAAGAAGGGAGAGAAAAGGGCACGTCGCCGTTCCCACGACCATCAGCAACGGTCGCGATTTTCCTACAATCCCGAGCCCGCAAAAAAAATCCAGGGTTGTGGAGGTCATTAAAAGGGCGAGGAAACGGGCGTCCCAGACCCCGTAGAAAAAATAACTGCCAGCCAAAAGCAGGGTTAACCTTCCACGAAGCGGAATTTGCCAGTAGATGAGGACGATCAGTGCGAGGAAACCGAGGTATTGCCAGGAAACGAAGGACATACAGCCGCGCGTAATTATCCAGGTGACACAACTGATTTAAAAGACAGCCCTTGGGCCATTTGCATGTGCGGAGTATGGGAAAACATTAACAAAAGAGAAGCGGTTTATTTGCAAAAGTTGATGAACTACACCTCAACACGGCCTTGATTTCAGGTGGTCCTGGGTTTCACTTCGCTCAAACAAAGGCACCAGGTTTGGCGCTTACGACCCTTGAGGTTTCCGATCTACATGTCATCCTCGGTGTCAGATCTTACAATTCAACAAATGACAAACCTGTTTCATCCGAGCTTGTTCGGTGCGGTCCTTTTCCAAGGTCCGTTCATATCGCTTGGCGTTGGTTGCCACCACCGCGTAATTCCGCAATCCCACGGCCTTTGCCAACTCTGCCAGCTTCAGCCCACAAACTCGCCTTCCCAAATACAGCACCATGTCCCGGCCGCGGTAGCCATGCTTTTCCCGAAACTCATCCCATTTTTGTCCCTTTACTTGTTCCACGGCGATGATCACCGTTTCCAGGAGGAGCCGCGCCTCAACCAGCCTCCTGGCCCCGCGCTGTTCCTGTTCATTACCGCTCCGCCACTGATTTAAATCGGCCCTGGAACAGGTGTCCGCAACGCTGGTGGCGTCTGTTGAACCAGACCCCATAGCTGAGGTTTAACCATTGCACGGCCCGGCTCAGGTTGGGTTCAGACAATTCCAGGAGCAGGTGGTAATGATTTTCCATCAGCACAAAACAGTGCAGACGCACTCGGAAGCGCAACACCATCTCAGCGATCAGTGCGAGCAAGTGCCGTCGATCTGCGTCATCACGGAAGATCGGTTTGCGTTCATTTCCTCGGGCGGTGATATGATACCAACCGCCGACTTTCTCGATCCGTAAAGGGCCATGCCGCACAGCCTATCTCACCTTCGAAAACCTTCAATTGTTTAATTGTAAGATATGACCCCAAAGACCCTTTGTGCGCGCCTGACTCTCCGCGCAGCGGACATGCGCAGTGCGGAACGCCGGGGGCGTGACGGGCGCGAGGGCTGCGGAGCGGAGTGGCTCTCGCACAATGTCTGATATGCCATGTAGTGAGCACGGCGCAGCAGTGGGTGTGGACACCGTGCAGGCTCAGGCGCGCACCCCGATTCCAATTTTTATCCATCTATCGGGGGAGCACCGTAGCCGGAACGGTGGCCACACTCTCTGCGGAGTCCGCGCGCAACGGTGGCCGGTGGAGGGGACCCTCTGGGGAGGAGCCGGAGGCCAACAGGGTATATCACGACATTGTGCGAAGACACAGAGCGCAAGCAGCACGAGTGACCGGCGCGTCCCCGGCTTTCCGAACGGAGCAATTCCTTTCTCGCGCCGTTCAATCTCATTGGAGCAAAGCGAACCCTCTTCTCTCTGCTCATTGTTCAATTGTTGAATGTCGAGACTCGCCCCAAAGAACTAACGCGCTCTTTCACTGGAACTGAATCGGCAGTCGACGCTCCAGGGCACTAGCCACCAAACTCTGCAAACGTTCGAGGAGAAACTCGCCATCCGCATCTATGAAGGACTCAAAGGCGTTTTGCGGATTAATCCCCACCGACTTTGCAACCAACTTTTGCCAGTCCGACACGAACATGATTGCCGGCTGCTGTTTCAAGGCAGTGGCAATAGCGGAAAGCTCGCAATTTAGCATCTCGCATTGCACGACCGACCATTCACCGTCGCAATCAGAATGCAGAACAAATGTTGGAAATTTAGACCCAGGCTTTCCAGCCTCGAGCTCACCAGTTATATAATCACGAAGTGCGTTGTAATCCGCGTAGGGTCCAACGTCGACTCCGGCAACATCTTTGTTTCCGTCAAAAATACACAGATAAAGTCCCATTTAAACTTTCTCCACTCGGACAGTTTTTGGCAGCTCCTTCATAAGATCTCGAAGCGTGTTATCAAGCTGACAGTGCTTAGGAATAGTAATCACTAGCCTCTTCCTCGTTTCGACCGCTTTGAACGCGAGCAACCTGATTTGATAGGTGGCACGAATTGTGGAGACATTCTTAATGAGGATGATTTTGTCGAACGTCTCGGCGTCAGCGCGCGCGCCACAAGGAACTTGATGTCTTGTATATCTAAACTGCATAACGTCACAGGCCTCCTGGAGGGGCTTCAATCTTTCCTCCCCATCGATTCAGCCATTGCCCAAATTCGACGCTAATAGGCCGCGTAGTTTGAATCGTGTATGTTGTGCTCTCGATCAATGACCTATATGTCTGAAGTCGAAGCTGGTAAGTTGAATCCAACACGCTCGAACCCCCTTTAATCTCCAAGAACCCGCCTTGAACGCTATCCATGATTGTGCCGCTGGGAAGTCCGCCCGCTGTGTAACGAGGCTCACCCACGATTACTTTAAACGCAGCACTATCAATTTGGGCCGGAGTCGGACGCCAAACTCCTGTGTTCTTCGCCAAGTTTTGGGCCGCGAGAACCTCTGCTTCAAAAGCTTGTCCTGCTGTAAGGTGGGCAGGCACTCCCGTCTTTGCGGCTGACGTTTCAAGCACTGTGAAAGCAGATTGTTCCGCTTCCTTGACTACTCCTCCAACCAGCTTTGCTTCCTTAGATACAGTCTGGCTGATGGTTTTTGCAAGAG
>Ga0163150_10004794_pt1 | contig 17814 bp, 26 predicted proteins | sample OliLakLV19P2IB_FD_148628 | JGI IMG/M metagenome (GOLD analysis project Ga0163150, IMG submission 148628) | Freshwater microbial mat bacterial communities from Lake Vanda, McMurdo Dry Valleys, Antarctica - Oligotrophic Lake LV.19.P2.IB | ecosystem: Environmental > Aquatic > Freshwater > Lake >...
ATAGTAGAATCTGTTAAGTTAATCATAAAATTTGGATTCATCATTTGACCACCCGATAAAGGAGGTATCTTCATACGAAATGTTGTTGTACTTTCTTCATAATTCACAGCACTTGAAGAAAGAAATGAAGTACTATCCTTCCATATAAATACAGCTACTAATGCCAAGAAAGCAATTCAGATTAGAATGTAGTGTTTATTTTTCATAGTAAAAATTAGAAATTTTAATAATAGAGTCAATAAGGGCAATAAGAATACTTATGGGAGTATGCACACTGTTGGGTAATCACAACCATCTTCACTTTTTTGTGGAAGCGTGAGAAGCGTACCACCATTACACCATCAGTCAACAACAGGAATAAAGACAGGACAGGTGTTTGGTTGGCATGTAGGCGGTAGCGCACACCCATTTGTATCTATTCCTCCAGGGATAGTAGTGCCACCATTACACCATCCTCCAGGAGGCGGCATAAATTGAGGACACATTTGTCATGAAACAAGTTTGAATGAGTTATCACTAAAATCCATCATTACAGATCAATCATCTCATTTCCATTGAGCAAGTATATAATATAGTCCGGGTTGTTGCCCATCTATACGACTTGATCCGGAAGCGGAGATAGGGTTTTGAAGTTTTGGGTCATATCAAAAACCTGTGCTACTAAAATAATTTTTACCAGTAAGCCAATCAGAAGTATTTTTTTCTGTCATAAAAATAGATATAGATCCTTTGCTTACAGCATTTTTTACTTCTACATTATAGGGTAAATCGTCTCATAACTTAAAAGTAAGTCATGGTGAATTTGGAGAAAGCACTGTAATACTTGGCTTATTATCATTTAAAATACTAAATAAAACGCTATTACTTGCTAATCCACTCGCTATAGATACATTGCCCAGATTACTTACTCTTAAAGAATACGTATCTGCTGGAAACTTAATGAGAGTACTCTGTGGAAAACGAAATCCTAGCAAACGTCCATCCGGAGAAACATTCACAGGGATTACTTCGGAAATATTATCTCCTATTAACACTGTTGATGTAGCCTTAAATCATGATCAAAATATAGTAATCATTGTACCAGCAGTACCTAATTTGGGTCAGACAGATACAATTACTGGTTTTTCATTTCCACAAGAAGCTACTTGTGATAATTTCTGTACACGACTGTTACCATAATCAAGAACATAGATATTCCCAGATGAATCTACACCGATATCTTGCAGAGTATTGAATTGCCCATTACCGGTTCATTTCATTCCAAATTTCATCAGGAATTTGCCACTTGCGTCAAATTTTTGGATACGGTCATTACCAAATTCAGTTGTATAAATATAACCTGATGAGTCTATACTAACGCCATTTGGATAATTAAGTTGCCCCTCTACAACTCATTTCGTTCCAAATTTCATCAGGAATTTACCATTTTTATCAAATTTCTGTATACGGTGATTAGCAAAATCAGCAATATAAATATTTCAAGATGTATCAAGGACTATATCTTGAGGACTATCAAGCTGACCATCTCCAGCTCATTTCGTTCCAAATTTCATCAGGAATTTACCATTTTTATCAAATTTTTGAATACGATTATTGCCGAGATCAACAATATAAATATTATCTGAAGAATCCATACTTGTAGCAACTGGATCTCGAAATTGTCCATCACCCACTCATAGTGTTCCAAATCTCATTAAAAATTTACCATTTTTATCAAATTTATTGATATGATTATCATAGCCGTCATTACCATACGTAGCAACATAAATATTACCAATTGAATCTACACTTATAGCCCTTGGTCAATGCAATTGTCCATCACCCGTTCATGGTGTTCAAAATTTCATCAAGAATTTGCCATTTTTATCAAATTTTTGAATGCGATTATTACCATATTCAACTGTATAAATATTATCTGATGAGTCTAGACTTATATTATATAAATTATTAAATTCACCATCGTTTGTCCCTAGCTTTCCAAACTGTGAAACATACTTAATATCCGTTTTAACTGGCTTAGGCGCATAATTGATCTTGATTCTTGTGGTCTGATTGATAGCATCAATCTTGCCTCCATTATAGGCGATATTACCACCATAGACTTTGAGAGAGCCCGTACCAGTCATTAATGAAAGTTTTGCAGACAGAATATAATGCTTTGTTTCTCAATTTACAACTCATTTAACACCAGGCACACAGCTGAGCTTATTCTGAGTATTTGTACATTTATAGAGCAATGCCGGATTCCCCTCTTCTGTGATATAATAATCCGTTAACTGAATGGTGTTAGGATTACCAAATGCCATATCAAAATTCATAGAATCTATTGCAGATTTTCCTGAAGCAGGTAGAGTCACTGCTAGACGATAGAGTGGCACACGGACTTCTCCTGAAACACATGGTTCACCTGACATCAAGACTTCTCCTGAAACAAGTGTCTTACCGATAAGTATTACTTCGCCAGATACGAGCGTTTCGCCAGAAATCATCGCTTCACCAGACATTAGTGGTGAGGTCAGAAGAGGTTTGATCTTGAGTAGCTTATCACATGAATCGTATGCATTGATAAATACTGACAAACGAGTTATGATTTGAGTGTGTTGATTGATGAGCCTTTGCTTATTATTTATCTGATTAGTGAATTGATTAATGGCGTTATTAGAAATTGTAATAGCATTCTTGAGAATCTGTACGTCTTGTGTGAGATCTTTCCTTTGTTGTTTTCTCGTTTTACAGAGATTAGATTGAAGTGCTCTAGAAGTTGTACAGTTTTTTTCGAGAAATGTGTCTAGTTCTACGATTTTAGCATTTTTTGTATTCATTTGCTGTTGATTGCTCTTAATGAGAGCTATTTGATCTGATATTTGCTTCTTCAGAACAAGTATTTCCCCACTTGCAATATCAATCGTCTTTTGAGCTTGATCTCGCTTGGTGAGAGATGTTGTATATTGAGGCAGATTGTTTTTCTGCGATTGTTCAGTACATACCTGATTCAGAACATCTGATTTGAGCACAGAAAAGCTCAACTTACCGGTTCATAAGAGCCCTAAAACAGTTAGAATGCAGATAACAAGACCAATAATAGCTATTTTCTTGTTACGAGAAATTGGTTCCATTTAATAGATTAAAAATAAAATTACCCGACCATAATAACAAACATTTTTTGCCCTGTCAAATCTAGGAAGTATTTTCTTTTACATAAAAAAAATCTCCCCAAATGGAGAGATCGAGATATAGTGTATCAATAATGCGGAACTATACAGCCACAGAATCGACTGTTACGTAAGTAGAAGAAACTTGTTTACCATCAAATCGTGTTCGACCTTTCTCGTAAAAACGGACTACACCCGGAGTTGTTGCCTGAAGAGTAAAATCTTTCCCTTGAAGAACTCCGACACCTGGAAAAATCTTGTTTCCTTTTTGTCGAACAATAATATTACCTGGGATAACAGAAGTGCCAGCGTATACTTTGACACCACGTCGCTTTGATTGTGAATCGCGACCATTGTTTGTTGAGGAAACTGCCTTTTTATGTGCCATATGCTGAAATTAATGAAGGATGAAAATGAGAAATGATTTTATTTTTTATTGTTGTTATTCATGCGAGCAAAACGAGCATTCACCTTATTTGCTTCAGCATTCTTGTAGACATCGAGTTTTTTCTTGAATGCGACACCTGTTTCCTGAGAGGCATCAATGAGCTCAAGAGCAAGAGCCTTTGCAAATGGAGTACCTTTTTTTGATTGAGCAGATTCCTTGATCCATTTAGAAGCGAGGAAAAGCTGACGACGAGGGGCAACATCTCCAGGAACCTGGAAGATAGCACCACCGATACGCCTAGGACGTACTTCAACATGAGGCATCACATTTTCAAATGCTTTATCAAAGATAGTTTCAGGCTCTTTATTACCCTTTTCTTTGATAAGAGTAAAAGCATCTTCGAGAAGCTGCTGAGCAAGTTTCTTTTTACCGCCTTGCATGATGTAGTTAACAAATTTTTGTTTCTGAGTGAGTAACATAAAGAGAAGAGATTATTTTTTAGGCCGTTTAGCACCGTAATTACTACGAGATTGTTTACGATTTGCCACTCCTTGTGTATCAAGGACTCATCGGACGATATGATATCGTACACCAGGAAGATCTTTTACTCGACCACCACGAATCATCACAACAGAGTGTTCTTGGAGATTATGTCCTTCACCACCGATATATGCGATGACTTCATACCCATTTGTCAGACGAACCTTCGCAACCTTACGGAGTGCAGAGTTAGGCTTCTTTGGAGTCATGGTGTAGACTTTTGTACACACACCCCGTCTTTGAGGACCCGCAAGAGGGACATAGACACGTTTGAGATTGTTTCGTATAATCATCAAAGCAGGAGATTTACTCTTGCGTACTTTGGTAACACGAGGTTTTCGGATAAGTTGTTGAATTGTAGGCATAAAAAAGTGAGAGACAGAGAATTAACGTTTTGACCACTGAATAGCTTTACGAGCTTTATGAAGACCTGGCTTCTTGCGTTCTACCTTACGAGCATCTCGAGTGAGAAGTCCTTGTTCACGAAGTGCTGTTTTACATGATTCATCATTAATAACAAGAGCACGAGCGATACCATGAGCAATAGCTTGTGCCTGAGCACTTTCACCAGAACCACGAACAATCACAGAGAAATGATGTTCACCAGCACCTGCTACCTTGAAAGGTGTATGCACAAGTGAGACAAGATCTGTTCTTGAGATATAGTCTTTGAGTGGACGATCGTTGACAGTTGACTCACCTTTTCCAGCGAAGAGACGAATTTGAGCGGTTGCTGTTTTTCTACGACCTATTGAATACGTGTATTTCATAAGCTAATTAAAAAGAAGTAGGAGTTATATTTTCTGGAGTCTGTGCTTCATGGCTGTGTTCACCTCCTTGAAATTGTTTGAGACGCATAAGCATATCATCCTTGTGACTATTCTTTGGAAGCATACCTGCAACAGCGAGACGAAGTGGCTCAAAAGGCTTTTTTGTCTTGAGATCACGGAGAGAAGTCGTCTTGAGACCGCCCATATATTGTGAATGAGTATAATACATCTTTGATTGATCCTTTCGGCCAGTAGTCGTGATCTTATCAATATTAGTCACAATAACATAATCACCGTTATCAATATGCGCTGAATAGGTGTGCTTTTGTTTGCCAGTAAGTTGCTTAGCAATGAACTGAGCGAGTCTACCGAGGGTAAGACCTGTAGCATCGATGAGATACCATTTGCGTTCAACTGTGTTTGGAAAAAGTGTTTTCATAGAGGGATAATTTATACGACGAGTTCGAGAGTAACGAGCATGCTCGCATCACCAGCACGATATTTCAAGGGAGTTGTGCGAGTAAATCCAGAGGTTCTTTGAGTAGTTTTTGCCATTTGAATCGCTGCCCTACATGCTTTCTCTGTATAGAGAGATGCTTGAAGTCGACGAATAGTATTCATGGTGTCTTTTTCTTGAGCCACTCGAATCAAATTATGAACCAAAGGAATTACTGCTTGAGCTCGTTTTTGAGTCGTTGCAATCTTTCCATGAACAAAAAGACTTGATGCAAGATTACGTAGTACTGCGTCGCGATGATTTGCATCGCGTCAGTTGAGTTTTAAATGTTTTTTTGATCGGTGTCGCATAAAATAAAAGAATAAAAGGAATACGGATTAATCATCTCAAAGAAGTTTTTTACCCTCTTTTGCAAGAGCAGCTCGCACTTCGTCCATTGCTTTTTTACCAAATCACTTGATAGAAGAAAGCTTAGCTTCTGTGCATTTTTCGAGTTGTTCAACGGAGAGGATATTACCATTCACGAGAGCATTGAGTGTACGAGGAGAGAGAGCGAGGAAATCAATATGAGTGAAATTCTCTCGATCTTCTGTTGCTTGTGCTTCTTTTTTCTCTTTGTCACGGAGTAATCGTGGATCACTCATGAACGAGCTTTCGATAAGTACTTCTGTGTCACAAAAAGAATCAAAATAAGAACGGAGCATTTGTGAGCCAAATTTGAACGCACTTTCTGGAGAAATAGTACCATTTGTCTTGATTGAAATACTCAATTTATCAAGGTCTGTCATATCTCAAAACCGTTCGCTTGTAACTTCTGTACTCACATTGAGGACTGGTGAAAAGTTAGCATCAACGAGGAGGATCATCACATCATCATCTTCTTTCTTGAGCGTTTCAATAGACTTGTAACCAACATTCTTCTCGACACGAATCTGGATATCGAGGTCAAAACCATCACGATCAATTTCAGTAATATAGAGATCTTTGTTGAGAATTTCAACACCACCTGATGTCTTGATATCCCCTGCTGTTACAGCACCTGCTTTATTTTTCTTGAGATTGAGCCATACGATACCTTCATCTGATTTTTCGAGAACAAGATTCTTGAGATTGAGCATAATATCAAGTATACTATCACGAACTCCAGGGAGTGTCGTGTATTCATGGCTAACGCCTTGAACCTTGATGCCCGTGACACGAGCCCCAGGAATAGAGGAGAGAATCACACGACGGAGAGAATGTCCGAGCGTCATACCATAACCTCTTGGAAGAGGAGCTATATCAAAGACTGACTCTTGTAAAAACTGAGCTTCTGATATTTTTTGTTCAGAAACACGAGGAAGACCGATGATAGTATGGAGAGTGTGCATGAGAAAAAAAATAAGAAAAGAAAAACTACTTAGAGTAAAATTCGATGATTTTCTTCATATCTAGAGCAATAGCTTGATCGAAATCTTGCGTTTCTGGTAGACGAGTGACTGTTATTTTGAATTGCTTTGGATCAGAATCAACCCAGTCAACTGAAGAAACTTTTCCTGATTGGTTTTTTGTGAGGAATTCTTGTGATTCAACTTGGAGTGTCTTATAGATAGTTGTATCCTTGAGTCGTTCACGTACTGTAATGATATCACCTGCTGTTACCTGGTATGATGGGATGTCTACTTTGTGGCCATTGACCGTGAAATGAGCATGATTGACGAATTGTCGAGATTGCATAATAGTTCGAGCAAAATTGGCCTTGAGAACGACAACATCAAGACGAGTCTCGAGAAGTCTTTGCATATTTTCGAGAGTGTTCCCTTTCATGCGAGATGCCTTCTTAAAATAGTTAGCAAATTGCTTTTCAGAAACACCAAACATACGCTTTGTTGCTTGTTTTGCACGGAGCTGTTGACCGTAGAGGTTCATACGACCAGCATTCTTGCCGAGCATTTTTCTCTTTGAATCATTGAGATTGTATTTCTCACTTCCGAAGAGGTTTTTTCCTTCTCGACGACAGAGTTTCTTTTTTGGACCAGTATAACGCATAGAATAAATTAAAGTTTACGAATTTTCTTTTTCTTTGTTCCATTGTATGGAACCGGTGTTTCATCAACAATACTGTCAATCTCGACACCAGCAGCAATAATCGCTCGAAGAGCATTATCGCGACCAGCACCGACTCCTTTTACTTTGACATGAACACGTTTGAGACCATAGAGACGAAGTGCTTCTTCGAGACATTTTTCCATAGCCATAGTTGCAGCATAGGGAGTTGCTTCACGAGCTCCTTTGAAACCAGCACGACCACCACTATGCCATGTGAGAACATTTCCATCAGTATCAGAAACACTGATATGAGTATTGTTGTAGAGAGCAGAGACACAGATAACACCCTGTTCAACAGTGCGTTTTGTTTTCTTTGATCGACGGAGAGTTTGAGCCATAGAGAAAAATTAATTAAGCAGCAACTTTTTTATTCGCAACAGTATTCTTTTTGCCTCGCTTTGTACGAGCATTTGTTTTTGTTCGTTGTCCACGGACAGGAAGTCATTTTTTGTGACGTACACCACGATAACAGTTCATATCTTGAAGTGTCTTGATGTTTGTCATGATTTCTCTTCGAAGATCTCACTCGAGAGTATATCACTTGAGTTCATCTCGGATAAGTCAGAGCTCTTCTTCTGAGAGAGTTTCTACTTTGCGAGTTGCCTCAATCTTTGTAGAAGCGAGAATAGCTTTTGAGCGAGTAATGCCGACTCCGTATATAGAAGTGAGAGCTATCCAGAGATGCTTGTGATTTGGAATGTTGACTCCTGAGATGCGTACCATATAAGAGAAATAATAGTAAAATTAGCCTTGTCTTTGATTAAAACGACGATTCTTTTTGTTTATAATACGTACATACCGCTTGGTATGACTCTTGTTCCATCGTACAACGATAACATCATTGCGTGGATCTCTCTTTTTTATTGATGGGCGAACTTTCATACAGATGAAACATTATGACGATAAATAATACGGCCCTTACTCGTGTCATACGGGGTAATCTCAATATCCACTACGTCTCAATTGAGAATAGAAATACGACATTTACGCATATGGCCAGAAATATAACCGGTGACAACCATAGTATTTTCCCCGAGCTCTTGACCAGCAAGAGAATCAATCTGTACTCGATAATCACCATTAGGGAGAGACTCCAAGACAGTGCCTCGTGCAGCGATTTTTTCTTCTTTTGTCATGAATAAGGGAAACAATTTATGATACGTGGCGGCATTGTATAAAAAAAGCCTTACTTTGCAAATTTTTTTTATCAAAAAATAAAAAAACGATTCTGGAAGAGAAAAAGTATCACGAGAAAGGAAGAAAATTTTTTGAAATTCAAAGAATAGTCTTACTTGCGTGATACCTTTTCTACACTAGAAAATCAGAATGAACAACTTTATTACTCAATGTCAGGAACAAGGGCATGTGTTGAATGAACTTCAGTGACATCAGAAACATTTCATTCATAATATTGTTCGTCTGATTCAAGATTATTATTGAAGTATTGGAGTGTCGGAATACGACGACCAACAATCACATTTGATTTAATATCAGCAAGTGGGTCGATTCGCTTTTTAGAAGAAGCGTCTACGAGAACCTTCACGGTTTCTTGAAATGACGCAGCAGAGAGCCATGATTCTGAATGAAGTGACACTTTCGCAATACCGAGAATAAGTCGCTGACCAACTGCTTGACGTTTGTGATGTGCAACAAGCACCTTATTTGCATCATTAAATGCGCCAATATCAACCGTATCTCCCTGGAAGTACTCACTGTCTCCTGGCTCAATAACAGTCACCTTTGAAAACATTTGTCGGACAATACAGCTGACATGTTTCGCATTAACAGTTTGACCTTGAGAAGCATAGATTTCTTTGACAGAAGCAACGATATATTCTTGTGATTTTGCAGGACCAGCAATAGTCATCAGTTCTTCGACATCGACATCACCTTCACAGAGCTTGTTACCTTTTTTGACAGTATCGCCTTTTTCGACCATGAGCTTACGCCCAAAAGGGATAGCATATTCAAGTGTCTGTGCCTCTGTATCAGAAACAGAGATAATACCATTTTCGATTTTTGAGACCACACCACCGAGGGTAGTCATAATTTTTTGTTTTGTTTCTGGATTGACCGCGAGAACATGTTTTGCCTTCACAACTTCACCTGTTTTCACTCGTTGCTCAGAATCGTGAGGAATATAATATTCTCGAGTTTCTGGATAAAATGCTTTGATAAAAATCGTTGCAGATGTTTTGGTGTGTTCAATCTTGGTTACCTCGCCATCAATATGACTAATACGTGTAAGATATTTTGGCGTTCGGGCTTCGAACAATTCTTCAACACGAGTCAAACCAGTGGTGATATCTCATCCTTCTTTTGCGACTCATCCTGTATGGAATGTACGCATCGTCAGCTGTGTACCTGGCTCACCAATAGATTGAGCTGCTACGATACCCACTGGAGCACCTATCTGAACAAGACTATTACGCGCCAAGTCCATACCGTAACATTGCTGACATACACCTTCATGTGTTTCACAATTGAGCATACTCCGTACTGGAATTATCGGAGCATCAGAGGCGAGAATGACTTTGAGGAGAGGTTGATCAATAGCAGTACTTTTAGTAGCGATGACAGATCCTTTTGCATCCACGAGATCTTTTGCAAGAATCTTACCATAGATACGTTCTTCAAACGATTCTTCGAAGACACTTCCTGATTTACCAGATTCATTGCGAACAATTTCTTCGAAATGAAGAGTCCCACAATCATTTTCACGGACAAGAATATTTTGTGCTGCATCAACAAGACGACGAGTCATATATCCAGATTGTGCTGTCTTGAGAGCTGTATCAGCCTTACCTTTACGTCATCCATGTGTCGCAATGAAATATTCCAATGACGAAAGACCTTCTTTAAAGTTTGATTTGATAGGAAGTTCGATAGTTTTTCCTGAAGGAGAAGCAACGAGACCTTTCATCCCACAGAGTTGTGTGACATTTCCCCAGCTTCATCGTGCGCCTGAATCAATAAAATGATAGATATGATTTTCTTTTGGGAAGACTTTTTTCATCGCAGTCTCAATATCATTTTTTGCCTGACTCCAGATACGGATAGATTGACCGTAACGCTCTTCATCAGTCAAAAATCATTCGTATGCCATCTTCTGGATTTCACGAACTTTGACGCTTGCAGAAGCAATAATTTCAGTTTTTGAATCTGGTGTCAGCATATCACTCTCAGAGATAGAGAGCCCACTCACAGTCGCATATTTGAAACCGAGATTCTTGATTTCATTTGCTACTTTAGCGGTAACAGTCGTTCCATATTCTTCAAAAATATTTCCAAGAAGTCGAGAGAGTTGCTTCTTCGTCATGGTCACATTTTGATATGGATACTCTGCAGGGAGAGCCTGATGAAATACAATACGCCCATAGGTCGTTGTTGGAGCATCTATAGAAAGCTCACTCCATCCTCGTACACGAATCTTGGTATGAAGAGTGATAACCCCTTGTTGATAGGCAACACTTGCTTCATCATACGAACCAAATACTTTGCCATCAAAATCATAGGCATCATCTTTCGTGAGATAATAACATCCGAGAATCATATCCTGTGTTGGTGATACAATTGGTTCACCATTACTTGGATTGAGCATATTCGCAGAGGTCGCCATCAATTCTCGTGCCTCCTTTTGTGCTTCTGGAGTGAGTGGAAGATGGATGGCCATCTGATCACCATCAAAGTCAGCATTAAATGCTACACAGGTAAGAGGATGCAATTGAATTGCTTTTCATTCAATAAGTACTGGTTGAAATGCTTGAATACCGAGACGGTGGAGTGTTGGGGCACGATTCAAGAGCACATATTTCCCTTCAATGACTTCTTCGAGAGCATCCCACACTTCTTTTTCATTATCTTCAATAATCTTTTCAGCGTGTTTCACATTAAATGCATATTCACGTTCAATTAATTTACCGATAACAAATGGTCGGAACAGTGTCAGTGCAATAGTCTTTGGGAGGCCACATTGATCCATTTGAAGTTTTGGACCGACGACGATAACAGAACGTGCAGAGTAATCAACTCGTTTACCGAGGAGATTTTGTCGAAATCGACCTTGTTTCCCCTTGAGAACATCAGTGAGTGATTTGAGTTTTCGCTTATTCGCCATCGCATAACCAGACCGTGAACTACGTACTGAGCCAGAGATAAGAGCATCCGCTGATTCCTGGAGCATTCGTTTTTCATTTTTCAAGATCACATCAGGAGCCCCAAGTTGAATAAGCTTTTTGAGACGATTATTACGATTGATAACACGACGATAGAGATCGTTGAGATCAGAGCTCGCCATACGACCACCATCCAGCTGGATCATCGGACGGAGATCAGGAGGTAAAATCTGAAGTGCTTCCATGATAAAATCCCTTGGATGTTGTTCACTTGAAAAAAGATCAATTGCGAGACGAAGTTTCTGGAGAAGTTTCTTTTCTTTTGACTTTGGAGCTGTCTTGATATCTTTTTGAAGGGATTGAATCATGTCAGAAAGATTGATTCTATCTAACAATTTTCGGATAGCTTCAGCACCAGTACCTCCTTGGAAGACTTGTGGAAATTTTTCATGGAGTGACCGATAATCAAGCTCAGAAATGACCATTCCGACTTCGAGAGATTTGAGTTTATCACGCAGGTCTGCATATTCTTCATCCAGTTCATCGAGTTTTTTGGTACAATCATTTTCCATTTCTCGAACCGCTTTTTCCTTCATTTCACCAGCTGCGTGAGCGATTTTTGCCTCATTGATCATGCCATTGAATTCTTTCTGCATCTCAGTACGAGTCTGCTTGAAGCGATCTTCGAGAGAAGAGAGAGAGTCCTTGAGAAAATCTGCGTAAACATCCGTGATAACAAACGCTGCAAAATAGACCACCTGATCAAGTTTTTTGATAGGAATATCGAGCATGAGACCGACGCGACTTGGAACAGATTTGAGATACCAAATATGAGCAATAGGCGCTGCCAGCTCGATATGAGCCATTCGTTGTCGTCGAACCTGTGACGTCGTCACTTCTACACCACAACGTTCACAAATAATGCCTTTATAACGAATACGTTTGTATTTACCACACGCACATTCATAGTTTTTTCGTGGTCAGAAAATCTGCTCACAGAAAAGACCTCATCGCTCTGGTTTTTGTGTTCGGTAATTGATCGTTTCTGAGATGAGGATCTCTCCGTGAGATTGGAGGAGAATATCTTCTTTTTTTGCAATACTAATAGCGATACCTCGTACTTTATTAAGATTCTTCCCAGCAGTCACATTTTGTTTACCAGCATTTTTGGAAATAGCAGAATAATCCGTAATACGATCATTGAGGAAATCCGTCATTTCATCTGTGAGATATGGATTGAGATTATCTTCGAGAAGAAAATTATCTCCTTCTTCTGGTCAGAGAAGGTCATCCAAAAGAGCATCTTCAGAGACATGTTTCTCGTCCTCTTCTGGAAGAAGTTCTGTTTCCAGGAGATCGACATCTTCTTCAGACAAGAGATCGCCATCGAGTGTTATTTCCTCTTCAAGTACTTCATTGACTGGTAAAACGTCTTCATTATTATCTTTTTGTGCAGACATAGGAAAAAGGTTATAAAAAATTATTCGCTTTCAGTAACAATATTATTTGCAGCAGAGAATGTTTCTACTTCGCCCATACGATCGGCATAAATCTGTTTTTGGATATCGAGTTGATCCTGTTCGAGAAGGTCCATCTTCAGCCCAAGTGCTTGTAGCTCCTTGATCAAGACGTGAAATGATTCTGGAACACTTGGTCGTTTAATTGGTTCGTTTTTGACAATAGCACGATATGCCTGGGTACGTCCAGTGATGTCATCAGATTTGATAGTGAGAATTTCTTGGAGGATATTTGCAGCACCGTAACCTTGGATAGCCCAACACTCCATTTCTCCGAATCTCTGACCTCCGTTTTGAGCACGTCCTCCAAGCGGTTGTTGTGTCACCATAGAGTATGGTCATACTGAACGAGCGTGGATCTTATCTTCGACCAAATGGTGAAGTTTGAGCATATACACGGTTCCGAGCATAGTATGCTCTTTGAATGGTTCACCTGTTTGTCCATCATAGAGTTGAACCTTACCTGTTTCATCCATACCAGCATCCCGCATCAATGAGTGAATAGTCTCGATACCGATACCGTTTAGAACTGGAGTCGCTACCGTGATGCCGAGCTGTCGCGCTGCTTCCCCGATATGAGCCTCGAGGACTTGTCCGATATTCATACGAGAAACAACACCGAGAGGATTGAGGATAATATCAACCGGTTCTCCTGCTGCTGTGTGAGGCATATCTTCTGCGGGGACAATACGAGCGACGATACCCTTGTTACCGTGTCGACCAGCCATTTTATCGCCCACTTCAATTTTTCGTGTTTGTGCGACGAGGACTTTAATTTGTTTAAAAACACCATTAGCAAGATTATCACCTTCTTCTTTTCGAAGCGTCTGTACTTCGATCACTTTACCTCCACTTCCTGATGGCATATAGAGTGAAGAATCTTTGACATCTTTTGACTTATCTCCGAAGATAGCACGGAGAAGTCGTTCTTCTGGAGAAAGTTCTTGTTCACCCTTTGGAGTGATTTTACCGACGAGGATATCGCCTCCTTTGACGAATGCGCCAACTCGGACAATACCATCTTCATCGAGATCGCGAAGTTTCACAGAAGAAACATTAGGTATATCAGCTGTCGTACTTTCTGGTCAGAGTTTAGTTTCACGGACATCCATCGTGTATTCAGCAATAGAAACGTGTGTGAAATAATCTTTTTCAACAATATCAGCATTGAGAATGATTGCATCTTCAAAATTATATCCATTCCACGTCATATAGGCTACTCGGAGATTTCGTCCGAGAGCGAGTTCGCCATTTTCCATAGAATGACCATCAATGAGGACATCACCTGCTTGAAATTTTTGTCCGTGTGAAACACGTGGATACTGATGAAGCTCCATATCATGATTTGATCGCTCAAACGTGATAAGTTCATAGGTTTTCTTCTCACCATTGGCATAGAGAACGGTTACATGTTTTGCATCGACACCGAGCACTTCCCCGTCATCTTCTGCGATAATACAATAACCACTCTTTTCACCAAAGGCTCTTTCGTTTCCTGTCCCCACAATTGGTGCATCAGAACGCACAAGTGGAACAGCTTGTCTCATCATGTTTGATCCCATTTCTGCACGAGTCGCATCATCATGTTCGAGGAACGGAATAAGCGATGTTGTCTCAGACACAATTTGTTTTGGAGAGATATCAATATGGGTAATATCACGAACGTAGACAAAAGTCGCATCAGTATTTTGACGAGCACCGAGTCGAGTTTCTGCGAAATTTCCAAAGTCATCAATAGGAGAATTAGCTTCTGCAATGGTAAAGTCTCGCTCTACGTAGGCATCCACATATTCATACTGGTCAGTCAAGTGACCTCGGACAAGGATTTCTTTTTCTGCGTAAGATTTTTTCAAAAGTTCAGCATGTTCTTTTTTCATCAATACTTTTTCTGGGACAAGGATTTTACCCTTTGCATCCACTATATCTTCGAGTGTGATACGATTCACAGCAGAAACGCCATCATTTGGAACAAAGTGAGAGATTTTGCGATATGGTGTCTGGATAAATCCATGTCGATCAACACGAGAAAAGGAAGCAAAGTGTAATACAAGACCGATATTTGGCCCTTCTGGTGTCGCAATAGGACAGATACGACCGTATTGCGTAGGGTGGACGTCACGGACTTCAAATGAAGCACGTTCACGAGTCAAACCTCCAGGACCCATCGCAGAAATACGTCGCTTGTGCGCAAGCTCTGAGAGTGGATTACTCTGATCCATAAATTGCGAAAGCTGTGAGCTTGAGAAGAACTCTTTTACAACCGCTTCTACTGGACGATGGTTAATAAAACTACGGGCACTGGATTCATCGAGATTGAGAACAGTCATACGATCCTTAGCGATGCGCTCCATACGAGCAAGACCAACAATAAATTTTTCTTGAATCAATTCACCCACAGAACGAATACGACGATTATCGAGTCGATCGATATCATCTGGCGTTGCTGTTGTGTCACCGATATTGAGTCTGAGAAGGTATTCAATTGTCGCTACGAGGTCAGTAATAGAGATAAATCTTCCATCTCCTTCGTATACATCACTGACGCCGAGTTTACGAGCTATTTTGAGTCGTGCGACTTCTCCGAGGTCAAATCGTTTTGGATTGGCAAACATAGTTCGGAAGAGATCTTCTACTCGCTCATCAGTACCGAGGTCGCCTGGACGAATTAGCTTATAGAGCGTATGCCATGCTTCGACTTGATTCTTTGTTTTATCTTTATCGAGGGTTGTTTGAATATATTTTGCGACAATATCTTTGTTTTCGCTAAAAGCCCGAATAATAGTCGCATCACTCTCGAGTCCAAAAGCTCGAAGCAGTGTCGCAGCAGACATCTTGCGTTTCTTATCAATACGTACGGTGATAACACCTTTTTTGTCGACCGTAAATTCGAGCCATGCACCTTTTTTTGGTTTTATTTTAGCCGTATAGACACCAGAATCCGCTTCAAATGAAATACCATCAGCCTTGATGATCTGATGAACAATCACTCGTTCTACACCATTGATAATAAACGTTCCTTTTTCTGTCATGATTGGAACAGCACCGAGAAATACAGTATCTTCCTTGATTTCTCCAGTCTCTTTATTGAGCATTTGGAGTTTCACACGAAGATACGATTCATAGTTGAGATTTTTACGGCGACATTCTTTTGGAGCATGTCGTGGTGACTCGATTTCGAAATCTTTAAAATGGATTTCGACACGTTCTTCAGAAAAATCAGAAATAGGAAAAACACCTTCAAGTGCTTCGCGAAGACCATACTCAAGAAAAATCTTATAAGAGTCTAATTGAGCAGCAATGAGCTCAGGCATATCGAGAATTGCTCGATCTTCTGTAAAAAAATGTCGACCCGCACGGACATAGAGCGCTCCATGAGTTGGAGTCTCATGACGCATCACAGGAACCTTGCGAGGTTGTGCGACGAGAACCGTCTCTGTTTTTACAGGAACTTTTTTTGCAGTTAGAGTTGGTTTGGTAACTTTTGAAGTTGGGACCTTCTTAACTTGGGCTACCTTATTTACAGGAGCCATCGCTTTTGTGGCAAGTTTTTTAGGAGCAGGAACCTTGACAACTTTTTTAGAAGCAGCAGGTTTTTTTGCAACTACCTTCTCTACTTTTGTGGGAGCAGCTTTTGTGCTGGTCACCGATTTCTTTGACACAGTAGCACCTGCATTTTTAGCAGGTTTTGGGGCGTTTTTCGCAGACATAGCGTAAAAAAAAGAAGATAAAAGACACAAGAAAACCGCATAGACAGGCTATACGGCATACACGGACAGGTTATCTAGTAGGTTCGTGCACGAAAGACAGAGGGGATATGTGATATGGGAGAGAGTATAGCGAGGTTTTTTGAAATGCAAGAGATTTTTATATTTTTATTATTGTCTCTCAATATTTCTCCATTTTTTACAAAAAGAAAACTGCAAGAAACGTGCAAAAATGAGTCTATCAAGGAAAGAGTTTTGGAATCGAGCGAGTTTACATACAAGTAAATGACCGAGATGAAAAAACGAATTGACGCAGAGAGAAGAAGTTTTTACACGTTCCTAGACATCAAAAGCTGTCGCAGGAAATACCTTTCGTACCACTCCAACAATATTCGTTGAATCAAACTCTTCTACGATGATATCTGAATGTTCGTGATTGAGAGAATGAAGCACCCATCTATCACCTTCTGCGCGAATTTTTTTGATCTTTGGTTTACTATTATGCACCACCAGGACTTTATCTTCTGGACTAAATATGGACTGCACTTGTATCAGTGCGAAATCGCCTGAATGAATAAAAGGTTCCATAGAATCTCCCTTTGCTCGCGTAATAAAACACGTTGCTTGTTCACTCGGATTGATAACTGTCGTGTCGACCATGAGTCGCTTACGGGGATATTCTTCGAGAATAGCTTTACCGGCATTTCCACACTGTGCAAAACCAAAAAATGGAAGTGCAAGTTGATTCGTTTCGTCATATTTTCGCAAAACCTGATAGCCTCCAAAAGGATTTTTTGCAATATACCCTTGTCGCTCCAGTTGCATCAATTTATCCAAAACTTTCTGTGGATGATCGAGACCCACTGAATGACCGATATCCATCAGCGTCACGGTGTATTCTTGATTATCAGCGAGGAAATCGAGAATATCTCTGTGGCGTGAATCGAGAATTTTCATATACGACAAGGGATAAGAATATAAAAAGCAAAACCATTATATTCTGTAAAACCTTGAAAGCAAATCTTTTTTTAGAAAAGTATGTTTTCTGTGAAAAATTGAAATAGGTGTAAAATAGGTGTAATA
>Ga0163150_10004796_pt1 | contig 17812 bp, 19 predicted proteins | sample OliLakLV19P2IB_FD_148628 | JGI IMG/M metagenome (GOLD analysis project Ga0163150, IMG submission 148628) | Freshwater microbial mat bacterial communities from Lake Vanda, McMurdo Dry Valleys, Antarctica - Oligotrophic Lake LV.19.P2.IB | ecosystem: Environmental > Aquatic > Freshwater > Lake >...
CTATGCGGCCAAGTCGGCAAACCGCCCACCAAGAGCACCAAAAGCACAACGAGTAACACTGTGGATGTTGTCATTTTTTTTCCTTTTTAATTGAAACTTAATTTTTACTGTCAATCGAAGTTAATATGTTGACGAGATCATCCGCATGCTCGATTTCAACCGCAAGAATCCCCTCAATTAAACGTCGCGTCGTGGGATCCTTGTCGCCGAGATAACGGACAATTTCACCGTAAGACTCAATCGCAATGCGTTCCGCGATCAAATCTTCTTTAACCATGTCCAACAACGAGCCGCCTTCGACATATTCAGAATGACTTCGTGTTGCCAGGTTTTTAGGATTAAAATCTGGTTCTCCGCCAAGCTGAGTAATTCTCATCGCAAGGCTGTCCGCGTGCGCTTGTTCCTCGAGTGCGTGCTCTTGAAATTCAGCCGCAATCGGCCGCGCATAAATACCCTTTGCCATAAAGTAATGCCGCTTATAACGCAAAACACAGACAAGTTCTGTCGCCAAGGCCACATTTAAAATATTGATAACTGTTTGACGATCGCCTTGATAGTCGGCGGTCACAGCTCCTTCTTCAATATGTTGCCGCGCTCGTCGGCGCAACTCGAGAATATCCGTCAGATGAAATTGCGTTAAATCGTTTGAAGAATCAGCTTTTGTATTCATTATTCACCTCATGTGAAACACTTTTTTAAAATATCTATTTTTGCTCGTCTCTTTGGGCCCATACCTGCTTAAGAACGGGATGAAAATGAGCCGCGTCACGCACCCAGCGCTTGGATGAAAAAAACCAGGCCATATACCCGGCTGAAGCGGCCACCTCGATGAGTCCTAAAACAAACAAACCCCAAGATCGCAAGCCCGTTTCGTGATTTAGAAAAGCAAACAAAGCAAAGTGCAAAAGAATTATGCCCGCCAGAAAAAACATAGTTCCGAGCACAAGCTGGAAAGTGCCGATCATGCTGTGCCTGATTCCCTGGACCGCCCTCAGATATAAAATGGCGCTTTGGATGTTCGCCATTTCAAAAAGATTCTTACGGCACTTTCCGAGCAGACCGCTCACCCCGAGTAAACTCATCACGAACCATGAGTTTTGTATTTTCATAAAATACTCTCTTTGCTATAAATTATTTTCTTCGCCCAAGAAATATTCCCGCAATCAGCGAAACCAAAGCGACACCACCAACCACTTTCCAAGGATCCTCGCGAACTTGTTTGTCGATTTTACTGACTGACACGAGCAATTCTTTTTCTTTGGCTTGCAAGGACTTCAGCAAATCCTTTTTAGCCGCATTCGCCGTTTCAAGACCTTCTTCGGTGACACCATGAACCATGTCGCGCACGTAGGCATATTTGTCCACGATGGTTTCCCAAAGTTCGCCTTTTTTTTCTTGCGCCACTTCATTTAAAAGATTGAGAGCTTCGTGAATTTTGTCATGCTTAGGATGGGCTTTCATATGAGTTCCTTTTTTGGTTCCATGATTTTGAGTCTCTACTTTCTTTTCCATATACAACTCCTTTAATTACCGAATCTCTTTCCGTCGTCTGAAAAATACCCCTCCGCAGAAAAAAAACACGACGGAGAGCTAGGGGGTAGATCTAAATATTTTTTAAAATCCATTAAACTTCTGTCTCCAAACCGGCTTCTTTCCATTCCTTAATACCGCCCAAATAAGCGTGCGCATTGAAACCTTTCGCTGTTAATTCCTCAGCCGCGCGTTGAGAAGCATTACAGGCACTACTTGCGCAATAAGTGACAACCAATTTTGTTTTATCGATTTCACCCGAACGCGCGTCCAGCTGACTTAACGGAATTCGCTTTGACCCCTTGATGAGCCCAAGCATATATTTATCGGGATCCAAAACATTGATAATTTCAACGGATTCTCCGCTTTGTATTTTCTGATTTAAGTCGTCTTGAGTAATCACGCGCACGGTTGAAGCTAAACTTTCTTGGGCCGCCGCCGGAGAAGCATTCGGATCGGTGGCGGGCGATGACTGCGATTCGGGAATCTGGGACACGTTACTATCAGGAATGCGATTCATATGATGACCTTTTGGTTTGAGAATTTTTTTACTCTCGAAAAGATCATAGGCTGAAAGGCAGCTCCAAGGATATGGGGTGTTTACCCCAGAATGAATGGTTGTCAGCTGAAATATTGACTGGCAAATGCGTCATTTCGCTTTGATAAAGTGCTCGTGGTACCTGCCAATCGAAATTGGGGTTTACCCAATTTCATTCATGACTCACCGCTGCAATGTGGTCCTAGACCATGCCAAGCCACCCCTAAAATTAAATGCCTCGGGGTGCTAGTGAAATAGTTTTTGATGCAGCAGTGGACGAATGATTTCAAAAAGAGTCCGGCCAAAAAAAAAGAGGAAAGTAAAATAAAGGAATGCTAATGTCGGAACGACAACTGACCAAATCACTTTACTTCTCTTCAGAAATAAATGGCTTTGCCAAAGTACCGGCAATGCCCAAAAACCCTTGGTCAAAAGCAGCAGTACAATATAGGGCTTAGAACGGCTTATAACGCTGACTTCCCCCTTGGCAAGCTGGTAGCTTTCTAAAGCGGCAGGAATCATGACTAGAAGATACGGCGGCAATAATAAAAAACTAACAACAGACCCGCCGGTCAAGTGAAGCCCGAAAAGAAGTCCAGGACTCAGAACAAAAAGCGCTGCCGCCTTTTTCTTTCTACCGAGATAAAAGTGTCCCAGCCCGGGAATGAGCGATAAACCTGCCGCAAGCTCAGGAGAATGATGATACTGCACCCCCGGTGCTTTCATACACGCTTTGATACTAAAATTCCATCTTATTTGTTCGCGGCCAGTTCAGTTTTAATTTCCGAACTTATTCCTACCGCACCCGCGACTGCGGATGTGACGGCGTGGCCCATATTAGCAAGCATCGTCCATTCTGTTTTGATTCGGCCGAGGAGTTCGCTCCAGTCCGTTTCTGATCCGTGGTTCTCTTTTTCATTTTTCAATTTAATTCGACTGTAAACTTTCAATATTTTTTCGGTGCTTTTTTCTACGGAAAATTCTTCCGCGGTTGCCCGCGCGGCAAGTTTCAATTTTTTATAAGCAGCTTTATCTTTAGACTCACACCAAATCAGCGCGCGCGTAAAATCAGAGGGATTATGTGTTTTGAGTAATCGCCCATTTATAAAATCATGCACAACTTCACGCGCCCCGGAAGCATCAAGCGCAACGACCGGCAACCCTGCAGCCATGGCTTCGGTAATCACCATACCCTGAGTTTCACTTTTCGATGCAAAACCAAAAACGCTCATCGCATGATAGGCATCGACCAAATTTTTTCCTTTCAATCCGCCTGTAAAATGGACACGCTTATCAACACCTGATTTGAGCATCATCTTCTCTAATCTTGGTTTAGAGTCGCCTTCACCGATAATGATGCAATGCGACTGCGACTTTTTTTTCAAGAAGTCCGCGATTCCGCGCGCTAAGAATAAAAGGTTTTTTTCGGCGGATAATCTTCCTAAGTGGCCCACCACAAACGCAGATGCCGGAATTTTTAATTTCTTTCTCCAAATCTTAGAGTCGCCCGTGCTGAACTGGCTAATATTGACTCCGGTTGGGACAATGTCGATGCGAGTTTTGACTCGCCGTTTCTTGAGGACCTTCGCAATGCTTTCGCTCGGAACAATCACTTGATCACAAAGATTCGCATACCCTGCCGCAAGTTCGACCACGAAACGCTGCACAGACTCATGCTTGAGCCCGAAATAATTCGTATACCACTCAAACATCGTGTGATACGTGAAAACAAGGGGAACTTTATATTGACCGCATAATCGCATCGCCATATCGCCTAACAAAAACGGATGATGCGCATGGACAATTTCCGGACGGAATATTTCAAATAACTCTGTAACAGATCCGGAAACAGGCAAGCTCATTGAAAAATCGGTTCCGTTAATTTTCTGAATGGCGGGTACGCGAATGATATCTTTTTCATCCGCGGAACTTTGATCAAATGCAGGTGCTACAATTTTAACTTGATGCCCGCGTTTTCGCAGTGCAGCGGAAAAAGACTGAATTGATTTTTCAAGACCGCCCACAATCGGGGCATATGTATTCGTCATCATCACAATTCGCATGAATGCCTCTCTCTATGGGTTGAAATAAGCTAAATAAAATTAACTTGATGAATATTTATCCTCGTACGCTAGTTCAGTAAATTCGTTGGGGCTTGTCATTCCGTCCCCCGATGTCGCTCGATGCTATACACCGGCGGGAATCCAGACCAAACAAACTGGATCCCAACCTGCGCGGAGATGCCAGATAATTCCAATTTGAACTTTCCGAAGCCATACTAAGCCACAGACAGCAACACAACTATGGGGTGTTACCCCACATCAATGGCTATTGAAACGAATCAATAAAATCTTCAAAAATACTTTGAAACTCCTCAGGCTGTTCCAGATTGATAAGATGTCCTGCCTTTGAAAAGAGCTCCAATTGACTTCCGGGAATTTTCTTTTGCATCGCTTCCGCCTCTGACACCGGAATCATCGTGTCTTCGCGGCCGGCCATAATGAGTGTTGGACAATCAATACGCGACAAGATATCGGTTGAATCACGTCGCTCCGCCATCGCTAAAAGCGAGGCGGTCACACCATCACGTTTATTTCCAAGAATGAGACGCGTCACTTCTTTGACAACTTCCGGCTTTGCCTCCAACGTTGTATTGCCAAGCAAAGAGGACAACAGGGATTGCGCAAAAGGTTCAAGGCCGTCGCTTTGAATATGCTGAATGGTTTTCAATCTTTTTTCGCGTGTTTCAAGCGAGTCCGCGCCCGCCTTTGTCGAAAAAAGTCCCAAGCCTTTCACACGCTGCGGAAATTGGCGCATGAATTCCAAGGCCACATACCCGCCCATCGATAAACCGGCGAGGATGATAGGCTCTCTTATTTTAAGCGCATCCAGAAAACCGGCTAATTCCATCGCCATTTTTGAGATCGAAGGTGTCATCTGAAGCGGCGAAATTCCTAGGCCCGGCAAATCCGGCGTGATCACCCGGGCTATCTCTCCCAAATTGTTCAGTTGAAGCTTCCACATTTCAGAAGAAAGCGGAAAGGCATGCAGCAGCAATACCGGCATCCCTTGTCCTTCGCTTTCATAGTTCAATGTCATCATGATTCCCTCCGTTTAATTCTTACTCTAATTTTAATTCAACGATCATGGGGAAATGGTCGGACGCAACGCGATCTAATTCTGTTTTCGAAACTAATATTTTTAAGACATCCCATTTAGGGCTTAAGAAAACATGATCAATGCGCCCCAAAGAATGGCTCGACTGCGGCTTGTGCGAGTCAAGCACAACTTGGGCATCGCGAAGCTGACTGCAGATATTTTTATAAACGGTTGAACGAGGATTAGCATTGAAATCACCACATAAAAGGGTCGCTCCGTCACAGTCTGCGTGGCCTAGCCAGCCTGAACCGAGCAAGTCCTTAATTTGAATGGCACGTTCCGCCGGCCATAAACTCAAATGAGTTGTAATTAAATTCACTTTTTTCCCATTCATATCGATTTGAGCCCATATGGCACCACGCGGTTCGTAAAGAGTATTTATTTTAAGCCGCGGCAGTGCGTCCATACGGATGACTTTCATCGGAAAGCGGCTTAAAATCGCATTGCCATATTCCCCTTCCGCCAAGCGCAAAGACGGATGAAAATGAAAATTCATTTTCAATTGCTGCGCGATTTTCTCAGCTTGGTGAATCATGCCGGAACGATTCCGGCCGACATCTAATTCCTGCAAAGCCACAACATCCACATCATGCCGTGCGATCACGCGCGCGATTCTTTCGGGATAAAGTATTCCGTCCAAACCCACGCAGCCATGAACATTGTAAGTTAATAAACGTAAGCTCTTTTCACAAGAAGCTACGCAAGGAAATTCTTCTTGCATAAGTTTTCCAAGATGCCTTAATGCGGCCTCGCGAATATCAAGCGGCCGAAGAGAGACTGGATTATTAACGGATAAGCGCACGTCGCTTGGGAGCAACGCAAACCCTCTTGTTTCTTCGGGACCATAGCCCGCATGCGAACCATTTTCTGAGGGAAAGGAAACAGTTTCGATACCGTGATGCCAACCTGAAAAGACAATGTCTCCCGCACTCGGATGATGGCATAAAGCCACAAGGTCCTTCGCCGCTTCGTTTAAAAAGGGATGATCTGAGCCTAATATTTCATGCGCTTGTTCCGGTAAGATAAACTTCCCCTTGAGTGTCCGAGCCTCAACAATTCCCGGTTGCTTAGCACTGAAGACCACAGGAATTTTTGCCGTTAAAATCATTTCGCTGACAACGCGTTCCTGCTCTTGAGAGCTTAACTTTTCTGCTGTGTAAATATGCCCAATCGGACCCATCCCCATGATTTTCACTTTGGAGTTTTCGTCAAATAAAGCCTTGCTGTGTTTATTGTTTTTTAACAGACCTCCTCCGCAGCAAGTATTCACGCGGGCATGACCACGCATTTTTGAAGCAGCCGGATTTTTTTCTTCGCCAAATATTTTCAAGATCACTTCATCGATTGATTCTCCATGCTCACCTAAATACGGAATAGCATCTTGTTGTCCATGATCCGAATAAATCCAGATGTCATAATCACGTCGCTCAGCAAGGCGGGCCGCTTTCCAAATTCGTCGAGCGCAATCATCGATACCCCGTAATGACCAATGTGCAAATTTCGATGAAGGCCCGCGCTGATGGGCCTGTTCGTCATACCCAAAGAAATTTAAATGAATCACAGACAAGCCACGCGCAATATCAATTTGCGCTTCCATCACAATCAGCTCACGCACTAAAACACAAACAATGACCCGAGCGAGAATAAATCGTGCTTCGAGCGCAACTTTTTTACCGGCCAAGATTCCGCGTAAACAGTCATAAACCGCAAGAAAAACTTCAAGCATGCCGAGGACAAGTGTTCGAATAAAAATATTAGGATGAAAAAAAATGACACAAATCCACCGCAAAGGATTAAAAATCTTAAAAAGTCGTGTCAAACCTCCGCTCGCCGCGCAATAGTGAGCCTCGGCTGCGCCGCCTTCAAAAATATTCGAGTAGGAACTTCCACCCTGCAGAAGTGGGGTATTTCCAGTGCTAATACGTTGTTCAATGATGCGCGCTGAATCGTATTCAAGCATGACAAAAGGTTTGCCGGTTTCTTTGTCCATAAAACTAAAAGCGGGCACACAACCCTTGACACCATAAAAAAGCTCACCTTGCACGGCAGGAGTATTCGAGGGTAGTCCGGAGTAATGCAGATATTCTTTATATTGCTGCTTTACTTTAAGCGAATTTAAAAACGGCAGATTTTTTTCGCGAACACCGCGCAGATATTGATTAAAAGCAAGCCCATCGATTTGGATCAAGACAAGCCCCGGCGTGGTTGCCGTGCTTTCAATCCTAGGCAAGTTAAATAATCGTATCGCCCAATAAGAACGGCTAAACAACCGCTGCAGTTGCCTGATTCGAACGGCAATGCGAGAAATCATGTCGGAATATTTATTCTTTGAAATTCAATGAAGGATTCATTTTGACTCACCGCCTGAAAATCAAAACCAGTTAATCGAATTTCTATGGCGGGTGCTTGTACACTACGCCAATCTCCTTGCCATTCAATGCGAATTTTTTTATCCAAAACTTTGATTTTAATTGTGATGCTTCCCCAACTTGTCGGAGTGGGACCCAAAATCATTTCTGTTTTTTCGGTGAGCCAGACTGCCGGAATTCCCGCGCAAAGAATGAGCTTGCCTGCGGACTCCTCTTCTAAAACGAAACAATTTCGAATCATTAAAATCCATTCCGCCGCGGCCCAAATATGCTGACCGTCTCCCATGCAGCCGCCGCTTGTGCGTGGATGTATCGCTTCCGGCCATTGACCAGTCGATGTCGCGAGCCCCGCAATGGTTGTCATTAAATTAAAATAGCGTGGATCACCTGCCCGCAAAAATATTTGAGCGAGATGTAAAGTCAAATAAGCATTTACGCCCGAATGGCTCATCTCTTGATAAAAACCGCCTTTAAAGAAGCAATGATTAAAGAGATAACGCGCGGTGTTAAGCAAACGCGTGTTGTCATGTGACAATATTTGTAACGGATAACCCGCCACAATCGAACCAATCGCCCCGGCATCCATACGGCGATTGGGTGAAGCGGGCATGTATTCAGCGTGCGTGTTCAAATCCGTCTGCTCCAAACTACGATGAATGCATCCAAGAAAACTTTGCGCTTCCCAGGTCAGCTCTTCCGCCAAAGATGGATCGCCAAACTGCCCCGCAAAATAAGCTCCCGCCCTCAGTCCTGCGACGCCCCAAAAATCATCCCAATAATAAAAATCGTTGGGTCCTAGATGCTCCGCACTAAAGCCCACCGGCAGCAAACCCCAGCCAATACTGTCTTTTTTGGAAACGCGCTTTGCTTGAATCCACTTCGCGGCTTTATAAATGGGCTGTTGCCATTGCTGTTTGGGCTTTTGTCCCGTCAGTTCACAAAAACGTCGCATGATCCATAACGCTTCACCGTTGGAATCCCACTCGCCGTCTTGCGATAAAAAATAACCCGACATGGTTTGCCGTAAATGAAAGCGGTCGATGACTTTTTCGGCACGGCGAGTCATGTTTACACAGATCATCGCGTCAAGAATAAAAGCCGCATCTCGAAACCAAAAGCGTTTATAAGTATAAGGTCCGGGATACACATCAAGCGGCGAGTGCAGGATCAGTGAGCGAATCGCCGCGTCAAAAAGAAATTGAAAATGTTTATCGGGAATTTCTAACTTACAAAGATCCTGCAAGTTTTCTTCCCATTGTTTCGGAACGATGGCGTCGCAATTCTCCGCGGGCCGTTGATCGAAATCTTTTTTGATCGGAATTCGAATGGTAACCGTTCTTTCCGTAGCCGGTTGTAATTTAAAAAGAGCTGCACTCGTCGCCATTCCCACGCTGCAATCCATTTCACTTGTTTCTGGTTTTGATTCCGAAAGTCGTCCAAACACATCGCCTTTCCAATATCGTGAAAAATAAATTCGCTCAGGTTTCTCATCAAAATAGACGTGTTCATGTCCGTTCACTCTCCAGCCGGCGCGATCTTCTAGCCATGCAATCTTATCGATAAAACAAATACCCTCAGGGTTGTAAGGCCGCAACGAAACCGCCAGCCATCCGCCTGAAACGGAAACAGCGGTTAATTTAATTTTACAAACAGTGACATCCCCTTCAGCATAAGCTTCAACACATGATTGAAGAATCATGCCTTCGTCTTTAGTTTGGGTTTGTATGCATGGATTTCCTGTAACATCATAAGTCTGCTTTGACGACATTATTTTAGACGGAATCAAATGCTTTTCATCCGGAGCAATTAACCACTGGTCAATTGACCACCCGTCATAAAAAGGCGTCACAAGTCCGCGTGGATCCACAATCGGCAGTTCGGTGGAGTCAGGCACACCTACTGCGGTCCAATTTCGATGTGTCAAATTAAGATGCGTGAGATTAAATGCGCGTGGAATAAAGGAGTCATCGTGCGGGTCAAACTGACGCTCGACCCAATAAGGCCAAACCCAATCCATGTTATGTTGAATGGCTTGACTATTAATAAGGCCGCGCGCTTGCATAATGGCACCTGCGCGTAAAAGTTCTTTGGGCGCAGTAAGCTCGGAGGGTTGCGCGAAACGCCGGAGGTGGGTCATAAGCAAAACCGGATCGAGAAACCCTTCCACGCGCGCAAAGTGCCTGACAAAAAAGCGCCATATCAATCCGGATAGATATCCGGGCCGCCTATCAGGCTGAATGTTGATTTTAATTTCTTTTTTTGCCACTTGAATGACTTTCATTATTTTTTAAATCAAGAATAATCCGACAAAAAAAGCGGTGAATCTCCATTCGAGACCCACCGCTTTGATCGCTTGAATCTTAGAAAATAAATTCGAAGATTTTTGCTACTAATTTAAATGGATAAGCAAGTACAACACCGACAACATGTAAAGTACTGCCAATCACGCCTGTTTCCGCCGGAGCTGTCTTTTCACTGCTCACTTGTCTCTCCGTAGTGATGGTATTTCCTGATCCACCCTCAGTGACTGTTGACACGGTTTGAGTCTTGGAGCGTCCCGCACAACCTGTCACCGATAATGTGCTTAGACACATTAAACTGAGTCCCAAGACAATCACCCATTGATTCTTTTTACGAAGCTTTAATATTGTTTTCATACATTTACCTTTTATTATTCTTCTCGTGTGTCGAAATTACTTTTGGAGCGAATCGCCCATTCTCGACATATCCGAACCCGCGCCGCGCATGATTCCGCTGTGACAGCCGCTCACTAAGCCCATCACACTCAGAAAAAAAGCAGCCCAAACAAATTGTTTCGTCTGTTTATTAAATATAAATCGATTCATCAATAAACAAGCGACATACGCTTAATTTGGTCTTTGCGAATATCATATTCGCTTTGATTAATCGTTCCGGCATCGAGATCTTTTTTAATGCGATCTTCTTGTCGTTTAGCGTTATATTCGTAGCCACCGCCTGCCGCAAGTGTTCCCACACCGGCACCGGTAGCCGCACCGCCTAAATAACCACAAGAAGACAAACTCATCGTTGAAGCGAGAAGAGCCAAAGCAATGAATAATTTTTTCATAATTTACCATCCCAACGTCCGCCCTGACGCGCGACTAAAGCATCCCAACCTGACCATAAACGGAAAGGCGGAAAAAGCCCTGCGACGGCATGCGTAACATTCTTTTTAGTTTGATTGTTGTTTAAATATTGACCAATTCCCGGCCAAAGAAGCAACGAAGTTAGCCCGAAAATAACTGTTTTTCCGGTAATGGTTCCGTGCGTTGCTGTGTTTTCAGCAAATACGGTCGTGGATGAAACCGCAAAAACTGCGACAATCATCATCAGAACCACAATTGTTTTTTTCATTTCTGACTCTCCTTTTTTTTAATATTTCAAATGAGAACTTTCTTAACTCAATGATAGACACCTCAATCTTGCGGGGCTATGGGGTGTTCACCCCAGCGACCTGTTTCACTTCCCGCCTTCGTTAAACCACGCCCCGAGATTTTTATTTGCACTGGCATGTCTCCCTTTTACATTCGCCTGCCGTGCGGATAGGACACAAAGCTCATGCTGTTTTTCTAACTCAATATGAAGAAACTCGATTAAATAATAGGCTGTTGTATCTTCAGGTCTTATCTCCCACTCTTTTTTCCGGCTATTGTGCAAGAGCGTAACAGTTCCTTCGCGCGCATCGCTAACCACTTGATTAAACCAAACCAATCTGTTCGGCTCATGCAGTTCTTCGTTATAGTTGTGGCGAAATTGAGCCTGACTCCAGTAATCCCATATGGCTTTTTCTTTTAGGTAATAAGAGGGCGCAAGCTGCTGCACCCATGTGTAAGGCGACAAAGAAAGAGCGCTTACGCCCTTCGGCCATAAAGACTCAACCAAATATCTTGTACCATCTTTCAAATCGTATGGTTCGAAAGCGCTTTTTAGTATGATGCCCATGTTGCCCCCTTTTTTTGTCGTATGAAAGAAACTGTTCGTCGACTCATTTAAACTAATCTTTTTACTGCGATAAAACTATGGGGTGTTCGCCCTACTCAAGTTTTGAAGATATCTATTTAGCAATTCGAAGTGACTCGCGAGCAAATAACGAACATTCAATTTCAGAGAAGGTAGATGGATTACGGTGTTCCGTTGATCTGCATTTTTTCTGCTTGTTCGAGTCCTGAACGACAAAGTGGGATTGGTCTTTGGAGTAGACATTCCTCTGGCTCGAGCAGTCCTCACTCCTCACTTCGTTCGTCGTTGCGGATACTGGCCATAGAAATGTCTACTCCAAAGACTTACTCGCTAGTGGGAGTGGAGGCTTGAAGCAGAGAAACAGGTGCCGCAATTCAATCGCTCGAAGTCTCTTTGATATTACTCGCACATTCATTATCACGCATTGCTGAGATTAAGTTTCCTGTTATATTTTTTTTGGCTCGGCAAAGCTGTGCCAGAAAAAAGAAATTCATAAACCTCTTATCTCATTTTTCTATCTCCGCTAAGCTGAAATAGAAAAACATATGATGGGAAACGATGTAGGGCTCAGCTTGAGGCCTGTGGAAGGGAATAAAAATTTAGCATTTCGAGGGATTTGGTTTAGAGATCAAGTTTCTCCCTGCCTGCCGGCAGGCAGGCGTTTCAAGACTTCTCCCCTCACTTGCGAAGATGATTCACAAGCCCATATTTATTTCAGGAAAGATACGCCTCCTGCGGCATGGCGGAGAAAAATAAAACAAAATAATATGTCGGTTATTTTTTGAGCGTCCCGCTGCGATATAGCTTCAGCGCGGCGAGCAGGTGTTTTTGAAATGAAATCATTCATTTCAAAAACACCTAAGCAGGGGGTGTGTCTTTCAAGAAATAAATCGCGGACTATTTCCATGTCGCGCTTCAATGCGCAAAATAACTACGCCGAGTTTGCCTAGCCTGAAATAAAGTTTGTCCACGATACAAAGGGCTTCAATCGGATACATTCGAAGAAAAACTAAGAGCCAGAATTAAATCGTTCAAACTTCCATCGGCAAGCCGGCTTCTTTCCAATCTCGGATACCGCCAACATAGGCGCGAGCATCAAAGCCTCGTCCTTTAAGTTTTTCAGCGGCCTGCCGGGAAGCGATGCACTCATTGCTCGCGCAATAAGCGATAGTAAATTTTGATTTATCTAGTTCGCCCAAGCGTTCCCCCAACTGCGCAAGCGGAATCCTTTTCGAACTTCGAATCATTCCAAGTGAGTATTTTTCTGGATCAAGAACATTCACAATTTGAATGTGTTCGCCGGAATCAATTTTGTAATTAATTTCATCTTTCGTGATCACTTTCTTCGATGAGCATTCACTCGATTTGAAATCGAAAGCCTGGACCGCGTACCGAGTCGATAAGAGCGCCATATTAACAACAACCTTGATGCTTTTTATCTTTGCTCTCGCTTGCAGCGGTGGACAAAAATTTCTGACGACAGGCATTGCAGCAGAAGAAAAACGGTTTTCCATCGTGATCGGCACGAAAAGCGGATTTTTCGTCCACAGACATTCCACAGATCGGATCAAACGCCATAGTTTTTGATGTTTTCATAGGTAGTTTCCTTTTTTGGTTTCTGTCAGCTACTGTGCAGAAGAAGCTGTTGGTTCGTTCGTTAAAGTGTTCAAAGTGACTGCGGAACCGGCAGAGCTGGAAGAGCGCGATGTTTCCAAAACACGCTTACTGTCATTGCGATCTTTCCTCATCTGCGAAAAACTTGTTTGATCACCGTGAGTGGAAGCAACTGTCCGAGAATCAAAATCCGTTTCTCCACGAAAATCATTTCTGTTGATTGCGCTATTGCTTGTCGGCGTTACATTACTGCTCGTTGAGATACAATGATCAGCCGATGAATCCCAAGTTTCGCCGATAGCACATTGAGTCGCCGCCCATGCGTGAGTCAAGAAAGACATTCCAATTAAAAAAGCGATTACGTTTATTTTGTTTTTCAAAAAAGTCTCCTGGTCTTTAAAAAATCCAAGTCTGTTCATAATTTTCCGCCACCGCTGAGAAGGGCAGAGAAAGAGCGGCGAGCGCAAGAACGGAGAGTATTTTAATTTTCATATTTTATTCTTCTTCTGCTTAAACATGATTAGCTTCAATTTTGTTCTCATTAAGTAGGCAGAGCTCTTTTTTTAAATCTCTTATGGCCGGCCCCGTGATAACGATGCCATCCGCCGTAAAACGCGATCCATGCAAAGGACAATCGAAGGTTTTTTCGGTTGAATTCCATTGGACGACTCCGCCCAAATGCGGGCAGGTGGCAGAGCATTCGCTCAAAGTGCCTTTTTCGTCGCGGTAGACAGCCATTTTATGTAAACCTTTTTGGATGATCGCTCCCTCTCCGCGCGCAAGATCTTCAGCGGACAAGGGCTCTTTCTTTATCCGGTCAAAGATAAGCTCTTTGACGACATTCAAATTTTCTTCGAGAAAATTCATACCCGATCGTAAATTTTTACGCGTGGGGCTAAAAAGTTCTGCCCATTGATTTTTATACCCATGATCAGATCTGTCCAAAATTAATCCCGCGAGCGTACCGTTTGTCATTCCATTTCCGGAATATCCGGTCGCGATATAAATGTCTTTGTGGTAAGGGCTTTTACCGATGTAGGGCAAGCCATCGACCGGCTCAACAACTTGGCCCGACCATTGATACTCAACCTCCCCCATCATCGGAAAATACTTTCGCGCCCATTGTTCAAGATTTTTAAAACGCAGATCCCCATCATCCTCTTGCCCCGTTTTGTGATCTTCCCCGCCCACAATCAACAGATCCACCGTTTCGCTTTTTGGGGTCATGCGAACGTAATGATACGGCGAATGCTTGATGGATTGATCGCCTGTGTCCCAATACAGCGCTTCCGGAACGGACCCCTTTGGAACTTCGGCCGCAATCACATAGGTCCTGTAAGCGGCTTCTTTGAGAAAAAACAAAATATTTTTAATCGGTGAATGCGTCGCGATAATAATTTCGTTCGCAGTGATCTCAAACCCATCGGAAGTCAAAACCTTATGTGAGTCAATCTTCGCAACATGAGTTCCCGTGAAGAACTGTCCTCCTGCTTGGTCGATTTGCTTGACTAAAGCAGAAAGGTATTGGAGCGGATGAAACTGTGCCTGATTCGGAAATCGCAAACCAACTCCCGCTTCTCTGCCGGGCAACGGCACTTTTGAACAAAACTCAGCCTCGGACAAACCCATCCGCCGCAATGTTTCCAATTCTTTTTCCAAACTTTCTTTTTGATCTGTCGGATGAAGAAAAAGGTAACCATCCAACCGTTTAAACTGGCACTCAATTTTAAGCGCACCGATCGTATGCTCAATAAAACGAATCGCGGCCCGTTGACTGTCAAATGCCAATCGTGCATTTTTTTCACCGTGAAAGCTTTCAATTTCCGCATAACCAGAATCAATCACTTCGGTGAGATGCGCAGTCGTCCGGCATGTTTCGCCGTTTCCCGGTTGCCCGGCATCAATGACCGTTACCGCACGTCCCTGTTTGGAAAGCAGATAGGCCGCAGTCAGCCCCGTCACGCCCGCACCCACGATAAGCACATCAGCCGTCATGCTGCGGTTTAATTTTTGAAAAGAAGGCAGAGAACCATCCCTTTGCCAATATGTTTTATGAGAAACCAGGTTGTCATTTTTGTTTAACATATCTGTATTAAAATTGGTTATTCCGTACCATTGAGAAAATTAATTTCCGCGGCGCAAATAAAATCGTTATCTGAAATTCCTCCGATGGAATGCGTCGAATAGCGAATCACACACGTCTTATAACTGAGCTCGATTTCAGGATGATGATTTTCCTGATTGGCAATCCACGCGACCGCATTCAGGAAAGCCACGGTTTCGTAATAGTCCGCAAATTTAAATGTTTTGACGATCTCCCCTTTTATATAGTGCCAACCCGAAAGTTTTCTCAAAACCTCACGAATTTCTGATTTTTTCTTGGGTTTGACGCCTTTGAGAGAAATACATTTTTTTTCAGCCCATTCTGCTTCGGAAGCAGAACGGTTTTCACGGCGTAACTTTAATGGGGAGTATTTAATTTTCATGGGACGATCATAAATTAAAATGAATTCGCGGTTCTATGGGGTGTTAGCCGTATCTAGTTTTCGTCATTTTTCAAAACAAAAACGTAGAAATACGTCTATCCTTAGCAAGAGACTTTCAGACGAACAGAGCGGCTTCGGCGGCAAGACCGGGACCAAAGCCAATGGCGACGCAAGGCAAAGGGGCGTCCACGCGTTGCATGCGTTCCAAAATAAAGAGAATCGTTGCGGATGACATATTTCCGCAAGACTGCAGAATTATCCGTGAGTGGGTTGCCGCAGATTCAGGAATAGACAGACTTTGTGTCACAGCCTCCAAAACACGCGGACCGCCGGGATGAATGGCCCATGACTTGACGTCTTGAAGGCTCATTCCGTTCTTGGCAAGCCAGCGGCTGAGCCAGGGTTTCAAATTGGCTTGAATCAAGGACGGAATTTTTGCCGAGAGGCTCATTTCAAACCCATGGTCGCCAATGCGCCAGGACATCGCATCTTCTGAGTCAGGAAAAATACAAGAACCGCTCTCATGAATCGACCACGAAGATTTTTTGGGTGTTGAAGCAATCACACAAGCGGAGGCACCGTCCGCAAAAAGAGCATTGGCAATAAGCGCACCCGTTTCTTTGCCGTATGAGTAATGAATCGAAGCAATTTCTACGGAGCAAAGCAGCACTTTGTGTTTGGCGTTCTGCGCGGCAAGCGCTTTCGCGACGCGGAGTCCGTTGATCACGCCGTGGCAGCCCATAAAACCAATCTGCGCGCGTTCAATATCCGGGCGGAGCTTGAGTCCACGAATCAAACGCACATCGATGCCGGGTGATGAAAATCCGGTGCAGGAAACAAGGACAAGATGCGTGATGTCGCCCGCTTTCACTTTTGCATCAGCCAATGCTCGCTTCGAGGCTCTCAGAGCAAGCTTGGGCGCTTCCTCTTCATAGACAAGCATCCTTTTTTTTGTTCCCGGTCCCAAATCATCCGTATGTTTCTTGGCGGAAAAAAAAGTTTGCTTGAAGTCGCCTTTTTTCATAACCCGTTCAAGCAGAACGGAGCCTCGCTTTTGAATGCTTGTTTTTTCGTAAAAGGCTTTTAGGACTCGTGCACCCGAGTGAGAAGGCCGGGAAATATCGCAGGCGATTTGAGCCGTTTCATGCTGTTTTAAAGTATACGGAGGCAAAGCAAGGCCTATTCCCAAAATCGCGGGGCATTTTTGCTGTAATTTATTTTTCATCATTAATCCTTCCGTGAATTTCACGAATCAGCGGATGGATCAACCATGGGAAATGACGTGCCATAAAAATGGTGCCCTGGCAAAAGACCGGACTGCGAAGCAAAACCGCGACAATACGGCAAATAACTCTCTTACGCTTCATTAGACTGTGATGCTTTCTTTTCCATTCTTCAATTAGATTTTCGTTCCAAATAAAATGTTTTGAACACAGAAAATTGGCAAGTGCTCTTGCCTGTAAAATTGCCCAGTAAATGCCTTCTCCGGTGAAAGGCTCCACAAAAAAAGAGGCATCTCCTAAAACAAAATAACGGTGGCCGCTGACATCGGTGCGGGTTTGAGAAATCCGGGACACTCCCTGCCAGACGGCATGCTGGATTCCCTGCGGAGCCGCGAGGCCGTTTTCTTGAAGGATGGTTTCAATACAGCGGCTGGGAGACCCGCAAGATTTTAAATATTCCGGGCGCAGCGCCGCCGCGATGTGCAGCTGATCCTTTCCACAAGAAACCATACCCACATAACCTGCCGGATGACAAACCATCGAAATCGAATTCTCTTCGAGATTGAGATGATTCACCTTTAAAAGAGCGGCAACTCCGACCAAGGAATCCGGCGTCGTGCGGCGTTTATTTTCAGGATAATTCTTAAGCGACAAGCCTGAAAGACCATCGGCCGCTAAAACAAAACGCGCGCGGACTTCTTGTTTTTTTTCTTGGACAGTTGCCTGCACAATTTGAACACCGATTGATTCTTGATCGTGCGTATGCGTTATAAAACCTTTGGTCGAGGGTAAAAACACCGCGCCCGCCTGACATGCTTCTTGCATCAACGCAAAATCAAAGTCTTTGCGAGACAAACTTACGCCCTGCGGAATTCGAATACGCGCTGACTTTCCCCGCGAAGTCATCAACAG
>Ga0163150_10004799_pt1 | contig 17807 bp, 12 predicted proteins | sample OliLakLV19P2IB_FD_148628 | JGI IMG/M metagenome (GOLD analysis project Ga0163150, IMG submission 148628) | Freshwater microbial mat bacterial communities from Lake Vanda, McMurdo Dry Valleys, Antarctica - Oligotrophic Lake LV.19.P2.IB | ecosystem: Environmental > Aquatic > Freshwater > Lake >...
GTCCAAAGAGCTTTGTTCGAGCCGCCTCTGTAATGGCCACTACGGCCGGGTGTCTGAGTTTCCGCTCGACCGAGATCGCATAGTAGCTCTCGACTATCGATTCGGCTCGCCCCACTACGGCGACTCTATGGGTTTGCCGAACGTCTTCTTCGATGGCCCCGGCGGCACGGCATCTCCGACACGGGCGCCGTCATCGTTCAGAACAGCTCCAGCCAGCCGGCTCCCGCCCAGCTTCGAGCCTGGGACGGCAAGCTGACGCCGCTAGACTCGAGACTTGGCTGCGCCAACATTCCCTGCCGGCTGATCGAACAATCTGAGGCGCACACCACCCATCAGCATTTTTCGCGGAGAGGCCGTTGGAAACCTTGGCTTCTGGGGAGCCAGATTTCTTCGCTACGACCTTCTCAGGACTCGGGTTAACACTCCAATATCCCGTCCGCACGCCAAATGGCCGTTACGTGCCCCGAAAACCACTCTCTCCAAGGAGCCGCGAGGTTTTGACGGCTCGGCGCCGGCCGCTGTTGGCTAGGTTTTCTCCGTCTCTCTTGATTCAGTTCAGCCGCACGCCTGGTTAACTGCCACTTTGAAGTAAACCAACTTTGCCTGGGCGATCTTCGAGGAACTCGACGCCGGAGCCCGCTTCTTCGTCTCGGAAGACCGCAACGTTTCCATCGACACCCAGCGAAACGAAGTCGTCCTCTCGAAGCTTTTGGACTGGTGCGGCAAGGACTTCGGCGGCCCCGCGGGAGTCCTCGACTTTATCAAACGACACGCCTCGGAATCGCGCCGCAAAGCTCTCGAAGCCCTCAAATCCACACGAGTCCGTACCGTCCCTACGACTGGTCAATCAACGACCCCGGCTCCCGCAAGTAGCAGCGACGCTACCGGCGCACGTAGACCGGCCCACCCGTTTGCGGATTCACGGCAGGGTTCAGCAGCATCAGATTTACCTCGCAGAGCGACAGTGTGCAGCCCGAGTTCGACGGCAGCGTGTCGTAGTCGAGTTGCACCCGAATTTAAACGTCTCGGCCCACGTTGTACGCAGCGGCGCCCGCGATCTCCCGCAAGTCCCACCCACGACGATACTCGCGGATGAGGTATTGATTGGCTTCGCGGCAGTTGTTGATCCGGAACGCGAGCGGATCCCACTCGAGACGATGGCCGACGCGCAGGGCAATGTTTCCCAGCAGGTACGCTTCAGTGAATGGCCCCGCGTAGGCAAAGTTGCACGGCGCCTGTTTGCCCGCCTTCACGGCCACCACCCAGTCCTTATGCACTTCCTCACGGTTCCATTGCCGTTCCGGCGGGGTCTCATAGGCGGCGCTCTGTCCGGCATACGGCCCTCGGCCGGCCGGAAGGCTGCCTTTGGTACCGATCCAGGTGACGCCTCCGCCGCCGCCCCGGAGCGGGGTTTGAGGCGCATCCGTCGCTGCCGCGGATCGGTCTCGCCGGCGCGGCGCTATATCCTCGGGCGGACGCTTGCCGCCGTCGTACCAGAAGATCTTTAATGGCGGGTGAACGCCCCGCGCGGCGTACTCGAATTTGATGACGCTCCAGTCCGGATACATCTCCGGCTTCATCCCCGACGTGCTCACCACTTCCACCGCGGATGGGGCGCCCAGGTCGAGCGCCCAGAAGATGACATTCATCGCGTGCGGCGCGATATCGCCGAGCGCTCCACTGCCGAAGTCGGTGAAGCCGCGCCAGACAAACGGATGGTAAACCGCGCCACCGGCGGCAAACTGATTTTTTCGTTCGGGACTATAAACGGCATGCCCCTCCGGATACTTTCCCTTGAATGGCCTGATGGCCGCGGTGCCGAGCCACATGTCCCAATCGAGCGTCGATGGCACGGGATCCTCACCGTCCACGCGGCCGTGTCCTTGCGGCCAAATGGGGCGGTCCGTCGCGAGGTGTACTTCGGTGACATCGCCGATCGCGCCCGACTGGATGAGTTCCACCGTCCGCATGTTGCCGGCGCCGGCGCTTGAAGCGGTTCCCATCTGCGTGATCGTTTTCGTCTCGGCGGCCACGCGGGCCATCACTCGGGCTTCATGCACGGAGTGACAGAGCGGCTTTTGACAATATACGTGCAGGCCATGCTTCATCGCCCACACGCTGATGTAAGCGTGGCTGTGGTCGGGGACGGCCACCACCACACCATCCAACTTCTCCTTCTCGATCATCTTCCGGAAGTCGGTGTACTTATGGGCGCTCGGGTATTCCGCGCCCCGTTTATCGAGAATCGTGGAGTCCACGTCGCAAAGCGCGGCGATATTCTCTCCGTAGCCGGCTAACGTTTTGGCATCAACGCCGCCCATCCCGGCCAGTCCAATCACGCCGATGTTCAGTTTCTCGTTTGCCGCGTAGCTGCACACCGCGGCAGCCGGCGCGATCATGAATGCGGCGGCCGCGCTCTTGATCGAGTCGCGCCGTGTCATCCCATTTCTGTCATTGCGTTGTTCCAATGGTCACCTCGATTTATCTCAGCCAAGCCTGTTTAACATCAGGATTGCCCGCGCTGTCCAGCCGTGTTATCTGATCCGCCGTGAGCCTGATGTCGAGTGCGTCGATATTCTCCAGCACTTGTTCCCGCCGACTGCCCGCAATCACGGGAATCATGGGCGGATCGCTCTGGCGCATCCAGGCAATCACTACCTGATTCTGAGTTGCGCCCACTTCGCTCGCCACGCTTTCCAAAGCATCCAGCCGCACATCGGCCTCGGGACCGGCGTATTGAGACGGTACCGAACGATCGATTCGTGTGTATGCGCCCTGCAGCAGGATCGAATATCCGATCATCGTCAATCCACGCGTACGGCAATAATCCTTCAGGTCGTCATTGACACACACCTGGGGACCGAAATCCGCGCCGTGGCGGGGACGCAAGTATGTATGCCTCTGTTCCACCGCACAGTACCGCGCCCAGTCGTGCATCCGGCTTACCGTGTTAGCCTCCGCAATACGCCATACCTTCAGGTTGCTTGCCCCGATTGCGCGCACCTTTCCCGACCTGATCAAACGATCGAACGCTTCCATCGTTTCTTCAAGAGGCGTCTCGGCATCGTCGCGATGGGCGTAGTACAGCGCAAGACTCTCCACCTGCAGCCGTTGCAGACTTTTCTCGCACTCGCGTTCAATCTCAGCGGCGTTCAGTCCGCCCGCGCACCCCGGATAATCGAATCCGAGTTTCGACGCCACCGCCATCTCGCTGCCAACTCCGCGATCCTTCATCCATTTACCGATGGTGGACTCGCTCTCTCCGCCCGAGCATCCTTCCAGCCACGCGGAGTAGAAATTCGCGGTATCGATGAACGTGCCGCCCTTCTCCCTGAACAGATCCAGAAGCGCGAACGACGTCTTGACATCGATCCGGCTGCCGATTTGATCTGTCCCGAAGCACAGTTCACTCACCTCAACGTTCGAGCGCCCCAGAGTTACTTTTTTCATCGGCTGAAAGTCGCGATCACCACGCCGCCCACCATCACGAGAACGCCTACGAGCTTAGTCAAAGTAACTGGCTCAGCCGGCGAGCCCAGCCAACCAAAATGCGAGAGCAGCAGCCCACCCAATACTTGACCGGCAAGAAGAGTAATCATCAGCGGCCCGGCGCCGACTCTAGGGATCAGCCAGGCGATCGCGAAGACCAGGCATGCGCCCATCATCCCCGCGGTCAGGAGGATTGGATTGAGCGTTCTCACCGGCTCCAGTGCGTCGCGGCGCCAGCCGGTGAGTCCGATCGCTATCGCCGTCAGAGCGCCGATGCACCAGAACAGCGCGTTGCCCACGCGGGCGTTGTTCATGGTGGCGCCCACCTTTCCGTTCATGGCCAAATGAACAGCCAGCACGATCCCGAGAAACATCGTCAGGATATACAGTTGGAATTTCATATTCGTCTCTCCCGTTTCAAATTAGAGGGAATGCTTTATCGGCCGGTATTGAGCGGCTTGATACGGATGTTTCGATACCACACTGGCGACCCATGGTCCTGCAGTCCTATGTAACCGGCTCGCGCGAAATCTTTCAGCGCTCTGTCGAACTTGTTCGCGCTTCCGTCCGGATTCTTGCGCGCTTCAGTCCATTGATCCAGATTCGCTTCGCTCACCAGCGTCCCGTTGAGTACGACGGATATCTTGGGCCCATCGCAAGTGATCGTGTAGCGGTTCCATTCGTCGGGTTTCACCGCGTGGCTCGTTGGAGCGACTAAGTCATAGAGTCCGCCGACGCTTCCCCTTGCGAGCGGTCGTCCCGGCGCGGAATTCCCGACCTGTACTTCAATCCCGGTGAAAACCGGATCCTTCATATTCGAAGTACGCAAGTAGACTCCGCTGTTAGTGCCCTGCGTGACTTTGAATTCCAGCTCGAGCACAAAGTCTCCATACATCTTCGGAGTCCACAGATAGTTGTCGTTGTGCTCCTGACGGTCGGTGCGGTTCTTCAGTGCGATGACACCGTCTTCCACCACCCAATTAGTCGCCGGCTGCCAGCCTGTCAGATCTTTGCCGTTAAAGAGCGTCTCGAATCCATCGGCGTCCCGCTGAGCGACGTTCCGACGTGTCTCCCACTGGACATTGCCGGGATAAGTATTCCGGTCGGGCAGTGGGTTGCGTCCCTTCGTCTTGGGAGAATAGCCCTGATTCAGGAAGGCGTAAAGACCGCTTCGGCAGGCGACGATTACATCCGGTTTGCCATTGCCGTCGACATCCGCCACGTTGAGTTTCATGCCGACACCTACGACAAAGTTCGGCGGAGGGCTGTTTTCACTAGCCTTTGAGAAGTACGGTTCCAGATGACTATAGGTCAAGATGTGCCGCTCGAAGCGGCCGCCGTCGATCTTGTAATAGAACACGAAAACCGGATCGAGCGCTCCGACGTCGCCGCCGTTGTGGGCGAGCAGTTGTTTTCCGGTGATCAGTTCGGGACGACCGTCTCCGTCCAGATCGGCTAACTCCATCGTATGAAAAGTCGGATAGTCGGTTTCAATCGAGTGTTGGACAAAGCTGCGCTTTCCCGCATCCATCTTCTGCTCGTACCAGACCAGGCCGTAGCCATGCGCCGACCCCATGATGATGTCGTTTCGGCCATCGCCGTTGGCGTCATGCACGAGAATCGGCAGTCCCGCGCCTCCGCTCTGATATTGATAATCGGGATGCCATGCCCACTGGCTCTCCACTCCCCGCGCCGGCGATTCAAACCAGCCGGATGCCGTGACGACATCGTTTCGTCCGTCTCCGTTGATATCGCCGATTCCACTGCCATGGCTAACGCCCACACCCTCCGCGCCGATGGTGTGCCGCTTAAACCATGGGGCCTGGCCGATATGCTCAAACCAGATCAATCCGCGGCCTGGCCGCTTCGCAAAGTAATTTACCAGCAGATCCTTGTCGCTGCGCCCGGACAGGTTGCCCCGCACCATGCCCTCAAGGCCCTCGGCCTCGTGAATCGCGTGCGACTTCCATTTAGCGCCCAACTTGCCGGGATTCTCATACCAATAGATCCCCTGCTTCAACATCCAACCCGAACTGATGATGTCCATCCGGCCGTCATTGTTGACGTCCATCGTGCCTTCGTAGTTGTCGTCTACATCGGGACCGTTGGTCGCCGCGCCATCGCGAAAATCGGAATACTTGGTCCAATTCGGCGCGATGTAGTAGTTGCGGCCCGCCGCAATGTCCAGCTTTCCGTCGCCGTCGATGTCCAGAATTGACGAGCATTCGGCAAAAGGCCCGAACCAGAACGTGTGCCGGGCGGGATCGTGCACGGGGCCATCGATCTTCACCGGCACAAACAGCAGCTCTCTCGGAGGTGCAATAGGCTCGGCGGCACGGCTGCCGGAGGAGAGCAGTGCAAAAAAGGCAATGCAAAAACAGAGGACGAGCGCGATCTTCAGCCAACGATTCGCGAATAATGTCCTGGTTGTGGGCCTTGTCATCGGGGAGCCTCCTGCGCGGCCACTTCAAGGCGGCGTTTGCAATCCTCGAGCATCTCGGCGGTGCGCGTGGCGCCTGAACGCGCGACGCCGATGGACCGCACTTCCAGCAAGCCGTCCAGCGTACGCACGCCGCCGGCCGCCTTCACGCGAACATGAGCGGGGGAGTGCTCGCGCATCAGCCGTAGATCGGCCAGCGTCGCGCCCCCGGTCCCGTAGCCGGTAGAGGTTTTTACAAAATCGGCGCCCGTCTCCGCGCAGATCTCGCATAGCCGGATCTTATGGCTGTCTTCCAGGTAGCAGTTTTCGAAAATGACTTTGACAATACCACCGCTCCCATGAGTGAGTTCCACCACGGCCTGAATATCGGAGCGAACATAAGCCCAGTCGCCGCTTAATACTTTACCGATGTTCACCACCATGTCCAGTTCAGCGCCGCCGTCTCCGAGGGCCTCTTTTGCCTCAGCTACTTTGGTGGCGGTCTTGTGGCCTCCGTGCGGGAATCCGATCACCGTGCTTGCGGCGACGCTGCTGCCGGCCAACAGTTCCGCGCAGCGTTTCAGATAGTACGGCTTCACGCAAGCGGAGGCAACGTCGTAGGTCAGCGCCAGCCTGCAACCGCTCTCCAGTTCCTCATCCGTCATCACGGGATTGAGGAGTGAATGATCAATCATTTTCGCGATCTGTAGATAGGTATAATCCATTGTTCCGCTCCGTCTTTAGCCCTCAAGGTTTCAGCGGCAGCGCCTGCGCGATACCCGTCTTAACGGACATCTTGGCTGCCTCAAGCACTTCCTGAACGGCCACATTCAACTCCAGGGACGAGGGCCCGTCGAGTGGTTGTTTGTTACGAATTTTGTCGATCATGTACGCAATCGGTTCGGCTCGCTCGGGTGGCAGCGGAGTGTCGGGTAATGGATCTCCGGTGGCCTCCCGTCCCGCTCCCGCTCCCGCTTTTCGAATCTGATTGCCGGTAATGCTGCCCTTGGTCCCGTAGATTTCGTTGCCGCCGCGCTGGGCCGGCGGCATATCCCACGTGGCCTCCAGAATGGATACGCCGTCGGCATACTTCAGAACTATCGTGGCGTGATCATCCACCGCGGGAAACGTCTGGGGCTTCAAATGATTGACGGTGGCATACACCGTTTGCGGCTTGCCTTTCAGCCAAAGACTCCAATTCACCAGGTAGCATCCGAAATCCATCAAGGCGCCGCCGCCATTCTTTACGGGATCCGCCAGCCATGCCGCGAAAGAAGAGGTCTTTGGATCTCCCGGACCGGTGTTGCCTTGCAAGGCGCGCAGGCGCCAGACCGGGCCGATCTCACCCGCATCCACCGCCGCCTTGGCCGCATACGTGGATGGCCGCCAGGTGGAGCCGTAGTTGGTCATCACAAGAATATTGTGTTTCTTCGCCAGGGCCTGTATTTCCAGTGCTTCCCGATAAGTTGCCGCCAGCGGCTTCTCCACGATTACGTGGATGCCGCGCGGAGCGCAGTACCGGACCACCTCCACATGCTCATTGGTGGGCGTGAATGCCCAGACCATGTCGGGCTTAGTTTCATCAATCATCTTTTTCCAGTCGGCAAAGATGAGGGCTTCAGGAACACCCGGCCTCGTCTCCTGGGATTGGGGAATCCGATCGACGCGTTTGGCGCGCGCCAGCAAGTTTGGCAGCGTCTCCGACACTCCCACGAGCTTAACTTTGTCACCCTTCAACATGGCGCCGAGGTGCAGCCAGACATGCGCGTGAAGCATGCTCACCACAGCGATCTTGTACTCCTGGGCAGCGGCCGGCAAGGCCGACAGGCAAAGCGCAATCGATAACAATCGTTTCATGAGAAGTCCATCCGTTGCCGGTGTGCGCAACGGCGCTAACTACTGATAACGCCCTGCGGATTCACAGTGTGATTCTTGCCGTCTCCCTCAAACATCGGCCGCGGGGGAGCCTTGTCGACGATCCGCTGAGTATTGGGATCGAATAACTTTGTTTTGCTTTCCTGGTACGAATACACTCCCAACTTAATCGCTGTCAGGATCTGATACCCGAGTTGGGCGGGAGCATGAGGCTGCTTTCGGGAGCGCATGCAGGCGAAGAAGTTGGCGGTGTGCGGAGTCCGGGCGTCACGCAGAGGCCCTCGCTCCGGCAGCGTATACACCTTCGGCTCCGGCATCGCGGCCGGCCCGGTTGGCGGCTGGCCCCTTCTCGATCGGAGTTCCGGATAAGTTTCCGGGAAGACTCGCACCTCGCCTCGCGCACTGACGATCGTCCCTTTATGGCCATAGATGGCTTGGCTATGATGCCGGCCCATGCCTGCGTTGGCCATTGAGCCGGACATGTCGATGTAGAAGGTGGGGTACTCAATCATGGTGGAGTACGTGTCCGGCACTTCACGATCCTTGTGTACGTAGATGCCGCCGCTGGCGCTGACACGCGTGGGAAACTGCGCGCCGATCGGGTACAGGATCGGACCCAGACTGTGAAAGAACAGATCGGTGGCGATACCGCCGGAGTAGTCCCAGTATTTTCGGAAGCGGAAATAACGATCCGGGCTGAAGGGCCGTTTCGGCGCCGATCCCAGCCATCGGGTCCAGTCCACCGTTTCGGGCGTCGCCTCGGATTCGACGCGATAATTCCACTCGCCCAGCAGTGAATTTCGGGCGGAGGTAGACTGCGCGCAAAGAACGGCGCCAATCTCTCCGGCATCGATCAGTTCCTTCACTTTGTGCGTGCCGGGTTCAGACAGGCCGTGATTTCCAACCTGAAGAACGCGGTTGTACTTCTTCACCGCCTCGACAATCGCCTGCGCCTCCTCGAGGGTGTGCGTCATCGGCTTTTCGAGGTAAACGTCTTTCCCGGCGGCAAGCGAGTCAAGCGCCATCTGGCCGTGCCAGTGGTCCGGGGATGCGATCAGTACGGCATCGATATCGTTGCGCGCAAGCAGGTCGCGGTATTCGTGATGGACTTCCTTGGCCGTCAGTTTGGCGATGGTCCGAGCCCGCTCTTTCCGTTTCTCGTAAACGTCGCTAACGCCGGCGACTTCGATATCTTTCTCGTCCTCGGTCTGCTTCATGAAAGCTTGCAGATGGACAGTTCCCATGCCGCCGACGCCGATCATTCCAACTCGTATGCGATCGTTCGCCCCCACCACGCGTGAGGCCGACCGGGCGCTCACGCCTGGCTTGACGGCCCTTTGCGCGGCTGAAGCGGCAGCCACCGTAGCGAGCGCGGCCGCCGACGAACGGCTGAGAAACTGGCGGCGATTGGATGGAGTTGTATCGTGTTTCATAGTGAACGTCTTTACTTGATCAGAACGAGAAGCGGGCTCCCATTTGGACGTTGCGAGGGCTGTTGCCCTGGGGCGTGATGATAAAGCCGAAGGCGTTGTTGTTCTGCGCCGTAACCGGGCCGGCGAGGGTTACCCGATTCAACACATTCGATGCCGACGCGCGAATTTCAAAGTTCAACTTCTCCGTAAGATTAAAGTCTTTTATCACCGCGAAATCTTCGTTCACCGTCCACGGAGTGCGCAAATATGACATTCGGCGGGGTGTGTCGCCATAGGCCATGTTAGGCGGCAGAATGAACGCCGCTTTGTTGAGGTATGGCTCGGAAAACGCGACGCTCTTATCGGAACTCCATGCCGGGTTGCGCAGTGGAATCGTGCCTTCAGCCACGCCCGGGGCGAAGCTACAGCGCGCATTGCTGCCGGCGCCGAAGAAATTCTGGTTGCAGTTCACCACCAGCGGCGTGCCGCTGACATACGTATGGATAGCGGAGACTCTCCAGTTTCCGATCACGGCGTTCAGCGCCGGATGCATATTCGGCAGAAAGGCCTTCCCCCGACCGATGGGCAGTTCGTACACGTAGCTCAGCCGAAGATTGTGCGGCGTATCCTGACTTGCCACCGCCTTATCCGTCCGCCTGTCGTATTGATTCTGAACCGCTCCGTCGCTGGTGCGGTTGGCGTCTTCGCCATTCGAGCCCGAGATCAATTTGGCGAAAGTGTACGATACCAGCGCAAACAGCCCCTTGGAAAAACGGTGCTCGAGGCTGGCCTCCAGCGCGTGATAGGTGGAGTGCCCATCGTTCTGACCTCCCGCATTGCTATTGATGTCGGAATACTGCGGGAAAGGCCGTAATGCCTGCTGCAATTGCAGATTTAATGGATAATTGGCGTACGGTAAGCGGAATCCATTCGTGTTCAGTACGGAAGCGCTGGTTGGATTATTGAGGAGCGTACTGAGAGGCTGGCCCAACAGAGTCCCGTAAATTCCCCAGAATCGGGGATCCAATTGATTTTGGGACTGCTGCCGCGATAGCAGCTTCACCCCCACCACTCCGTGATAGCTCGTTCTCAGCACTGCATTAGGGGTGACCGCGCGTTCGATGGTGAATTGCCAGTCGGCGAAATAAGGCGCCCGGCCGGCTTCAGGATTGTAGTAGAACGGAGCCTGCTGGAGAAGATTTCGGCTCAACGTTTGCGGATCCGTTACCGGCGGCCGCAAGGAATTGATTTGCGCCGTAAACGGTGTGAAGCCGTCTTGCACCCGGTAGGAGAAACCGTTCGACCGAAAATTGGCAATCGAGCCGAAGGTTCCGCCAAAGCCTTGAGTTCCATTATCGGCGTTGCCATCTTCACGCGACGGCTGAAAATAAATCGCGCCGCCGGTTCGAACCACCGTCTTGTCGTTCAACAGATACGCCAACCCCAAGCGCGGGCCGAAGGCGTTCCTTCTGGTTTCGCCGAACCGCTCCGAAGCGCCATTTACATTCGCGATCAACATGGCTCCGGGAAGGCCGCCGGCCGCTTCGTTGATGCAGGTTGGGCAGAAGTTGCTATTGCGGCCGTTTCTCTCCTTTTTGGGGATCGGCAATTCATAACGGAGGCCCAGATTTGCGGTGAACTTCCTGTTCACCTTCCAGTCGTCCTGAACGAACCAGGCGTAGTACGGCCACTGGAACGCCGTATCTCCCGGGTACCGGAATCCGCCCCCGCTCGCGACGCCGAGCAGGAAGCTCGCGAAGTCCGACCCGCTGTTGGCAACGTTAGGACTGCCGGTTCCGGCGGCGTTGAAGTTCACCGTTCCATAGGCGTTGTTGAAGTCGAGCCGGCGATAGATACCGCGCAGGTATTCCATGCCGAACTTCACGGTGTGCGATCCGTGAATCCACGCCAGCTGCTCTTTGATGTTGATCGTCCTTTGGCGCGAATCCGTGAAAACGCTGTTCCCGAAGGTGGCAAACGAAGTAGCGTACGTGCTCGACGTTCCTGGAGCCAGCGGCGTCACCGTACCTGGAATATAGGTAGCGCGGGCAAGGTCCGCCGGAAAGGAGCTGACGTATCCGGGCGCCTCAATGACACGGCGTTTATTGAAGCCGACGGTCAAGTGGTTCAGCAGGTTTGGCGTGATGATGTAGTCGTCATTGAGCCGGTAATACTCCGTAGTCGCTTCAGACGGGAAGCCGGTCCCCGGAAGTCCTTCGAGCGCATTGATGCTGGGTTGAGCCGGGCTGAAGAAGTGGCTGTAGAGGAAGCTGGCGCGATGCTTGTCGGTGAATACATAATCGAGCTTGATGGACGGCAGCGACGACCTCGATGTGGAAAAGCTTCGGGACCGGTAGTTATTGATGATGCGGCTCGGGTCATCCGGGCTCGGCAGGAGCGCGATCAAGCGCCGCGCCGTCGCATCGATCCGGTCCGGGCAGAGCGCGTCCAGAACGCCGTTGCACTGCAATCGCGGGCGGTCGGCGGCATTGGCAATGACATTGCCGCTCGCGTCAAAGGGGTCATAGAGCGGAATGGTCCGGCCGGCCGCGTCCACATTGCGGCGAAAGTCTCCAGCGCGGTACTCGTCCAGCGGCGCCGTTACTAATGCCGTGGATTGACCGTTTCGCGTGGAGGCCCTTTCATAAGCGAAAAAGAAGAACGCCTTGTTCCGCCCGTCGTAAAACCTCGGAATAAAAATCGGTCCGCCAAGACTGCCGCCGGGATTCCATTGCCGCACGATGGGTCTCCGCGTAGGCGCGAAAGTGAATCCGCGGGCGTTAAAGATCTCGTTGCGGTTGAATACGAATGCGCTGCCGTGAAGGGTGTTGGTTCCCGACTTTGTCACCCAGTTGATCACGCCGTTTGAGGTACGGCCGAACTCGGCGGAATACGACGAGCTCTGAACTTTGAACTCCTCCATGCCCTCCACACTGACACCATTCATAGCCGGGTCGTTGCGGCGTTCGCTCTGAGCTTCAGCGCCATCGAGCTGCTCGCTCTGGCCATCCAGGAGGCCGCCGCCAATGCGCGGATTGTTCGCCGGTCCAATCACCCCCGGTGTTAGGATTACGAACGCCAGGTTGCTTCTGACGCCCCCGCTGATGAACAATGGCAGATCGCGAATCGCCTTGGTAGGCAACACTTTCCCCAGATTCGTTCCCTGCACTTCCAACAGCGGAGCGGCAGCCGTAACTTCGATGGTCTGATCCACACTGCCAACCGTCATCGTCACGTCAACGCCCACGACTGTCGCTACGCTTACGCGGATCCCCGTACTCACCGCTTTCCGGAAGCCGGCTTTCTCAGTTGTCACTGAATAGTCGCCGGCCTGAAGATAGAGAAGGTTGTAGACGCCGTCCTCTCCCGTTGTCACCGACTGCCTATAACCGGTATTCACGTTGCGCACGGTGACCACAGCCTGCGGGATCGCGCCGCCCAACGGGTCCACCACCGTTCCCCGGATAGTGCCCCGGCCCTGGGCGAACAAAACGCCCGCGAGCAAAAACAGCAAGACGAGAAGACTGCGACGATCGGACATGGATTCCTCTTTCTGGAGTTAAGACCTTAGTGTGTGCGCTCGAAGACAGTTTCAAATGCGCCGGAAGCAATAACGTGGCTAAGCCACTCATGTTATTTAGCACGTCCGTTGACGGGTGTCAATCCAGATCGCATTGAGGGGAGATTCCGTATCGCGGGGGCGTAGAGCCGTGATATCTTATCTTGTGAACGTCACGGCTCTTGTGAAACGTCACGGCGCCACTGCGGAAAAAGGGTACTGAGGCTTAGCCACTATGATTAGTTTGGTTAAGGAACCGATCTATCAGCAGCTCAATGGTCAGCTAAGGCTGATGGCCACATCGGGCGAACTGCCGGTTGGGAGCAAGTTTTTGACTGAGCGGCAGGTCTGCGATCGCTTCGAAGTGAGTCGGGCGACCGCGAACAAGGCGCTTTCGAATTTGGTTTCGGAAGGTGTGCTGGAGTTTCGCAAGGGCGTCGGCACATTCGTGCGGGGTCGAGCTCTCGATTACAACCTTCGGGCGCTGGTTAGTTTCACCGACAAAGTCATCGCGGCGGGAAAGGTTCCCAGCACGGAGGTCTTACAGTTTGAGTCGGTCTGTGCGAAGGATGTGCTCGACGACGTGCCGGATGTTCTGCAGGTGGGGCCGACTGAGTCCCTGTTCTACATCGAAAGGCTGCGAATGGCCGACGCGCTGCCCGTGATTCTGGAAAAGCGGTACATCGTCGCCCGGCATTGTCCTAACCTCACGGCTGCCGATGTTCGGGGTTCTCTCTACAAGCTCTGGACAGATCGATATCAACTGGCGATTGAGGGAGCCGACGAAAGTATACGCGCCGTGAACGCGCGTGGAGCCGATGCGCGGGCGCTAAGGGTCCGCGATGGGGCGGCGGGAATGTCGATACTCTCTGTCGGTTATCTTTCCGGACGCAGGCCGCTGTGGTCGGAGCGAACTCTCTACCGCGGTGATTCCTACGAGTTTCAGAACCGGCTCGGCGGCATTCAATCCGCAAGCTTTTCGACGGGAAGGTTCATCGACACGGGAGAAAGCGCGCTGTAGTAAGGAGCAAGGTATGAGAAGGATTTTGATGGCAGCTTGGATTTTGTTCTGCCTTGGGCTCTCGGCAGGCAACGCCCAAGCTCAGGAGTGGCGCCGGCTTTGGAACGGCAAGGATCTGGACGGCTGGAAACATATTGGGCACGGGAGATTCCTAATTGAAGATGGCGTGCTGAAAACCGAAGGTGTCCCAGGAACCCTGGGGTTGCTCTACTACAAGGAGAGAGTGGCGGACTGCATTCTTCGGTTCGTCTACAAGGAGAGCCCGCCGGGACGGTCGAATTCCGGGGTGTACGTTCGAATCCCGAAGGAACCCACGGACGAGCAGGAGGTGGTCCGGATCGCGCACGAAATTCAAGTGGGCGGCAGGAACACGGGCGAGATCTTCGGCGTCGCACAAGTCTTGACTCCGCCGCCCATCAAGACGGGCCCGGACGATTGGAACACGGTGGAGATCACCCTTGAAGGGCCTCGCACGATGGTAATGGTCAACGGCGTTAAGGTGACGGATTTTACGCAGGGAGTATCGCCAACCCGTCCGAACATGCGCGAGTATTACAACGCGAAGCGGCCGGACGAAGGCTGGTTTGGGCTGCAGAACCACAATCAGGATGTAGTGTGGTTCAAAGAGGTATCCATGAAACCCCTGCCCCGCCGCTAGGCCGCGATTATTTTTGAAATGCCGACCAAAGAACTGTTTGCGAGCGTCGATCTGGGTGGCACTAAGATCTCGAGTGCTATTGGTACCCGCGACGGCGAGATCCTGTATGAGAACCGCGTGCCCACGGAGTCGCACCAGGGCCCGGCCGCCGTGCTCGAGCGCGTGGCTGTGCTGATACGCGACCTGGAGGCGCACGTTGGCATGAAGCCATTGGCGCTGGGCATGGGCGTTCCGGGCTTAGCGGACTGTCTCGAAGGAGTCACCAAATTTCTCCCTAATCTTGCTACGCAATGGCGCGACGTGCCGGTTGCGGCGATTCTCTCCACGTCGATCGGCTGCCCTGTGTTTCTTTTGAACGACGCCCGCATGGCTGCGCTTGGCGAGTACACTTTCGGGCGCGGTAAGTCAACTGAAACCATGGTGCTGTTCACCATCGGCACAGGCATAGGCGGGGGTGTCGTTATCGATGGCAAACTGCGGCTGGGCCCGCTCGGCGCCGCCGGCGAATTGGGTCACCAGACCGTCCAGCGAAATGGGTCTCTTTGCGGCTGCGGCAATCGCGGATGTCTGGAAACACTGGCCAGCGGGCCCGCGCTCGTGGCCGAGGGCGTGCGTTTGGTGCTAAGCGGTTTGGCGCCGATTCTTTTCGAGATTGTTTCCGGAAACGTCGCGGCAATCACTCCGAAAGAGATGGGGGATGCGGCACGGGCCGGCGAGACATCGGTGCATGAAGCGATTGTGACTGCCGCCACATGGCTAGGGATTGGGGTCGCGAACGTCGTCACCGCGATTCATCCTGAACTGGTCGTCTTAGCGGGCAGCGTCGCACGTTTAGACGAGTTGTTGTTGGAACCGGTGCGTGACACTGTCCGCAAGAGCGTTCGTATGTTTCCAGTCGATGCCGTGCGTATTGAGACGTCCGATTTGGGGGAGAGATCTGGATTGTTAGGAGGAATCGCACTGGCGGCCGGCAAAGTTGGGAGAGAGGGATTCGACACAAAGTTGCAAGTCCCGGTTTGACCCAACGCTCGCGTACATCACGGGGCTGATCATCAGGGGTTGGCCTCTCGCGCCCGCGCCCGTGCGCCCAGCGTCTACTAATTACCGAGTCCATCAGAAGCGCACAGGCCGCGGAGGCGCGTCGCCAAGCGATAGAGAAACACACAGTCTCATAGCGCCGTAGCGAGTCCGTTGTGCGCGTGTTCCTCAGAAGCGCACAGGCCGCGGCGGCGCGTCGCCAAGCGATAGAGAAACACACAGTCTCATAGCGCCGTAGCGAGTCCGTTGTGCGCGTGTTCCTCAGAAGCGCACAGGCCGCTTCCGGCGGCGCCAAACGAAGCAGGAACTCAGCGGACTTAGCCGCCGGAAGCGAGTCCGTTGTGCGCGTGTTCCTCAGAAGCGCACAGGCCGCGGGCGGCGCGTCGCCAAGCGATAGAGAACACGCCGTCTCATAGCGCCGTAGCGAGTCCGTTGTGCGCGTGTTCCTCAGAAGCCCCGAGCCTTTCGCGTGCTCGCTCCCGACTCTCACCATCACCCTCGCTTGGATGTTCCGCCACGCGCCATGTTGCCGGTGATCCATCGCGACGATGTCCGCGGCAGGCCAGTGGTCAGCCGGTCCGCTTGCACCACGAGCGTTCGAGTCTGGAACATCGCCGAGGCAAGTCATCGCAGGCAGCCACATCAGCCGATCCCAATCTTCGGCAAAGTGATCCCGACGTTTCCCTCGCCTCGTTCAAGTCTGCAACTTGGCCTGAAAGATGGCATGATTGTGAGCGATGGATATCGAGTACATGGTCAGCGCTCTACGTGAAGAGCACGGTCGAATTACGCAAGCGATTTTGGTGTTGGAGCGCATCGGGCTGGGCGGGGCCAAGCGCAGAGGCAGACCCCCGGCTTGGATGCGGGAAGCGCAGGGCGACACGGAACAGGCAGCGCCCGCCGTGACAAAGCGCAGAGGACGGCCCAAGGGGTCGAAAAATGCCGCGAAGGCAGTTCGGACGCCGTAGCCGAACCCGCCCGAGTTTCTCTCTTGACCAGGTCTGACGCCCCATACGGCGTGGGTGGCCACGGCTGCCGTCGAGTGTCTCGACCCGCGTCACGGGGTACCCGCGCTCACCCACACGCGCCTTCACACGGATCGCTCCCAGACGAAGAAGTTCCTTGGACGCGGGCAACAACGACATGATGGTTTGCCTCCGCTCCCGGCGGCGCGAGCCACAATGCGATCGGCGTCCGCGGCAGCGGCCAGGACGGCCCAGCAAACTGAAATGAGGTGCATCATCTCCGGATCTACGCACGCGCGCACCGGCACTCGGGATTCACTTTGTTTCCCAGCCGCGCTGAAGCCCGGTACACTGTCAAATGGAATGCAAGAGACCTTCCGGGAAATCAGGGAACAGCTTCTCCACCTTCATTCCCTCCTTCTCGCCGACCAGCGCAACGAGTACGAGCAGATGTACGGGCGCGTCACAACCACTGGCGAAATGCTCAACCTCGTCATGTCGCACGACTGGTTCGCCTGGCTACGCGCGCTGTCCGCCCTAATCGTCCGCATGGACGAACTCCTCGACCCCGGCAAGTGGGACGAGACCGAAGCGAAGACTTTGTTTGACTACACCTCCGCCTTGCTCGTGCCGGCCGAGGAGGGCGCGGTGTTCCGTCAGAAGTATTACCAGGCCGTGCAGCGCAGCCCCGACGTCCTGATCGCCCACGGGCAACTCAAGAAACTGCTGGGCCCGTAGCATGCTATCGTCAAGCCTTTGACTTCTTTGTTGCCGCAACTCGAGCCCTGGCAGTGGGCGGTAGGCGCGCTCTGCGCCCTCAACGTCGGAATTGCAAAAACCGGCATGCCCGGCGTCGGCATACTGGTGATCCCGCTGATGGTGATCACGGTAGGCGACGCGCGCCTCTCGGCGGGCTGGCTGCTGCCCGTCCTGTGCACCGCGGACCTCTTCGCCGTTTGGTATTATCGGCGCCGCGCTGAAGCCAGTCAGCTCTTCGCACTCGCGCCGTGGACACTGCTCGGAGTGGTTGCGGGAGCGGGCGCGCTGTTTGCGCCCGAACGGCTTCTCCGCCCCATCGTCGGCGTGATCATCCTCGCGATGCTCGCCATCCACCTTCGCCGCCGCATGGGCTCCGAGCCGCTCGCGGTCTCCACGCATTCAGCCGGATATGGCATGGCCGCTGGTTTCGCAACCACTGTCGCCAATGCCGCTGGACCGGTGATGAGCCTCTACCTGCTCAGCCGCCGCCTGCCCAAAGAGGAGTTTGTCGCCACCGGCGCGTGGTTCTTCTTCGTGATCAATCTGATCAAGGTCCCGATCTACGTGTGGCACGGCCTGATCAGCCGCCAGTCGCTCGCATTCGATGCGGCC
>Ga0163150_10004801_pt1 | contig 17801 bp, 10 predicted proteins | sample OliLakLV19P2IB_FD_148628 | JGI IMG/M metagenome (GOLD analysis project Ga0163150, IMG submission 148628) | Freshwater microbial mat bacterial communities from Lake Vanda, McMurdo Dry Valleys, Antarctica - Oligotrophic Lake LV.19.P2.IB | ecosystem: Environmental > Aquatic > Freshwater > Lake >...
CCGACCGATCTGGACTTCAAACAGCCGCAGCAGTGAAACTGTGGAGCGGCGGCGCAATAGTTTTATATTTTGCTGAAAAACAAATAATTAATTCATTGCTTAAATATCAAGCTATGGCGCCGCCTAGGGCTGTTCGAATGTCTAAAGACCTCGAACCAATATTAACCCTAATTCATTTCGCTTTTTGGTCACCCCCTACATACTCAGACCTTAAAACCTTGTCTAATTAACTTAAACAGCAGGCCCTAATAAACGCCAAAAGGCAAGCGCTGAAAATATATTCAACTCACTAAAATAAAACGCGTTATAATTTTAATAATGGTTGTGGAATTAACAACCTGGACTTAGACTCCGAAATATTAATAATACATTTGGTTTCTGATCCAACGTTCCCGATGGCCATCAAAAAAGAAACTCGCAAATCACCTGCCTCCTCCTTAAATATTGCACCTCATTCCAAATCCAGTTCTGGCAAACTTTCTTTTTTTTCTTTCAAAAACACTTCATTGTATAACCGTAAAAATTTTGCCTATTTATCGGTTATTGTTTTTTTCATTCTGGTTTTGATAAGTTTGGATTTTGGTGTCAATGGGGATGAAAAATTTCAGGTCAACTATTCACAGAAGTTATGGAGTTATTATTCCTCTTTCGGTAAGGACACCTCCGCATTATATGTACGGGATGGCAATATGCATTTATACGGTGGTTTATTTGATTTGACCGCCATATCCCTGAATAAACTCATGGGATTGACCGATGAATATACGCCTGCCTACCATTCCATACGCAGGGTTTTGTGTGCCGTTTTTGGATTCATAGCTATATTATTTGCCAGCCTGTTTGGCAAACAAATAGGAGGCTGGCCCCTGGCTTTTTTAACCCTGGTCTTGATGCTTTTGAGTCCCAGGTTTTTGGGTGACGCCATGATAAATCCCAAGGATATACCTTTTGCAGCGGGTTATATCATGGCCTTATATTTTATCTCAAAATTTATCAGGGAATTGCCCAAACCCACTGCCGGCTCTATGATTGGGATCATCACGGGGGTAATGATCGCATTGAATACCAGAGCAGGTGGATTGTTGCTCATCCTCTATCTTTTTTTATTCGTAGCCCTTTTTTTATTCCAGGATTCACGCAGTACTCAGCATTTTGATAAAAAGGCAATGTTCCGGAGTGGCGTTTACACGCTGATAGTGGGCTTTCTCGCTTATCTGGCAGGCATTGTTTTTTGGCCTTATGCCCTTGCCAATCCCCTCCTTAATCCATTAAAAGCATTAACTGAATTTACCCACCAGCCCATCACCATCTCAGTGTTGTTTGCCGGGCAACACATGAGCTCTGACCACTTACCCTGGAATTACATTCCGGAATGGATGTTGAGGACCATTCCTTTATTTTCATTAGTTGGTTTGTTTTTTATGATCCGATTGCTCAAGCCGAGGTACCAGGACCTATCCGGACTGGAAATTTTTATGCTCGGATTTTCGATACTTTTTCCTGTCCTGTATGCCATTTATAAACAATCTGCGCTGCACGATGGCTGGAGACATTTCCTGTTTGTATATCCCTCACTGGTTTTGATAGCCTCCCTGGGATGGTATTTATGGTTTACCTCATTTAGTTCAAAAGCATTCCGGCTTTTTTCGGCACTCCTGCTTACCGGTTTGTTGGCGGAAAACCTGTTCTCCATCATTTCCCTCCACCCCTATCAATATGTTTATTTCAACCCATTATTAGGAGGAGTTAAAAAAGCATACGGAAATTTTGAAACGGATTATTGGATGCTTTCGGTTAAAGAAGCTGCTGAATGGTTGATCCAACATGAAAAAATCGACCGTCAAAATAAGTCTTTTACCATTGCGACAAATTGTATGTATCCTGCCCAGGTCTATTTAAGGGATACCTCTAAACACATCAAGCTGATTTATACCAACTACTATGATCGGAGTTCTAAACCCTGGGATTATGGTATTTTTTATTCCCGGTTTGTGCATCGGAACCAATTGTTTAACCATACCTGGCCACCCAGAGGCACTATTAAAATCATTAAAGCCAATGGTATTCCTTTATGTGCTGTGGTCCGTCGCGAAAATCAGGACGATTACCTGGGGTTCGAGGCCATAAAGAGAGGCGATGCACCAACTGCAATTAAACACTTCCTGGCCGCTTTAGACTATGCACCGGATAATGAAACCGTATCCTATATGCTGGCCGATATTTATAAAAACAACTGCCTGTATGAGAAGGCTGAAGAAATGATTCAACAAAGCTTAGCTGCTTTTCCGGCTAATCTGGCTGCTTTACAATTATTGGAAGATATAAAAACTGAAAAACTAAATTATTAATCCTGCAGTAAAGTTTTAACCTCACGGTTGAGGTTAAGCCCCGATCCGTTGGGGGAGGTTGATAGGGTGTCTGACAATTTAACGATTCAACGATTTAACGATTTAACGATTCAACAATTCAACGATTCAACAATTCAACAATTCAACAATTCAACATGTATGCCTGGGTCATTCAAAACTAAACTCCGGCAACTTCATCATCTCCCCTCCATTCATCGCTGACTCATGCGCCAATATACCCACACAAGTGATATTAGCCGATTGCTGGGCATTGGGGTAGGGCTGGGTTTCTTCCACCAACGCCTTAAGAAACTGATGCACCAGGTGCGGATGCGAGCCCCCATGCCCGGCTCCCTGGATAAAAGAAAGATGCTGATGATCATCGGCGTCATATACTCCGGCTTGAGTAAAAGAGGCAATTTCGGTTGGCAACAGGTGGCCATAATCGGGGACTTTAACCCGTTCTGGTATTTCTCCGGTATGGATCACATGATCTTCGTGTTCGATCTGGGTCCATTCAAATGATTTTAAAGAACCGTATACATCAAAACTTTCACGGTATTGACGAGCTGTGTTGAATAAAGAGCGGGTGACCTCAGCCGATAAATCCGAATTTCTGAATTTGATATGACAGGTTTCAATGGCGAAGGGTGAGTTATATTTGGGTATCAGGTGTTCGTCGATTCGGCCTGATCCTAAACAAGAGACATATTCAGCCTGATCACGGGTCAACCCCAGTACCGGTCCGACACAATGCGTAGCGTAATGCATAGGAGGCAACCCCTCCCAATATCCCGGCCAGGCAGCCATCTCCTGTTGATGTGATGCGCGGAGAAATTGGATCCTGCCCAGTTCACCTTTATCATACATTTCCTTGACAAATAAAAACTCGCGACTGTACAATACGGTCTCCATCATCATATACGTGAGACCGGTTTCCTGAACGGCTTCGACAATTGCCCGGCATTCTTCAACAGTAGTGGCCATAGGCACCGTGCATGCCACGTGCTTACCGGCCCTTAAAGCAGCCAGGGATTGTTCGGCATGGAGATGAATGGGAGAGTTGATGTGTATCGCATCCACATCGGGGTCTTTTATTAATTCTTCAAAATCGGTATACCTTTTTGTTATGTCGAAAGCATTGCCGATCTCATCCAGTTTGGAAGCGTTGCGCTGACAGATGGCATACATATTGGCGTTCGGATGTTTTTGATAAATAGGTATAAACTCCGCGCCAAATCCTAAACCGACGATAGCGATATTAATTTTGTTTTTGGTCATGATAACTTTTTTTGCATTTAATAATTTCGACGAAGTTAAACTTCGAAGTTAAGAGTATAAGATTCTTCAGGTCGAAGTGCAACTTCTCCAAAACGGTAAATGGGAATAAACTCCGCACTAAATCCCAGGCCGACAATGACAGTATTGATTTTGTTGTTTTCCATTAAATTTTCCTTTTTAAAAAATATCCCAAATTAGTTTAAATAAACGGATGACATTTCCTAACCGCAAAGTCTGCATTGTGCTCAGACGCTCTATATTGATACCGCTGTTGTCATTGAAGAGTCTCCCGTTAATCCCCGGGGATTAAAAATAAAAATTCAAACGGAAATACACTTCACTTTATCATCTAACCCCCGGGTTGCTGTTTGCGAACCTCACGATATAGTCCATTGACCAATGGATCTAATACGCTTTACCTGAGCGGTTTATCCAGCCCAGACCAGATTGTAAATAAAAGCCATCTGCATAATGAGTTTGATAAAAATCAACTAAATTTGAGGTCAGATTTCACAGCGAATTGAAAAACCCATTACTGGATAGTGCCAACCTAAAGGATTTTTTCTTTATGCAATTTCTGAACCTCTTTCTTTTGTGTGTTTTGTTCTAACCGGTAAATAGAAAACAGAAAGTTGCACAAAGGAGAAATTGGCGTAAAGTCGGAGTTGGGTGAAGGGACCACATTTTTTTTACCGTTACAAATTTAATTGAATGAAACGCCCTTTGAAGTGTATTATGCTGGTGGATGACAACCGGGATGATAATTTTTTTCATGAACGGGTCATCCGGAACAATCATTATACCGATTGTATCATCACCAAGGAAAGTGGTAAAGCCGCCCTGGCTTATATCAAGTCTGGGAAAAAAGAGGATTTCAGCACGATTGATCTGATCTTTCTCGATATTAATATGCCTGGGATGAACGGCTGGGAGTTTCTCGAAGAATACAATAAACTGGATAAGGAATTGCAAACCGGTGTAATCGTGGTCATGCTGACCACCTCGGACAATCCGGAGGATAAGGCAAAAGCCAAAGAATGGGGTTTTACCTCTGCTTTTAAGACCAAACCTTTGAATAAAGCCATGATGGATGAAATCATTAAAAACTATTTTAATGATTAAACAAATAAAACCTTACCAACGGAGTAATGCCTGCCCCATCATTGAACGCTGTCGGCTTATTCGGTGTGCGATTATAATTTAAATTTCCGGCAGTTCAGATAGATACCTTTATAAACGGATTGGAGGAATAAGTTGATCTAAAGTTATTTGCCCCTCCAGATCTGCTCGAAATAGAACACCCCGTTTTTGTTTGCAATCACAATATCTTTCAGTCCGTCTTGATTCAGGTCTTCAACTACAAATTGAATACCCACTCCTGAGGTGTCATCGATCAGGTGTTTGATCCAAACCGGTTTTTGTTTACCATCCTTTAATAATTCAAACCAGTATAACACCGCAGGCTCCATGCCACCGGGCCCCTTGCCCTGATGTGCAAAAAACCGTTTACCTGTAATCAGGTCCGGCAGTCCATCGAGGTTGATATCCTCCAGCACCAGGCTGTGTGATTCAGAGAAACTGCTGTCGATAGTATGCGTGATGAAAGATTTTTTTTTATCCATGTCTTCGACCTGCTGATACCACCAGACCCCGTAATCATGCGCTGAAGAAGAGACTACATCGGCATCCCCATCTGCATCAAAATCATAGGTCAACATCTGGGCGCAGGATTCACCAAGGTCGGCTTCATGAAATATCCAGGGAGATGATTTTATGTCCTTAGGGGCCTGCCACCAGCCACCACGGATCATCACATCATTAATGCCATCCCCATTGATATCTCCCCAACCCAATCCATGAGAAAAGAGGCCGACCCCTTTTGCATTTTTTTCTGAGATGGCCGTCCTGACCCAGGTGACTTTACCAGCAATTACTTTAGCGCTAAACCAGGCCATTTGACCCAATTTTTCATTTCCAAAGACCAGGTCTTTTTTTCCATCGCTATCAACATCTACTACCATAGGCGATTCATTGGAGGCCACCGAGTCAATCAGGTTTCTTTTCCACAACATTTCTTTTCCCGCCGGATTTTCATACCAATAGACTTCCCTACCGGGAAAATCAAAACAAATCAAATCTGCCCAGCCATCTTCATTGACATCGAATGCAAAATTGAGAAAGGAATCACTGTACCCCTTTGTGTAATCAAATTTTTTATGTTTCCAGATGTCGTGCACTTTCCAATCCGGGGCCTCAAACCAACGTGCACCGGCGAGGATATCCAGTTTGCCATCCTTATTTACATCCGCTACCGTCGACCCTTCAGTATAAAATTCATCCCAAATATGATGTTTGGTAAATTTCACCTCTTTTCCAGGTATTTGTCCGATGAGTATTTGAACCAGGAAGATTAAGGATAGTAATAGGGTCGATCGATTTTTAGTTTTCATGTTAGTGAGGTTTGAGATATCAGGAGTCAGGTTTCAGGTTTCAGGAGTCAGGTTTCAGCTTTCAGCTTTCAGCTTTCAGGTTGTCAGGTTTCAGCAATCAGTTGTTCATTGTTCATTGTTCATTATTCATTATTCATTATTCATTATTCATTGATCATTATTCATTGATCATTATTCATTGATCATTGTTCATTGATCATTGTTCATTGTTCATTGTTCATTCCATCTACCATGTCATCACATAACTCATCAACATGTCAAACTCATGTTGCGACAAGGTACTGCCAAAATGATCCGGCATGATAGTATAGCGCGATGGTTTTTGTTCTACGATATCCTTACGTGGAATGGAAAATTCTTTGCCTGTAAGATCGCCGAATACTACAACCGCCCCCTGATCACTGCGAAAGATACCGGTGAGCACCCGGCCATCTTTTAATTTGATCGTATAATTTCTGAAGGCTTCGGTAATGTTGCGGTTGGGATCCAGTATTTTTTCAGCTACGGCATCCGCTCCGCGTTTACCTATACCATGTAATTGTGGACCTATGCCTGATTCGGTTTGCCGTCGATGACATATCCCACAATTGATATTAAATAATCGGGCTCCCGTATCAATCTGCCGGGCTGATGCCTGAAAGGACTTAAAGGCATTGAGGCGCTCATCGATCAGGACTTGCCTTTCGGTGCTGATGGGCTCGATATTCGCCGTCAGGCTTTGGTATTCTTCTTGTTGTCCAGAGGATATCCGGAGCAACATCCGTTCTTCAACCCTGGGATCAATCATGGTCCTGGGCTTTATCGCCCCATTTTTTACCTGGGACAACAACAGGTCTTTTCCTTCGGTGGATGAAGCGAGTGAAGTTGCAATAACAACTTCAAGGTCGGCAGGTGCATCCTTGATTTCGAGAAGGATTTTATTTGAAGCAGCATTGGGATTTTCACCCAACACGGCGGCAATCCTTTTTTTCAAGTCCGTATTGGAACTGTCACTCATCAATAATTTTCCGGCCAGGGATAAAGCCCGTTCGTCCGTTGCAAGTTTTAATAATGACCTTAATGCGGACGTTTTGAGGTCGGGATTGGTTTTTAGATTAATAAAAGCAGGTAAAACAGAAGCCAGGGATAAGATTTTATACTCTCCAGCCAATTGAATGGCAAAACTTTGATGAGTGATACTTATTTCTGAGGTTGAATCCACAGGATATTTTTTAAGCAGACCTTCTGCAATTTCGACTGCCCAGGGTTGCATCAACGGATCTTTGCTGATACTTCCCCTTTGAGCTAATCCTTGTCTGATTCCTTTAAATACCGGTATACCTGGAACGATGTCACCATATTTTGTCCTGGCTTGTCTGATCACGGTCTCCAAATGAGATTCTGGCAAGTGCCTGATAATTTGCTCATAAGCCAGTTGTGTTTTTTCTTTGGGCATGGAGTTTTTTTCAAGAAATTTTGCAAGCCAAAGTGCTGCTCCCCCGGAGGCTACGTCCACCAGGGTGCCCGCGATATTTCGGGCATCTTCTTCATTCCATTCATTGCCATTGGCTTGTTGCATTAAGGCATCATTACGCAAAAGATTGCGCAGGATGAGCCGGGTTGTATACCTCAGGTGGGTATCTGTGGAAGGTGTTTGACGAAGTATAGCAAGCACTGCTTCCACTGACGGCAATTCAGGATAATGGATGAGGAGTTCAACTGCCGCCCGCTGTACATGAGGATCTCCGTCTTTTAAAGCATTTAAAACCAGGGGATGAAAAGTTTCGGATGCGGGCTTCCATTCCCTCAATATCCGGAGACTGTGCAATCTGATCAAAGGATCGCTTTGGTTAATTGTTTGTTTTAGCAGTTCATCATTCATACCCTGCAACCGATAGATTGCCCATAAGGCATGTATGTATTGTCTGGGACTGGTCGAAGAGTCAGCCAATAAGGTTATTAAGGGCTCCATGGCGGGTACACCTATTCTGTCAGTCAATTGATCCGTAGCGGCCATCCGGGTGGTGATATTATCTTCCTTTAGCGTATTGATCAAATCATCCAATGAGGCAACCGTCAGGTCTTTGATATCATGATGGTCTCCTTTATAGGTGATCCGCCAAATCCTACCGCGTTGTTTGTCCCTTTTGGGGTGGCCCAGGGGCACTTCATAATGCCCTATGATGGCATTGTAAAAATCAGCCACATACAATGCGCCGTCCGGACCGAGTTTCACATTCACTGGCCTGAACCAAGGGTCAGCACTTTGAATAAAATCGGTTTCCGATTTTCCTACCGGAGAGGAACCCTGATTGTCCCAGGTATATCGATGTACTCTTGAGATCAGGGCATCGCCGATAAAAAAATTACCCTGGAATTCTTTAGGAAATTTAGTGTCACCATAATAGGCTATCCCGCAGAGGGCTGTCGCTTCGGTTTCCAAAGGTTTCATATCGGGGCCAAAAGCCATGATCTCCGGTTTACTGAAATGAGGGTAATCTGCTCCCCGGATCAATTGATACAAAGGAGAACTGTGACTGTCCGTGGAATAGATATAACCGCGTTCGTCATAAGCAAGCCCAAAGGGATTGACCTGGCCAAAAGTCGTTTGTTCAACGCGGCTGCCATCCAAACGAAATCGAAAAGTATTACCCGAAGTCATTTTGATGGAGTCCCCGTCGCGCCCTGCTATAACGGATAGATTTGTAAACCCATGGCAGGCATGTACCCATCCGTCATATCCGCGCATAAAATTGCTTACCATGCCGTGAGTATCCGTGTAACCAAATGGCCCCAAAAGTATCTTTACGAGCTCTGTTTTGTCGTCGTGATTTGAGTCAGAAAAAGTATAAAGGTTAGGAACGCTGAAAGTCAGGGCTCCGTCTGTTAAAGGAAGTACTCCTATCGGAATATTGAGGGTATCGGAAACCACGGTAAACCGATCAGCTTTACCATCGTGGTCGGTATCTTCTAAAATAGTCAACCGGTCTGTGCTTTTGGCCCCTGCAGGGGAGGGGAAGGGGTATTCGAAGGATTGGGTGACCCACATCCGGCCCTTAGCATCAAAGTTCATATTGATCGGTTTTTCAATATCGGGCTCGGAGGCAAACAATTGGATTTCAAATCCCGGAGGGAGCTTAAAGCCGAGGCGTTCTTCCTCTGCAGTACGGGGTTCTGTACTCCGGATGTTTTCATGAAAAACAGGCCCGGTAAATGGATCGTCTCCCGCTGTCTTCTTTTGGCAGTTAGTGGTGAAAATGGTCATCCCGACTAGTAAAAACAGGCTCCGGGAGATGGGGTATTTATTTATTGGCATATTGATGTTAAAATGACGACGGGATAGGAAATCCAACAGCTGGTTAAATTAAGGATTAGAAGAAGATAAAAATAAGGTTTCTTCAGGCGTCCACGCCTGAAGTTTTCGGTCCGCGCCTAAGTTTCTTCAGGCGTCCGTGCCTGAAGTTTTCTCAGGCGTTCCGCGCCTGAAGTTTTCTCAGGCGTCCGCGCCTGAAGTTCCTTTCATACCCATTTTGCCTGTTCGGGTACCCCATATAATCGCCAAACCGTAAAGGTCCCGAATGCCAGGATGCTAAACAAAATAGCGCTGATCCATTTTAATTGGCCCAGAAAAAATTTAAATATTTTATAAACAAACCAGACTAAGTAGGCTGCCTTTAAGATATCTGAAATCCCAAGCATCAGGGATAAACCACTGACCAGATCAATGGGCAGGGCGGTCATTGCAAATAAAAACTGGAGCTACACAATGGTGCCCATGGCATAAATTGCCTATTGGCTCAGGATTGCTTTCGACTTTCGAACTTTCCGTCTTTCGGACTTTCGAACTTTCCGTCTTTCTGACAAATAGCACTAAGAAGATAGAGTATAATGTACAAAAGATTCCCAGTAGAAAAGCTTTGTGAACTCAATAATCTAAGCTGCTATCTGCCAAAACGGCTTGAATCGACAACAGGAAAATACCGATAAATAAGGATTTCATTTTAATGGGTTTTACAAAGTTCAGACAGGAAAATTTGTGTACGATGCCGGGTGAAAATAGGTACAACAATAAAAATTGTTTTCGATTGGGCATAAAAAAACTTCGGATAAAATTAAAACTTCTTTTCATTCAACGATCTCAACACCCAACATATAGTTTGGCAACGATATGGGCTGATCAACTATTAGGGAAGGATCCAGGACCAGTTTGTTTTTGTTGGGCAGACAAAATTTTTCAGTCGTATGGCTTGGGGATTTTACCGTTATAATGACTCCGTAAATATTCCGAATCGGACAGAAAGGCTTTAAAATTTTATACTATACCCAATCCGGAAAACCTGGGTTTCGTAATAGTCACGGCTAACGTAGTTAAAATTATTCCCCTGTATTTCTTTTTTAATAACCAGGGTATTCAGCAGGTCAGTAGCGTTTAAGAAGAATTCCCCCCTGCCTTTTTGGAGGATTTTTTTAATACCCAAATCCATTGAAAATCGGGAGAATATTTTTCCCTGAGGAATCAAATCGGGTGCCAGGTAAGTAAGGGAGAGTTGGGCGTCGATCCCATCTGGCAAATGAAAACTATTGTTCCATTTTATACTGCCGGAAGTGATCTCCTGTTGAACGGCGGAAAAAGGATGGGGGACTGGATATTTGTTTTCAATGGTAAATGCATTGATCTGATTCCGGTATCCGTTTACATTTACTAAAAAGGAATACCAGGAGGTGATATTTTGAGCGTAAGCCATTTCAAGACCGGTATTAAAAGATTTACCAGCATTTTGAAAAATGGCATATATCAAAGTACTGCCGGGGACTATAGTTGAAATACGCGTGATGGTTCCATTGGCAAACCGGTGATAGGCGGCAGCGTACACATAACCATGGGTCCAGGAAGATTTGTAGCCGAGTTCAATGGAATTGGTGAATTGAGGGCGCAGCGCCGGATTACCGACTTTTATTATTTCCGCATCATCATACTTGGGAAAAATCCGGATATCGACTTCATTTGGCCGGTCTACCCGGCGGTTATAAAAAACAGACAATTTGTTCTGATCATTTATTTTCCAGGCCAAACGGAGGTTGGGGAAGGGTTGTATATATTGATAACCATCACTGGTGTAGGTGGGATGGTCTGGATTTACCTGGTATTGTAAATCTACATATTCAAGTCGCAATCCGATTTCCGCTTCATACCGTTTGTTTTCAAATATGTAATTTCCATACCAGGCAGGAATAATTTCCCGGTAAGTTGCTTTGCCTCCCGCTCGGACATCCAGTGGAGAGTTGATCCCCGGGAAAAATTGCATGTGGGTTGGGATATCCCGTACACGTAGTTTAAGGCCCGTTTCCAGGCGACCTGATTTTAACGGGTTGATAAAATCGGCGTTTAAATCCGAAACGTGTTCATCCGAAAGGAGTTTAAAAGCGTCCTGACCGTTATAAGTGGGTAAGATATTGTCGAAAAAATATTTTTCATTCTCCCGGTGATAGGTGTAATTGTATCCCAGGTTCAGCAACTGACCGGCCTGTTTAAATTTGTATTGATAAGCCAGGATGGCCATTGCCGTGGTCTTCAATTCATCCTCCAAAAACTGCCATAATCTTTTACGATCATCCAGCATGGAGTTAAAAAAAGGTTGATCTCCGCGATCAATTATCTTTTCACTGCCCAAAAATCCAGAGAGGGTGAGGGTATTTCGGGGGTTGATGGCCCAATCGATACCTGATTTTACATTTAAGAAATTGGTATTCCGGTTTCGTTTCAATTGCTGTCTGATGACCGTACCATCTGAATAGCTCCTCGTTACAAATTCATTTTTGTTTAAAGTATGCGTATATAAATCATCTGCCTGGACAAAGAGGTTTATATGTTTTTTTCGGTAATTTAAAGCCAGGGAAGGATTGATTTTTGGGGTCGCCTGGTATTGCGGCCGGATGGTAGGAAAATTTTCTTTTCGGATCCATAAAGCGCCCAGACCTGTGCTAAACCCGATCTTTCCATTCACTCCATCTTGTTCGTTCTTTTTATAAATAATGTTAAGAATTCCGGCATTGCCGTTGGCATCATATTTTGAAGAAGGGTTGTTAATGACTTCAATTTTATCCACCATGGAGGCAGGCAAATTATCTAAACCGGATTGATTTCCAAATCCGGTCAACGCCGTTTGTTTCCCTTCAATCAAAACCGTCACTTTATCGTTGCCTCTTAATAATATTTTTCCATTCTCTACGGTGATGCCAGGAAGGTTCTGCAAAGCTTGCAAAACCGAACCACCTTTTTGACTTATGTTGTCATCGATGGAAAATATTTTTTTTTCCATTTTACCGCCAATCTCGTCTTGTTTTGCGGTAACGGTGACTTCATTCAGCACCTGGGTTTCCTCGTCTATTTCAATGGTAGCCAGATCCAAAAATGCAGATAGGCTTCCAATAAAGAGGTCTTGTTTTTTGGTATGATAACCGATTAAAGAGAGTTGCAGCACATAGTCCCCGGGTTTAATATTGGATATTAAAAACCTGCCCTCTTCATTGCTTACCGTGCCGGATACAAATGCGCTATCTGGTTTAACCAAAACAACCACATTTACAAATGGCAGGGGAGATTTGGTTTGTTTATCTTTTACCAGTCCTGAAATGGTGGTGGCATTGGTTTGAGCATTTAAAATTGATCCTGCGCACAATATATACAACACCCCGAAAATTAGTTTACCGATTATAACTTTTAGCTGCAGGTTGCCCTTTATGAATTCAAAGTCCATGTATTTACAAAAGTACTCTGGGAATACTGGATTAATAAGAATTTTAAGGATGGGTCGGGTGGGGATTATTGATAGTTGACCACCGACTAGTTTCTATTGACTATTGACAACTGTTTTTTCCCAAGTCAATACACCCATCATAACAACCAGTCCAATTAAAGGAATAAGTAGATCCAGCACGGACCACCTTGACCAAACACCAGGTTCGCCGGAAACTAGGAAATGAAAACGGCTAAATCAGACCTGACTTCTATCGGATTCGATAAATTGATGGATCACATCTTCAAAATGAAGGTCTGCTTTAAAACCCAGTTTCAAAGCCGGTGTATTGTCGATTTGACCAGGCCAACCGCCGACTATATTATTGATTGCCGGATCGGTTTTGAATTGTATAAGGCCGACTGCAGAATTGCCTGCAACTTTTTCAAGGGCATTCAGCATTTCACGGACAGTGACCCCGAGACCAGGGAGGTTAATGGATCGCCATTGGCCCAATTGTGCTGGATCGAGTTGGGCAGCATGAATAAAATTAGCTATAGTGGTATCCGGGCTGGACAACCATAAGCCTAATCCGGGATCGACCGGACATATGGTTTGTTCTCCATGCAACGGTTCACGGATGATGCTGCTTACAAAGGATGAAGCCGCTAAATTGGGCTTGCCCGGCCGTACACTGATAGTGGGTAACCTCAATACTCTGCCATCGACGAAATTTTTCCGGGTATAATCATTGACCAGCAATTCGCCCATCGCTTTTTGAATGCCATAAGAAGACCTTGGGGTCAAAGCCGTCGTATCATTGACTTCCTTTGGCAGAGACCCGCCATATACAGCAAGCGAACTGGCAAAAATAAATCGTATTCCGGGTTTCCTTTGCCTGCAGGCTTCCAGCAATTGTTTGGTGATGTCCAGGTTGATTTTCCATCCCAGGTCAAAATCTTTTTCGGCATGGCTGCTCAGGATGGCTGCCAGATGGAAGATCAAGCCGGTGTCGGTACGAATTAAAGTTTCGGCCACACCAGGATCAGAGAGATCGACCTGTTTGCAAACGATCCGCTCATCTTGATGTGGAACACCTGGCATAATGACATCCACCAATAATAGTTCATCAAATTCAATTGGATTTTTAAGAAGGGCTTTGGCCAGTTTTTGGCCGAGGAAACCAGCTCCGCCGGTGATGATTATTTGCATGGAGGATTTTATATGTGAAAATAAAATTAGGCTTTATAAAGGAGAAATGAAAAAAGAGAGATGGATAGCGGCGCGTTCCGAGTATCGGGACGTCCGCCGTACCCAACTTGTTTATACCGTACCCGTTTTGAAGAAGAAATTAGCGGCGCGCCTCCCTGATTTATCTGTTTACTCCGAATAATTTCCTTTTTTACTTTTTCATCGGCGGCTGTCCCTAAAGACGCTGTCGCTTCGAGACGCCGCCGCGACGAGCCTCTGCAATGTATATTTTGGCTTTAAAAATTTAATTATTTCACATAAGACGACTTCGTCATTTGGTATATCCGCTTTACTCCGGAAAACTTTCTTTTTACTTGTGCATCGGCGGCTGAAGCGCGCCGCTACGAGATTCTGCAATTTATACTGGGAGGTACGTAGTGGCGTGTCCCGAATATCGGGACATCCGCCGTACCCAACTCGTTTTATATGGAATTGGTTAAAAACCGCCGCTATTAAAATCCTCTCCATTTATCATTTACTTTCTATGTTTGAACCGTGTATACCAAGGTTAAAGAAATGCTTAATCTCCTCCCTCCGGAATATAAACCAGAGCTGATTGCTTCTATACGGGATGAGTTTTTAAAAAGCGATAAAACCATAATAGTACTTGACGATGACCCCACTGGAACACAAACCTGCCGGGATATAACTGTACTGACCTCCTGGGACACTGCAATTATCACTGAAGAACTTAAAACAAAACCATCCATATTATTTATCCTCACCAATTCAAGAAGTCTTGTTGAATCGGAGGCGGTAGAACTGACGAAGGAAATCGGTGTTAATTTAAATCAAGCCGTCAAAGAAAGTGGAAGAGAGATTATCGTAATCAGCCGGAGTGATTCCACCCTGAGGGGGCATTTTCCTGCAGAAGTGGATGCCCTTGCAGAAGCCTTAGAGAGGAGGGATGCCATCCGGGTTATAGTGCCTGCATTTATCGAGGGCGGACGATACACCATCAACGATGTCCATTATTTAGTGGAAAACGAAACCCTGGTCCCCGTATCCGAAACTCCTTTTGCCAAAGACCTGGTTTTTGGTTATCAACAGGCTGATCTTAAATTGTGGGTGGAGGAAAAAACTAACGGAAACATCAAGGCAACTGACGTAATTTCTATCTCTCTGGATGATATTCGCTCCCTTGGCCCGAAATCAGTCGTCGGAAAAATAAATAGCTGTAAAGCCGCAGGGGTTTGTATTATAAATGCTGTTAGTTACAGGGACCTGGAGGTAGTGGCCATGGGAATGTTGCTCGCTACCAAAGCGGGAAAGAATATAGTATATAGAAGTTCTGCCAGTTTTGTTTCTATCCTGGCCGGACTGGAATCCGGCAAAATGGTTACCCCTCAACTAAAAGACCTCGATAGAATCAATGGAGCTTTAATCGTGGTGGGATCTTATGTTCCCAAAACTACCCTTCAACTCAATTGGTTGTTGGAAAATGAAACTCATCGTTCTATTGAGATCGATGTAAAAAAGATTCTTGATTTAACAGAAATCAACCCTATGGCTGCGCAAATCGGCGATCAGATTGATCGTTGGCTAGACTCGGGTCATCAGGTAGTAATCTATACCAGTCGTCAGTTGGAAGTCGGGATCGATTCTGCAACGAACCTGGGGATAAATGCCCGGGTATCTGATTTTTTAGTAGAATTGGTCAAAGGACTGTGGGTGAGGCCGCGATTTATCATAGCAAAAGGAGGGATTACGTCGAGCGACCTGGTTACAAAAGCCCTGGGATCAAAAAAGGCCAGGGTTCTGGGACCCATCATTCCTGGCGTCCCGGTTTGGCAGCTGGATCAAACCAGTAAATTTCCAGGATTGATGTATGTAGTATTTCCAGGGAATGTGGGAGGGGAGGAGTCGTTGGGGGAGGTGTTGGGGAAATTAAATAATGAAGGGAGGAAAGGTTAAGGGCGAAGGGCGTGGGGCGAAGGGCACATGGGGCATAGTGGCAAGAGAATTAATCCAAACCAAACAATCTTTTATTCAATGCCTGCAGCGTTTCATTTTTCTTATCGCCGGGTACGAGGATAGACACATTATGAGGACTGCCACCGTAGCTGACCATACTCACCGGGATATGGGTGATTCCGGCAAAGATCTCCTGAAGCAGGTCCGGGGTTTGAGCCAGATTGTGGCCTACGACGGATATAATAGTTTGATTCGGGACGACCGTGACAGTACCCAGATCTTCAAGTTCGGCGACAATCTGGGGCAAGGCGGATGCCTGGTCTATGGTCATAGAAACTGCTACTTCAGAAGTGGTAATCATATCGATCGGGGTGCGGTACTTTTCAAAAACAGAAAATATACTCCTCAAAAAGCCATAAGCCAGCAACATTCTGCTGCTTTTGATGCTGATGGAAATGATCCCGTCTTTGGCCGCCACGGCTTTTACTCCCTGACTGGCCGCGGTTTTCGTGATCAGGGTGCCCTTGGCTTCGGGTGCCATAGTATTCAATAACCTTACGGGTATGTGTTCCTGCTGGGCGGGCCAGATGCTGGCGGGGTGCAGGATCTTGGCACCGAAATAAGCTAATTCAGCCGCTTCATCAAAACTCAATTGTTCTACCGGGCGGGTGGTCTTGACGATGCGCGGGTCATTATTGTGCATGCCATCGATATCGGTCCAGATTTCGCAGACGGAGGCCTGGACAGCAGCAGCAATCAGCGAAGCACTGTAGTCACTGCCTCCGCGTTTGAGGTTGTCCACCTCACCTCTTGCATTGAGACAGATATACCCCTGGGTGACATAGACTTGATTTTCGCTGTGCGCAGCCAATATGGGGAAAAGCTTAGCGCGTATGGTCGCAATATGAGGTTCGTCGTTTTCATCGATGGACATAAAATCCAGCGCCGGCAGGAGATGATGCCGGATATTGTTTTCTTCTAGATAACAACTGAAGAGTTTAGTCGACAACAACTCTCCCTGAGATAAAATGTCTTTATTGAGTGCTTCGCTAAATGAAATGCGTGTAGCAATGTTTAAAAAATCCAGGTGTTCATTTAATATACTTTTAGCTTTAGACAATGAATCCTCTGTCTTGAGGAGTCCATTAATAAAACTGAGGTAATGCACTTGCATGTTATCTATCTCTGCTTTGGCTTTGTCTTTGTCGCGTTCCGCGAGGTGTTTACTGATTTCAACCAGTTTATTGGTAGTACCGCTCAATGCGCTCAATACGACAATCTTGCTTTCCTGATCGGCCGTGATCAATCGCGCAACTTCTTTCATCCGTTCGGGTTTACCGACGGAGGTGCCGCCAAATTTCATTATTTTCATAAGACCCTGATTTTAAAAAAGTCGACAAAGATATTGAGTTAAGTTTGTTATAACTAGTATTATGTTAATTTCTAATTTGTCCACTTTCCCATTACTTCAGTGCAGCGTGAAGAACACAGCGAAATATTCTGATTGGTTGTTACGGCACAAAGTAACTTCGCAGCTTTGCTGCTCACTGATTCTTTGCGCTATCGCTCTCAATGTGGGAGATATTGAATGTCATAATAAAGTAAACTTGACACTAGTCCATTGCTGATAAAGGAGAGCAAGGTATTCAACCGGAGTGTCCGGTCAGTATCGATTTATCTTTTATTGCCAACCATTTGATTTTCATTTTTATTCAGCGCATGAACCGGAAATTACCTCCTGTTGTTTTTTGCCGCTTCAAACCGGCGGTATTTGGTTTCAATGAATTTATAGTCCGGATGAAGGTTTTTAATATAATCCATTTTAACTTTTTCTCCCTCAC
>Ga0163150_10004804_pt1 | contig 17795 bp, 11 predicted proteins | sample OliLakLV19P2IB_FD_148628 | JGI IMG/M metagenome (GOLD analysis project Ga0163150, IMG submission 148628) | Freshwater microbial mat bacterial communities from Lake Vanda, McMurdo Dry Valleys, Antarctica - Oligotrophic Lake LV.19.P2.IB | ecosystem: Environmental > Aquatic > Freshwater > Lake >...
CGCCACCGCCGCCGCCACCGAAGCCGCCGCGGCCGCCACCACCACCGCCGCCGCTGCCGCCGCTGCCGCCGCCGTAGCCACGGCCACTGCCGCCGCCACCGCCGCCGCCACCGAAGCTGCGCTCTTCGCGCGGACGAGCTTCGTTCACGGTGAGATCACGGCCCTCGATGTTCTTGCCGTTGAGCGCTGCGATTGCCGCCTGCGCCTGGGTGCCGTCGTCCATCTCGACGAAGCCGAAGCCCCGCGAACGACCAGTCATACGGTCCGTCACGACTTCCGCGCTACGCACGGAACCATGCTGCTCAAACAACTCGCGCAGCGAATCATTGGTCGCCTTGAACGACAAATTCCCGACATACAGTTTCATACCAGTCAATCCTTGCCCGAATCTCTGATGCAACCGGCGGCGATCTCGGGCGAGGTCAAGCGACGGCTGATTCTACGCTGCGGTCTAACTCGAACGTTCCAGTCAGCCCTCGCGAATCCGCGTCGAGTGTAGCACAGCTTGGCGGTCAACTTGCAAGTCCTCTTTCTCTCGGTCCGACGATAGCCTGCCGGGCGTGGCGATCTTTGTAGGCATCGACGAGGCTGGATATGGACCGCTCCTAGGCCCCCTGTGCGTCGGGGCGGCCGTTCTTGAGGTCACTCGCGCAGCGTCGGCGCTCTCCGAGGGGGAGGCCGAATCGCGCCAAATTCCCGAGGAAGAAGCCCCGGATTTCTGGAAACTTCTCGATGCGATCGTCTGCCGCAAGCCTCGGGATCGCCGCGGTCGCATCGCCGTCGACGACAGCAAGAAGCTCAAGCGGCCCAACGATGCCACGGCGCATCCGCTCGAACATCTCGAGCGCGGCGTGCTTGCCTGGGCGCACTGCATGATCGGCTCAAGCGCCGAGTCGAGCGCCGAGTCGAACGACGACCTCGAGCTGCTCACGCAACTCGGCGCCGCCCCGCGCGACGCGGCGCCGTGGAGCGGCACAGCCCAACCACTGCCGCTTGCAAACGATCGCGGCTTGCTCGGCATCGCGTCGGAACGCCTCCGCCGCACGCTCGAAGCGCACGCGATCACGCTTCGCGCACTTCAAGTCCGCGCACTCGATGCACCGGAGTTCAACCTGGCCTTCGAGCGCACGCGCAGCAAAGCGTCCGTCAACACGCTGCTCGGCATGGAGCGATTGCTCGATGCTTGTCGCGCGCATCGAGACTCGGAGATCATCGCCGTCTTCGATCGTCACGGCGGCCGCACGCACTACCGCGACGATCTGGCGCTCACGTTCCCCGATGCGATCATCCGCGTGCTCGACGAGTCGGAGTCGGCCAGTCGATATCAACTGCGCGACGGCGACCGACTGATCCGCGTGTCATGGGAGACGGAGGCCGAGTCGAAACACCTTCCGGTGGCGCTCGCCAGCATGGCCGCCAAGTTCGTCCGCGAACTATGGATGGCGAGACTCAATCGCTACTTTGCGCACTTCCTGCCGGAGCTCAAGCCGACCGCCGGTTATGTCGAAGATGGCCGTCGTTGGTTGAAGCAGGTTGAGCCGCACTTGCCCGGCATCGGGGTGGAGCGGCGGCAACTGGTGCGAATGGCATGAGTTCTTGCGCGATTGGCGCGCGCGGCCCAATGGCCGCCAGCGCGCCTCAACCCTTGACTTGGCCGGGTTGGTCCCGGTAAATTGCCCGATTCTCTGCCGCAGGGAAGGCGCGACATTCGGCCGATCGCGTGACGGCCCCCGCTCATCCCTCAGGCATCGCAAGCAAGACTCCGGACGACGCCGGAGCAGGAAAGTCCGAACGCCATGGCCATCGATCTCAGCAAGGTTCGCAACATCGGCATTTGCGCCCACATCGATGCGGGCAAGACGACGGTGACCGAGCGCATCCTCTTCTACACCGGCAAGATCCATCGCATGGGCGAAGTGCACAAGGGCACGGCGACCATGGACAGTCTGCAGGAAGAGCAGGAGCGCGGCATCACGATCCAATCGGCCGCAACCACATGCCCGTGGAAGTTCGCCGACGATGAGTACAAGGTCAACCTGATCGACACGCCTGGGCATGTCGACTTCACCATCGAGGTCGAGCGATCGCTGCGTGTGCTCGACGGCGCCGTCGCGGTCTTCGACGGCAAGGAAGGCGTCGAGGCGCAGTCGGAAACCGTGTGGCGCCAAGCGGAGCGCTACAACGTTCCTCGCCTCTGTCTCATCAACAAGATGGACAAGATGGGCGGCGACTTCGAGTTCAGCTTCAATTCGATCCGCGCGCGTCTCGGCGCGAACGCGATCGCCATCCAGCTTCCCATCGGCAACGGTCCCGACTTCAGGGGCATCATCGACTTGATGACCATGAGGGCGATGTACTGGAGCGCGGAGGACGACGGCGTCACAATCAAGGTGACGGACATCCCGGAGGATTGGTTGGCGCTGGCGCAGGCATGGCGCGAGCAGATGGTGGAGCGCGTCGCGGAACTCGACGAGGCCCTCACTGAGAAGTTCATCCACGATCACGGCTCCATCTCGGTGCCGGAGTTGAAGGCCGCGCTCCGCGCCGCGACGATCGCGCGAACGGCATTCCCGGTGCTCTGCGGCTCGGCGCTCAAGTATGTCGGCGTCCAGTGTGTGCTTGACGCAGCGGTCGAGTACCTGCCCAATCCGACGGAGCGCACCGACGTGGAGGGCGTGGACCCGAAGGACCCGAACATCAAGCTCACGCGTCCGCACTCTCAGAATGCGCCTTTCTCGGCGCTCGTATTCAAAGTCGTTGCCGACATTGCGGGGACGCTGACGTACCTGCGCATCTACTCGGGCACGCTCACGAAGGGCAGCCGCGTGATGAACCCCGGCAACGGACGCAAGGAGAACATCAGTCGTCTCTACGAGATGCACGCGGCCGACCGCGAGGCGCTCGACGAGACCGGCGCGGGACAGATCGTGGCCGTCGTCGGACTCAAGGACAGCTTCACCGGCGACACCGTCTGTGATCCCGATCATCCGATCATCCTTGAGCGCATGACGTTCCCGGAGCCGGTCATCTCGATGTCGATCGAGCCAGTCACGGCCGACGACAAGAAGAAGCTCGGCGAGGCGCTGACCGTCATTCGCCGCGAGGATCCCTCGTTCCGTTCCAACTACAACGACGAGACGGGCGAGACGATCATCTCCGGCATGGGTGAGCTTCACCTCGAGATCATCAAGAACAAACTCACGCGCGACATGAAGATCGGCGTGAACGTCGGCAAGCCGCGCGTCGCGTATCGCGAGACCGTCACCGGTCGCGCCGAGCGAGTGCGCGGTCTCTTCAAGAAGCAGACCGGCGGTCGCGGACAGTTCGGCGATGCGTATGTCACCGTGCAACCGATCACGCCGGAACAGGCGGAGGCCGAGGAGCTCGAGCTCAAGAACGGCGTCGTCTTCGAGGACAAGATCGTCGGCGGCGTGGTCCCGCGCGAGTTCATTCCCAGCATCGAGTACGGCGTGCGCCAGGCGGCGGCCAGCGGCATTCTCGGCGGCTATCCCGTCATCAATGTGCGCGTGCAGCTGGTCTACGGCAGCTACCACGATGTCGATTCCAGTCAGATCGCCTTCGAGCAGGCTGGCGCGCTTGCGTTCCGCGAAGCGTGCACGCAGGCGCGGCTGGCGCTGCTCGAGCCGATCATGAAGCTCGTCGTGACGACCCCCGACGAATTCTTCGGCAACGTCTCAGGCGACCTCGCTTCGCGGCGCGGTCACATCGTCGACAGCGAGATGCGCGGCGTGTCGCGGATCATCCATGCGGAAGTTCCACTCGCGGAACTCTTCGGATATACGACCTCACTGCGATCGATGACGCAGGGTCGCGCCAGTTCCAGCATGGAACCGCACACCTATCGCATCATGCCTGATCGACTCAAGGACGAAGTATTGGCGCAGGCCTGATTCCGCGGGGTCGCCTGCGATCCCGAGGCTCGTTGGACGGACTTGCTCGATCCGCAGTCGCCCGGCAGCGATGGTGGCGCACTCCTCCGGTTTCGCGCGGCATACTGTCTCATCCACCGTGCGTTCATCCGACGGGACGATCGATCGCCGTTTCATGCGCGAACATGCGCGAACATGCGCGAACATGCCACCTGGTTTCTCCGAACTGAGCCCCACCGCTGCCCATGACTGACGCGAACGCCGAACAGAACCTGCCCGGACTCTTCCGAGGCGAATACGAACGCGAAATGGAGTCATGGTTTCGTCGGCAGTTCCTGATTCTCTGCACGGTGTTCGGTTCGTTCGAACTCGCGTGGGTGGGCTGGTACTTGCTCTTCTGGTGGGTCGCCGCATCTGCGACCGTCGACCCGGCATCGGCGCAGGGACAGGCTGCGAGCGCGTACTCCCTGGGCGGCGTCACTCTCACGGCGGTGCTGGCAAGTGCCGTTGCGCACTTCACGATCCTGGCGGTGTTCGCGCTCGTTCGAACGCGCCGTGTAGAGACGCGCGAAGCGCTCGTGCATGAAGCGAGCTGGATGATCGTGCTGCTCGGCGGCGTTCGACTTTCACTGGTCGCCGTTGCCACGCTGCTCGGAGCCGAGGGGCTCTTCAACCCGGGGGGCAGTGTCTTCTTCTGGCACTTTCTGGCGTGCCTGATCCTGCCGTGGTCGCCGCGCGAAAGCGTGCGGCCGATGATTCCGCTGATCCTGGCGTATGGCCTCGTGGCGCTGTTGCTCGCCAATGCACCCGCGTTGGTTCGCGTGACGGGTGATGGAACGAGGCCATCCGATTGGCATGTGCTCGACTCGCTGCTCAGCACGCTCTTTCTGCCGCTGGTGCTGGCGCCGGGCATGATCATCTGCTGGTGGCGGCTGAGTCGACACAAGCGTCGGTTCGGTCGGCGCATGGCGAGTCAAGGCTTCATGGAGCTGCGCCGTGAACTGACGCAAGCGAGGAAGATCCACGAGAGCCTCTTCCCTGATCCCGTGAAGCACGACGATGTGGAGTTCGATCTCTTCTACCGACCGATGCGCGAGCTCGGCGGTGACTTCGTGCAGGCGTGGACTGATCCGCTCGACCGTTTTCACGCAGTCGTGATCGATGTGACCGGCCACGGGCTTGCCGCCGCGATGACTGTGAATCGACTCGCCGGTGAGCTCGATCGCATCCGCGCGGAGAATCCGCTGATCTCACCGTCGGCAGTGCTCGCAGGGCTCAATCGCTACATCTATCTCACGATGTCGAAGCATGTGATCTTCGGAACGGCCGTGGCGGCGCAGCTTGATCCGCACTCGGGTCGACTGGTGGTGGCGAATGCAGGACATCCGGCGGCCGTGCTGCGACGGCGCACCGGCGGCGTCGAGTCGCGCGAAAGCACGGCATACTTGCTCGGCGCGATTCCGCACACGGAGTTCGAGGTCACTGAGGAAGTCACGCAACTGCTGCCGGGCGAAACGCTGATCCTCGTGACCGACGGCGTCATCGAGGCGCGCGATCGAAGCGGCCGCTGCTTTGGTGAGTCGCGACTGCGCGAAGCGTGCAGCCGGCAGCCCGCCCCGCCGCGGTGGAGCGAGTTCATCGCGGCGCAGATCGAACAGTGGTCGGGCGGTGTGATGCACGACGATCTGTTGATCGCGACGATCGCACTCTCCCCGACCGCGCGGATCGCGCCGCCGCCGGACATGGGTCGTGGCGCGTCGCCGACGATCGCCGAGGGCGAGCGCATTCCCCCGCCCGCGTTCGCGACCGCGCAGGCACCGTAGGGCGCACCGAGCGATGCACGATCCAACGGACCCGATCGAGCGTGCGATGTCGACGGCGGTGCGCCTCGCCGCGCGCGGGCACGGACATGTCGAGCCGAATCCGATGGTGGGCTGCGTGGTGCTCGATGGCGCAGGCGCCATCGCCGGGTGGGGGTTCCACCGGCGCATCGGCGGTGATCATGCCGAGGTCGAAGCGCTGCGGCGCGCCGGCGATCGTGCGCGTGGCGGCACGCTCGTGGTCACGCTCGAGCCATGCTCCCATCACGGTCGAACACCGCCGTGCACCGATGCGATCGAGCGAGCCGGCGTGTCGCGCGTGGTGTTCGCCACCGCCGATCCGCATCCCGACGCCGCCGGCGGCGCTGCCCGATTGCGCGAGCGCGGGATCGCAGCGGAACGACGGTGCCACTCGGCCGCAGAGCAACTGAATTCGCCGTTCATCCATCGCGTAACGACCGGATTGCCCTGGGTCAGCGCGAAGTGGGCGCAGACGATCGACGGCGCCGTCGCGGCGCGAAGCGGCGCCAGTCGGTGGATCTCCTCCGATCGATTGCGGCGCATGGTGCATCGCGAGCGGGCGCGCGTCGACGCCGTGATCACGGGCATCGGCACCGCGATCGCGGACGATCCGCAACTTACACCGCGCGGCGTGACGCTTCGACGCGTTCCGCTTCGTGTCGTCGTCGATCCGGAGTTGGATCTCTCGCCCGACTCGGCGCTCGTGCGGAGCGCGTCGCCTCACTCACCGCTGCTGATTGCCGCACCGCGTGACGCCCTCACTGGTGCCGCGTCGCGCGTGGCGGCACTCGAGCGCGATGGCGTGCGGTGCTTCGGTCACGACGGATCGTTGCGCTCCATGTTGTCGCACTTGTCGCGCGAACATGGCGTGGCGCGCGTGCTCGTTGAATCGGGGGGCGGTCTGCTCGGTGCGCTCGCTCGCGAAGGACTCGTGAACGAGTGCTGGGTGATCGTGGCACCGCTGATTGCCGGCGATGCGCAGGCACCACGGCCCGTGCGCGGGTTCGAACCCGCCGATCCGCAGGCGATGATGCGGCGCACGCTCATCCAGGCGTGGCGGCGCGGCGACGAGATGGTGCTGCTCTACCGCTGAGGGCCGGCACTGCTGGCGTCGGGCGCGGCCACAGGCCCCGCGAACGCCGCGAGCGAGAGCGGGATCTCAAGCGACGGCGGAAAGACGCGAAGCACATCGTCCGATTCGTCGATCGCCCACTTGCCGTTCGCGCCTTCGCGCCCGATACGCACAGTCGTCGTTGCTCCCACCGATGGAACGAGCTCGATCGTCGCCACGAGCAGTTCCGCGGGCATCGGCTGGAGCGCGAGCTCCGGTGCGCGCGACACGCACAGTCGTTCGAAGAGTAGCCCCACCGCGTCGGCGCGCGCGGCTCGCCTCGATCCGTCCGCGTCGACGAGCCGCCAGCCGTCGAGCGATCGCTCGAGTTCAACGATGGTCGCACCGTTCGCGTCCCGAATGTGCATCGCGCGAATGTCCTCGGGCAGCACACCGCTTGGACGCGGATCGACGAACGCTGCGGGCGAAGGCACGAGCGCCGCGAGCGCCGCCTGTTCGAGCAGCATGATCGGCGGACGATCGACTCGGCGCGCACAAATGGCCCCACCCTGCGCGAGTGCTGAACCGATCTCGAGTCGCTCGATGCTCGGAACGGGCTCGGCGCCCGAGTTCGGGCGGCGGCGCGTCGATCGCACCTCGACGGACGCGATCGGACGCTCCAGGCCGTAGAGCGCGAGATCAACGGGGGCGTCGTCCGCAAACCCCGCGTGTTCGACGCGCGCCAGTGCGGCAAGCAGCGCCTCGACGGTCGCCTGATCGACTCGCGTATGGAACGGCTCGGTCATCCACCACCGGCCACCGCGCTTCTCCAACTCGAAGCGCACTGGCGGACGACCAGGCTCCGTCGGCGTGCGATCAAAAGTCAGTCGATCGCTCTCGGTACCGACCTGTTCGAAGAGACGCCATGATCGCCACCGGCGCGGATCGCCTTCAAGCAGCGCGTCGTGCAGCAGTGGATCGACCGCGAGCGCGGGACCGTCGTCGACACGAAGCCATGCACGACCGCCGACACCACGACGCCCGAGTTGCAGGCGTCGAGACACATCGCCGAATGCGAGCGTCAATACCGCCTGCGGTGGATCGAGTCCGAGTGCCGCGAGATCGACCGAACCGGCCGGCGTGCTGCGGCTGGCGCGGAGATCCGCGGCGCGCACCAGCAGATCACGCAACTGCGCTCCATCGGCGAGTTGATCGAACGGTTCGCGCTGATGCCAACCATCGTCGCGTCGCTCGAAGACCATCGCGGTGCTGCGATGACGGAAGTCGATGCGATCGATGCGCTCGATCGGCAGTGCGCCGCGCTCAAAGACCGGCACGCGGCCGCCTGGATGCGCCGCGGCCGCCGCATCAGTTGTGCTCGCACCGACAGTCGAGCGATGGCGGACGAACGTCCATGCACCGATCATCGCCGCTGCACAGACCCAGATGATGACGACGCGGCGCCAGGCGCCGTGGCGCGTCGCTCGACTCATGACGAGCGCCTCCGCACGCGGATGCCGAGCGCCATCATCAGCGCCACAAGCGGAATGCCCACGGCTGCAGCTCCACCGACCAACAAGCGCACGCTCGCCGTGAGCGCGGGCACGCGCTCGACTTCGCGGCCGCTGGCCGATGCGAAGTCGCCTTCGACTCCGGCAAGCCATCCGACGATGCCCACCAGCAGTTCGCGATTGCCGGGATAGCGGAGGAAGACGCGGTCTGGACCGAGTTGCCCGGTGAGATCGGCGAGTCCCGAGAGCATCCACGCCGCACCGCCGCTGACAACGGCGCGACGACCGCGTTCGCCTTCGACCGCCGCGATCACGCTCACCGCCGCGTCGAGGCGCTTTGAGTCCGGGACCTCCACGCTGCGCCGCGCCGCGCTGCGCCAATCGTCCTCGAGCCAGCGATTGGCCGCGCGCGGAATGTCGAGCAGCGGCACGAAGGACATGCTCTCGCTGAGTGCCGCGACCGGCACGGGTTCACTCACGAGCGTGCGCATGCCCGCCGCGCCGCGCGACGCTGCGTGTTCGGCTGCACCGTCGATCTCGAAGAACGCGCGCACTTCGCGCTGCCGCTCCGAGGTCGCCGCGAGTTCAAGCACCGTGCGCCCCGTCTGTGCATCGACTCCGACGCGCCGCGCCAACTCCGCCCATGGGTCGCTCTGACCGATGAGCGGCAGCACACTCGGAGCGACGGCGAGAAGCATGGGCTCGCTCGAATCGATGAGTCGCGCGGCGGCTTCGAGTAGTCGACGCTCGCGCGGATCCGCTTCGATGCCGGCACGACGCAACGGAGGAATCACAATCCACACGGGCTTGCGGCCCTCGCGCGGAAGCGGTCGCGGCTCGGCCGAAGGTTGCCACTCGCGCACTGTGCAGCGAACCGAGCGCAGCGCGTCGGCGATGGCCGCGAGGTCGAGACGATCCGCAGAGGGGCGCAACAGCGAGCGACCCTCGCCGTGCACGAAGATGACCTCCGGTGCAACACCACGCTCGAGCGCACGGATGGCACCCGCCACCACCTCCTCGCCGCGAAAGCGCCGGTCGAATGATGACGGTTCGGCGCTCACTGGCGGGAGCAGTTGCCACCCGGGGATCGCCGCCACGCGATCGGGACCGCTCACGATCACGGCGTCGCCCGCGCGGAGTGCGGCCGCCACCTCGCCCAATGCCAGTTCGGGCAGGCGCGCCAACCGATCCTGCGCCAACGAGAGTTTCTGCGCCATCTCGGTCGCTCGGCCCGGTGCGTCGCGCAGGTACTCAATCAGTTGCACAGGCAATCGCTCGCGACGCCGCAACTCGCGCAGCGCCGTCTCGGCGGTGTTGCACTGCGCCATCCACGCGCGCAGCGCCGTGTCGAGCGCAGCCGCCGCTCGCGCCGGGTCCCCGAGTGGGGCGCGTTCGCTGCTACGAGCTTCGCTTCGAACCGAGTCAAGGAACATGCGGTGATCGGTGGCGACCCGCGTGCAGATGGCGCGCCACTGCTCGAGCGCGGCGCGATCCTCTTCCAGGAGTGCGCGATCACCCACCTCTTCGCCAACGCCCGGCAACTGCGCCAGCAGCGCCGTCAGCGCATTCGCCTCAGCGCCCGCCCACGCCGCGAGTCGTTCGTAGGCCTCGATGCCTGCGTCGATCGCTGCGCGGAGATCGGCGAGCGGCTTCGCGTGAATTCGTTCGAGCCGCTCGAGCGCCATGTCGAACGAGCTCGTCTGCGCCGGGTCGGAGGGATCGAGTCGTTGCGCCGTGACGCGGCCGCTCTTCGTGTCGAGTCCATGGAAGCGCGCCAGCACTTCGTCGAGTTGCCGAAGCGCTGCGGCATCAACGGAGTCGCGCCCTGCAATCGCGTCGATCCGCCAGTCACCCTCGAGGGACGCGACGAGCGTGCGCGTGCGCTCACTCAGCGTCCATGAGCGCGTGCGTGTGAGATCGACGCTCCGGCGCAGCAGCGGCTCGCTCACCAGGCCGGTGGCGGCGATGGCGAGCGCCACCGTGCCGACCAGCGCGAGCGCGCGAGGCAGCGCCCGACTTCGCGCCGCGCCGCCGCGCATCGGATCCGCGACGACATCGATCGCGACCACAAGGAACACCACACACATCGATACGAGGAAGAGCACATTCGCCGGGTCGAGCATGCCGAGCAGGAAGTCGTCGACGCGCCGGACGGGATCGATGCCGTAGGCGATCGCCGTCCAATCGGGCGGCACCACCGTCGGCAACGCGCGAGAAAGCAGCATCCATGCCGACCAGAATCCGATCGTGAGCAGATACGCCGCCGTTCCGCCCGGCGCGATCACCGCGAAGACGATTGCGCTCGCGAGCACGGTCACGCCCGCCAACATGACGCCGAACAGTCCACAGAGGAACTCGCCGAGATCCGGTCGCGCGACCATCGAGAGCAAACCGAATTGCACGAGCAGCGGCAGCGCGAAGAGACCCAGGAATGCCACCAGCGCCATGAACTTGCCGAGCACGATGTCGCTCGCGGATGCGGGTGATGCAATGAGCGTTTCCCATGTTCCGGCGCGGCGCTCTTCAGTGATGCTGCGCAGCGCCAACACCGGCGCGGTGACGAAGAGGCACCAGGCGGCGACCTGCAACGGCATCCGCATCGACACGGGCGCTCCCGAAACGAGCGAACCGAGCGCGAACATGATGCCTGGTGCGAGCGCGAACGCCGCCAACGAGACCCACCCGAGCGGTGTGTAGACGAGAGCCATCCACTCTCGGCGGGCGATCGGGATTGACATCATCACGCGAGCCTCCCGCCGAGCAGTCCGCGATAGAGGTCTTCAAGCGTGTCGTTCCCCCTGCGCCGGAATTCGGCGACGGTGCCGTTCGCGAGCAGCGCACCTCGATCGATCACAACGACGCGCTCGCAGAGCGTCTCGATCTCCGAGAGCACATGCGTCGAGAGCAACACCGTCGTGCGTCCGCGCATCGAACGCACGAGTGATCGAAACTCGTCGACCTGGCCGGGATCAAGGCCCGAGGTCGGCTCATCGAGCACCAGCACGCGCGGTCGATGCACGATCGCGGCGGCCAATCCGGCGCGCTGCCGAAATCCCTTGCTGAGTTGCCCGCACAATCGTCGACGCATCTCGCCGAGCACACAGGCGGCGATCGCCTCCCCGACTGCTGCGCGGCGCTCGCGGCGATCTATGCCGTACAGCCGCAGTCGCAAGTCGAGCATCTCTTCCACGCGCAGTTCAGCCGGAAGCGGTGCATGCTCAGGCAACCATCCGAGTCCGGCGAGTGCGCGCCGGCGCTCGGTGCCGAGCTCGACGCCCGCCAATCGAATCGTGCCCGTGTCCGCAGCGATTGCTCCCGCGATCATGCGGATCGTGGTGCTCTTGCCCGCGCCGTTGGGACCGAGGAAGCCGCAGATGGCGCCTTCCGGCACCGAGAATGAGAGTTCGCGCACCGCCTCGACTGGACCAAATCGCCTGCTGACGCCGTCGAGCTCGATCATCGGGTCGTATCCATCGCCGGCGGCGGCTCTTGTTCCGGGACCTGCTTCTCGTCGAGCGACGGTCCAGGTGAGTGCAAACGCGCGCGTTGCCGAGTCTACTCGCGCAAGAGTCGGCGATGTGCCGATCTATACTCCGCAGTCGTTGCCGGCGCGTTCGCGGGTTCGCGCCATGCACGAACGGCCATTGCCGTGACCGCCGACTCCATGACTTCCTCCGACGCATCAGCAGAGGCCGCCGCCACCGGCGATGTACCGCATCTCATCGAGGCGATCGCCGACGGTGTCGGTGTTGTCGAGGCATCGGGCGAGATCATCTGGATGAACAACCGCCTCGCGGCGCTCCCGCCCGAGGTGATGGCGCGCTTCAGTGACACCTGTCGCGATCAGTTGCGCGACGGCATGACGGCGCCACGCCGCGTGCATGTCCGTCGCTTCTGCGCCGCGGGCCGACGCTTCGAAGCGATGATCTCGCCGTTCGGGGGCACGACTGGACCCATGCGCGCGATTGGCGTGCTCTGCGAAACGACGGCGCGCGAGCGGTTGGCCGACCGCGTGCGACAGGTCGACGCTGCGGGCGCGTCGCTGTTGGCGCTCGACGCGAAGATCCTCAATCCGCTGAATGTCGCTGAACGACTCAAGCTGCTGGAGGATCGCATCGTTCAGGCGATGCGCACGATCTTCAACAACGAGCACTTCGAGTTGCGGCTCGTCAATCGCGAATCGGCGCAACTCGAACTGGTGATCGGCAAGGGCATCGAGCCGCTGCGCATCGGCGTGAGTCTCTTTGCGCGACCTGAGGCGAACGGGCTCACGGGCGTCGTCGCGTCGACGGGCGACAGCATCCTCACCTCGGATGTCAGCAAGGAGCCGCGCTACTTGACGGGCCTTGTCGGCGCGAAGAGCAGCCTCGTCGTCCCGCTCAAACTCGATGAGCGCGTCGTCGGCACGCTCAATCTCGAGTCGACCGACCTCGGGAAGTTCGACGACGAAGATCGTTTGCTGGTCGAGCTCTATGGGCGCTACGCCGCGATGGCGCTGACGATTCTCGACATGCTGATCGTGGAACGCTACACGACGAACCAGCGCGTCTCGGGATCGTTGCGGGAAGAGATCGCCGTGCCCGTGCAGGCAGTGCGCGAGGCTGCGCAGAATCTGCGTCAGCGACTGGCGGCGGACCCGGAAGCGCTTGGCGTGCTCAGCGAACTTGAACGCTCGCTCGGGTCGGTCGAAGATCGCGTGCGTGACTGCACGCATGGACCACGCAGTGTGCTCGGACTCGATCGACTTGAACGCGATCGTGGCAAGGACGATGTCATCACTGGTCGCCGTGTGCTCGTCGCCGACGATGAGCAGCGGATTCGCGAGACGATTCAGACGGTGCTCGGCGATTCGGGCGCCGCGGTCGACTCCTTCGAGTCGGGCGAGCAAGCGATCGAGTCGATCCGCCGTGCCGCCGCCGAGGGCAAGCCGTACGAACTCGTGCTGAGCGATGTGCGCATTCCCGATTGCAACGGCTACGAGATCTTTCGCGCCGCGAAGGCCGCCAACCCAGCCACGTCGGTCATCCTCATGACGGGCTTCGGCTATGACCCCAATCACTCGATCGTGCGGTCGAGCCAGGAGGGTCTGAGTTGCTTCCTCTTCAAGCCCTTCCAAGCGGTTCAGCTCGTCGAAGAAGTGCGCAAGGCACTCGGCGCTCCGCGCTAGGGGACAGCCCTCGCGCGAAGCACCCGGTGGAATCCCTCAAGGTCGTCGAGCACCTCGACTTCGCCAAGCCCGGGGGTCGCTCGCGCAATCTCGAGCACCGCGTCGCGCTGCGCATGCCCGATCTCGACGAGCAGCAATCCGCCCGGCGCGAGCCTCGCGGCCGCACCCGCGATCACGGGTCGAACGAGATCGAGTCCGTCCGCGCCGCCGCGCAGCGCGCGGGCAGGCTCATAGTCGCGCACATTGCGATCCAGCTCGAGCCACTCACGATCCGAGACATAGGGCGGATTCGCTGCGATCAGATCGAAGCGCTCGTCACCCGAGAGCGCCTCGTAGAGATCGCCGCACGCGAGGCGAACGCGCGCCTCCGCACCGTGGCGCTTCGCGTTCCGAGCCGCGAGTTCCAGCACTTCCTGCGAGAGATCCGTCGCGACGATCGCCGCATCGACGCCCTTTGCGAGGGCGATCGAGATCGCGATGCACCCGGTCCCCGTGCAGAGATCGAGTACCGCGGTCTTCCGCGGCGCTTCGGTCGCGCGTGCCTCCTCCCCCGTCGCAGCTTTGTCCGCGTGCTGCGCCGCACCACCACGCACGCGCAGGAACGAAACTGCCTCCTCAACCAGTCGCTCCGTCGCCGGCCGCGGAATCAGCGTCATCGGCGAGACTTCGAACGCGCGCGAGAAGAACCACGCTTCGCCGACGACATACTGCACCGGCTCATGCGCCGAGACGCGACGCACGAATTCCCGGAGCACAGCTCGTTCACTCTCGCTCGCCGGTCGCTCCGCTTCCATATAGAGGCGCATGCGCTCGCACCCGAATGTGCGGGCGAGCAGCATCTCCGCGCAGACGCGCGGAGCGTCGACCTCGCGCGATGCGAAGTGTTCGTGCATCCACTTGAGAAGTCGGCGCGTCGTCCATGGTGCGGCGCTGCTCGCGGCGGGTACGGGTGCGTCCATGCGGTCTCCTGCCGTCGAGCGTAGCCACGAAACCGAGTACACTTCTCGCCCCCTGCCCTTCCGTCTCAACCGCTTCCAGCGGGGTGCCGCGCCATGAGTGCCATCGATCAGGACTTCCTCCGCGAGCTTGCCGACCGCGCCCGCCAACTCGGCGAATTCGGCGCGGTCGAGGTCAAGGTCACTGCGCTTCGATGCGCAGCGAAGACTGCGGCCGCCGAAGCCTGGTATTGCGTGGAACGACGCGATGATGCCTGGCATCTCACACTCGTGACGCCCGATCGTTGGTTGAGCGAGTCGATCGAGTCGGACCTGATGCACACGGGTGATGGCCTCGAAGAGTTGTTCGAAGAGGAACTCGTCGAGTTCGGCGTCGAAGCGGCACCGCCGCAGATCAAGCACTACCGCTCCGACGATCGTCTCTACACCTTCGACATCCGTCTGCCTGACGGGCACAATCCCGACCTGGTTTCGAAGTACCTCTTCGCATTCGAGGCGACCTTCCGCAATCTCGGCGACATGTCCGGCGCGGACGAAGGAGCCTGAGTTGTCGAACCCGCGGGTGCTCATGCTCGGCTGGGAATTCCCGCCGTTCATCACCGGCGGTCTCGGTACGGCGTGCTATGGCCTGACGCGCGCCATGTCGCGACTCGGCACGGAGGTCACGTTCGTCCTGCCGAGGCGAATCGACCCGAGCTACGCATCGCATGTGCGACTCGTGTCGCCGGGCGAACCGCGACCGGAGGACGCAGCGGGTGTACCCGCGGCCGCGCCCGTGCGCGTGGAACCGGTCATGTTGTCACCCGGCGATTGGGAGAGCAGTACCGCCGCAGCGGGCATGTTCGCAAGCGGCGCGGAAACATCGCTCCTCAGCGCCGCAGACGCACCGCTCTCGATCCTCGGGGCGCTCGGCACGGCACTGCGTGCACCCGGTGGACTTGCATCGGTCTACCGCACAGGCGGACTCGACGCGCGCTTGTCAAGGTTCATTCACTCGGCTGCGCAGCGGCGCTACCTGCGCCACGATCTGCTCGCGATGGACGCCGAGACGCTCGCGCGCGAGATCGCACTCTACGAAGCGCTCCCGGAGGCGGGACCGCCGATGTGGTCTGGCGATGCGGCGGCAGGTGCAGCATCGTCGCTGTCATCAAGGTCCCCGTCCGCCATCGACTACGACGGCGATCTGCTTGGCCAGGCTGAGCGCTACGCGCGCTTCTGCACCAGCATTTCGAAGGGTCTTGACTTCGATCTCATCCACGCGCACGACTGGCTCACCTATCCCGCAGGCCTCGCGGTGGCGCGACTCACCGGCAAGCCGCTCGTCGTGCACATTCACAGCACGGAGTTCGATCGCTCCGGCGAGCATGTCAACCAACCCGTCTACAACATCGAGCGCCGCGGCATGCATGGCGCCGTGCGCGTCGTCTCGGTGAGCATGCTCACCAAGAACCTCTGCGTGAATCGCTACGGCGTTTCGCCCGACAAGATCGATGTCGTCTACAACGGCGTCGAGCTTGATCCGCGCCACGCCGGAATCGACGGCATCCAGACGGGCGATCGCATCGTGCTCTACTTCGGTCGCATCACCATGCAGAAGGGCCCGGAGTACTTCATTCAAGCGGCCAAGCGCGTGCTCGAAGTGATGAAGGATGTGAAGTTCGTCGTCGCGGGTTCCGGCGACCAGGCGCAGCGCATGATCGCGATGGCCGCCGAGCTCGGCATCGGCTCCAAAGTGCTCTTCACCGGCTTCCTGCGCGGCAAGGACATTCAGCGTGTCTTCTCGATGGCCGACCTCTATGTCATGCCAAGCGTGAGCGAACCGTTCGGCATCGCACCACTCGAAGCAATGAGTCATCGCGTGCCCGTCATCATCAGCCGCACCAGCGGTGTGAGCGAGATCCTGGTCAATGTGTTGAAGTGCGACTTCTGGGATGTGGACGACATGGCCAACAAGATCGTCGCCGTGCTCAGGTATCCACCGCTTCAGAACACGCTGCGCGATCACGGCTACTTCGAAGTGCGCGGCATCACCTGGGAAGGCGCAGCTCGAAAGTGCCAGGCAACCTACGAGCGCGCCATCGGCGCCGTGAGCCGCACTTCCGGCAACTGAATCGGCGTCGGCCATTGGCCGCGCCGCGCGAAGTCACATCCGCGAGCCGCGCGGGGCCTCGCTTGCTGCGCCCTGTCCGCTTCGGGTTGCGAAGCGCAACCTCTCGCTCGTGCTCGCGGCGCGAGGCCCCGTCGTCGGCTCGCCGTCGCACATTGCGAGGCCGATCGCGCTGCCGTCATCTCACTAACTACTTCGATGCAGGGCTCCACTCGCCGAGCATGAGCCCAAGGTCGCGGCCATCGACGACGCCGTCACTGTCGAGATCAGCGATCGACCACTCGCGCGGCCCCCACTCACCGAGCAGCTTCGCGATATCCGCACCGTCAACCGCGCAGTCGCCGTTCACATCCGCAAACGACTGACCGAGCGGCGTGAGCACACGCGCCGATCCCGAGTTGAGCAGCTGACCTGCGTTGTTGACCGACCTCGGTTCGCCGATCAGCGGCGAGCCGGGCACGGTCAGGTCATTGACCTTGAAGATGTCTCCGTTGATCCACACCACATAAAGCGTGCCGCCGGTACTTGTGCCTCTTGGTTGAACGAACCCTGTCACAGTCCCAGCGTCGTTCACGCTGAAGCAACCACCTGTTGTGAACCCCGACATCAGCGCTATTGGCTCTGGACCTGCTGTTCGCCAAACTGTCGGCACTTGGAGGTAGCCCACGCTTCCTCCGACATAACTCATCGACGCTCCTACGACATCACCGTTGTTGTTCACGCCTCGAACAAAGGAACTGAGAAATCCAGGCAGCGGCTCGAGAATCTCGGTCACGCCACCATGCCATCGGAATGCGCGCGCGCTGCTCTGCCCCGGTGCGCCAAAGTTCCCAACGACGAATCCTGAATCCGAGATCTCAATCGCGGAGCCTCCTGGCCCCACTCCCGGGTTCGCGATGCTCTCGATGGCACCAGCGTTCCAGACATATGGAAGTGCCGCGCTGGCACCGACGACGACCTGGTCGTTGTTGATCGCATTTGCTCGACTGGTCGTCGCGCCTACGACCGGAGCGATCACAGTGATGGTTCCATCCGGATACCAGATGCAGCCGATCTCTTCACTTCCATTCGGCGTCGGCCGAAAGAATCCGACCACGACGCCTCCGTCGTTGACACCTGTTGCCTTGGCACCCCAAGAACTGGCTCCCGGCGGCATCGGCAGCACTTGCGGTGTTCCGTTGGGTGGGCAGTAGATGGGGAGCCACCCTTCGCCGGGATAACACATCAGCCGGTGTCCGCACCAAGCGCCGAGGTTATTCAGTCCGGCCGCCG